>FWPU01000437.1_pt1 | contig 82053 bp, 69 predicted proteins | sample 2228361 | NCBI WGS metagenome assembly FWPU01 (sample SAMEA103939777, study PRJEB20133) | metagenome | reverse complement strand
GCTTCCCTATGGGAGGAGGAAGCCGGCGAGGGGCGGCCGGCCCCGCTCTTCTGCGACGTCTTCTGTGACGAGGGGGCCTTTGACCTCCGGCAATCCCGCTGCATCCTGCAGCAGGCCCGTTCTTTGGGGATGGGCCTGAAGATTCACGCAGACGAGTTTGCCCCACTGGGGGGGACGGCCCTGGCGGTGGAACTCGGGGCCATTTCGGCGGACCATCTGGTCTGCACCCCCGAGGATGAGTTGCGGGCACTGGCCGCTTCTTCTACCATTGCCGTCTCCCTGCCGGGGACACCCTTCGGTCTGGGGCAATCCCATTATACCCCGGCGCGCGCGATTCTGGAGGCCGGCGGAGTCCTGGCCCTGGCCACCGATCTCAACCCGGGCACCTGTTACTGCGAGTCAATGCCCTTGATCATTGCCCTGGCCTGCCGGGCCATGCGCCTTACGCCGGCCGAGGCCATCTCCGCCGCCACCATCAATGCCGCTTACGCCATCGGCTGGGGGAAGCGTGTGGGCAGTCTGGAGGTGGGCAAGCAGGCGGACCTTCTCATCCTAGACCTGCCGGACTACCGCCACCTGGCCTACCGTTTTGGAATCAACCCGGTCGAAGTGGTCATCAAACGGGGGCAGATTGTCCACCTCCGCGGATCACCCGGCCTATCGCCTCGCCGAAGGTCTCTCTCCCCTCGGTATACCAGGACGAACAGAAAGGTTCAGACGAGATGAGAAACCGACACCGACCAGGAGCGTTCTGGCCTTTAGTACTCGTGGGTCTTCTTCTGACAGGGTGTTGCGCCTCTCCTTCCAGCCCTACCCAGGTGCAACCTGTGCTTTTCTCGCCTCTCCCATTCCCGACGGCGACGTCTGACACCGGAATCGTTTTGACGGTGTGGCACACCTGGGACAGTGAGGAGGAGGCGCTCTACCGCCGCCTTCTGGCCGATTACCGCCGGCAGAACCCCGAGGTGCTGGTGCACCTGCATCGGATCCCAGTCGGAAAGGTGTTGTCCGAGTACGAGGCGGCGGTGCTGGCAGGGGGAGGACCGGACCTCCTGATCGGATGGAGCCACTGGATCGGCACGCTGGCCGACCACCGGGTCCTTGCGCCGCTGGAGGACCTCCTGGAACAGGACTTCTGGGCCTCTTTTTATCCTGTTGCCCTGGAAGGGGTACGGGCTCATGGGCATCTCTACGCCGTTCCCTACGCCTGCGAGACGGTGGCCCTCTATTATAACCGTGACTTTGTGCTGGAGCCACCGAGGAGCACAGCCGCCCTCCTGGATTTGGCCGCCACCTGGCCGGGGCAGGAGCAGGCCGGCCTGGCCTATCCTATGAATTTTTATAACACGGTCGGCTACCTGTATGCCTTCGGAGGACGTCTCCTGGATGAAGAAGGCCGGCCGGCCCTGGATACGCCGGAGATGCGGGCCTGGCTACAATGGCTCCTGGCGGTGCGGGAATCCCCCGGGGTCATCGCCACCGAAAGTTACGGACAGGCCGATACCCTTTTCAAGAGCGGCGTGGTGGCCATGGCTGTGAACGGCTCCTGGGTTCTGCCCGATTACCTGCAGGCCTTGGGAAGCGAACGCCTGGGAGTGGTCCCGTTGCCCATGCTCAGCGAGACCCAGGGCTGGCCCGGCCCGCTGGTCGGCTACCGGGTGCTTCTAGTCAATCCGGTGCGCCTGGCTGCCCACTCCCAGGCGACGCTGAACCTGCTGCGTTTTCTGAGCGGCCCCCAACTTCAGGGGGAGCGCATGGCCCAACTGGGAGCCGTTCCCACCTGGGGCAGCCTGGACCTTTCCTCCTGGCCGCTTCAGGCGGCCTTTGTCCGCCAGGCCGAACTGGGCCGGCCGCGCCCCCTGGACCGGCGGGAAGAAGCCCTCTGGGATCCGCTGGAGAGCCTGCTCTACAACGTGCTCGAGCGCCGGATTCCCCTGGAACAGGCTCTGCAGGAGACCCGGCAGAAGGTGGAACAGGCCCTGGAGCAAGCGACCTCGACCGGCTCGGGACCGTAGGGGCGACCCGGGGAGTCGCCCGTCGGAGCAACCCGGGCTCGACCGGCTCGGGATGCCGGCATGGTGCAGCAGCCGGGGGACAATAAGAACCTATCCGAAAACTCACGGATGAGGTGTTTTGCTTCCGAAAGGCACGGACGAAGTATTTTGGGTAGTCGGACAGGCTTTGCATCGCGCCCCTATGGAAAATCCGCGAGGAGGAACGGGTTGCCTTTTTCGAAACGGATCTTGCCGGCCGAATATCTGATCGTGGGCCTGGGCAACCCCGGAGAGGAGTACGCCCACACCCGCCATAACACCGGTTTCCGCTGCCTGGAGGTACTGGCCGTACGCCACGCCCTGTCCTTTCGGGAGAAAAAGGGGTACGCCCGTATTGCCCGGGGGGAGATCGCCGGCCGCTCCGTCGTTCTGGCCCGCCCATATACCTTTATGAACCGCAGCGGCCGCTCGGTCGCCGCCTTATGCCGTCATCTGAAGTTGCCGCCGGAACGCATCCTGGTCGTCTACGATGACCTGGACCTTCCGCCGGGGACGATCCGGCTGCGCACCCGGGGCAGCGCGGCCGGCCACAAGGGGATGCTTTCGATCATCTCCGCCCTGGGGACGGAGGATTTTCCCCGGCTGCGGCTGGGCATCGGCCGGCCGGCCGATCCGGAGATGGATGCGGTGGATTACGTCCTCCAGCCCCTCACTCCCCAGGAGGAAGAAGCCTGGCGGCCCGTTCTGGAGCGCGCCGCCGATGCCATAGAGTGCTTTTTACGGGAGGGGATGGAGAAGGCGATGGAACGGTTCAACCGGACGCCGGCCGGGGAAAGGGCGTAGCCCTTGGGTCGGAGGGAGGGCGCGGCGATGTGTCTCTGAGGCGGCCGGCCCGGGCCGGCCTAGCGGACGACCACCGGCACCCACAGGTCCGGGAGGGCCATAGCGGCTCCATCCTGGGCCCAGAGTTCACCCCCCTCTACCCAGAAGCCGCCTGTGCCGGAGGCAAGGGCTTGCCAGCGTAGCCGGACCACTTCGCGTACCGATTCCTCGGCCTCTCCCCAGGCCCTCAGGTCGGCCCACCCCCGCTCGTTGTCCACGGAGACGTTCCAGCGGCGCACCGGCTGGCCGGGAAGCATTTGCACTTCTGCCAGGTAGAGGAAGGCCGGGTCGAAGCGCAATTGCAGGTGCACCTCCGCGAGGGAAATCGAAGGGGAAGATTCCACGGTCAGGGTAAAGGTTTGACCGGGGGAGAGCGGTGTGTCCGGGGCTCGCGCCTGGAGGGTGGGGGTCAGGGGCAGCGGTCCGACTTCGACACTCCAGTAGGCCGGGGGGCCAAAGGGGCCTCCCGGCCCTTCCATCTGCCAGGTGAAGGTGTAGACGCCGTCCTGTGAGGGTGTCTCCAGGACGAGGGTAAAGAGGCCCACTTCGCCGGGGCGCACCGGACGGGCCGGCCGGATTTCCTGGCCGGCCGGGAAGAGCGTCCCTCCAAGCGAAAGGTGCTCCCCTCCCTCCTCCGACCAGGTGCGGGTGCCGGTGTTCTGAAGCGCCAGGGAAAGGCGGTACGTCCGTTTCGGTGCCAGACGTTCCGGCCAGGCAGGGAGAAGGGATTGGGCCGTCCACCAGAGGCTCTGGCCGAGCAGCGTTTCCCGCAACAGGTTCAGGTAATAGTCCTCGGGGATGGTCTGACCGCCGATGGAGGGGAAGGCGGCCCGGCAGACGTTGGTCCCCTCCCAGAGTTCGTTCCAGGTTTCGATCAGCAGCAGGTTTGTCTGGGGAGGAATCTGGGCCAGGCTCCAGCGAAGGAACGTGCCGGGGTCGCCTTCCCGGCCGTCGGGGGTGCGATGGCGCGGCTGCTCCAGTTTGGTCTGGACCCAGCCGGCCCTGCGGTTGTCAAAGCCCGGGCCGACCGAGGCCACGAGATAGGTACCGTGCTGCGAGTGCCATTTCGGCCCTTTCAAGGCCACGCCCCAGGCGAAGCGCCCGTCGGCCACCTCGTCAACGGGAGGGGTACCGGCCCTGGCGGTGTCGGAGAACCAGGAGTTCTCCAGGATAACCCAGGGGGTAATCGGCCGACCGTTTCGGTCGTGGAAATCGCGTTCAAAGGCGGCCTTGATGCCGGCCCAGAGGGCGCCGGCCCGTTCCAGGTGGGAGATACGGTCGGTGGAGTAGACGACGATGATCGGCCGGCCCCCCTCCTCCACCGGCCGGCCGTCGTGGGTGGCCCACATCTCCTGAGGAATCGTCTGGAAGAAGGGCTTGATCTTGCGGTCGTAGAAGAGAAAACCGCTTACGGGGTCATCCAGGTTCAGCGATGCGTCTCCTTCCAGGTAAACGCTGCCGTCGAAGCGGCCGTTGTCCAGGTAGTCGTTGTATTCGCCCACTTCGGAGGTGGTATCATCGAAGAGCCCGATGCGTAGAGGGGAATCCAGCAGGCGGTTGGCCTCGACCAGCGCCTGGAGCACTCCGGTCCGGAACCAGGGAGAGGAGTGATCCCCCCAACTCACCGGCAGGACGATCCCGATGCCGGCCAGGCGCATGTCGCGCAGTTCCTGGAGGTACCAGTCGCGGTTGAGGGAAGAGTAATAGAGGCCGTCGCCGGGGCGGCGGTCGCTTTCCAGCGGCTCGCTCCAACCCGGCGGCACGGCATAGGCCTGAGCCGGGTCGCAGTTGTGGGCCGGACAGTCATACCAGTAGAAGAAAAAGGCGGCCACCTGCATATTCAGGCGAAGCGGCGAGGCGGGGGTCGGTGTGGGCAGCGGGGTTGGCCAGGGCGGCGTAGGCAGCAGGGTGGGTCGGGGAGTGGAAGTAGGCCGGGTCGGAAGGGGAGGAGGGGTTGGGAAAGCGGTAGGGGAAACAGGTAGTGGATAAGGTGTTAAGGTCAGAGGAAGGTTGTTCGTCGGACCCGGCGGCGATGGGGTGGAGACCAGGCAGGCGGCCAGAAAGATGGCTCCGGCGCAGAGTACCGCTCCGAGGTATTTTCTTGCTCCGGACAGAGTGGGTGGGCAGATTTGTTTTCGTTTGAGCATGGATTTTCCGTCCGTATGGCTAGAGTAACCCCAACCGACGGGCCCGCAGCGCCGCGTGGGTACGGTCGCGCACGCCGAGTTTCTGGAGGATGATCGTGACGTGGTTTTTCACCGTGCCCTCGGCCAGGAACAGCCGTTCGGCGATCTCTCGGTTGCTCAGCCCCTGGGCGAGCAAGCGGAGCACCTCTTTCTCCCGTTCGGAGAGGGGTTCCGGCAACCCCTCGTCCGGAGGACGGGCCGGTGGGGCCAAACGGGAGAACTCGGCCACCACCTTCCGGGCTACCGAGGGTGCCAGAAGTGCCCCGCCGGCCACCACCGTCCGGATCGCCTCCGCCAGGTCGTTTCCGGAAACGTCCTTGAGAAGGTAGCCCATCGCCCCCGCCCGCAGCCCCTCGAAAACGTAAGCATCGTCGTCAAAGGTGGTGAGGATGATGATGCGGGCATCCGGCCAGCGTTCTCGCAGCCTGCGGGTGGCCTCCACACCATCCATCCCGGGCATCCGTACATCCATCAGGACCACGTCAGGCTGCAGGGCCGCATACTGTTCCAGCGCCTCCTCCCCGTCGCCGGCCTCCCCGGCCACCTCCAGTCCCCCCTCCAGTTCCAGGAGGACGCGCAGTCCCTCGCGCATCAGCCGCTGGTCGTCCACCAGGAGGACGCGGATCGTCTCAGCCATCGCTACCTGCCCGGAAGCGGGGGAGGACGATACGGAGTTGTGCCCCGCCTCCCGGACGCTCTTGCAGATGCAAAGTGCCCCCGAGCGCCTCGATCCGCTCCCGAAGTCCCCGGAGGCCGAAACCGCTGCTTTCGGCCTCCGGGGGGATGCCCCGGCCGTCATCGCCGATGAGCAAGTTGAGGTGGTCGGGGTGAAGGGTCAACACGAGCCAGACCCGGCCGGCCTGGGCGTGGCGCTGGACGTTGGTCAGTGCCTCCTGGACGGCCCGGTAGAGGGTCAGGTGGTGGGCGGGAGGGAGGTCCAGGGAATCCGGAGGAAGCGCCAGGTGCACCTCCAGACCGGTTGCGGCATGAAAGTGGTCGGCCAGCCGGCGCAGTGCCTCCGACAGGGGCATGCCGGCCTCCAAGGGGGCACGCAGGGCGGCCACCGTCTCCCGTAACTCGTCCAGTGCCCTTCGGACCTCTTCGCGGGCGGTCCGCACCATCTGGGCGGACCGTTGTGGGTCTGTGGGAATCAGCCTCTCGGCACCCTCCAGTTGCACCGCCGCGATGGTCAAGTGGTGGCCGAGGGCGTCGTGCATCTCGCGGGCCATCCGGTTACGCTCCTCGGCGACGGCCAATTCCTCCACCCGAGAGGCATAGAGCCGCAACCGGTGGTGGGCTTCCTGCAGTTCTCCCAGGAGTTCCTGGGTGCGGTGGCGGGCTTCTTCGGCCCGGGCGAGGGCCTCGGCAAAGACACCGAAGAAGGCATAGCCCCCGGCGTAGGGGAAAAGGGTGAGCAATCCACTTGCCCAGCCCAGCCGGAAGGCCAGGATGCCGCCGGTGAGGAGGACGAAGAGAGCGATCCAGAGCCAGCCGAGGGAGCGACGGGTAGGCCAGATCAGCATGGCAAAGGCGCTCAGGATAAAGAAAAGAACGGGGATGGCCGACCAGGAGCGGGTTTCCATAAGGAGCAGGCCAGACGTCAGGGCACTCTGGACGGCCAGGTAGAGGTGACGCCAGGAAGGAGGAAACACATCGGGATTCAGGGCCATCAGCAGGGCGAAAGCGAAGAACATCCCCCCGGCGGCCCAGGTGGTAGGATGCCCCCGCTCCGTCGTGCTCCACCATATAGCCGCTACGGCTCCCCAGGTCAGGTAGGCGACGAGAAGGAGGGGAAGGTTGCTTTTCTGGAACAGTAGGATCCTCTTCATGGCCCTATTATACCGCACTTCCGGTCCGGATGCATCTCGGATGCACCCCCTACTCGAAGCGGAAGCGCCAGACCCCGATGGCGAAAAAGATCGCGGAAAAGCCGGCCAGCACGCCCACCTTGGGGAGGACTTCCACCAGTCCGTAGCCACGCACCAGAAGGTCCTGGTAGGCATCCAGGGCCCAGGCATGGGGAGTGATCAGGCCGGCCGTCTGTAGCCAGGAAGGCATCATGAAACGCGGGACGAAGCATCCCCCCAGGGCCGAGAGGGTGAGCAGAAGGAGGACGGTTAGCCCGCCCGCCTGGGCCTCGGTGCGGGCCAGGGCGGAGACAAGCACGCCCAGTCCGGTGGCTGCCGCAGCCGCCGCCAGGCTGACCAGAACCAGGCCGGCCGGAGAGAAACCCAACTGCAACCCGAAGAGCAGGTGGGAAGCCCCCAGCATGATGACCAGTTGGAGGAGGTTGACGAGGTAGTAGGGCAGGAGTTTTCCCGCCAGCATCACCGCCCGATCCAGCGGGGCGGCCAGCAGCCTCCGGAAAGTTCCCAAGCGCTTTTCCTCCAGCACCGAACCGGCAAGCAGGTTCACGATCCAGAAGATGCCGTAGATGGTATAGCCCGGGACGTTCTGCTGGAAGGTGTCCGGGTACTTTTCCATCCGCATCCCGGCCGGTATCTTTTTTTCCAGGACCACTGCCGGTTCGCCTTCGCCCAGGAAACCGCCGGAGATAGCCTCCTGCGCCTCGGTTTTGATGGCCTCACGCTGATCGACGGGCATCTGGGGGCTCAACCGGGCCAAGAGGAGATCCAGCCCTTTCGGGGCCATGGCCGTGAGGGTCTGCCGCTCTACCAGCCCCTGAAGCGTCCCCAGGATCGGTTCGACAAAGCGGCTCGATGTGGCCGGATCCACAATGACCAGCACTCGGGTCGTGCTCCGCTCCTCGCCGGTCGGGACTTCTTCCAGGACTTCGGAAAAGGCGGCCGGAAAGATCAGGGCCAGGGGGCGTGTTCCCTCCGCCACCAAGCGTTCTGCCTGTCCCCGGTCCAACGGCTTTCCTTCCCAGGTCGTTTCAATCTGGAAGGCCCTCATCTCGTCCATCTGCTTCAGCACGGCTGGTGCATGGATGCCCCGGTCCTCGTTGACAACCGGGAGCAGAATCGTTTGATCGCCAGAACTGAACATGCCGCTCAGGGCGTAGCTCATGACCACGATGAACATAAAAGGCTGGAGGAAGATCAACGCCACGCCGCCCAAATCTTTGAAAAAAACCTTGAGGTCTTTCCAGGTGATCGCAAGGATCTGCCGTATCATCGTATCTTCCTTTGTTCAATCTCGAAGCCGCCTGCCGGTCAGGTTCAGGAAGACGGCTTCTAGGTTGGCTTCCAGGATTTCCAGCGACTTCAGAGCACACTCCATCCGGTTGGCCGTGTCCAGCAAGGCGATAAGGGCCTCCTGGGTGTGGAGGGTCTCGAGGTAGAGCCGGCCATCGCGTCGGCGGACGGTCCTGACCTCCGGGTGGTGCTCCAGGTGGGCGGTCAGGCGCTCTGCCGCCTCTTCCGGCAGGCCGGCGATGATGAGGCCGGTGCCCCACCGGCGGATGAGCGCGGCCGGCGTATCCAGGGCGACGATCTGGCCCTGATCCATAATGGCGACGCGGTGGCAGAGACGCTGGGCTTCTTCCATATAGTGGGTGGTGTAAAGGATGGTCAGGCCGGCGCGATTGAGCGCCTCCACGCTCTCGAAGACGGCGTTTCGGCTCTGGGGGTCTACGCCCACCGTAGGCTCGTCGAGGAAGAGGAGTTCAGGTTCGTGGAGGAGACCGACGGCGATGTTCAGCCGCCGCTTCATGCCTCCGGAGAAGGTCTGTACGGCGTCTCGGGCGCGAGGAGTAAGTTGAACGATTTCCAGGACCGTTTCCACGCGCTCGCGCAACGTTTTTCCCTTCAGGCCGTAGAGCCGGCCGAAGAAGTAGAGGTTGTCGCGGGCGGAGAGGGTGGGGTAGAGGGCCAGGTCCTGGGGCACCAGTCCCAGGCGAGATTTAACCTCCCGGGGCATCTTCTGGAAGGAGATGCCGTCCATGGTGATCTGTCCCTGGTCGGGGGCGAGCAGGCCGGTGAGGATGGAAACGGTGGTGGTCTTGCCGGCCCCGTTCGGCCCGAGGAGGCCGAAGATCTCGCCCCGGGCAACCTGGAAGGAGATGCCGCGCACGGCCTGGACGTCGCCGTAGGCTTTGTGGAGTTCTTGGACCGTCAGAATCGCTTCGGACATCGTTCACCTCCACCGATTTCGTTGCCTCCAGGGTACTCCAACCGGGGTCACGGAGGGGAGTGCCGAAAGTCACCTTGAGGGGCACGACTTCCAAGGGACCGGATGTGGACAAATCGTGTCCGGCGGGAAGAAACATCATCGGCGTGCGGGCATCACGTCCGCATGCCGAGGACATTTCTCCTTGCCGGGCGAAATTTGCCACGATCCCTGACTCGGGAAAGCGCGTTTCCCCTAAAGGTCCCGTCGCCCGAACAGGTAAGCAGTACTTCCCAGGATGACCGCCAGGTAAAAGAGGGTATAGACCACCATCTCCACGCCGGGGTCGTTGCCTATCACAAACGGCGTCAGGCCGAAGAACATGACATGGGCCGCCCGTTGCCACATGGCCTCGCCGGGAACGAGGAAGCGGACAACGGTGCCGATGGTCGCCGCCGTCTCGCTGGAGAGCCAATCTCCGATCTGACCGATCCAGCCTGCTACAAAGTTCAGGCCGTACAGCATAAGGACCACCACCCCGTTGCCCTGGGGGGGCAAGTACGTTCCTCCCAGAAGCGAAAGGCTCAGGAAAACCCATCCCTCCAGGATCATCAACCCCATCCCTTCCCACGGGCGGCTGGGAAGGTAGCCGGAGATGACCCAGACGAAGGCGATCATCCCGCCGGCCATTCCCAGGACAAAGACGGCCAGCATGGTCGCCAACCCCAGCCACTTGCCCACGATGATCTCCCAGCGCCATAGCGGCTTGGTAGCAATGGTCTGGATCGTGCCCGAAGCGATCTCGCCGGAGATGGTATCCACCGAGATCAGCACACCCAACGTCACGCTCAAGGTGTTCACCCCATACAGCCCTACCAGGAGCAGCGTGCTCCGGACCGCGGTCTGGGCTGAGGTTTCCACACTTTTCAATCCGCGGTCAATAAAGTAGAACCCCAGGGCAAAAAGAAGCAGCGAAAACAGACCGACGGCCAGGATAATCCAGAAAAGCCTCCTCTGGCGGGCTTCCAGAAAGGTCAATTGGGCTACGGTCAGGACGCTCATTCGCTCTCCTTCATAATACGCACAAAAAGTTCCTCCAAAGACAACCGTCGCGGCGACATGGCGTAGAGGCGGGCCCCGCTTTCCACCAGATGGCGGGCGATGGCCGGCAACGCCTCTCGGTCGGCCACGGTCAGGGTCAGGAGGTCTTTTTCTTCCCGGATGACCTGTCCCCAGCGTTCCAGCCCGACCCGTACTTCCGGTGTAAGTCCGTCGGCCCGTATCTCCACCTCCAGAGTTTCCCCGGCAAGTTCCTCCAGCGTGCCAATGCGCACCAGCCGCCCGCGTTTGATGATCGCCACCCGTTCGCAGGACATCTCCACCTCGCTCAGAAGGTGCGAGTTCAGGAAGACGGTTACCCCGTCCCGGCGCAGTTCGCCGATGAGTTCGCGGACCTCCCGCCGCCCCACGGGATCCAGCCCGGAGGTCGGCTCATCCAGAAAGACCACTTCTGGCTCGTTCAGGAGGGCCTGGGCCAGGCCGATGCGCTGGAGCATCCCTTTAGAAAACTCAGCCAGGCGCGAGCGGGCGCGGTCGGCCAGCCCGACCTGTTCCAGGAGTTCGGGGATGCGCTTCCGGCGTCGTTCGTCCGGCATATGGAGGAGGCGGGCGTGAAAGTCCAGGAAATTCGCTGCGGTCAACCAGGGATGGAAGCGAAAGTGCTCCGGCAAGAAGCCGATCTTCCCCATCACCGCCGGGTCTCCGGGCGGCCGGCCCAGGACGCGGGCCTGGCCCGATGTGGGATGGACCAACCCCACCAGCATCTTCATCGTGGTCGTCTTCCCGGCTCCGTTGGGCCCCAGGAATCCCAGCACTTCACCCCGCTCCATCGAGAGGGTCAGGTGGTCCACCGCTACCGTCCTTCCATAGACCTTGCGTAACCCCCGTGTTTCCAGCACCACCATCTTGCGCCTCCCTAACGGAACCACCAAGCCAGGAAAGCCACCCATGCCGCCGCCGGCAGTGCCCAGCGGGTATAGCGCCGGGCAAATTCGGGCAAAAGGATTCGCCGCCTTTCCGGCTCCAGAAAGGCCAAAAACACCGTTCCCACGACCAGGGCCACGGCGACCTCCAGCCCGTCCAGGTGTGGCGGGAGAAAGGCACCGGCCCGCAGAGCGACGGCGACCAGCCCCAGGTGGGCCGCCAGTTCCAGCGCCTCCAGCGCACGAAAGAGGGCCAGCGTCCTTCCCCCCAGCCCGGCCAGAGGCGCATCCTGCTCATCCCGGTCCCAGAGCGGCCAGGGAAGGAGGACAAGAAGGAGCGCGGCCGTCGCCAGGCCGAGCAGGGCGTGTTCGAGGGTAGGAGACATCCGCCCGGCCAGCGTTGCCTGGCCGGTCGCCAGGGGAAGCGCAGCCGCTGTTAGGGTAAGTGGCAGCAGACGGGCCAGTTCGATGGGGGCCTGCCGGCGTAGCCCCAGGGCGGCCGGGGGGTAGGCCGAGAAGACGGCGGCCAGGAGGCGGGAAAGGGGAGGAACGGTCAGGAGGACCAGGTAGAGGATCAAGTCGCCGCGCAGTTCGGTCGGCCTTCCCCGGTCCGGCCAAGGGAGGAGCGCTGTTGCCCAGGAGAGGGCCACCAGGCCGGCCAGGCCCGGCCAGACAGCTGGCCACGTCTCCTGCGGGGAAGCCTTTCCGGCCAGGGAAAGGGCCTCCTGCAGGGGCCTCCACGGTGGCGGCGCCGGCCGGCCGCGTGCGCCGGCCCCCAACCAACCGGCCAGCCCTCGGACCAGGAGCCCCAGGAGAAGGGCACCCAGAAAGCCCGGAAAGAGAAACATCCGCAACAATCCGTCCAAAACCGTCATCGTTTCTTTTCCCTCCGCTCCCTTTCCCCCGCAGCGGCGGCCGGCCGGCGCCGCCGTCCCCCGGCTTCCTCAATGCCCCTCAGGATATCCTCCGGCGACGGAGGACACCCCGAAACCCGAATTCCTTCCCGCTCCTGACCGGTCGGCGTGCAATCTCCCACCCACACGCACCCCCACGGCTCTGAAAGGCGCCTTTCCAGACGCCGGGCCACTTCTCCCAACTTGCCTTCCACAGCCCCGCAGAACACCAGCACATCGGCGTGCGCCGGAGATTCCACGGCCATGACCCCCCGACAAACCGCCCGGTAGCGACCGGCCAAAATCGCCTGAGCCTCCAGCGCACAGCCTCCACAGCCGCTTCCGATGACCCAATAGACCCGTATCGGCTTGCCCAACGATCACCTCATCGGCATCAGAACCCTACCGCTTCTCCCAGGATGCCCAGAAACGGCTGGGGATACACCCCCAGGAAAAGCAGCCCCACAACCAGCAGAAGGATGAGCACCGTAACCGGCCAGGGCACCCGGCGATAGGCCACCGTCTGCCCCGTCGGCAAAAAGAGCGGCCAGAAGGCCCGTACCATCGCCAGCAAAAAGAGGGCCGCCGCCAGAAGCAATCCGGTCAGATAGGGCCAGCCTTGTACCAGGGCCTCTTGATATAACGACCATCGTCCGGGAAATCCTCCCCAGGGCGGAATCCCGGCCAGGCTCAGGGCAGCCACGAGTAACCCTGCCGCTACCACCGGCAGGCGATGGCCGATCCCCACCAGCCCGGCCACGTCACCCCGTCCGGTGCTCCACTCCAGTGCCCCGATGCACACGAAAAGCAACACCAGGGCCACCCCATGATGAACGGTCAGGAAAAGACCGGCCTGCAGGCTCCGGGACTCGGCCAGGGCAAAGGCGTAGAGGATAAAGGCGATGTCGAAGGAGGAGGCATAGGCGGCCAGGCGTTTGAGCCGGTCCTGCCCGGCGGCCAGCAGGGACGCGGCCACGGCTGCACCGACGCTCCCGCCGGCCAGCCACAGTTGGCCCGAAACGTTGTTCTGCAAAAGTTCGGGAAAACGCAAGAGGATTCGGACCAAGAGCACCAGCCCTATCCCGTGGACCGGTGCGACGAGAAGTGCCGTTACGGCGGTAGAAGCATGCCCGGCCAGATCGGAAAACCAGAGATGGAAAGGCACCACCGCCGTTCCCAACCCGAAACCGACCACCAGCAGGCCTAACGCCAGACGCACGTCGGCCAGGTGCTGCCATTCCATAAAACGGTTGAGAACCAATAGCCCCGGCACTAGGAAGAAGCCGGAGAGGGCCGTCATCAAAAAGTACTTCAGGCCAGCCATTAGAGCCGAGGTCGGCAGCAACCCCACCGGTTCGTGGGGACGATCGACCACGGCCAGCAACACCGTTAGTCCGACCACCTGGAGAAGAAGGGCGATCACCATGAGGTCATTCAGGAGAAGCATGGCCCAGGTCACGCCCAGGATAAAGAGCCCGATCGGGATCGGCAATTCCCCTTGGTGCAGGACGTGGGCTGCCACCATCACGATGCCCACCAGGAGGAGGAAGAGGCCGGCGAAGAAACGGTCCACCATCGTCCACCCCAGCAGTGCCCCTAGCAGGCGGGTCGGCTGTTCCAGAGGCAGACGGACGGTCAGATACCCTCCCAGGACCAGGACCAACCCTCCGGCCCAGAGCGCGAGCCGGCGCTGTCGCCCCATGAGAAGCGTATACAGAGCCCCCGTAATCGGCAAGAAGATGAAAAGCGCGTACGCCATGATTATTCCCACTCTTCCGCCGAGGGCAACTGCCACCGACGCAGACGCAGGTAAAAGACCAGCGCCAGAAAGGCCGAACCCAATCCCATCAGGATGGACACGGCGCCCAGGAGACCCATCGCCAGAAGGCCGAGCGTTCGGGACATGGCAATGTAGAGAAGGCTCACACCGCTCCAGCAGAGCAACAGCCCAATACTCACCTCATGCATTTCTTGGGCCAAAAGCACGGTGAGCAGGCCGGCCAGACCCAGCCAGTACCAGACCAGGTCCACGTAACCCCCAAGAAGGCCGTCCGGAGCGCCAGGCGTCCGAACCATCGGGTAGACGAGGGCCAGACCATGGGCAGCCAGCACCAGGACGGCAAAGGCAAAGACAGGGAGGAGGTAGGCCACGAGGCGAAATTGTCGTTCACTTCCCGACCGAGCCGTTCGCCAAGCCGTCCAGCGCAGCCGTGCCTCGGTCACTTCATCCAGCGGATGCTCCATCTCCAGGGCCACACGCCGTCTCATCACAACCGTTATGGCCATGATGGTCACCACCGTCAACCCGGTGGCAGCCTGGGCCAGGACGATCCGGCTCAGCACCAGCGGGCCGATCTTCATATCCGGCAGTACAAAGGGGAAGCGGGAGATGAACAGGGAAAGTAGGCCGTAGACACCTGCCAATCCCAGGAGTTCGATCCACCAGCCGCGAAAGACGATCAGCAAACCACCGCAAAAGACAAAGCCGGCCCAGAGAAGCAGTTCCACACTCAGATGCCACGGTCCGAGTTCCATTGCCTTTGTCCCGGTACCTGTTCTCTATCGTTTACCTCGTCAGTACGGCCACCACAACCAGGGCGATGAAGAGCATAAGGAGGAGGAAATAAGCGGTGTGCCGTTCCAGGAATATCACCAGACGGCTGGCGACACTTCCGGCGAGGCCGGCCGTCCGTCCCAGAAAACGGTAAACAGAAGCCGGCCGGCCGATCCAGGCCAGCCAGGTGGCCTCGTCGGGCAGAACCGGCAGCGTGTCCGGCAGGGGCATCGCCGCCGATGTCGGGGCTGCCCCTCGGCGCAGGGCCCCACTCCACCAGACTCCTAAGGCGGCTGCCGCGCCCAGGCCCACCCCCCAGACCGGCAGCCACGAAAGGAGCGACTCCAGGGCCGGACGTACCTCGACGGCCGTCCCCCCCAATGCCGCCATCGTCGCCTGTTCCAAGAGCGCCGGCCAGAGCCAGGGGACAGCCGTTCCCCCCAGGGTGACCAGCAAAGCCGTGCCGAGCGCGCACCTTCGCACCCCTGCGGGCAGGGTAGCAGGTTCTTCCATCCTCGGCAGGAGTATCCGGCTGCGCCACAGGTAAACCAGCGTCAGGGGTGTCGCCAGGAGCACGATCGGGAGGTACACCCACCGGCCGGCTTCGATCAGCCCGAGTACCAGCAACCAGCGTCCGACAAATCCCAGGGTAGGAGGGAGGCCGGCCGCCTGCCACATCCCCAGCGCAAAAAGCCCCTGTCGCGTCTCTTTCCCCAGGGCGACTCCCGTGATGGCCGGGTAGAAGACCGCTTTGCCCAGGAGCGAATCCAGGATGAGGATCAGCCCTGCTCCGATGCCCCAGGGACCTCCCAATCCCAGAGCCATCCAGATCAGCCCCAGCCGTGTCGCGCCATCCCCGGCCAGGATCGGCCCGGCCCCGTTCTGTTGAAGGGCCAGGGCTGCATTTACCACCAGGCTCAGACTGCCCCCGATCAGGAGTGCTTCTCCGGGAAACGATCCGCCGGCTTTGGGGAGGAAGCGCAACCAGAGATAAGGTCCGGCCAGGAGGCTGCCACTCCCTATGAGCACCAAACCGGACGGCCCGGCTGCCCCGGCCACCGCCGGTGCCCAGCCCTGGAAGGGCACCTGGGCCGTGCGAACCCAGGCCGCGCCGGTTGCCAGCAGAAACGCCACGAGGCCAACGGCTCCGATTCCCATTCGGTCGTACTCCAGTGTCCCCGCCTGCCCGATCAGCAGGAGGGCCGCCAGAAATAGATAGCCGGCCATGTGCTGTATTCCCAGGAACCACTCGGCCACTCCGGGCACGGGAAACCGGGGCCTCGGAGAGGAAATCAGTCCGTAGGCAGCCAGTACCCCGATCTCCCAAAGCACATAGGCCAGAAGGAGATCGGCGCTTCCAAGCAGGGCCGTAAACAGGGCCAGGAGGAGAAGGATCCAAGGGGCGTGCTGTCCCTCTTCCGAAGATGCTCCTGCCGCCAGCCATAGGAGCAGGAGCAGGGACGAAAGGCAGGCCGGCAGGGCAAAGGTCCAGGAAAGGAGGTCGAAACGCCAGGTGAGAGAGATGTATCCGTTTCCGGCCAGAACCCACTGCCCCAGGGAGAACTTCGGACCGGAACGCAGAAAGAGCAGGGGGAGGAAAGCCGCTATCCCCAGCGCCAGGGCTAACCAGGTCCAGACCTTCCCCCACAGACGGGTCCGCACCATCCGATTGGCCAGAAGCAACCCAAGCCCGCTTCCGAGAAGGATAAGACTCGCCCAGAAGATCGCTCGGCGCACCGGCCTACCTCCAGCCCCCAGGAAGCCACGATGACCCCTACCATCTCCCAACGCTGGCCGACCAGCGTCTGGGGCAGCGCCGCCAGATGCACGGTACCGGGCGTGGTCCGCCACAAGCCGCTCAGCCGGCCGGCCTCGTCCACGGCTACCCATATCTCCAGCCGCCCGTCCGGTGCCTCCACCCGAGACCGGGCCTCGCTGGCCGGCCACCGCTCTGGCACCGGAGCACAGACAGGCCCGGACGGCAACGCCTTTACGGCCTGCTCCACCAGGCGCAGGCTTTCAAAGGCCTCCAGCAGCAGTACGACCCAGCGAGCAAAGGCATCCCCTCCGGCCTGTACCACCACCTTGGGCGATACCTCCCCATACGCTGCGTAGGGTCGGTCGCGCCGGAGATCCTGGGATACCTCGGATCCCCGGGCGACAGGCCCGCTGATGCCGTGCTCTTCGGCAAACTCTTTCGTCAGCAGGCCGCTGCCTATGAGAACACCGACCTTTGAGCGGGCCGAAATTGCCCGATGGGCCAGACGGTACAAAGGACCCTTGATTCGCTGTACCAGTTTGGCCGCCGCCTCCACCCCCTCCAGGTCCCGGCACAGGCCGCCGGGGACGTTCAGGCCGGGGAAAAAACGTCGTCCGGTGAGGCCGTGCCGAACCTCCAATGCCTCTTCACGCAGGTCGAGCAGCCTCAACGCAACTTCAGGGAGGCCGGCTAGATGCAGAATTCTCCCCGCCGTCCACAGGTGGGCGACAACACGCTCCATCTCGGCCAGAAGCAGGCGCAGGAAACGGGCTCGCTCAGGAACTTCCACGCCGGCCAATGTCTCCAGGGCCTGGCAAAAGGCCAGGCTATGAGCCCAGGAAGAAGCGGCGCATAGTCGCTCTACCTGGATCAAAGCCTCCTCTGGCCCAAGTCCGGCCCATGCGTCCGGCGCAGGAGAAGGGGGAAACCACTGTTCTGCCCGGACCCGTTGAACGGTGCCATCCTCAATCTCCAGGTCCAGATGGAATCCCCCGGGCCATCCCGGATAAAACGGCCCCAAAGAAAACAAATACCCCATCGATCGCCTCTTATCCAGGGCAGTCTAACCTCGACATCTGCAGATCGGGTTGTCAACCCGACCTGCTGGGGCAACGACGGGGTCTTTTTCCACCGGAAAAATTTGCCCAGGCCGATTTCCTGACCGAACCATAGCGAAAATTACCTTGCGTTGCCATTGACGATCGTTCTTCGGAATGTCCACCAAGTGAAATTTGCCCCTGTTCCTGAAGAAGGTGGCACCGGCTTCACCGCAGCACGTAAAGGATGACCAGCACGGAGATCCCCCAGAGCACCAGGTTGATCAGAAACGGGGGGTCTCCCAGAAGGATCTCCTCCGGACTGCCCCCTTTGTTCTTCTGATAGACCAGGAAGAGGTAGCGAAAGATCGCGTAGATGACAAAGGGGATGGTCAGCATCATGTAGGGGATATCGTGTACATACTCCGCAGTCAGCCATTTCGGGTTCGGTCCGTAAAAAGTGTAGAGAGAGTAGGCGATCAGCGTGCTGGCGGCGACGACGGAAAGCAACTCCTCCAAAAGAGCTGAAGAATACTGGCTAAGGATATGGCGATGGGAACCGGCATTCTGCTCCAGCAGGAGGAGTTCGTGGCGCCGTTTGGCCAGGCCGAGGAACAGGGCCAGCAATACGGTGCAGACAAAGAGCCAGTGGGAAATGGAAACCCGGATAGCGATAGCTCCGCCGGCCGCCCGCAGGACGAAGCCGAAAGCGATGGCCAGGATATCCAGAATAACGACATTTTTGAGGTAAAAGGAATAGGCCACCATCAGGAGCAGATAAGTCAGCAGAATCGCCCCAAAAAGCAGGTTCATCCAGAAGGCCGCCGGGAGCGAGACGGCGATCAGGAGGATCGCGGTGGCCACGGCCACGCCTGGACGGAGGCGGCCCGCCGCCACAGGCCGATTCCGCTTGATCGGGTGGGCCCGGTCACGCTCGATATCCGTCACATCGTTGATCAGATAGACCGCGCTGCTGGCCATACAGAACAGAGCAAAAGCCAGCAGAGACTCGGCCACGGCATAGGGGTCCAACAGGCGCACGGCAAAGACCAGGCCGGCAAAGACAAAGACGTTTTTGCTCCACTGTTTGGGCCTCATACTGATGAGCAGGTCCCGAAATACCTGCCCGCTCCTGGCCGCAACGCTTCGCATCTGGCCCATCCTGAATAGCAAAAGACGAAACACCCAATGCTCCTGAAACCGGAGATTGCCCGTCCGAGACGGCGGCCCTATGATACCCTATCTTCGGCCGGCCGTCAACCTCGGTTTGGCACGAGTCTACACACCCGGATGCAGCAAGCAAGAAGCGTTCGGGGAGGACAGATCGGAGGTAATACCAATTTCCCTTCGTCCCCGTTTACCGCGCTCTCCGTCTACCACGCAGACGCCGGGATTACCGACCCATCGCCTGATACCTCGCCCGACCAACGGCCCATGAAAGCCGATTTCACCGGCCCATCTCCCGCAGAATGCCCCGAATAAACGGCTGGGTCATCGGTCCAACTTGAACCAGATAGATCTTGCCCTCGGGATCCACGAAGAAACTGGCCGGAAGAGAGACGACGCGATAGTCCGTAGCCACCCGGCCGTCGCGATCCAGGAGGATCGGAAAGGTCAGGCCCAGTTCCCGGACAAAAGCGTGGACATCCTCCAGGCGGTCCTCCTGGTAGAGCAGGTTCACGGCCAGGATAACCACCTGGTCGCCCAGCGCTTCCTGCACCTTCTGAAGTTCGGGCATTTCCGTCCGGCAGGGGGGACACCAGGAGGTCCAAAAGTTCAGGAGGACCGGCCGGCCGCGAAAATCGCTCAGCCGTAGCGTCTCCCCGGTCAATGTCTCCAGGGAAAAATTCGGAGCCACCTGTCCCCGCCGGGCCGCACTTGCCGTACTACATCCCACCAGGAGGACCAGCAACCCCAACAACAGAGCCCGCTTGATGTGCCATCTCGACATGGTCCCTCCCGTTTTATTTCAAAATGTAGTACGTCGCCCGTCGTTCGCCGATCTTCAGGAGCAGTCCCCGGGAGATCAGTTCGGCCAGGTCGCGCCGCAACGTCTCCCCACTGACCTCCGGGCAAAGTTCCTGGAATTCGCGGCCGGTGATGCGCCCCTTTTCGGCCGTGTAGAGGAGGGCCTGCACCTGGCGTTCGTTCAGCCCTAGGCGGGCCAACGTCTGGGGATCGCTGGGGATTTCACCCGGGGCCAGGCTGCCCGGTCCGTAGAAGGTGAGGAGGAAACCCGCCCGCGTTTCGTGCATCTCCGGCGCGGGCAGGTGAGCCTCTTCCATCTGGGCGAAGATGCAGGACATTCCGTACCCTACCTGTCGGCACAGGCCCATCTCGGCCAGCACCCGGGCAATGGCCGGGTTGCGCAAAAAACGCGCCTGGCGAATGTTCTCCACCGTGACCGGGCCGGGGAGTCGTCCAGGGCTGTAGATTTCGAGGCGGTCGCGGAACAAAAGTACCCGGACCATGTCGCCCTCTATACTATAGTCCCGATGGGCTACGGCGTTGACCAGGGCCTCATGCACCGCTTCCGGTGGATACTCGGTGACCTCGACCCGCTCTTCCTCTACTCGGAGGCGTCCTCGGCGCATGTGGGCGCGCAGGAAGGCTTCGGCCTGGTGGATCTGATCCGGGAGGGTTTCTCCCGCCTCTTCCCACGACGACGCCTCGGTGGGAGAGTCGCCCGGGTAGTGGGCCAGGAGGATGCGCGCCTGCGGAAGAAAGGCCTGGGGATTACGCCCGAAGAGAAGCAGGCCAGCATACGTCGGACAAGGTTTCCCATCTACCTGGGCCAAACAGCCGTGTTCGTGCAGGAGTCGCAGTCCGTCCCCGGTTCGAGGATGGCGTAGGGCTACATAATCCTCGATTCGACCCCTATCCAGGTCGTCCAGGGAGGCACCGGCCGGCACCAGGCGCTCAAAGCGTTCCTCGCTTCGTTCCAGGAGCAGACTGCGGAGTTCCGGAGGACTCAAGGGGATATTGCCCTGGGCCGAACGCCGCAGGTAAAGGCCCCGATAATGGTAGACGTATGGCAGGCCGGCCGGCACTTCTACCACCAGGACCGCCCGCCCCTGCAAGGAGATCATAGCCGGATGGGGGAGGGACAGGGGAGGTGTGCATCCATGCGCGGCCTCTTGAAGCCGGGCCAGGGCCTCTTCGACCGAACTCAGCCCCTCGACCTGGCCACGCCGCTGCCCCCGTACCCCCAGGAGGATGCGGCCGCCGTGGTCATTGGCCATAGCGGCCAGCGTCTCGGCAAGCGTCTGGGGGCGGAAACGGGCCGGGAAAAAGGCCAGGGTCGGCCTTTCTCCGCCCTCGATCCACGTCAATACCTCTTCTTCGGTCATCCTGTTCCCCGGTATTCCGGCAGTTGGCCGGAGACGCCGTACCTATGCCCTACCATTCCTGCCGGAAGGCCCGATCGTACTCATCCTGCAGGCGCGCTTCGTGCCCCTTTTCCTGCTCCAGGAGGAAAAGGAAAAGTTCTCGTTCGCCGACGTCGGTGGCCTTTTCCGCCAGGGCTCGGTAGAATGCCTGGGCTTCCTGTTCGCGCCGGATGGCCAGTTCCCACGCTTCCTGCAGGGTCATATCCGAAAGGCCTTTTTCCATAGCGATCTCCTACCTGGGCGGCTCGAAATCGGGTTCCAGCAGACGCTCGGCGTAGGCCGAAACGTCGGCCCGCTCGGCGATCAGGCGGTTGAAAAGACGCACGCGCTTCCGCTCGCCCAGAAGGATGGCCCCCACCAGGCGGCCCTCGCGCAGGACGAGTTTGACGTAGCGGCCGGCCTCCGGCTCGCTCCGCCGCAGTTCCACAAAGCCCTCGCCCTCGGGGTAAACCTCGCCGATGGAGGTCAGGTCCACGCCGACCACTTTGAGGGTGGTGGAGGGGATGGTGCCTTCGTAGACCGTCTCCTGGCCGGCCATGTTCCGGGCGGCGGCCCGCCCCTGCTCCCAGGTTGCCGGAAGGATGCCATAGACCCGCCCATCGAATTCGGCGCAGTCTCCGGCGGCATAGACGCCCTCGGCCGTGGTGCGCAGACGCTTGTCCACGATGATGCCCCGGTTGACCGCCAGGCCGGCCTGTTGGGCCAGTTCCACCCGCGAACGCACGCCGGCGGAGATGAGCACCATCTCGCCCTCTACCTCCTGCCCGTCCTTTAGGCGCAACCCGGAGAAACGGCCGTCTCGCCCGGCGAGGCACTCGGTAGCCGATCCGGTGAGGATCTGGATGCCCATCCCGGTGATGATGTTGCCCAGGATTTCTCCGCCGGGTTGGTCCAGTTGCCGTGGCAGGAGCCAGCCATAGACCTCGACGACGGTCACCTCCAGCCCCAGGCTACGCAACGCCCGCGCTGTCTCCAGTCCCAGAAGCCCCCCGCCCAGGACGATGGCCCGGCGGGCGTTCTGGGCAGCGGCCCGGATGGCCCGGGCATCGTCCAGCGTGCGCAGGGAAAAGACCCCCGCCATCTCCACCCCGATGAGCGGCGGGATGTAAGATACGGCGCCGGTGGCCAGGAGCAGACGGTCATACGGCACCGCCCTGCCGTCCGCCAGACGGATCGTCCCGGAGGCTGTCTCCAGCGCCTCCACCCGAACGCCGCGTTGTACGGAAACGCCCCGTTGCTCATACCAGGACGGGGGGTGGATGAGGATTCTGTCCTCATCCACCCCGCCGGCCAGGAATTCGGGCAACTGCGGCCGGCGATAGGCCCAGTAGGGCTCCTCGCCATAGACCTCGATGGTGGCTCCTGGGGCCACCCCCGTCAGCGTCTCGACCGCCGTGGCCGCCGCCGCCCCGTTGCCGACGATGACGTAGCGCATTACTTCCCCTCACCCTTGAGTAGGCAGACGGCCGCCGGCCGCTTGATGCGCAGCACGAGGCTTTCCAGAACGCGGAAGAGGTGATCCATCCGTTCCGGTCCCAGGTAGGCGGTAATGAAATCCTGGGCCACGGCCAGGTCCACGTTCTCCGACCCCACCGAAAGCAGGAGGCCGGTCCGGGCCGGAAGGACAGGGGTCTGGAAGACGCCGGCCGTCGCCAGGTCCCCCAGGAATTGCACCTCCAGCCGGCCGATGTTGGGCATGATGCGCTGGGCGATGGTGTACAGATCGGCGCTGAGAACGAGGGCATAGGGGCCGTAAAAGCCATCCTTGAACAAAACCTCACGGGCCGCGGCAACGTTCTCGAAAGCCGCGCCCGCCTTTCCCCAATCGCCCAGGGCAACCTGCCGGCCGGCAGCGGTGAGCAATCCCGGCAGGCCGTGCGTCTCGCTGCCGTAAAAGATCAGCTCATCCTCGGCCGCGGCCACAGCCGCTGCGGCCGCGCCGGCGGGAAACAGGCCCAGCGGGGTGTTCGTTTGCCGGGCAGCGGCGATGTCCCGCCAGGACAGGCGAAAATCCTTGTGCAGGAGGGGAAGGGGAAGGTATCGCCGTTCGGTCAGGGCGATCGGTTCGCAGCCGACTGTGCAGGCCTCATGCGTGCAGGGGTCGGTGCCTCCGTAGTGGATGCAGCCTTTGCTCCAGGTGTAGGTGTCCAGGCCGACCGTCTGCATGCCGGCCCCAAGGGGACCGCAGAGCGGCAGAAAGCGCCGGCCGACCAGCATCTTGCGGGCCACCTGGATCACCAGTTCGTCCAGCCGGGCCCATTCCTCCGCCGTCAGCGGAGACTCCTCGCGCATCAGATAAGGGTCCATCGAAACCTCCTCTTATTCCTGCTTCTGTCCATGCAAACTGCCTACGGTCCAGCGCGGTCGAGGCGGAGATGGTTCGGGTGGAAGAGACCGCAACTCCTTGAGCATCTTGTTGAAGAGGGCGTCGTGGTAAACCTCGTGGTCGCGCACCCGGCTGAGGAGGGCAACCAGGTCCGTTTCCCCCGCCGCCTTCAGTTCCTCGATCTGGGCGTTATAGTCCTTTGTCGCGGCCTGCTCGGCAGCGATGTCAGCTTCGAGCATACGGGAAGTCTCGCGGGAGCGGTCGAAAGGCGTATGTTCCATCGCCGGGAACCCACCCCGAGAGGCCATCTCCTCGGCGAACCAGCCCATGTGTTGCATCTCGTTGATGGCCTGCCATTCCAGTTTATCGGCCATCTCACAATGGGGCGTAGTGAAGGCATGGTAGAGGTACTGCAGGATGACCGTGTACTCGTGCTGGATTCCCTGGAGAAGGATCTCCAACGCCCGCGAGGGGCCGGCCGCGGCCTGCTCCGGACGGATGGCTCCCACCGGCATCCGCCCTTCGGCAGCCAGTTCCTCAGACAGGGCAAAGAATTTGGCCCGATGGGCCTCTTCGTCGCTGACGATCCGCTCCAGGAGCAAACGAACCTCCGGTTTTTCGATGAGGGCGAGATGCTTCCGGTAGAGGGCGATGGCTTCTTCCTCGGCCACGATGTCACGGTCCATCCAGTCTGCCGGGGTTTCGCCCGAAGTATCCACCGGTCCGCGCTCCATGGAGGGGTCGCCGCCCAGTTCGACGACGAGTTCGGCCAGCCACTTCAGGTGGCGCATTTCCTCTCGGGCGATGGCTTCGATCTCGCAGGCCACATCACTTTCGCCAAGGGCGTAAGCGTGCAGCAGGTACTGGATGATAGCGGCATGCTCCCCTCGGATGTCCTCGTTCAGTAGGATGACGAGTGGATCGAGCATAATAACCTCCTTTGTGTTGCTCCAATTGGGTCTCACTACTAGACCTGAACCAGAAGGTTGATTTCTTGTAAAAATCTTACCATATGTAGAGGGGAAGGTCAAGTGTGCCGGAGCACCCCCTCAGGGCTTTCCGGTTCTCCATGTATCCGACCGGTTAAGAGCCTATCCAAAAACTCACGGGTAGGTGAAGACATTGCCTTCGCCTCCTCAGTGGCAGTTTTGGGATGGGCAAGTCCGGGAAAAGTGATATAGGAGAGGCCAGGCCGTGGTTTTGACAGGCGCGCTCCACATGCTGCCCACCAGCGGCCCGGCCCTCCGTCAAAACTTTGGAAATCCCTGAGCATCCTCAAGACCCTGGCGTCGCTTCCGGAGGCAGCGGCGGGATGGAGAGCAAGCGCAGAACCCGCTCTATTACATCCATGGCGCAGAGGTAGATCGTCTCACCCACACGTACATAATAGACCAGGCCGCCGGGCCCCGGCCGGCCGATCTCCATCGTACGTTTTTCCCCGCCGTGCAAGCCGACGATGAGGACGGCTGTGGGAGTAAGCAATCCGGCCCGGGCCATATCCACCTGGGTTGGGTCTGGCTGCGCCAGCGGCTCCAGGTGGGATAGTTCGTCCACCAACCAGTTCACCCGTTTCTGGTCGGCCTCGGCGGAGAAGGGGGCGGCGATGTGCCAAAGATGCACCTCGTCCTTTTCCAGGCGGAGAGAGGCACCGTCGGCACCACGGATGGTGAGGGAAACGACCCGAGCCGGTGCCACGTCCCAGATGCGCCGGGCCTCCGATGAAGGGGGCGGCCGACCGGCCAGATACGGGCGCAAGACCCACACGGCCCCGGTCACCAAAACCAGCGCCAGCACAACGGCCAAGCCAATTTTCGGCCGGCCCATCGCTATAGCACCGCCTCAGTGCGCCACGGGTTCTTGGGCCTTTTCTTCCTCCGACCGGCCCAAGTACTTCTCCGGGTCACGGTCGAAGGCCGCCTTGCAACCTCGGGCACAGAAGTAGTAGGTCACCCCTTTGTAGACCGAGGTTGCCGCCGCCCGATCTTCTTCGACCATCATGCCGCAGACCGGATCACGTGCTGCCACCTTGGACCTCCTGAAGCAGATTTCCTTTCGTCCACGCTGTCTTGCCGTGGAAGGTACGGGTGAGGGGCACGGCAGCGCCGTACCCTTACCGAGAGATTTTGCAAGGAGCAAGGCTAAAACAGTCCCATCGGGTCCTCGAAGAAACGAAGCGTGCGGAGCGCCTCTTCGGCAGCCTCACGGACATCTTCTTCCTCTCGCTCCAAGCAGCGCTCCAGCAGACGGCGCGCCTGCGTCCCACCGATCTCGCCCAGTGCCCAGATGGTTGCTTGAACAACCTCATGGTCGGTATCGTCCAGAAGCGGGGCCAGAGACGGCACAAGTCGTGGATCTCCCATCTCCCCACAGGCCCAGGCGGCCTCGTAGCGCATCTCGGGGTCGGGACTGGTCAGTTCGCGTTCCAGGAGAGGCTTCCAACGTTCGGCCATATGATGGCCCATGGCGTGAATCGCGCTGACGTGCATCTCCCGCTCTCCGGCGTTATAGGCCCGGAAAATCGTTTCCTCTACCTCGGCTGAGTCGCCCATGTAGGCCACGGTCTCGACGGCCCGTCGCCGCACTTCCAGCGGTGAGTGGGGGTCCTCGAAGATCTTCAGGAGCAGGCGAAGCAACCGCTGGCGATAGCCCTCCAGGAGATCTGTCGTCTCCATCAGGTAAACAAAGCGGCCCAGGGCCAAGATGGCCTCGCTGCGTACCCGAGGTGAGGGGTCATCGGCAGCCATCAGGAGAAGTTGCTCCAGCAGGCTGAGACTTTCGTCGTCCGTCAGGCCTTCGATGGCCACGCTTCGCACCACCTCGTCCGAATCGGCCAGACAGAGGAAGAGCACATCCCGAAAGTTCAGGTCCGGGTTATCCTCGCTCAACTGGGTCAGGGCACGGACCACCTGGCGACGGCGTTGTCGGGAGGCCTGGGGCCAGGCCTCCCGGAAGGCGGCCAAATGCTCGGCCAGGGGGTTGGAAAGGACCTCCAGCCGACTGTAGGAGAGAGGATACCCTTCCCCCAAGATTTCGGCCAAAAGGCGGGCGAATTCCGGTTTCCGTCCAGAAGCCATCGTCTCTCTTTCTGTGCCCGGCGGCTATTCCTCCTCCGCTGGGGTATAAAAATAGACGTCTTCCTCATCGGTGGGGGCGAAGACATCCGTCGCTTCCAGCACCCGTCGCAGGTACTCCATGCTGAAGGGACGCTCGATGTTGACGACAGGATAGAGTTCCTCCAGGGAGGCACGGTACCCTGTGTCCTCCATCCGACCGACCAGGGTGAAGGCGTGGGCGACGACATCGGCCGGCCGGCGGCGCAGAGGCGGAGGCAACGGCGTGGCATTGCGCAATCGAGGGAAACGTTCTTCGCTCAGGAGGAGGCTTTCTTCGACTTCGCAGTAAAAAGTGGTATCCTCGAAGGTATAACGGTTGCGGCGTTCGTCATAAGTGAGCAAGCGCCTTTCCTGGGCCTCGGTGGCCAGGTACTGGAGCACGAAGACGTTGGGCTCTTCGGTGCGTGAGATGGTGATCAGGGCCCCCGGCACCAGGCTGCTGTGGAAGAATTCCTCCAACCCCCAGAGCCAGCCGCCCCGGTTCCCCGCCGGGTAGCGCAGTTCCACAGCATAGGCCTCATAGTGCTGGGGGATCTCAAAGCGTAGGTAGGCCGAGCGTTGCTCTTCTAGGAAGGGAGGTGGGAAAAAAGCCCGGGCCAGGGCATCGTAGGGCAGGATGCCATGGCGGTATTCATAAAAGGTCAGGAAATGCTCCAGCTGCTCCGGCCGGCTATCGGCCCTCCCTTCTTCCAGGAGAAAGGCATAGTCCTGCCCAACCTCGGCCGCCTTGATGGAACGGGAACCTATCGTCGGCAGGTCTTTGACGGCCCACAGGTTGACCCCCGCGATGCCCACGTATTCAAATTCTTTCTTCTCCCGCAGCAAACGGGCATTGAGCGAAAAAGCCCAGAGTTCGTAATCGGGGTCGGTCGGCTTCTTGAGGAAGAGGTCTGTCAGGATCGCCGTATCGGTGAGCGGAGTTTCCTCCTCCAGGATGTAGCGGCGCACCTCGGCCAACCGCCCCTTGCTAAAGTGTTCCAGTTCCTCTTCCAGATACCAAGCATCGCCGAAGGAGACGACCCGAAAATCCCGTTCCAGGACTTCCCGAAGCACCCGGCCAATGATTTGGCCGTGGTAGGCAAAGATCTCCTCGGGCTGGAGGCGAAAGTCGATCACCGTGCCGTCCTCCAGGTGCAGGGCGGTGACCGGCTCCACCTTGCGCATGGCGGTAATGGCAATCTGTTCCGCCGTGGGTGGCATCGCCCGACCTTCTGAGGGAACCGCTCGGGGAGACTGCATCTGGCGAATGGCAGTGCGTACCCAGAAGGGAGAAAGGGGAGGCCGACGTACCACCCGCCGTCGGACTACTGCCGTTTCCCCCTCCGGCGTCGGGTGCAACTGGCGTGGGGGTAGTGCCGGCTCCGGCTGCTCAGCAACCGGACGCCCGCGCCTGGAGGTGACATAGAAAACCTCTCCCTCGCACTCGATGCGGGCAAAGATATGGTCGTTTTTGTTGAGCGCGGATTCGATCAGGAGGGCTGCCTCCTCTCGCTCTCGACGCAGAAGTTTGCGCTCCAAGAAATAGTCGGTCAGGGCGCTCAGGCTCTGCCGGATAGGAGCATCCAGTTCATACATCGCCCCTTGGCGCAACATCAGCAAAAAGACCTGTTGGGCAATGGTTCGTTCCTCTTTCTTTCCCCGAAACTCGACCTGTGGTTCCATCAACTGTCCCTCAAGATGCGACGGTCTTGCGATTAGGCTTGCTCTTCTTCCAGAACCTTGTTCCGCAAGATCACCATGTACTGGTAAACCAGGGAATCCAGGGGCTGCGGCCGGCCGACTTCCCGTAGCCAGTCGAGCAGTTCCTCAAAACCGGTTTCCCCTAGACGTATCTTGCTGGCATCCATGCGTTTCCTCCAGGAGTATACTGCAAGGGTTTATTTTACTATACCCTCCCCATTTTGGCAAATGCTGCAAATGGGCCGGGCTTCCCTTGACGAAGGGGGAGGCCTCTGGTATCATACGGGCAAGCAACGGTTGGTGGAGGAACCCCATGGAGGAGACGATCTACCTGGATCATGCAGCGACGACACCGCTGGACTCCCGTGTCCTGGAAGCGATGTTGCCCTACCTGACCGAGCGTTTCGGCAACCCCTCCAGCATCCATCGCCTCGGTCGGGAAGCCCGCCAGGCCCTGGACGAGGCCCGCGAGAGCGTGGCCCAAGTGCTGAACGCCTCGCCCCAGGAAATTATCTTCACTTCCGGCGGCACCGAGGCCGACAATCTGGCCATCAAGGGCGTGACCCAGGCCCTTTCCCGGGAGGGCAAAGGCAACCATATCATCACCAGCGCCATCGAGCACCACGCCGTGCTCCATACCTGCGACTACCTGGAGCGCTTGGGCTTCCAGGTCACCCGTCTTCCGGTGGACGCTTATGGCCTGGTGCAGCCGGAGGTTCTGACCGAGGCCATCCGGCCCGAAACCATCCTGGTGAGCATCATGTACGCCAACAACGAGGTGGGCACGATCGAACCGATTTCCGAACTGGCCGAGGTGGCCCATCGGCATGGGGTCTATTTTCACACCGATGCCGTCCAGGCTGGAGGAGCCCTTTCGCTCGATGTCCAGGCCCTGGGGGTAGACCTTCTGAGCCTTTCGGCCCACAAGTTCTACGGGCCCCGTGGGGTCGGAGTGCTGTATGTACGCCGAGGGGTGCCGCTCCTTCCACAGATCCACGGCGGCGGGCAGGAGCGCAACCGGCGCTCCAGTACAGAGAACGTCGCCGGCATCGTGGGGCTGGCTGCAGCCCTTCGGCTGGCCCAGGAAGAGCGGGAGTCCTTTAACGCCCACTGCCTTCGCCTGCGAGACCGCCTGATTGCGGGCCTCTTGGGGCGCATCCCCTCGGCCCGCCTGAGCGGCCATCCCACCCGGAGACTACCGAACAACGCCCACTTTTGCTTCGAACATGTGGATGGGGAGAGTCTCCTGGTCAGGTTGGACCAGGAGGGCATCTGCGCTTCCGGCGGCTCTGCCTGCTCCGCCGGCGCGTTGGAACCTTCCCACGTCCTTACGGCGATGGGGTTGCCGCCCGAAGTAGCCCGGGGAGCCCTCCGACTGACCGTCGGCCGGCGGAATACGGCGGAGCAGATCGAACGTGTCCTGGACCTCTTGCCTCAAATCATCGAGGAGATGGGTACCCAAAATCATCCCGGGCCGTAGAGTAGGCTTATGTCCGAACAAGAAGCCTTCGAGAAAGCCATCGCCGCACTGGAGGCACAGCGGACCACCCTGGGTGATGCCGTGGTAGATGCCGCCATCGCCGCCCTGCGCCGGGAGATGCTCGCCTCCCGACCTCCCCCCCAGGAAGAACGCAAACAGGTGACCGTCCTTTTTGCCGACCTGGTCGGTTTCACCGCCCTGGCCGAGAAGATGGATCCCGAAGAGGTGCAAAAAGTTCTGGAGGCTTACTTTGACCGCTGGAAACCGGCCATCGCCCGGCACGGGGGGGTGGTGGAAAAGTTCATCGGCGATGCGGTGGTGGCCGTCTTCGGCCTGCCCATAGCCCGCGAGGATGCTCCCCAGCAGGCCGTTCGCACCGCCCTGGAGGTACGGGGGGAACTGGAGGAATTGAACCGAGCGCTAGAGCGCGAGCATGGTCTGGGGCTGTCCATGCGGGTGGGCATCCATACCGGCCCGGTATTGGTACGTTACGAAAAACATGCCGGTGAGGAAACCTTCTCCGTCATCGGCGACACGGTGAACCTGGCCGCTCGGCTGGAACAGGCTGCCCCTGCCGGGGGTATACTGATCTCCCGGGAAACCTTTCGACAGGTACGTGGCCTCTTCGATGTAACCCCCTTGAAGCCGCTCTCGATCAAGGGGAAGACGAAACGGGTGCAGGCCTACCTGGTTCACGGTCCACGTCGTATAACCTTCTGGCCGGCCGGCCGTGGCCTGGAAGGAATGGAGACGCCCATGGTCGGTCGCGAGCAGGAACTTGCCGTCCTGCAGGAGAACTTCCAGGCCGTCGTCTCCGGTCGGGAAACCCGCTTTCTCGTCGTCGTTGGCGAGGCCGGGGTGGGCAAGACACGTCTGCTCCGGGAATTCGAACGCTGGTTGCTCGGCTTCTCCTCCCCTCCCCATATCGGCCGCGCCCGGGCTTCCCCGGAGACGGCCACCATCCCCTATGCCCTGCTCCATCACCTCTTTTCCCTCCATTTCGACATCCTGGAAAGCGACGACAGGGCTACGGTGCAGGCCAAGTTCCTCCGGGGCATGGCGCTCTGCCTGCCGGCCGAGCGCGCCCTGCTCGTCGGCCAGTTGGCCGGCTTTGACTTCTCCGCCGTGCCATCGGTACAGGCCCTTCTGGGGAACCCTTCCCTTTCCCAGCAGGCTCTGGCCGACTGCAACCGCTTCTTCCGGTCCCTGACGGCCTCCGCTCCCGTCGTGATCTTCTTGGAGGACCTCCACTGGGCCGATAACGCCTCTTTAGACTTTTTCCTTTCCCACGAACACCCCGGCCCTCTTTTCATCCTGGCCTCGGCCCGACCGGACCTTCTGGAAGACCGGCCGGACCTGGCCTCGATGGAAGGCATCCTCCACCTCCAGCCTCTTCCCCACCTGCCCTGCCGCACCCTGGCGGAGGAGATTTTGCGCCGGGTGAAGGACTTGCCACCCTCCCTGCCCGAGTTTCTGGCCAGCCAATCGGGGGGCAACCCCTTCTTCCTGGAGGAACTCGTCCTGATGCTCATCGAGAAGGGGGTCATCACCCCCGCAGGCAACCGCTGGCGGGTACAACCGGGACGCCTGGAAGGGGAGGCCGTGCCTTCCTCTCTTGTCGCTCTCCTACAAGCCCGCTTGGACACCCTTCCTCCGGCCGAGAAGGCCCTCCTTCAGAAAGCCTCGGTGGCGGGGCAAATCTTTTGGGATAGCCTTCTATTTTTCTTGAACGCAGAAGAGGACGTCGCTTCCCTTCTGGAAGCCCTGGTGGCGCGAGAGATGGTCTGGCCGCAGGCGCGTTCGTCCTTTGACGGGACCCGGGAGTATGCCTTTCGGCACGCCCTTTTGCGCGAGGTCTGCTACGAGACGGTATTGTTGCGGAAGCGGCGGCTTTATCACCGGCGAGTGGCAGAGTGGCTGGAGAGACAGGCAGAAGAGCGGCAGGAGGAATACGCCGGCCTGATCGGGGAGCACTATGAACGGGCGGGAGAAAAGGAGCGGGCCATCCTCTGGCTGCAACGGGCCGGGGAGAGGGCACTCCAGGCCAGTGCATTCTCCGAAGCCGTCTCGGCCTTTGAGCGCGCTCTGGCGCTTGTTTCTTCGCCCGTTTCCCCGGAGCAACCGGAAGAGGTCGAAAGGCAAGCCGCTCTTTCTATCCGTCTGGGCAAGGCCGAGGCGTGCTGGGGAAAGTACGAGGAGGCAGAAAGACACCTGCGGGCCGGATTGATGCTGGCCCAGAAAATCGGCCGGGAAATGTTGGAGGCGGAGGCTTTCAACGAGTTGGCCCAGGTGGCCACCCAACGAGGCGACTATCCGGAGGCATACCGTCTGGCAGAGAAGGCGCTGGTTTTGGCCAGACAGACGGATGAGCGAGCCATAGCGGCTACAGCCCTACGCCGCTTGGGAACGGTCGCCTTCTATCAGGGTGACATGCAGGCTTCTCAGCATCATCTGGAGAGCGCCTTGGTTCTGGAAGAAGAAGTGGGAAACCGCTGGGGGATGGGTACTTGCCTGACCAGCCTGGGCCATATCGAATACTGCCGGGGAAACCATGCGGCCGCTTCCTCCCATTACCAGCGGAGTCTGGCACGGTTCCAGGAGGTTGGTGACCGCCAGGGCATCGCTCTCTGCCTGAACAGTCTGGCCAATATTGCTTTTTACCGGGGGGATTATCCCACGGCCATCCGTAATTACGAAGAAGCCCTGGCTATTTCCAGGGAACTCGACGACCCCCAAGGTATTGCTTTCGCGCTCCTTGGCCTGGGATGGGTAAACGTGTGGTTAGGGGAGTATTCCCAGGCAACCCGGTTCAGTGAGGAAAGTTTAGCCCTGTTTCGGGAAATGGGCGAGCGGCAAGAGGCAAGTAGTTGCCTGAACAACCTGGGGCACGCCGCGGCCGGCATGGGACAAGAGGAGACGGCGAAAAGGTATTATCGGGAGGCCCTGGCCGAAGCCTATGATATCGGGGCTCAGCCGATCCTCCTGGAGGCGGTGGCCGGCCTGGCCGGCCTGCTGGCCCGTGCTGGCCGGTATAGCCGGGCCGCCGAACTCCTGGGCCTGGCCCTGTATCACCCGGCCAGTTTCACCGATGTGGCGAAAGCGGCCGAGCCGGCCCTGAAGTTTCTGCGTACCTGCATGTCGGCCGAGGCGCTGGAAACGGCTCTGGAGGAGGGGAAACTTCTCAACCTGGAGGACACAGTTCGGGAATTGCTGGCCGAACCATAGGTGTCGGATCGGCCATTACGGCCCTTCCCACTCGACAAAACGGCCTTCTCTGACCACAAAGATGGGGATCTTTTGCTCCAGGAGGTCCCCTTTTTCATCATAGCGCAATGGGCCGTAGGGGGTTTCGATGGTCATGGTGCGAATCGCCTCGGAAACTTTCTCCACATCGAGCGTGCCGGCCTTCTTGATGCCCTCGGCGATGACCTGCACCGCCGTATAGCCGGCCGGGCTGTTGATTCCCGGTTGGTAACGGTAGCGTTCCCGAAATTCCTGTACCCAGGCGGACATCGCCGGCAGGGAAAGGATGTCCGGAAAGAGGGAGGAGACATAGGCCCCTTCAGCCGCTTTGCCCGCATCCCGCAGGAAGCCGTACTCAAAGGAGCCGTCGCCGCTCAGGAAGGTGGCCGTAAGGCCCACCTCTCGCATCTGCCGCAGGAGGAGGTCGCCACCCGGATAGTATCCGGAAAAAAAGACCAAGTCGGGGGAATCGGCCTGGAGGTGGGCCACAATATCGGAGAAATCTACCGGCGGGTCCACATAGGGGTAGGCGGCCACAATCGTGGCTCCCAGTTCCTGGGCACGGCGGCTGAACTCGGCCCGCAGTCCCTCGGAGTAGGTGTCACCGCCGATGTAGACGATAGCAATGCGCTGCGCCCCCAGGGTGCGGACGGCAAACTCGGCGTCCACCGGTCCCTGCACCGAATCCACCGGGCAGACGCGGAAGAAGGTGCGAAAGCCCTGTCGACTAATGTCCGGGTTGGAGGCCATCGTGGTCACTTCCAGGATGCCGGCCTGGGCATAGATGGCGGAGGCCGGCATGGTCGCCCCGCTGGAGTAGTGCCCGACGACGGCATACACCTTTTGCTCGACAAACTGGCGGGCTACCTCTACCGCCACCTCGCCGTCGGCCTGATCGTCCAGGGGGACGATCACCAGCTTGCGCCCCAGGACGCCACCCTGGCAATTGTAATGGTGGGCCGCCAATTCGGCTCCACGCCATAGGTCAATCCCCACCGCCGCCTGGCTTCCGGTGAGCGGGCCGGCATAGCCGATGACGATCTCCCCCTCGTAACGGTGCGTGGCCGGGTCCACCGTGCAGCGGACGGCCTCCGGCCGGCCTCCTGGCCCACAGCCGGCCGCCCCAGCCCCCAGCACCAGCACCAGGATCACCACCCACCCAAAGGTGCGCCAAGTTCTCACCGTCGTCCTCCTGAGCCATCTGTCCCGTGCCCCATCGCCTCGCGACCCTCCGGGTCATTTTTCCTCATCGGTCTGTCCAGAAAGAACCCTGTCCAGCGCCCGGTTGGTCGCTCGCAAATCTTCCACCTGAGCACGCAGATTTTGCGAGACCACGTCCGTCGCCTCGGTCAGGTTGCGAATCTCCGCCGAGCGGAGCATGAGCACCTGGGAATAGAGGTTGTCCAGCGTAGTCGCTGCCCGTTGCAATTGGGCCTGCCAGCGCTCCAACCCGTTACGGATGCGGGAAACGTTCTCCAGGAGTTCCTCCTTGGCCTGTAGCGTCTCCTGGTACTGCCGGCGCAAGTAGGGGTCCTGGGTCGTCTCGATGGCCTGACGCAAGCGGGCAACTTCCTTCTGTTCCTGCCCCACATTCACCGGCTCCAGCGATTCCTCCAGCGTCTGCGACTTGAAGGCAATCTCGTAGACGGTATCGGTGATCGCGCCGACCTGCTCCAGCGTCTCGGCCAGCACCCGTTGAAGGGCTTCAGGAGACTGACGGACGGCGCGCTCGATGCGTTTACGGTCGTCCAAGGCCTCCTGCATGACCGCTGCGTACCGGCCGCGCAGTTTGCGCAGGTCGGCGCTGCGCTCCGGGTAGAGTTCCTCGACGATAACCCGGCGAATCTGCTCCGTATCGCGCAGGGTACCGAGGACGATCAGGGCGTAAAAGCAGAGGCCGGCCAAGAAGAAAAGGATGCCCACCAGGTCGAAGCCGAAGAGGGCCAGCAGGATAGCCCCGAGCAGGGTAATAACCAGAGTGGCCGAGGCCAGCGGCGTGGTCAGGGCGTAGGTAAGGGCGATACGCAACTTGCGCCGGCGCACCTCCCGCAGGGGGTCCTGGAAAAGGTCCTTCGTCGCCATCCTTTCCACCTCGCCCTAGAAGTAACTGGAGAGAATGACATAGAGCCGACGGATGTTCTCCGGCGTACCTTCGACCATGCGCCCCTCCGTGGCCTCGGCCAGGCGCTCCAGGAGATCGCGGTCGGCGTCGCTTCCGTAGGCGATGGTGAAGATGCGCACCGACCGGCCGGATGCCGAGACCCTCTCGATCTCCTCCATCAGGGAATGTACGCTATAATGTGTTGAGGCCGTGTCCAACCCGTCGGTCATAAGGACGATGGCGTTGATGCGTTGCTCGTCATAGTTTTCAGGGGCGGACATCCATTGCAACGCATAGGCGGTCACATCGTAGAGCACGGTCTTGTAGTTGGCTTCCAGCGTATCCACTGCCTCCCGAATGCGCTCCTTATCGCCCTTCCGCAGGAGGGAAAGGGGCACCAGGGTGGAGATTCGGTCGTTAAAGACCACGATGCCCAGACGGTCTCCCTCGATCACCTGGCCGTCCCGTACCTCCTCTTCGACCAGCTGGTCCAGGAAGAGTTTCAGCCCATCCTGAGCGGCGGCAAGTTTTCCCTCGTCAGCCATCGAGCCGGAGATGTCCACGACTAACAGCACGTTGACCCGTTTGCGCACACCCCGCCAGGTCTGAAGGAGGGCCTCCAGGGTATCGGCGGAGGGCACTTCCAGGACCGTCTGGGGCTGAAAGGGGTCCACCCCCAGGTCCGGTCCGAGGAGCGAGTTCTGGAGGGGAATAGAGGTATCGCTGGGGCGAAAGCCGGCTTGGAGGGCTTTCTCCTGGGCCGGGCGGGAGAGGAGGAATGCCCGAAAAGCGAGGGCAGCGGCCTGCTGGTCGGGGTCCACCCACTCTCCGCGCAGGATAACGTAAGGGTGATCACTCCAAAAGGTGCCTTCGCGGGGGTAGATGGCCACCAGGCGTTGGGGAAGTGGCCCGTAGGCTCCCTGGTTCAGTCGGACGACGGTCTGCTCCTCCATGACGACGGCGCTGGCGTAGGCCGGCCCGCGCCGGGCCATCTGCCGGGCGAAGTATTCGGTGGACTCGCCGTAGTGGATGATGGCGCTTTCCACCGCCTGGACGAAATCGCGGGTGTCGGGCCGATCCAGGTCTTCCGGCAAGAGGTCACGCACCTTGCCGGCGGCCGCATAGCCCTCGGCGGCTATGGAGAGGAGACCACTGTTGGAAAAGTACGGATTGGTATGGCCCAGTTTAAAGCGTCCCCACTCCGGATGGCCGTAGGCACCCCACCCCCGTTCGTCCAGGGTAGCCTCGATCACCTCGGACCAGCCGATTCTCCGTTCGGGATAGCCCATGGCACGGGCCTGGTCTTCCCACATAGCAATGACCAGCGGGCTGACCGCCAGCGGTTCGGGGTAGATCGCCAGCGGCTCGGTCGCGCCGGTCTGCTCCTGCCAGCGCCGGTTCAGGAGGGGTACCCAGAGGGTGCTGGCCGGGCTCCAGACGGTAGGCCTTTCCCCTTCCAGGATGGCCTGGAGCGCCTCGCCCGAATCAATCGCCCGGGCCAGGATGCGGACCGGCTTTCCCCCCACCGTGGGGCCGCTCCTATTGAATTCTTCCACCAGCGGCTCCAGCCAGATCGATTTCTCCGGGGAATAGAACAACGTAACCACGACGCCTTCTTCTTCGGTGAGGGAAGGTTCGCCGGCAGGGAGGAAAGTCTCCACGATGGCCCAGATGACCCAGCCGGCAAAACAGCAGAACAGGAGGAGGGTCATCCCCCCCACGACCAAGGCCACCGTTTGGCCTCGTTTCCGTCGTCCCATCACGGCCCTCCTTTAGGGCTGCGCCTGGCGGAACAGGGCTTGGAGTTCGCGGATCACCTCGGCCGATGGGGGTTCCACCAGGTTGATGCGGGGAATCTGCACCCGAAGGCCCTGTTCCTGGTACAGATTGAAGGGGTTATCGGGGTCGTCATTGACGACGGGGACGTCCACGTTGGCCGGCCGGAAGCCGTAGCGCAGGGCTTCCCGCTGGATCTCCTCGCTCAGGAGGAACTTCTGGAATTCGAGCGCGGCATCTTTCTGGTCGGCTGTGGACCAGTCAGCCATCAAGATACAGAAGGGGTGGTCGTTCCAGAGGTTCAGGCGGGGGTAGAAGACGCGCAGAGAGGTCCCCCAGCGCCCGGGAGCATTTTTCATCTGGACGGCCACCAGGTTCTCATAGACCATGATGACGTCGTACTTGGAGGGTCCGTAGAGGATCATATCGCGCATGAGGTTCGCCGAAGCCCGGTCGTATCCGCCGACGATGCCGCGCCAGAGGGATTGCATCCAGGCCCGGTACGCGCTATCCATCAGTTCGGCCACCGTCAGTCCACGAATCTTGTCCAAGTACTCGTAGGTTGCCAACGTGATGGCCACCAGCCCCGAGTTGCTGAGCACCGGGTCGGTCTGGCCGAACTTGACATAGCCCCAGTCTGCCTGTCCACCGAGTGTCTTCCACCCCTCGGATGCGGCCAGTGCCTTCTGGATGGTATCCCAGTCCGGTTCCTCCTGGAAGTAGTTCAAAAAGACCTGGGCCCGATCCTGCCACATCACCAGGACCATCGGGGTGAGAACGAGCGGGGTAGCCTGGTACTGGCCAACGCGCATGATGAGGTCGGTGCCATGCCGGGGATACCAGTCGGCGTTCAGGAGATTGACCCAGACCATAGAGGAAGGGGACCAGGCGGTGGGGGGATGGAGGAACTTTTCATCTCGGATATTGATCAAGGCATCGCCGCTGTCCATGGCCTCCAGGTGGACGACGATGCGCCGTCCGCCGATACGGTGTCCCTCCTGGTGGAAGCGCCGCGCGGCGAACGAGAGCCACTCGGTCTCCTCTGTGGCGTGCACGATCCAGATTTCGAGGTCGGGCAATCCGCTGGTCCGAGGCAAGAAACCCACCAGGACGCCGATCACGACGCCGAGGGCCACCAGAAGGAAGACGACAAAAAGGATCAGGTTACGCCTTCTCATCCCCGCCACTTCCTTTCTATCAGACCGGACTCTGGCAAATCATACGGATCCAGGGCAATACGGGTGATTTTGCCGGTGTCCGGCATCCGAGTAAGCCCGCAGGGACAGGGAGAGCCGGTATAGGCCCTCCCTGTCCACCTTGGGCGGGTTCAGGCCAAACCCAGTTTCTTCTTCAGTTCGGCCAGGTCTTCTTCCACCGCCGCCTCGGCCTCGACATCGGCAATTTGCGCCTCGGCGACCCCCCCCTCGAGTTGGGCCATCGCCCGGGCGCGGGCCAGCCGCTCGTCCACCCGCTCCTCCATCGCCGCCAGGCCCTCGAAGGCGGTGGTGCTATCGCCCAGGGTACGGACGGTACGGTAGATAGCCTCCTGGGTTTCGGCCTGGTGCTTCTTGGCGATGATGATCTCCCGACGGGTGCGGGCCTCGGCGATACGGGCCTCCAGTTTTCCCAGGGCGTCCTGGAGTTCCTCTACCTGCTTATCCTGGGCCTCGTACTGTTGCCTGTAACTATCGGCGATCTGTTGGAAGGCGCGCCGGCGGAGGAGGGCCTGCTTGGCCAGGTCCTCTTTGCCGGCCTTTAGCGCCGCTTCGGCCTTGACCTGCCACTCGTCGGCCAGGGCCTGGTTGGAAGTCCACAGGCGGTGCAACTTGTCTTCGTCGGCCATCGCCGCAGCCACGGTGGTACGGGCTTCGTAGAGTTGGTCCTGGAGTTGGCGCAGGTACTCATTGACCATCTTCTCCGGGTCTTCGGCCTGGTCGATCATGGCGTGAAGGTTAGCGCTGATGAGGTCTCGAATGCGCTTGAGCAACGAAGTCATGGTTTTCCTCCTTGTCTCAGTGGCTCCCGTTGAGTCGGGGTGCCCGGCTTCTACCCTATTATAACACAGGTGGTTGCCATCACGCAACCGTTTTGTGTTACGGAATCCGGGCCAGCCGGGTTTCAGGAGGGGCGAACCGGCAGTTCGCCCGCGTGGGGCGGGCCGGCCACGTCCGCGAAAAGATTGCCGAAACGAAATGGGAATGGGCACCGAGACCCACTACGCCTTGAGCGCGCCGCCGGCCAGAAAGGCCACCGCCTGATCGAGAGCCTTACCCGAGGATCAAACTGGAGCGCCTTTACCCTGCACAGCGGGGGAACCCCGAGGCTGGCCAACGGATGGCGCTTCGGCAGATGGACCTGGAACACCCGGCCAGGGTAGCCGAGGTCGCCTGGGGAATCGAGGAAAACGATGCTCCCATCCTGGCCGCGGTTGCCGACCGGAAGGGACGGGCGGGGAGGCAAGCACGGTTGAAACCCACCCGACGGTAGGGCCATCGCATTCCTGGAGATCTCCGTGCTATTCCATCGGCCAGGTCTCTCCCTCGAAGAGCGGCTCTTCCTCTTCCCACTCAGGTGCGCCCACCACCGGCCGGCCACACAGGGCAGCGTAGGCGCATCCCCGGCAAACGGCCTTGTCCGGGGATGAGAGCATCTCTTCCACCGGGCAGGCGGAGATGCGGGCTACCAGGTCCGTGAGAACCTCCCTATCCTCCTCCCGCCGTTCCGGGCTGTAGGCCAGGCGCACCGAGGTCGGCCCCACCGGATGCCAGTAGATGAGGTGCAGGCGCTCCGGAGGCAGGGGCCGGCCCCGGTGGTAGGCAGATCCCCCTTCCGCCAGGACAAAGAGGTAGACCCGGGTCTGGAGGTCCCGGACCAGGACCTCCTCGGGGGGAAGCGGCCGGCCGGTCTTCCAGTCCACGATGCAGGCGGTATCTTTCCCCACCGCCAAGAGGTCGTAACGGGCTCCCAGTCGGTAAGGTCCCAAGGGAATGGAAAGGCCGGCCTCCGGGAAACGGAGAGGATAGCCCTCCAGCGCCGGCGGGGAGGCCTCCAACGCCGCCCACCAGCGGGCCAATTCCTCCCCACCGGACGCGGTCTGCTCGCCCACTTCCAGCCCCAGGAAACGCTGCCGGGCCAGTTCGTGGAAGCGACGGCCTTGCTCCACGGCTGCCTCCGGTTCCGGGGCCGCGGGGAAAGCTAGCCAGGGAATCCGTTCTATATAGCGCAGGCGAAAGCGGTAGGGGCACTCCTGATAGGTGCGCAACGCCGTCTGGGTGAAAAGAAAGCCCCCCGGAACGGAGGTCGGATGAGCATTTCCAGGGTTAGAAAAAACCATCACCCCGCCTCACCACAGGGGCGAAGCGACCTCGCCTCCTCCACAAGTTGAACGGCCAATCCGACCCGCTTTTTGCCTAAAGATGCCCCGCAACCATGCGGGTCAGGTCGGCCACACGGCAAGAATAGCCCCACTCGTTATCGTACCAGGCCATCACCTTGGCTATCGTTCCGCCCATCACCATCGTCAAGGGGGCGTCCACGATGCTGGAGTACTCGGCGCCGATAAAGTCGGAGGAGACCAGCGGCTCGTCGTTCACGAAGAGGATGTCGCTCAATTCATCCTCGGCCGCCTGGCGAAAGGCGTTGTTGATCTCCTCGACGGTGGTCGGCCGGCCCAGTTCGACGAAGAAGTCGATGATAGAAACGGTGGGCGTGGGCACCCGCAGGGTAATCCCGTCGAACTTGCCCTTGAGTTCAGGGATGACCAGGCCCAGCGCCCTGGCTGCTCCGGTGGAGGTGGGAACGATGTTCAATCCGGCATGGCGTGCCCGACGCAGGTCCTTGTGCGGCGCATCCACCAGCCTCTGATCGGCCGTGTACGAATGCACCGTGGTCATCAATCCCCGAAGGATGCCGAAGCGCTGGTGGAGGACCTTGGCCACCGGAGCCAGGCAGTTGGTCGTGCAGGAGGCGTTGGAGATGATGTGGTGCTTTTCGGGGTCATAGCGGTCTTCGTTGACACCCAGGACGATGGTGACGTCCTCACCCTTGGCCGGCGCGGTGATGATGACCTTTTTCGCCCCGGCCTGCAAATGGGCTCGGGCTTTTTCGGCCTCGGTGAAGCGGCCGGTGGATTCGACGACGATCTGTACCCCCAGGTCAGCCCAAGGGAGTTTGGCCGGATCGCTTTCCGCCAGGACGAGCACCTCCTCCCCATCCACCAGTAGCCCACGTTCGGTTGTCTCCACCTCGCTCTCAAAGGCTCCGTAGACGGTGTCGTACCGCAGCAGATGGGCCAGCGTGGGCGCATCGGTGATGTCGTTGACGGCAACGACCTCCAGTTCCTCGCTATAGATATCCAGGATGGCCTTGTACACCTGCCGTCCGATACGGCCAAAACCGTTAATTCCCACACGGACAGTCATAGATTCCTCCTTGACATTGGTATAGCCGGGACTTGCCCGGCATCGTTCAGGAAACGGCCCTGCCCCTCAGGGCCGTGTGCATTGTACCCGAAAAGCGCACCCAATGCAAACGATCAACGTTCGGCGGAAGTGGCCAGCCCCAACATCCCCCAGAGCAAAAAGGCCATGTGGGGAAACTCCAGATGGAAGAAATAGTGATCCAGGAGGCCCGTGCTCAGGGCCGCTATCGCTCCGGCCAGGAGGGCCAACCGTTCCTTTTCCCGCCGGGCCAGGCGCATCCCCTGCACCAGCGAAACGCCGCTAAAGGCCAGAAAGGAAAAGAGCCCCAACAGGCCCATCCGTTCGGCGATGGTCAGGTAGAGGCTGGAGACGCCCGTGCTCAGGTCAACATCGGGGGCACTTCCCAGGCCTACCCCCAAGGCCGGGTAGCGGCCGAGGATGGTCAGGGCGTTAGCGAACTCGGCCAGGCGCATCCGGTTCGCCGGGTCCTGGAAAAATATCCCCTGGCGAAAGCGTTCCAAAGCCAGCCCACCCCATCCCAATCCCAGGGTGAGAACGGCCAGCAACAAGGCGGCGGCTGCCAAGAACCACCATAGGCGGCGGTAACGCACCGTGGCCAGAAAGACGGCTGCCACCAGAAAACCTCCCAGGGCAGCCCGCGAATGGGTCAGGTAGAGACAGGCCAGGAGCAGGGCTATCACCCCTACCCCCCCCACTCCCCTGTGGAGGGGAGGAGTGAGAGCCACCGCTGCTGCTACGGCAAGCATCCCGCCGAAACTGTTCGGATCCACCGACGTGCCGATGGCCCGTTCCAGCCCGTTCGGGTCGTCCTCTACATAGCGCAACACCCGCCCCTGAGTGGGATAGCCCAGCGGCCCCAATCCTACGAGAAGGTTCTGGGCCAACGCATCTGGCAAGGCCTGAAGGAGGATGCCCAGGGTAGCCGCCAGGCCGGCCACCAGCAGGAAGAGGCGCAGGAATTGCCGAACGGCCTCCTGGGTGTAGGCCAGCCGACGGACCCCGAAAAAGGCCAGCAACCCCAGGGCGAGTTTGGCATAGTTATGCAGGGTGGTGGCCGTCACCCCGTATCCGAGGATCAGGGAGAAGAGGGTCACCCCGAAAAAGGTCCAGGCGAGAGCGTCCAGGATGGAGAAGCGCCCGCGCCAACGACCTCCGAGGAGAGGGGAGAGAAACCAGCCCCCAAGGAAGCCGAAGAGGGTGATTTCCAGGAAAGAGGGGGTCAGGCCCAGGGAGACGGGAAGAACCCCAAAGGGCAGGAGGACGGCGAACGCCGTGGCCAGGAGGAAGCCCCTCCAAGGGAAGAAAAAGGCAAAGACGGCAGCAGCCAGGCCAGCCAGCGTGGCCAGGGGAAGAAGCAACCCATAGCGTGCCGCGATCCATCCGGCAGCCACCCCCAAGAAGAACAAAAGGACGGCTGCACCCCCTTTCCATACACCGGGGGGAACTTCCCAAGCCTTCCATCTCGGTCGTATCTGTGCCGTTCGCATTTTTCTACCGACCGGGGATGTTCTCGAGGGAGTCTGCCGGCGGATCGGTACATGGGGAAAAGGCTCCCTGCCCTGCGTTATGGCGGCGTGGCGTTATAGGCCACATGGATCGTTGCCCGGCAAGGGATGCGTGTCCCCGGCGGCATCTGCTCGTCCGAGTAGATACGGCCGCCGAACTCGATCCGATAACTGATGACCTGGCCGGGGGCCCCCAGGTCTTCGATGCGCACACCGGGCGGCATATCGGCCTGGGTCTGGCCCTGGGTAAAGCCCCACGTGAGGCCGGCCTCCTCCACCTGGCGCCGGGATTCCTCCAGCGGAAGCTTCCGTACCTCCGGCATAACCGTCTGCTCCCGCCCCAGGCTGACGTACAAGGTAACGGTCAAGCCCTGCAGGTACTGGATGTTGCCCCGTGGATCCTGCCGATCCACATGGCCGGCCTGGGTGCTCGTGCACCCCACCTCTTCCGTGGCCACCCGGAAACCGGCCCGCCGGACCAGTTCCTCGGCCGCCGCCAGAGGGTACTGGACGACCTGGGGTACCCGGGCAATTCCCGGTTCCGCCCCCAGCGTAACGGTCACGGAGCTTCCATAGGGCACATAGGTGCCGTAAGGGGGCTCCTGGGTAACGACGTGCCCGGGCTCGATGTACGGGTCGTACAGGGGCTTGGCCTCGACATAGTGGAGTCCTCGCTCGGAGAGGCGTGTCCGGGCCTCCTCCCGCGATAGGCCTTTCAAGTCTGGGACGGAGACCTGAGGAAGGGCAGTGGGTGTAGCGGTGGCGGTAGGGAGAGGGGTAGGAGTCGGTGTAGCGGCGGGGAAAAGCGCCGGCCCAAAGCGGATGCCCAGCCCCACCAGGCTGACCAGGCCGACAGCGATCAAGACCAGAAGGGCGATGCCCAGCGGGCCCAGGCCGGCCTCGCGGGGCGGAGCCGGTGGGCGACGGGGGACCGCATAGGGAGGACGGGCCGGAACTTCCGGAGCATGAGGAGTCGGCATCGAGGAAAGGGGTGGCTGGGGATAGGCCACAGGTGTCCCCGGTGAGATGGGCAGCGACGGCGGGATCGCTCCGGTAACCTCGGCCCCGACAAGGCGGTAACGTTCCAGGGCCAAACGCATCTCACGGGCCGAAAGGAAGCGATGCCGAGGATCCTTGGCCAGGCAACGCAGGACGATCTCCTCCACGGCCGGAGGGAGGAAAGGATTGAACTGCCGGAGAGGAGGCGGTTCGGCCTCGACGTGCTGGAGGGCGATACCTACCGGGGTATCTCCTGTAAAGGGCTGCTGCCCGGTGAGCATTTCGTACAGGACGACGCCAAGGGAATAGAGGTCCGACTGCGGGACAACTTCCACGCCACGGGCCTGTTCCGGGCTGATGTATTTGACCGTGCCCAGGGCCAGCCGTTCGGCGGTGATCTCGGGGTCGAGGCGGCTCTTGGCAATGCCGAAGTCGACTACCTTGACCACCTCCTCGTCCTCGCTGAAGAGGATGTTCTGGGGCTTGATGTCGCGGTGGATGACCCCGTGGCGGTGGGCGTATTCCAGGGCCGCACAGACCTGCTCGGCCACCTTCAGGGCCTGTTCCACCGGCAGGGGAGCGCGCTGGCGGATGACCTCCTTTAAGGTTGGGCCGGCCATATACTCCATCACGATATAATGCCGGTCGCCGTCCTGGCCGACATCGTAGACGGAGACGATGTTCGGATGAAGGAGGGCGGCAGCGGCCCGGGCTTCTCGCTGGAAGCGGGCCAAGAGGTTTTCATCGCCGGCATACTCGGGACGCAGAATCTTGATCGCCACCAGCCGGCCAAGCACCCGATCACGAGCCCGGTAGACGTGGGCCATGCCTCCCTGCCCGATCAGGGCCTCTAGTTCGTAGCGGTTACCGAGGGACGTTTCGGTCATCATCCCCATCCTTTTCCTGATCGATCGGCCGATGCTTCTAGCCACCCATTGTACCGTAGCGGGCCGATTCTGTCAACGTCCGTCCCTGAGCACTCCACATCCCCCGTGTCCCTTTATGGTGGCCTCCGGCCCAGGCGGATCCGAAATCCGCCCCTACACCGCAACGGCCGTCCTCATCCCAACCTCCGGCCCGGGCCGTCGGTTGCGCCGGCACGGGTGGACCTCAGCCGATCCATCCCCCCAGGGCCAGCCCACTGAGGAGCACTCCGGCAGCGGCCGGAAGCCAAGTGCGGCCGGCGATCTCGTCCCGACGCCCGTCCCGGAGCAGGCGGGCCTGGAGGAGCACCTGGCCGAACAGGAGCAGGGTCAGGACCGCGCCGGAGAGGGGGCGGGCGGAGAGGAAAAGGAAGGACAGAACGGCACACTGGGGCAGGTCCGTCTCCAGAAGAGGGGGCCGGCCGGCCGCCGATGGGTCCGACCAACGAGACCAACCGGCGTAGGCAAGACCCCAGAGCAGGCTGAGGAGAAGGGAGGGACCGTCGAGCGTAGCCCAGGTTGTCTGTCCCAACCACCAAGGCCAGGCCATCCCGGCCAGGGGCAGGAGCAGGGCAGTAGCGGCCGGCCGGCCCCGTACCCGCCGACGCAGGCCCAGGAGGGCCAGCCCAATTCCGGCGACGACCAGGGGGTGCCATCCCCACAGGCCGGCCAGCGCCAGAAGCAACAAGAACAATCCCCCGGCCTCGACAAGACTGCTTCCCGGGACCGTCAGCTGGTGACGCACATGGGTCCAGAAGCGCCGGAGGGCCTCCTCCCAGGAAGCGCTCAGAGAACCGGGGACGGTGTAAGGCAGGAGAAAACGAGGGCGTCCTTCCTGGGCCGGCCTGGGGCCGGCCGTGAGGGGGTCGGGTCCCTCCCCCCATCGGGCCCACAGCCTCCCCCAGACCGCAGTGCAGAGGAAGAGGCCCAGGAGTAGCCAGGCCGGAGAAGGCCATCTCCAGAGCGGCTGCCCCGAGGAAAGCGCACCGGCCAGCCACCCCAGGGCCGGCCCCAGGCCGGCCCCCCGAAAGGCCAGGAAAAGATGCACCTCGATCCAGCGGCCGGGAAGGCCCTCGTCCATGCGCACTTCTTGCCCCGGGTCAGACCGGCGGCAAGCGATGCCGAATCCCCGGCCAGACACTAACAAAATTGCCCGATGTTGCCATGGATAAGCGTCCGTGGTCTACCGGGATATCGTTCTGCCGCCGATTTCTCCACCTACGGGGACCATCGGGGCGAGCATCGCACCCACCCGCACACCGATGACCTTCTACCCCGAAATGCGGGATCTCCATCGGGCGGAATTTGCCAGTCCCCAGGAAGCTGGGCCGCGCAGGGGCACGAGTTCCCGCCCCTACGCCGGATACAATAAGAGGTGCCCGGCGGGGCTCGAACCCGCAACCTTCTGATCCACAGTCAGACGCTCCGCCAATTGAACTACGGGCACCGTACATTTTTAGTATACTTCCAAGCACTCATTCTGTCAAATTCAAATGCCTTGACAGCAGCGCCGATTATGATATCCTGGATATATCGGATGGTCCAAGGGCGTGGACTTTCCGAGGAGGTGCCCGATGCCGAAGCCGATGTCCACCGCCTCTCCCATCAGCCGGCGCGACTTTCTCATCCGGCTGGGGACGGCCGGCCTGACGCTTCTCCTTGCAGCCTGCCAACGGCCCCGGGTCCCAACCTCGCCCCCTTCCCCGATCCCGCCCACGGCATCTCCGCCGGTCCCCACTCCCTCACCCTCTCCCCGTCCTCTATCCACTCCGACTCCGCGTCCTTCTCCAACCCCACCTCCACCGTCCCCGGCGGTCTTTATCCCCCCTTTGCCTCCGCCGGTAGCACGGCCGGCCCGCGTAGCGTTCGTCAAGACGGCCGACCGAGCCGACGGTGTGCGCCGCGCCCTGGCCCTTCTGGGAATCCATCCCGTGGAGGGAAAATCTGTCCTGCTCAAGCCGAACTTGAATAGCGCCGACCCGGCTCCAGCCTCCACGCACAACGATGTCCTCCGCACCCTGGTAGAGACCCTTTGGGAATGGGGCGCCCACTCCATCACCGTGGCCGACCGCAGCGGGATGGGAGACACGCGCCGGGTGATGCAGAAGAAGGGAATCTTCCGGATGGCAGAAGAACTGAATTTTACCGCGCTGGTCCTGGACGAATTGGGGGTGGAGGACTGGGTGGTGGTACAGCCATCCGAAAGCCACTGGGGACGAGGCTTTCTCTTCGCCCGCCCTATCCTGGAGGCCAATGCCGTCGTCCAGACCTGTTGTCTGAAGACCCACGCCTACGGCGGCCACTTTACCATGTCCCTGAAGAACTCTGTGGGGATGGTCGCCCAGTACGGGCCGGACGGATACGACTATATGCAGGAACTGCACGCCTCGCCCCATCAGCGGAGGATGATCGCCGAGATCAACACCGCCTACCAGCCGGCGCTGATCGTCATAGACGGCGTGGAGGCCTTTACCCACGGCGGACCGGACCGGGGGAAACGGGTGCAGGCGGAGGTCGTACTGGCCGGGACCGACCGGGTTGCGCTGGATGCAGTGGGTGTGGCCATCTTGCGCCTCTTTGGCACAACGCCGGAAGTGGAAAGAGGCCAGGTCTTTGCCCAACACCAGATCGCCCGGGCCGTCTTCCTGGGTCTGGGGATTTCCCGGCCGGAGGAAATCGAGTTCCTGACCGATGACGCTGCCAGCGCCGAATACGCCGCGCGCGTTCAGGAGATCCTGGCGAAGTAGGGGCTGTGAAACGCTTCGGGGATTGCTTGTCGCCCCTACCCGCCCAGGTACGACTTTCGGACCATCTCGTTCTCCTGAAGGTTCGCCGCCGTAGCGTTGAGGACGCTCTGCCCGGCCTGCAGGACGTACCCCCGATGGGCTACCGAAAGGGCCATCAGGGCATTCTGCTCTACGAGGAGGACGGTCGTTCCCTCCTGGTTGATCTCCTGAATCGTCTCGAAGATACGCTCCACCAGGATAGGGGCCAACCCCATGGAGGGCTCATCCAGGAGAAGAATGCGTGGGCGGGCCATCAGGGCCCGGCCGATGGCCAGCATCTGTTGTTCCCCGCCGGAAAGGGTGCCGCCGACCTGCCGGCGGCGGTCCTTAAGTTGGGGGAAGAGGGCGAAGACACGCTCGATATCCTGGGCGATGCCGTCCCGGTCGGTGCGGGCATAAGCACCCATCTCCAGGTTCTCCAGCACGGTGAGGCGGGAAAAGATGCGCCGGCCCTCCGGCACCTGAGCCACCCCCCGGCGCACGATCTCGTGGGCCGGCAGGCCGTGAATCGGCTGCCCTCCCAGGAAAATTTCTCCCCGGGCCGGCTGCAGGATGCCGCAAACGGTGTTCAGCGTGGTCGTCTTTCCGGCCCCGTTCGCCCCGATGAGCGTAACGATCTCCCCCTCCTCCACCTCCAGCGTGATGCCTTGCAGGGCATGGATATGGCTGTAGTAGGTGTGGACGTCGTGCACTTCTAGGAGTGCCATCAAGCCACCCTCCTTTTCCCCAGGTAGGCCTCGATCACCCGGGGGTTGTTCTGGATCTCCTCCGGCGTGCCCTCGGCGATCTTGACCCCATAGTCCAGCACCGTTACCCGATCGGAGATGCCCATAACCACCTTCATCCGGTGCTCGATGAGAAAAATGGTCAGGCCCTGCTCGCGGCGCAGACGCCGAATGAGGTCCATCATCTCCTCCACCTCGCGGGGGTTCATCCCGGCCGTCGGCTCATCCAGGAGGAGGAGGCGCGGCCGGCTGGCCAGGGCACGGGCGATCTCCAACCGACGCTGGGCACCGTAGGGCAGATTCTGGGCCAGTTCTTCCTCATGGCCGCACAGTCCGACGAAATCCAGCAGGCGCAGCGCTTCCTGCCGGGCCCGTTCCTCCTCGGCGGCCAGGTCGGGCGTGCCCAGGAGAACATGGCCGGTCTCCTCCAGGGCCCGGCCCAAGTCTTTCAGGAAGATGCCCAAGCCTTTCCTCCATTTCGGAGAATTCCCGGCCTGCAGACGCTCGGCGGCGCGTTCCAGCGTTTTCCCGGAAGGTGTCCCCAGGATGACGCCCAGGAGGTTGGCCTTGAGGAGATGGTGCTGGCCGACCAGGACGTTTTCCAGCACCGTCATCTTGGGGAAGAGGCGGATATTCTGGTAGGTACGGGCGATGCCCAGCCGGGCAATGCGATCGGGAGCAAGTCCCACCAAGGGAACGCCGCGGAAGGCAATCTCTCCCTCTTCCGGCCGGTAGAATCCGGTGACACAGTTGAAAAAAGTGGTCTTGCCGGCTCCATTGGGGCCGATCAGACTGACGATGGATCCTTCTTCGATGTCAAAGTCGAAGCGGTTGACGGCCACCAGGCCGCCGAAACGTTTGGTCACCCCTCGGGCGTCAAGCAAGGCCATCGCATGCTCCTTGTCATCCTGTCCGTACGGCCGTCCCTGCGCTGGCCTCACCCGTCTCCAGGCGAAAGCGACGACGGGCCGGCCAGAAGCCTTCCGGCCGGGCCAGCATCATAAAGACCAGCAGGGCACCATAGAAAAGCAGCCGGTACTCGGCAAACTCCTGCAATACCTCGGGCAACCCCACCAGGATAAGCGCACCGACTACCACCCCGGGAATGCTGCCCATTCCCCCTACGATGATCAGGCAAAGGACGTTGATGGAAATGAGCAGGCTGAAACTGTTGGGAAAGATCGAGGAGAGTTTGCTGGCAAAGATGGCTCCGGCCATGCCGGAAAAAGCTGCCCCCACGGAAAAGGCCAGGAGTTTATAGGACACCAGGTGAATACCCATGGCCTCGGCTACATCCTCGTCCTCGCGCATGGCCATCCAGGCTCGCCCGATCCGCGAGGGGGCCAGCCGCAGGGAAATATAGATGACCAGGAGAACGCTGAGAAAAATAAGGTAGTAGAGTTCCTGCGAGCCGATAAGCGGCTTGCCTGCGAGTACAGGCTTGGGGATGTCCAGAATCCCCTGTGCCCCGCCGATGTACGGCTTCAGGAGATCGGAGTTGGCCAGTTTCTGGATGATCTCGCCAAAGCCTAGCGTGACGATGGCCAGGTAGTCGCCACGCATACGCAGCACGGGGATGCCCAGAAGGATGCCGGAGATGGCGGCCAGTAAGATGGCCACCGGCCAAGCAGCCCAAAACGACCAGCCGATTACCCCCCGTACCGAAAATTCCTGGGGCAAACGGGAAGTCAGGAAACCGGCCGTGTAGGCGCCGATAGCGAAAAAGGCCACATACCCAAGGTCGAGCAGGCCGGCGAAACCGACCACGATGTTCAGGCCCAGCCCCATCAGGATATAGAGGCCGATGTTATCCAACACATCGCTCCACCGGATTCCCAGCAAGAGGGGCAGGATGAGAAGCACGCTCACCAGAAGAAAAGTGTTGGCCACCTGGCTGCTGCGCGGCCTCTGGAAGCGTTCCTGGACCCGCCGGCACCGGGAGCCGTTCAAGGCCAGCAAGAGCCACCAGACAACGGCGCTGCCGGTCCAGAAGACCAGACGAACGATGAGGGATACCGGGGCGACATCGGGCCGCCAGATGAGAACGAGCCGCTCCAGAAAGACCAGGGCGATATAGAAAGCAACCCACCCTTCCAGGGAAAGCCCGATGAGCCGGCCCAGCGGGGTGTCCAGCCAGCGCCGGAAATGAGGACGCAGATAGACCCAGCCGGCCCCGATCCCCAGAAGGATCAGGATACCCCAGGGCGAAAGGCCCTTCCCGGCAAAGAGAAAGCCCTGCTGGGCGCGGGGAAGGCCCTGGTTCACCAGAAGGTCCTGAACCAGTTCACGGAGCAGAGATACCAGAAAAAGCAGGCCCACACCCGCACCGGCCATCCGCCGGAAAAGGGGCGGAAGGTCACCATAGACCGCTCCCAGAACCCCTAACACCCCTCCTCCGACAATCCAGGTAACGACGGCCAGCCCAGGAGGCAATCCAAGCGTCAGGAGTCCGACCAGGGTCGGGGTGGCGCAGACGAAGATGTCGCGTATGTCCACCTGGCCAACCAGGAGGGCCAGGAGGGCCAGAAGAAGGCCGACGACGGCACCTGAGAAGGTCCCGACCAGAAGGGGAGGAATCGGACGGTCGGTCTCCTTCCGAACGGCGGTCGAGGCCTGCCGGCCGGCAAAGAAAGCCAGGAGCATCAGGAGGGCCGTGGCTATCGAAAGGGCGTTGCCGATGACCTCGCGCCTGGCGAAAATCTCCAACAACCCGCTCAGGGCCAGAAAGAGGGCTACGATGCCGAGCACCAGGCCATGGCGCATTCCCCGACGTGTCTGCCAGACCTCCTGCCAGACTTTTGGCAATCCTCCCGAGGGATAGCCCAAAGGTTGCGCTTGCACGGCGAAACCTCCTTCCTCTCAGGCCTTTTTCCTGGCCAACACTTCGCCCAGGAGGCCGGTGGGCCGGAAGATGAGCACCAGGACGAGCATGGTGAAAGCGATGACATCCTTCAGTTGGGTCGGGCTGGGGATGCCCCAGCCGCTGAAGAAGAGGGTGGGGCCGAGCGATTCGAAGATGCCCAGGAAAAATCCGCCGAACATCGCCCCGGGGATGTTCCCGATACCCCCGAGCACGGCGCAGGTAAAGGCCTTGATGCCGGGGATAAAGCCCACCGTGTGGGTGATCTGCTTGAACATCAGGGCGTAAAGGATGCCGGCTGCCCCGGCCAGGGCCCCACCGATGGCGAAGGTGGTGGAAATGGTGCGGTTCACATCAATGCCCATCAGGGAGGCCACATCCTTATCCTCGGCCACCGCCCGGATGGCCTTGCCGGTCTTGGTGTAGCGGATAAAGAGGTACAGGCCGGCCATCATGACCACCGCCGCCACGATGATCACGATATAGAGGAGGCGAATCTGGAGGGTGTCTATGTACCAGGAAGTCTCTTCCAGGAGTTTGACATCCGGATAGACCTTGAAATCGGCCCCGAAGAGGCTGCGGAAAGCGTATTGGAGGAAGAACGAAGCCCCGATGGCCGTGATAAGCGGCACCAGCCGGGGGGCCTTCCGGAGCGGTCGGTAGGCCACCCGCTCCAGCGTCACAGCCAACGTAGTGGAAACAGCCATGGCCACCCAAAGGGTCAGAAGCAGGCAGAGGACGGGCTGTTGCTCCAGGAAGCCGCTTTTGGCTAGGGGGGTAATGACAAAGTAGGCGATATAGGGGCCGCTCATAAAAACTTCGCTGTGGGCAAAGTTGATCATAAAAAGGACCCCGTAGACCATGGTATAGCCCAGAGCGATCAGAGCATAGATGGCTCCCTGCGCCAGGCCGAAGATAAGGAAAGAACCCCACGTCGAGAGCGAGTACATCCCGCTCCGCAGGGTAGAGACGGTTCCCACCCCGATAAAGGCCAGGATGGCCACTCCGACACCCCAGACGACCCATGTGGTCGGCTCGATGCGAAAACGCCAGCGTCGCCACATCGCCTCGATCCCTCCAAGTATAGGGATAGGGATGGGGCAGAAGAAGATCGCTGCTGCCTTCTGCCCCATCCCCGTGTATCCGGTAGGCCTTTCGCCCGCGGGCCCCTGGCCCCGGCGAAAAGCCGCTTTCCAAAGTTACGGCTGCACGAACTCGCCGTTCCTGACCACAAAGAAGGCGACCGTCCCGGTGCCGCAGTCGCCGTACTCGTTGCAGGAGATCGTCCCGGTCAGCCCTGCCATACCCTTGGTGCCGCGAATGGCATCGGAGAGGGCCTTGCGGCCGATGACCAGATTGCCCTGGGCGTCGGTCTTGGCCACTTTCTCGATGGCGCTCACGATCAGCATGTAGGCATCATAGGCGTGGGCATGGAAAGGAGCCGGCGGCTTTTCGCCGTAGGCCGCCTCATACTTCTTCAGGAAGTCGGCCAGACCGGCCCCGGCCTCGGCGGGGTTAGCCACCGTGGCATAGGCCCCCTCGGCGGCGGCACCGGCTGCTTCCACAAAGGCCGGCCCGTAGGTGCCGTCGCAGCCGAAGAAGACGGCCTGATCCAACCCGACGTCGAAGCGCTGCTTGGCGATGTAGGCCCCCTCGGCCACAAAGCCACCAAAGTAGATGAGTTGTGGCGGCCCGCCAGGGGCAGACTTGATACGGGTCAGCACCGGGCGCATATCGGCGTCACCGACGTTGACGGCTTCCCTGGCAATGACCTGCCCGCCCAACGCCTCAAAGTTCTTGGCGAACTCGGTGACCAGCTGCTCGCCGTAGGGGCTGCCGTCGTGGATGGTGGCCACCTTCGTGAGGCCCAGGGTGTTCTTGACATACTTGGCCGCCTCGGCCGCCTGAATCACGTCGTTCCAGCAGACGCGGTTGAAACTCTTCTTGGCCGTGCCGGGCGCAGTCAGGGAGGGAGCCGTACAAGAGGGCGAGACCATGGTATAGCCATGCTGCTCGAAGATGGCCGCGGCCGGCGTGCAGGCCGAGGAGCACATCATGCCGATAACGGCCACGATGGTCGGGTCGGCAGCGAAGCGCTGGGCTACGGCCTGCCCACCTTCGGCATTGCACATATCGTCGCCTACCACCAGTTCGACCTTATGGCCCAGGACCTCGGGCTTGTCGGCATTGGCCAGTTCGGCCCCGCGCTTCTCGTCAATGCCCAGGATGTCGATGCCGGCACCGGTCAGGCCGGCCGAGAAGCCGATGCGGATCGGCTCGCCAGGGGCAACCTTGACCACGCCCCATTCGTCCGTGATCTCGGCCGGAGCGGCTGGGACACATGCCAGTAGCAGGACGGCAAAGGTCAGGACAAGCAATGTCGCGCCCATCGTTCGTAGCGCCTTCATCTTCTTCCTCCTTGTGTGTCCTTACGCTTCCACTCCCCTGCCTCTTCGACCTTCCGGAAAGCCACTCCAGAGGTCCCGGCGAAAGAACGCCGTCGGCCAGAGGGGCGGAAAGTGGGCCAACGCATGCAGGCTATATCACCCCCTTTCGGGGAGACAGGGCATTCCCCTGCCTTCCAGTTCAGGCCCCATTGCCCGGACTTTGCGGTCTCCTCTGACCGCCGGCCATCGGCTGATCCGGTGCAGCCTCGTTATTAATAAAATTTTAGCATATCAGACCGCTTTTGTCAACGGTGCGAAAGCGTGGTATAATAACAAAAGAGCGCCGTGCTGTGGGCCTGCACGTCAAGAAGCGTCTTTTCCCGAAAGGAGGTCGAGATGAACGACCGAAAACGGGCTTGGAAGCGGATCCTCCCCCTGTTGTTCATCCTGGTATGGGCGATCCTGACCTCCCCACCCTGGGCTTACTCCGGGGGAGAGATCGTGCTCAAGGTCAAGGAAACTGCCCAGGTTGGGGAATCGGTTACTTTCGAGGTCGTCCTGACCACGCCCGGCGAGGTGCGCTGGGATTTCGGCGACGGCACGACGGCAACGGGCCTCCTGGTCAGCCACGTCTACACGGCTGCCGGCGAGTATCGGGTCGTGGTCACCGTCTCCTACCCGACGACCCCCCCTACCGGGGACCGGAAAGAGTTCCGTATCCGGGTAATGACCACGGGGAATCTGCCGCCCAGAGCCGTGGCCACAGCCTCTCCTCGCCAGACCATCGCCGGCCAGCCTATCACCTTCGATGCCGGTGCCTCCACCGACCCGGACGGCCAGATCAGCCGCTACCTCTGGAATTTCGGCGACGGCACGTTGTCTCCGGGAGTGCAGGTGGAACATATTTACGCCCAGGCCGGTACCTATACCGTCCTCCTGACCGTGACCGACAACGGCGAGATGGACGCCACGGCCACCGTGGTGGTCACCGTTACGGCCGTGCCCGCCGAACTCCTGCCGGGTGTGAAGCGCGTCCTCCCGGCCCCGGCCGGAGCACCTCCGGTGGGATGGAATCCCTTGATTCTGATGGACATGGGCGTGTACGACTATGATCCGGAACGGTTCCCTTACCGAGAGTACGAAACGCCGCCCCTTACCCCGCCTTTCCGGGGGACCGCTATGGCCCATGTCCATTGGCTCCTGGTAGACCCGGCCGAGTTCGAGTATCCGGCCGGACCGGAGGTAAGGCTGCTGGAACGAGTCACCGTGCGCAGCACTCATCTCCTACCACGGGCGCATATCAGTTGGGGACTGGTCACGCTGGTAATCAACGGGCTTGTGGTCGAAATTCCGGTGGTTATCACCCTGCGCGGACCGGAGAAGGACATCTCCAGGGAGGTTTGGGGGCTGTACGAGGAAATCCTATCCTACCTGACGGAAAAAGGGGAACGCGGCGCCATGGCCTATTCTCCCCGTTACCCCAACGGGGCCGACGTGTCCCTGGGGCTGATCACCGAATATATCCTGACCGATGGCTATGACGGCAAGATGTCCCGTAGTGACTTTGTGACCAAGGTCGCCGAGATGCTGATGGACCGAGATGAAAACGGCGACGGCGTCGCCGGCTTCACCGATAGCGACCGCGCCCTGGGCGTCAAGGTCGGTAAATGAAACGAGAGGAGGCGGCAATGCGGAAAGCAATCTGGGGGATTGTCCTGGTCATCCTGCTGGCCGGTGGACTGGCCTGTGGAGGTGCTCCACAAAAGAGCCTGAGCGCCACGGAGACGGCCGAGGCTTTCCTGAAGGCGATGGAGGAGCGGGATCTGGCCACGGCCTACTCCCTGCTCAGCCCCGATTCGCAGGCCACCACCCCGGCCGACCGCTTCCAGGCACTCGTGGATCAGGCCTGGAAAGATGCCCAGATCGCCGGCTTCCACGTCGAGTCGGTCCAGGAGGCGGTGCTCACCCCCAGCGGTACGCGGGCCTCTGTGCCCTATGCGGTCACCCTGACTACGGCCGATGGGGCCAGGACCGTCGTCTACAACGCCTTGAGTCTGGTAAAGGTGAACGAGCGCTGGGGGGTGATTTGGCCTCCGGTACGCTGAACCGTTGCCCGTTGGCGTGTCCCCTTGCCTCAGGGAAGCGCCCGGCAGAGATTGACCAACCGCCGGTGCGGGGATGAAACCGCCTGTACTCCGTCGCCTCCTCTTCCTGCTGGCCCTGGCCGGCCTGCTGGCCCTGGCCGGCCTGGCGGCCTGGAAGCTCTACCCCAGGCCGCTTCTGCCTCCTCCATCCTACGCCCACAGCAACCTCCTGGTCAACCCTGGCTTCCAGGAAGATGCCGACGAAGACGGCCATCCCGACGGCTGGGAACTCGGGCCGGCGGCAGAGTGGAGCGCTTGGACCATTACCCCCGAGCCCGGTGGACATTCCCTGCGTCTGACCGGAAGCGCATCCTACGTCCGCAGCGCCCATGTGGCCGTCCGGCCGGGCAAGCGCTACCGTTTGACCTGGCAGGCGTTGACCGATAGCGAGTACCCCAACCGGGTGCAGGCTGTCTTCCTCTGGGAAAACTCCCGCCGCGAGGTTGTCCTACGACAGACAGGGGAATGGCAGGAGGTGCCGGCCCGCCGCTGGCGACTGCTGAGCGCCGATGGGCACGCGCCGGAGGGGGCGGTGGGGCTGACCCTCCTCCTGCGGCCGGCCGGCGACGATCCGCTGTACCTGGACGAGTTGCACCTGGCCGAGGAGGGGGTGCGCCTGGAACCATACCCCGATTACGCCCGCGCGGCCCTGGCCTTTACCTTCGACTGGGAAACGGCGATGGGCGGGCTTATCCACTCCCGCAGCGACGACGGCTATGATCCGGCAACGGCCGAAGAGCGGGGGTGGGCCATGCGCCGGGGGACGGAAAATCTGCTCCTCCTTCTGGAGCGCTATGGCATTCGGGCCACCTGGTATGCCTCGGGCTATAGCCTCCTTTGGGGAAACGTCGAAAGGCGCACCTTCTCGGGAAACCCCACCTACGCCTGGGCCTCCCCCTCCCACGGCTGGCGCGACGACCGTTGGGTGCGTACTCCCTGGTTCGCGGATGACCCCTACGGGACGGCCGAAAGCCACCCGGCCTGGTACTTTGGCGACCTTCTCCCGCGCCTGCTGGCCCTGGGGCAGGAGGTACAGAGTCACACCTTTGGCCACCTCTATGTCCCCTATGCCACACCGGACGAGGTGCGCACCGACCTGGAGCAATGGAACGCAGTAGCGCGGGAGGCCGGCCTGCCGCCGGCCCGGACGTTGGCCTTTCCCTGGGGAGCCAGCCTAGGGACAGGGGATGCCGTCTATACGGTGCTGGAAGAGGCCGGCTACATCGCCGTGACGCGCACCTACCACGAACCCCGGGGACGCTCCCAGTACTGGATTCTCCCCCCGGATGACCTCTTCCACCTGCGCACCGTTCCCGGACACCCCAACCTGTGGGCCTTTCCCGACCACTATTTCCCCGGCCGGGCCGAGGACCTCCCCCGAGCGCTGACGGTGGTGGACCGGGTGCTCCTGGAGCGTGGCGTCACCAGCCTCTGGGCACATACCGAGGAGGTCGCCACCCCTGAGCAGGTGGCTTCCTGGGAGGCGCTCCTTTCCTATGCCGCCGGAAAACGCTCCTCCGGCCTTTGGATCGCCCCCCTGACCGAGATCGTCCGCTACCGGAACGACCTGGGACAAATTGAGGTGGCATCGTCCCCCAATGGGCTCCGCCTGGAGGTACGGGTGACCAACCGGAGCGACCACACCGTGGCCGGCCTGACCCTGACCCTGCCCAAGCCGGTTGGGGAGGTCTACCTGGATGGCGCCACCTACACCGACTTTCGGCTGGACCAGGTGCGCCTGCCTCCGCTCGATGCCGGACGGGAAGTGCTCCTGGAGGTGGTCGTGCGGGAGTGGGAGGAGCCGTGAACCTCGCGCTTCCCTTCCTCGGTCTGCCCCTCGTGCTGGTCATCCCGGGCCTTTGCACGCTATCGGCTCTGGCACCCCTGCGCCGGCTGGACTGGCTGGAGCGTCTTTACCTCGCCCTCTCGATCAGCCTGGTCCTGAGCGGCTGGTGGGGACTCGTCCTCGCCCAGATCGGGTGCTTCTCGATCGGCCTTTTGCTCGCCCCCCTGGCCCTGTATTCCCTGGCCCTGGGTCTCTGGGCCTGGCAAAGAGGGCGCTGGCGCTGGCCAAGACCGGAGGAAGGACAAGAATCCCCCTGGAGATGGGCGGTCTTGGCGCTCATCAGCCTCGTTTTCATCACTATGGCCTTCCGCCCATTCGAACTCATCCTGGGACCACGCGACGCCGCCGTCTATCCGGCTACCGCCGCTCAGATTGTGCACCATGGAAGCATCCTGGTAGAGGACCCGTTGGTGCGCACCCTCTCGCGCAGTACACCGGAGGAAACTCACCGTACCTGGGTCCAGTTCCTGGGCATCCAGCATCCCGGCCGCTTCTACTACCACTACCTCCGTCTGCCCGGCTTCTTCATCGCCGACGAAGAGCGGGGGACGGTCTTACCACAGTTCTACCACCTCTACCCGACCTGGCTTGCCATCGCCTTCAGCCTGGTGGGACTTCCCGCCAGCCTCCTGATGACCCCGTACTTCTCCTTTTTGGGGGGATTGGGGCTTTTTCTCCTAAGCCGTCGCCTGCTGGGGATGCGAGTGGCACTTCTGGCCTATCTCTTTCTCTCGCTCCAGACGCTCCAGGTCTGGTTTGCCCGCTACTCCACGGCGGAGGGAGCCACCCAGTTCCTTATCTTCCTGGGACTGTACGGACTGTTACGACTGGACGAGGGGAGGGCGGAAGAAGCCGGCTTGGAGCCGTTTTTCGGATGGCTATCCGGCCTGTCCCTGGGAATGATCGGACTGGTGCGGGTAGACTTTTTCTTCCCCTGGCTGCTTTTCCTGCCTTACCTGGCGTATCTCTTCGTCGCCCGCGCCTTCCACCAGGGACATCGTCTGATGCTCCTTGCCTGGGCGCTGCCGGCTCTGCATACCCTGGCCCAGTTTGTGACCCACACCCGGGGATACACCATCGCCATCTACTACCACCGCATTCAGGACTGGGCCACCCTCTCCTGGCTCATTTATCCCTTCCTGAACCCGACGTTGCGGGAATACTTCGGTGCCTCCGAGACACCGCGCACGCTGGTGATGCAGGAGCCCTGGCGGCTGGCGGCCGAACTGGGCACACTGGCGCTCGGGGCGGGGTTACTCTTTCTCCTGCGACGTTCTCCGCGCCTGGCCGGGCGCATCGGATCCGGACTGTGCCGGCATCGGCGACTGCTCCTCGCCGGTGCGGCCGGCCTTTTCCTCCTGGCCTTTTTCTACCTCTACGTTATCCGACCGCAGGTGCTGACACCGGAGGTCCTCCTGCACCCGCTGGAGAACCGGCTGGTCCTGGAGGGGTATATCGGTGCCCCGGTCCCGGAGGGTTCGGCGGCCAACATGGTACGCCTGGGTTGGTACTTTTCGCCGCCGGGGATGCTCCTTGCAGCATCCGGCATTGCGGCGCTCCTTTGGAAAGAGACCTCCCGTCGTTCCTGGTATCTCCTCGCCCTGGGGCTTTTCTACCTGGCCTTTTTCAACTACGATGTCTTTGGCGAACCGCACCATATCTACATTATGCGACGCTACGTACCGGTGGTAGTGCCTTTCTTTTCCCTGGCGATGGCCTATGCCTTGGAGCGGCTGGCCGGCTGGAAGTGGATGCGCCGGGCGGGGCCGGCCCTGGCGGGAATCCTCGCCTTCCTGATGGCCGTTTACCTGGTCTACACCGGGATTCCTTTTTACCGCCATAACGAATATGCGGGAGCCCTGGAGCAAGTCGAGGCACTGGCGGCACGCTTTTCCCCGAAGGATGTCCTCCTGCTCATTGGCGGTGCCCGCGATGCCCCGGCCACCATCGCTACGCCGCTCAAGTACCTCTTTGCGCGGCACACCTTTGTCCTCATGCAGAACGATCCGGACGGGGCACGGATCGAGGAACAGATTCGCTTCTGGCAAAACGAAGGGCGGAAGGTCTACCTTCTTATCGGCAACGACGGGGGACGGCTTTTTTTGCCCCATACCCGCCTGCACTACCTGGACCGTTTCGAACTGGCCGTGCCCGAGTTCGAGCAACTGACCGTCCAGAAACCGCACAACGCTTACATCCTGCGCCAGCCCTTCGGGCTGTATACGCCGGAGGATTGGGATGGGAAAGGTGGCCTCCTGGGAGGCCTTCCCCTAGAAGTGGACCTGGGAAGTGGGGGCTACATCTACCAGGCCGGAGGGTTCTACAGCGATGAGGTTGCGCCCGACGGAACAACGTACTGTTGGACCGGAGGACAGGGTCTCCTGCGGCTTCCCTGGCCGGAGGAGGGAGAGGTACGGCTTACGTTGAGCCTGGCGGGGGGAAAACGGCCGGCCGCACTCGGACCGGCCCAGGTAGCGGCCTGGCTGGGCGATCGCTTCGTGGGGGAGTGGGAACTGGAAGAGGAGTTCACCTCCCGCACCGTAACCCTCCTGGCCCATGAGGTGCCTTCCGGTCCGGGACAGACCGTGCTCCTGACGCTGGTCTCCCCGACCTGGACCCAGGCCGATTACGGCCTGGGCAACGACCGCCGGCCGCTGGGTGTGCAGGTGGATAGGGTGCGGGTGGAACCCGCCCCTTGACCGCTCTTCATAATCGTCCTTTGAACGGCCGCGATTCCGGGGGTTTCTTTTTTGTTCCCATTTTCACATAGTGGGACAACTACTTCAAATTTAGGCGAACATTTGTTTCAAAGTGGGGAATTCTGCCTACTACAGCGGCTAGTTTTGCAAATTCGTCCCAAAATTGCCCTCGTACCCCCTTGATTTTTTCCAAAATAGGTGTATAATGGGAATGATAGGTGAAAAGTGGGGGAAAGTGGGGAAACGTCCGATGGGCTGCGGCCGAAAAGGACGCGGCGGCAGACGAAAGGATGCCGGTATGTTTCTGGGCGAATACCGCCACAGCATCGATGCCAAAGGCCGGTTGGCCATCCCGGCCCGTTTCCGTCCAGAACTGGAAAAGGGGCTGGTCATCACCCGTGGGCTGGACCCATGCTTGCACATCTATCCGAAGGAAAAGTGGGAACCGCTGGCCGAGAAGTTGAGCGACTTGCCGGTGAGTGAACCGGCCGTGCGGGCCCTACGTCGCAACTTTTTCACCGGTGCCTTTGCCTGCGAAATGGATAAACAGGGCCGCATCCTCATCCCGCCTGGTCTACGCCAGTATGCCAGCCTCGATGGCGACGTCGTCATTGCCGGCCTCAATACCTATATCGAAGTCTGGTCCGCCGTCCGCTGGGAACAGGAACTCCCGCGCTTCGAAGCCGGGGCCAGTTCCTTGGCCGAGCAACTGTCCAACCTGGGTATCGTTTTCTGAGCCGAGGGTCCCCCTCCGTGCCTGCACCTTACGAACATATACCGGTACTCTACCAAGCCGCCGTGGAGGCCCTGTCTCCGCGCCCCGGAGGCCGGTACGTGGACGCCACCGTCGGCACCGGAGGGCACGCTGCCGGCATCCTGGAACGCAGCGCCCCAGACGGTCGCCTGCTGGGGTTCGACATTGATCCCGAGGCTCTGAAGATTGCCAAACAACGTCTGGCCGCTTTCGGGGAGCGCATCCTCCTTTACCGGGGCGATTACGCCGAACTGGCAGAAGTGGCCCGCCGCCACGGCTTCGTTCCGGCCCTGGGCGTGCTCTTCGACCTGGGGGTCTCCTCGCTGCAATTGGGCCGGCCGGAGCGGGGCTTTTCCTTCCAGGCCGACGGGCCGCTGGATATGCGCTTCGATCCGGCCTCCGGCGAAAGCGCCGCCGAACTTTTAGCGCGCCTGGAAGAGGAGGAACTGGCCGAGATCCTCTGGCGCTACGGTGAAGAACGCCAGGCCCGGCGCATCGCCCGGGCGGTTGTCCAGGCCCGAAAGTCCGGACGGCCAATCCGCCGTACCGGGGAACTGGCCCGGCTGGTCGAAGAAGTCATCGGACAAGGAAAGATGCGCATCCACCCGGCTACCCGAACCTTCCAGGCCCTCCGCATCGCCGTCAACCGGGAACTGGAGCGATTGCCGGCAGGGCTGACCCAGGCGGTGGAGATTTTGGCCCCCGGGGGACGCCTGGTGGTGATCGCCTTCCACTCACTGGAGGATCGCATCGTCAAAAACCTGTTTCGGCGCGAGGAAGGGCGATGCGACTGGCCGGCAGGGATGCCGGTGGAGGCCTGTCCGCACCTTCGGCCGGCCGGCCCCCTCCGGCCCTGTCGGGCCCGCCGGGGATTTTCCTGTGCCCGGTCGGCACGGTTGCGGGCCATCGGCCGGATCGTCCGCCCGGAGGCAGAGGAAATCGCCTGCAACCCCCGCGCCCGCAGCGCCCGGTTGCGTGTGGCCGAACGCCTGTAGGGGCAACCCCTGGGATTGCCCCGAAGGGTCGCCCATGTACCGGACATGTTGCAGGGGGCAATTGTTGGGGTGGCCCCGGTTGGGCAACGACAGGTCGCCTCTGCGAGGTGGATCGGCGGGATCGGGGCCGGGTGCCCCACCCGAAGGAGGAAAATATGGCTGTCCAAACCCGACATTTTCGACCGATCTGGCAAGCGAAAATTCGGCGGGCCGTGTTGCCTCGCTACTTCCGCTTGGGCGGGAAGGCCTTCTTTCTGCTCATCGTCCTGGCGGCATCGCTGCTGGCCCTGATGGCACTGGCCCAGACAGGTCGGGTGGTCGCGGCCAGCTGGCAACTCCGAGAACTGGAAGAGAAAGAACAGGAATTGCTCTGGGAGCGCGAAGAACTCTTGCTCCAGATCGCCGAGGCCGCCAATCCGGCCGAACTGGAGCGCTGGGCACTGGCCCACGGCCTGGAGCCGATAAGCCCTGAGGACATGATCTTTATCCCGCTCCTTCCGGAGGGCCTTTTTCAGAACGAGGGAAGCAGCCTTCCCCGGGCAGGAAAGCCTTGAGGAGATGACCGTGCTGGACTTTAGCCTCCAGGCCCGCCGTCGAACCTTGATGATCATCACCCTCTTTTCCCTCCTGGCTCTGGCCCTCTTCGGCCGGCTCCTAGACCTCCAGATCCTGCACCGGGGAGAGTTGATTGCCCAGGCCAAGGAAGAGATCCAAGGCAGGGGACAATTGCCCATCCGTGCTCGCCGAGGGCATATCTACGACGCCCAGGGCCGGCCCCTCGCCCTGAGTAAAAAAAGTTATGCCCTCTGGGTGGATGCCTCTCAATTCGGCGGCCCTCCCGCCGCCCTGGCTGAAGTCGGCCGACTCTGCACTGCCCAACCCCGCGAAATCCTGAGCGAAATTATGGCCCGGAAGACCATCACCGGCACGTACGGCTGCGCGTATTCTCTGGAACCGAGCACGGTCGAGGTTTTACAAAAAGCCATCAAAGAAAGAGAATTGACCGGGGTCACCCTCTTGGTCGAGCCGAAACGCTACTACCCCTACGGCGAACTGGTCGCTCCGGTGGTAGGCTTTGTCCGGAGGTCCACTCTACCCCAGGCCGACCTGAGTGGCGAGTTCCACGGCGTCTCGGGCATCGAGGCATCTTGTGACCGCTGGCTGTACGGGGAAGACGGCTGGGTCAGCGGGGAAAGGGACTCCAAAGGGAACCCCATCCCCATCGGGGACAAGGAAGAACACCCCCCCGTAGACGGGGCCGACATCACGTTGACCTTGGATCTCAACATCCAGTATATGGCCTACAGCCGGCTGGCCGAAGCCGTCCAGCGGTGGGATGCCCGCCGCGGGGACATCGTCATCCTGGTCCCTCAAACCGGCGCCATCCTGGCCCTGGCTACCTACCCTTCCGCCGACTCCAACCACCCGGAAGCGTGTACCAGCGCGGCCTGCCAGACGGCCCTCTATGGAAATCCGCCGGTCAGGCTGTACTATGAGCCGGGTTCGACGATGAAGATCCTAACCATCGCCATCGCCCTGGAAGAACACATCGTCGGGCCGGACACCGTGCTGACCTACACCACGACGACCCTCTGCGACGTCCCGGTGAGCAACTGGAACTACCAGTTCTACCCAGAAGAGTCGCTGTCCGAGATCCTCCTGCACTCCTCCAACGTCGGTGCGGCCTACACAGGCTTGCGCATTCCTCCCAGGATTTACTACCGTTACCTGGAACGCCTGGGGTTGGGCCGGCCAACAGGTGTAGAACTACCGAGCGAGGAAAAGCGCCCCTTCCGCCGGCCGGATGAAAAAAGTGGCGAGGCCAAGTGGACCTGCGCCGACCAGGTGGCCAACTCCTACGGCCAGGGCATCGCCGTTACTCCCCTGCAACTGGCCAGCGCCATCGGCGCGGTGGCCAATGGGGGAAACCTCATGCAACCCCACATCATCCAGGCCATCGGGAGAAGCGGCGTGATCACCCCCACCGTGCCAGTCCTCCGGGAACGCATCTTCCACAGGGAAACCTGCCGGTATGTAACCGAGATGCTGGTGGCCATCGGCGATACCAAAGGGAAGGACGGCGGACCGCTCATCCCAGGTTACCGGGTGGCCGCCAAAACGGGAACGTCCAAAATCCCTATCCCTGAACTCGGACGATACGAGAACTACCGTACCATCGCCTCGGCCGTTCTCTATGCGCCGGCCGACGACCCCCGCTTCCTCATCCTGGTGCGCATCGAATCGAATGCCGATACCCTTTGGGGAGAAGAGGCCGCCATACCCGTGGCAGCCGACCTGGCCGAATTTCTCATCACCTACCTGCACATCCCGCCTTCCGCGGAGGCAAGCGCGATGCCCTGAGGTGTACGATGTGGACACTGGCCGATCTCTTGACTATTTACGGTCCGTTCGAACCCTCCGGCGAAGGGAACATGGTCTTTTCCGAGGTCACCATTGACTCGCGGCAGAGCATTCCCGGAGGGCTCTTTGCCGCCCTGCGGGGGGAACACCACGATGGGCACGACTTTATCTCCGAAGCCCTGGAACGGGGTTGCCGGGGCGCTCTGGGGTGTCGGGATCGCCTGCCGGCCGAACGGCGGGCCGGTCTCCCTGCGCGGATATACGAGTGGGACGGAAAAAAGTGGCTACGCTCCGGCCCGAAGGCAGCCGATGCCGTCCTGGTGCTCGTCCCTGACGTGCTGGAAGCCCTGCAACGTCTGGCTGCCCGCTGGCGGAAGCGTTTTTCCCCCACCGTCATCGGGGTTACCGGAAGCGTAGGCAAGAGCACCACAAAAGAGGTGATCGCCGCCGTCCTGCGCCGGGGATGGCCTACCCTCAAAAGTGAGAAGAGTTACAACAACGAAATCGGCCTCCCCCTGGCCCTATTGGGGTTGCGCCCCGAACATCGGGCCGTCGTCCTGGAGATGGGCACCTACGGCCCAGGAGAGATCGCCCACCTGGCCGAGATCTCCCTGCCGCATATCGGTGTGGTGACCAACGTTTCTCATTCCCATCTGGAGCGCATGAAGACGCTGGAGACGATCGCCCGGGCCAAGTCGGAATTGCCGGCCGCCCTCCCGCCCGACGGCCTGGCCGTCCTCAACGGCGACGAAGCGCTTATCCGTGGCATGGCCAAAGTCACCCGGGCGAGGATCCTTTTCTACGGCCTGGGCCGGGATTGTCACTATCGGGCCGAAGCGCTCGAAAGCCTGGGGCTGAAGGGCATCTCCTTTACCCTGCAGGCCGGAGAGGAACGAAGGCGATTGCGCTGCGCCCTTCCCGGCCGGCACAGCGTCTACACCGCTCTGGCTGCCGCTGCCGTGGGGCGACACCTGGGCCTCCCCTGGGATGAGATCGAGGCGGGCCTCCTGGATACCTCCGCCCAGATTCGCCTCCTTCCCGTCCCGGCCGTAAACGGAGCCACCCTCCTGGACGATACCTATAACGCCAGCCCCACCTCCTGTCAAGCAGCCCTCGACCTCCTGGCCGAACTGCCCGGAAGGAAGGTAGCCGTACTGGGCGACATGCTGGAACTGGGCTCCTACGAGGAAGAAGGGCACCGACAGGTAGGCCGCCGGGCCGCCGAAGTGGTGGAAGAACTCTTTCTTCTGGGCAAACGCGCCCGCTGGATCGGCGAAGCCGCCCTGGAACGGGGGATGCCGGCCGGCCGGGTGCACCGGGCCCAAGAACGCGAAGAGGTAATCCGGCTGCTCCGCAAGCACCTTCAGCCCGGAGATATAGTCCTGATTAAAGGCTCGCGGGCGATGGAGATGGAACACATCGTCGCCGCACTGCGGCAGGAGGAGGGGTAGATGCCTCCACGGCCGATGTTGGCTATGGAGATGTCCAGGGCGCTGGTCCAGGCGGCCGTCGCTTTCCTGATCACGGTGATTTGGGGAGGATGGCTCGTGCGCTTCCTGCGCCGACGGGGCATCGGTAAAAAGATCCGAGAGGACGGCCCCAAGGAACACCAACGTAAGGCCGGCACCCCCACAATGGGCGGAGTGATGATCACCCTGACGGTGGCTGTGGTCACCTTGGCCCTCAACCTGCGGCCTTCGATGCTCCTTCCGGTCGGGGTCATGTTGGGCTGCGGCCTCCTGGGTGCGGCCGATGACCTTTTCAACCTGGTGGGCCGGACCGGACACGGCCTGCGGGCGCGGGTCAAGTTCGCCTGGCTCTTTGGCATCTCCCTGGCCGCTGCCTTCATGCTCTGGTCGTCCGATTACCTGGGCCCCACCCCCACCTACTTCCCCTTCCTGGGCAACCTGGAACCCTGGCTGGGCCGGCCTTATCTCTACATCCCCATCGCCACGCTCTTTATCCTGGGCTTTGCCAACGCCGTCAACCTGACCGACGGCCTGGACGGCCTGGCCGGAAGCACGGCCGGGCTGGCCTTTGCCGCCTACGGCGCTATCGCTTACCTCCAGGGGCAGGACTACCTCTTCCCTTTTTGCTTCACCGTCGTCGGCACACTCCTGGCCTTTCTCTGGTACAACGCCCCGCCGGCCCGGGTCTTTATGGGCGATACCGGCAGCCTGGCGCTGGGAGCCACCCTGGCCATCGTGGCCCTGATGTCCTGGCAGTGGATCCTGCTCCCGCTCATCGGCATCGTCTTCGTGGCCGAGACGGTCTCGGTTATCTTTCAGGTCATTTACTTTCAATATACGAAACGACACTACGGCGAAGGCCGGCGGCTCTTCCTGATGAGCCCGCTCCATCATCACTTTGAACTGGCCGGCTGGTCGGAAACCCAGATCGTCGCCCGTTTCGCCATTATCGGCATGGTAGCGGCTATGGTGGGGATTGCCTTGGCCCTGGCTTGAGAACCGCTGGTAGGTTGAAAAGCGGCGGAGAAGACAAGATGGCTACGAAAACGTTGCGCAAGGATCCCTGGAAGGAACTGGCCTCCCGGAAAGGCGCCCGTCAGGTGGAATTGCAGGAGGTATTGGAGGACCTGGCGGTGGAACAGAGCGAGGGCTTTAAAAAGGACCTGCTCCGACGCATCCACCGACTGATGCGGACGCGCTGATCAAGAGGGAAGTGATGAGAGAACTGAAAGGGAAAAAGGTGCTGGTGATGGGGCTGGGACTGCACGGCGGCGGAGTCGGGGTGGTACGTTTCCTCCTCCGCGAGGGTGCCCACGTCACCGTAACCGACCTGCGCTCATCCGAAGAACTGGCACCGGCCCTGCGTGAACTGGCCGGAGCGGCGGTGGAATATGTCCTCGGAGAACACCGCCCGGAGGATTTTGCCCGGGCCGACCTGGTTGTGCGCAACCCGGCCGTGCCCCGCGACTCCCCCTACCTGGAAGAGGCCCGGAGACACGGCGTGCCGGTGGAGATGGAAATGACCCTCTTCTTCGCCCGCTGTCCCGGCCCCATCTTGGGCGTAACCGGCACCAAGGGCAAAAGCACCACTACCGCCCTCCTGGGGGAGATGCTACGCCGGCGTTCTCCCGGTACGGTCGTGGCCGGCAACATCCGCGTCTCGGCGCTGGAGGCGTTGCCACAGATCGGGCCGCAAACGCCGGTGGTTCTGGAACTTTCCTCCTGGCAACTGGAGGGGCTGGGCGAAAAGGGGATGTCGCCCCAGGTGGCCGTGGTGACCAACCTGTACCCGGACCATATGAACCGCTACCGCTCCTGGGAGGACTATGTCGAGGCCAAGCGGGCCATCTACCGCTTCCAGCATCCCGATGACCTCCTCATCCTCAACGCCAACAACCCGACGGTACGCGACTTTGCGCGGGATGCGCCGTCCCGGGTGGCCTGGTTTGGGGTGGGACTGCGCCGGCGCGGCCGTTTTTTGCTCACTCCGGATGGGACATTGCTTCCCCTTGGCGCCGGCGTTGCCCTGATCGTCTGGCGGAAGGTTTGCTGGGTACGCCCCAACGGGGAAATCTGGCGGATCTTTCCCCTGGCCTCCCTTCGGCTGGTCGGCCGGCACAACCAGGAGAACATCCTGGCGGCGACGGCGGCGGCCTGTGCCTACGGCCTTTCGCCACAGGAAGTAGCCGATGCCCTCGCCGCTTTCCCCGGCCTTCCCGACCGGCTGGAGGTGGTGCGGGTGCTCGACGGGGTCACCTACATCAACGATACCGCCAGCACGGCCCCAGCCTCCACCATCGCTGCCCTGGAAGCCCTGGAAGGCCCCCTCATCCTGATCGCCGGCGGCGCCGACAAGGGCCTGGACTATACGGAGATGGCCGCCGCCGTCGCCGCCCGCACCCGGGCCGTCCTCCTCCTGGAAGGCGCGGCCACCGACAAACTGGAAAAGGCCCTGCGACAGGCCGGAGCCGGCCCGCTCCTCGCAGGACGCTTCGACGACCTCAAGGCCGCCGTGCGCCGAGCCCAGGAACTGGCCCACCCCGGAGATCGCGTGCTCCTTTCTCCGGGGTGCGCTTCCTTCGGCCTCTTCCGCCACGAATTCGAACGCGGCGAACGCTTCCGCGAAGCCGTCCACGAACTCACGGAACGCACAACACGGAATACGCAGGAGACCTGAAATGCCCCACCGCCGCCCCGCAGGAAACCGTACCGAAATTCCCCTCCGCCGGCCTCCCCGGCCGGACGGAATGCTACGGAAAGAACTCCTGCCCCCGGCCGAAGCCGAAAAGGTCGGTACTTCCCGCAACGCCTCCCCTCCGGAGGACCTCCAGGGCATTTGGCCCAACCTGACTTCATGGCGGGAGGCCCTGCGCAGGCCCCGCCCCGGCCCGCCAGACCACTGGCTACCGGTCATCGTAGGATCGCTTACCCTGCTGGGGTTGGTGGTGCTCTACAGCGCCAGTTTCGTGGACTCTACCCAGGAGACCGGCAATCCGGCCTCCTACCTGGGAAAGCAACTCCTCTGGCTGTTGATCGGATTGGCCGGCGGAGTGGTAACAATGCGCCTGGACTATCGCTTCTGGCGACGTTACAGCGTCCCAGGAATGGTCATCGTCATCCTGCTCCTCATCGCCCTCCTGGTGCTGCCCAGACCGCTTGTGGAGGAAGTGAACGGAGCCAGGCGCTGGTTCCGGGTGGGGACGATCAACGTCCAGCCCAGCCAACTGGCCTTTCTGATCTTTGCCGTCTACATCGCCGATTGGCTTTCCAAACGCGGCCAGAAATTGCGCCATGTGACCTATGGCCTGGTGCCCTTTGCCGTTATCCTGGGACTCTCATCCGGCCTGATCATCCTGGAACCGGATATGGGCACGGCCACCGTCCTGGCCCTGGTCGGAGGCACGGTCTTCCTGATAGCCGGTGCCGACTGGAAGCACTTTACGCTGGCCGGCCTGCTGGCCGGAGGCATCTTCCTCCTCCTGGCCCGCATCGCCCCCTATCGCTGGGCCCGCCTGATAGCCTTCCTGAACCCCGGCCAGGATTATCACCTGAGGCACAACCTGATGGCCCTCGGTTCGGGCGGACTCTTCGGCATCGGACTGGGCCAGGGGCGACAAAAGTTCTGGCTGCCCTCGGCCTACACCGATAGCATCTTCGCCGTGATCGGGGAGGAAATGGGCCTGCTGGGCTGCCTCCTTATCGCCGGCCTTTTCCTTTGGCTGGCCTACCGGGGCTATACCATCGCCATCCACGCCCCCGACCGCTACGGGATGCTCCTGGCCGCAGGCATCACCACCTGGCTCTCGCTTCAGGGCTTGATCAATATGGCCTCGACGGCCAGCCTCTTGCCCTTTAGCGGCATGACGCTGCCCTTTATCAGTTACGGAGGCTCTTCCCTGGCCTCCTGCCTCACGGCCGTGGGGATATTGCTCAACATCTCCTGTTATGGGAAAAAAGCCGATGCGCGTGTGGATCTCTGGCGGCGGGACTGGTGGTCACGTCTATCCCGCCTTGGCCGTCATCGCCGCCCTGCCGAGCCGTAGCCAGGTGCTTTACACCGGCAGCGAAAGCGGCATGGAAAAATACCTCCTTCAGGAAACGGAGGCCCAGGTCTCCTTCGCCACCGTCCCGGCAGCGGCGCTGCGCGGCCAAGCCCCCTGGACGATGCTGCGCAACCTGGCCGTCCTGGCCCGGGGCACGCACCTGGCCCTCCGCCTGCTGAAGGAGTTCGCCCCCGACGTCGCCCTGGTCACCGGTGGATACGTCAGCATCCCTGTGGGGCTGGCGGCCTGGAGGGAAGGGGTGCCTCTGCTGGTCTACCTGCCCGACGTAGTGCCGGGGCTGGCCATCCGCTTCCTGGCCCGGCTGGCCAAACGGGTGGCCACCGCCACGACCGACTCCGCCCGCTACCTGCCCCGCGGCAAGGTCGTGGTCACCGGCTACCCGGTGCGGCCGGCCCTCTTCGCAGCCGACCGCCGGTCGGCCCGCGCCCGCTTCGGCTTCTCCGAGGAAGAACGGGTGCTCCTCATCTACGGCGGGAGCCGCGGCGCCCGCCCCATCAACCTGGCCGTGGCCCAGGGCCTCTCCGAATTCCTCCGACGGGCTTCCCTCATCCATATCTGCGGCCAGGCCGGGGACGAGGCCATGCTGCGGGAACGCGCCGCTGCCCTGCCCGAGGCCCTCCGCGCCCGCTACCGCCTTTACCCTTACCTGCACCAGGAGATGCCGGAAGCCTTGGCTGCCGCCGACCTGGCCATCTGCCGAGCCGGCGCCTCCACTCTGGGCGAACTGCCGGCCGTCGGACTGCCGGCCATCTTGGTACCCTACCCTTACGTCCACCAGGAAGAAAACGCCGACTTCCTGGTGCGCCACGGTGCCGCCGTCCGGGTACCCAACACCCGGCTCCGGGATCACGTCGGCCGACCCGACCCCACGGCCCTCCTCCAGACTCTGGACGAAATCCTGGAAAAGCCCTCCCGACTGGCCCAGATGGCCGAATCTGCCCGTCTCCTGGCCCGCCCGCAGGCAGCCCACACCATCGTGGAGGTGTTGCAGGCGCTGGCCGAGACCCGGCCGACTGACGAGGTCGGACGATGAGCACCTTTTTCCGGCTCCTGGATGGGGAACTGGTCATTACCAACTGGGGATTCCTGGCCCTATTTGCTATGCCCACCCTCATCATCGGCCTTCGGCGTGGCTGGCAGGAGGAAGGCTTCACGGCTATCGGCCTGAGCATCATCATCTCTCCCGTAGGCCATCGCTTTGGAGACTTCCTGATCTTCCTGGTGAACCGCGTCATTGACGCCTTCCGCATCGGGGCTGCCATCGTCATCGGCCAGCCCTCTCCCTCCCCCGGCCCCGATCTGGTCCCGACAGATAAGTGGACCCAGGCCGTTGCCTTTGCCCTGATGGCCTGGGTCGCCTACCGGGCCGGAACGATCCTGGGGCAAAGGCGCGCGGTGGGACTGCTAGGACATATCGGCGGAGGACTTTTTGGCATCCTAAACGGCACCCTGATCCTGGCCCGCATCCTGGAACTTTTCCAGCCGCTGGAGGAAGAGACCCACATCGCCCCGCCCGACATCACGGTCGAAGAGTTCCCCTCCACTACGCTCGGCAACATCACCTGGGCCGCCATCGGGATGGGCATCGCCCTCCTCCTCCTGATCGCCTGGCTCAACCGCCAACGGGCCCGGGAGTAAACGATGACCCAGAACCAAGGGAGCGAAAACTTTCATCTGGTCGGCATCGGCGGAGCCGGGATGAGCGCCATCGCCCGGCTGCTCCTGGAATGCGGCCATGCGGTCTCCGGCTCCGACCTGCGCGACAGCCCGACGCTGCACGAACTGGCCGTCCGGGGGGCCCGTATCCACCTGGGGCATTCCCCGGCGCATGTCCCGGAACAGGGTATCGTCGTGGTCACCTCGGCCGCGCCGCCGGATAACCCCGAGGTCCTGGAGGCTCGCCGGCGGGGGTTGCCGGTATGGTCCCGCGCCGAGATGCTCCGCCACCTCTGTGCTGGCCGGCGTTGCCTGGCCATATCCGGCATCCACGGCAAAACGACCACCACCGCCCTTCTCGCCCTCCTCCTGCGTGCCGCCGGGAAAGACCCCTCTTTCATCATCGGTGGCGAGGTTCCCCCCCTGGGCGGCAACGGCCATGCCGGAAGCGGGCCGCACCTGATCCTGGAAGCCGACGAATACGACCGCACCTTCCTGGCACTGGAGCCTGCCGTAGCCGTGGTGACCAATGTGGAATGGGAGCATGTAGACTGCTACCCCGACCCGATCTCGATTCGGAAGGCCTTTGCCGAATTTATCGCCCGTGTTCCGGCCGATGGGGCCGTCTTCCTCTGCCAGGACGACGCCGGTGCCCGGGAGGTGCGGACGGGGTTGCCCCTCCCTTGCCCCCGGCCGGCCGCCCCTATCTTCACCTACGGCCTTTCCCCGGAAGCCCTCTGGCGGGCCGACGAAGTAACGCTGGGGCCGACCGAGAGCACCTTCACCCTCCTCCATGCCGGCCGCCGGCTGGACCGCTTCCGGCTGCGCATCCCTGGCGAGCACAACGTGCGCAACGCCCTGGCCGCCTTGGCCGTGGCTTCCTGGGAAGGCGTTCCCCTGGAGACGGCCGGGGAGGTGCTGGCTGCCTTTGCCGGGGTGAAACGCCGCTTCCAGGAGGTGGGCACGGCCGGCGGCATAACGGTAGTGGACGATTACGCCCACCACCCCAGCGAGGTCGCCTCCACCCTGGCCGCCGCCCGACAGCGCTTCCCCGGACGACGGCTGGTGGCTGCCTTCCAGCCCCATACTTATAGCCGCACCCGGGCCTTTGCCCGGAACTTTGCCGCTGCCCTGGCCCTGGCCGACCTGGTGCTGGTTACCGAGGTCTATGCTGCCCGCGAAAGCGATCCGGGGAACGTCTCTGGCCGGGGAATCGCCGACCTGCTCCCACAGCCGGCCGGATATACGCCCACTCTGGAGGAAGCCCTCCTGTGGCTGGAAGAGCACATGCGGCCGGGCGATGTCCTCCTGACACTGGGCGCCGGCGATATCACGACGCTCGGCCCGCGTCTCCTCGGTCGCCTGTCCGGGAAGGAGGAAGAGGATGGAACTGTATGATCCGGCCCTGAGTGTTGCCTACTTCTACGCTGCCGGAGACGAGGGCGTCGAACTCCTCTGGCAAGTTGTCCAGCCCCTCCCACCGGGGAAAAGGAGCCACCCACGCCGGAGACGATTCGGAACCGACGGGGCCGGCATCGTGCAGGTCACCCTCGAGCGCGAAGGACGCTGGGGCATTTCTGCCTGGCAGGAACTGGCCGAGGAAATGGAGCGCTGGTTGGGAACGGCCTGGGACAATCCGCCCGGCCGGCCCTGGGGAAGCAGCCGGATTTACCTGGCCGGGTCGGTAACCGGATTGCACGAGGAACCACAACTCCTTCGCGAGGCACTGGCCCTGTCGGAGATGCCCTCCCGCCCGATGGCCCCCCTCCCGACGGGGAGGCTCTGGCTGGGTATCCCGCCGGCTATGACGGCCGAGGGAAACAGCGCCGCTACCTATGTTTGGCTCCATTCCCCCCGCGAAGGCAGCCGCCAAGAGGCCGAGGCGCTCTGGTGGGGCGAAAAGGCCCTCCTCCTGCGCGTGGAACTCTACCTCCACCGCGCCCTGCACATCCTGCGCCAGTACGGCCCCAGGGAACGCACCGATTTCTGGGCATACCTGGAGGAAGTAGAGACGGGCCTCTCGATGGAAGAGAACGCCCTGCGTCGTGCCTGCCAGACAACGGCCCGGCGCGCAGCGCTCCTCAACCGCCGGCATAACCTCCTGCGCAGCAGCACCTACCTGTATCGTCAAATCGCGATTGAATTATGTCAATATGAAGGCAGCCTCTTCTCCTGGTACGAAAAACGGTTGAACGAGGCCCTGACCCAGTGGGGCTATGATCTGGAACGGGCCGACCGGAGCATCGCTCTTGCCCGGACGGTCCTGCAGGTCCAGGCTGAGCGGCCGGCCGGCCCCTGCCCTCCGGTCGAGGAGAGCGCCGCCCTACCGGCTTCGCCGCCTTCCACCGACAAACCGCCGATGGCAACCCGGCAGCCCGCCCTCCCCTGGCCGGCTTATCTGGCTATTGCTGCCCTCGTCGCCCTCTGCCTGGTGGATGAAAACTACCTGATCATCGCCGCCCGTGCCACCTTCCTCCTCGTCCTGAGCCTGGCCCTCTGGGTCTACACCCGCTTCCACAGGAGATCGCCATGAAATGCAAGAAAGGCAAAATGCGCAATACGAAACACGCCCTCCCTTTCACCGAACTGTAACCGCAGGACCTTGAGGAGAAAGGTGTCCTGAAATACGATAAGGGCCGGAGTTTGAAGGCATGGCAGGAAAACTGGTAGTCGGGGTCATCTTCGGCGGACGTTCCGGCGAGCACGAGGTCTCGCTGATCTCGGCCCGTTCGATTATGGTGGCCCTGGACCGGAGCAAGTACGAAATCGTCCCCATCGGCATTGCCCGCGACGGGCGCTGGCTCGTCCGGGGCGATCCGATGGCCCGGCTGGAAGCCATGGCCGCCGGCCGGGAGGATCCGGGCCCGGTCGAGGAGATGCCGGCCGGCTACATCCCGCTCATCGCCGGCCTGGGGGCCCAGGGCTTTCCCCACGTGGATGTCTTCTTCCCGGTCCTGCACGGGCCGTACGGCGAGGACGGCACTCTCCAGGGCCTCCTGGAGATGGCCAGCCGCCCCTACGTGGGAGCCGGCGTGCTGGGCTCCGCCCTGGCCATGGACAAGGTGGCCACCAAGATGATCCTCAAGGCCGAGGGTCTGCCGATAGCCGACTTTTTCGCCGTCACCCGCCGGGAGTGGGTCGGCCAACCCGCCTCCATCATCGCCGAGGCCGAAAGACGTTTCGGCTACCCCTGCTTCGTCAAGCCGGCCAACCTGGGCTCCAGCGTGGGAGTCACCAAGGCCCACAACCGCCAGGAACTGGAATCCGGCCTGAACCTGGCCGCCCAGTACGATCGCCGTCTGCTTATCGAGCGGGCCATTGACGCCCGCGAGATCGAGGTGAGCGTCCTGGGCAACGAGGAGGTCGAAGCCTCCATCCCCGGGGAAATCATCCCCTCCCGCGAATTCTACGACTATGCCGCCAAGTACCTGGACGGCCGCTCCGAACTCCTCATCCCGGCTCCGCTGCCGGCGACCCTGGCCGAGGAGATTCGCACACTGGCCCTGCGCGCCTACCGCGCCCTCGACATCGCCGGAATGGCCCGGGTAGATTTTCTCCTGGACCGTCGGACGATGCGTCCCTACGTGAACGAACTGAACACCATCCCCGGCTTCACCGCCATCAGCATGTATCCGAAACTCTGGGAGGCCAGCGGGCTACCTTATCCCCGCCTGCTGGACCGCCTGATCGAACTGGCACTGGAACGCTTCGCCGAACGCTCCCGGAACCGCGTAACCCGGTGAAGGAAAGAGATGGACCCGGAACGTCGGAACGGTTTAGAAAAACGCCAGGGGAAACGGATACGCTCCCATGCCCGGCCACGCCTGGGACGGGCTCTGCTCCAGTGGGTCGCCGATGCCCGGCTATTGGCTGCCCTGCTGAGCCTGGGATGCGCTTTTCTCCTCGGCTACTTTTACTTCTCCCCCACCTTCCGGGTAAGCATCGTGGACGTACAGGGCAATCGCGTGATCCCTTCGGAAGAAGCCATCCGCTATAGCCAGGTACTGACAGCAAACCTTTTCCTCCTGAACCCGGCCGAGGTCGAAGCCCGTCTGGCAAAAATCCCCTATATCCAAGATGTGCGGGTGGAACGCGAACTGCCCAACCGGGTCATCCTGACGGTCGTGGAGCACCTGCCTTCGGTCAGCTGGTGTAATAAAAAAGATCAGGCCCAGCGCTTCCTTGTGGACGATGAAGGGCGGATTCTGGAAGCAGAGCCGCCGGGAACAGCACAACTTATTTATGTAATGAATAAAGATGATCATGCCCCACCCCTCCGGCCCGGGGGGCAAGTAGATGGCGAGGCCGTGCGGGCTGCCCAGCAGGTCTTTTCCCGACTGTACTACGACCTGCATATCCCTTTGAATCCGTTTGAGTACGATAAGGAATGCGGCCTCATCGCCGTTTCCCAGGCCGGATGGAAAGCCTGCTTCGGTGATAGCACCGACCTGGAGCGCAAGGTCCGTTTCCTAGCCGCCTTGCTTCAGAATCCGCCTGCGGAATTTACCGAAATCGACCTACGTTTTCCGAATCAAATCCGCTTTCGCTGAAAAATTTGCGTCTTTGTTCTGCTTCGGCTATAATAAACTTCTTAGAGAGGTTAAACTAAACATGGCTGTGCGCACCGTCGTGGGAATTGATGTTGGGACCACCAAAGTTGTCACCCTGGTCGGGGAACAGGGGACGAACGGTCAGATCAACATCTTGGGGGTAGGACTGACGCCTTCCAAGGGCATCAAGAAAGGCATCGTCGTCAACGTCGAGGAGGCGGTGACCTCGATCGTGGCCTCGGTAGAGAAAGCCGAACGGCTGAGCGGCTACCGCATCGGCTCGGCCTATGTGGGTGTAGCCGGCGGACATATCCAGTCGCTCAACAGCCGGGGCGTCGTGGCCATCCCCCGGGCCGACCGGGAGATCACCGGCGCGGACCTGGTCCGCGCCCTGGATGCGGCCCGGGCCATCGCCGTCCCGACCCAGCGCGAGATCATCCACGTCATCCCCCGCTCCTACATCGTGGACGGGCAAGAGGGCATCCGCGACCCCATCGGACTTTCCGGCTTTCGGTTAGAGGTAGAGGCCCACATCGTCACCGGCGCGGTGACGGCCATCCAGAACCTGATCAAGTGCATCCAGCGGGCCGGCGTGGAGATCGACGACCTAGTCCTACAGCCGCTGGCCAGCAGCGAGGCCGTCTTAAGCGAGGCGGAAAAGGAGATGGGGGTCATCCTGGTGGACTGTGGCGGCGGGACGACCGATGTGGCCATCTTCATAGACGGAAGCATCTGGCATACCGTCGTTCTGCCGGTCGGGGGAAACCACATTTCCAACGACATCGCCATTGTCCTGCGTACCCCCTTCGACGTGGCCGAATACCTGAAGATTCGGCACGGCCAGGCCCGGCCGGCCTCGGATGACGGGCGGGGTGCCGAGGACGATCAGATCGAGGTCGAATCGTTCTCCGGAGGGAAGAAACGTCAGGTTTCGCGCAACCTGCTCCATCAGGTCATCGAGGCCCGGGTGGAGGAAATTTTCCAGATGCTGCGGGCCGAGATCCGGAGGGTCGGCTACGAAGGGCTGCTGCCGGCCGGCGTCGTCCTCACCGTCGGCACGGCCCTCCTACCGGGCATTGAGGAAGTGGCCCGCGACGTCCTCAACCTGCCGGTGCGTATCGGCATCCCCACCCACCTGGGCGGGCTCTCCGATACCATTGACAGCCCAGCCTACGCCACCGGCGTCGGCCTGCTTCGCTGGGGCTTCAAACGAGGCACGACTCCCCCCTTCCTGGTCCCCCAGGAACAGGGGTGGGCACGCATCTACAACCGTTTCAAGAGCTGGCTGCGGGAGTTTTTGCCCTAATATGCCGGGGCTGCCCGAAAGGTTCGGGCAGCAAGGAGGCAAAACGATGGCCACGGAGGATCTTTTGGCGGTCGTTACCGAAAACTTCGCCCAACTGAAGGTGCTAGGAGTCGGAGGTGGCGGGAGCAACGCCGTGGACCGGATGATCGAGGCCGGGGTCAAGGGTGTGGAATTTATCGCCATCAACACCGACGCCCAAGCCCTTCTCCACTCTTCGGCCCCCCACCGCATCCGGATCGGCGATAAACTGACCAAAGGGCTCGGATCGGGGGGCAACCCGGTCATCGGACAGAAGGCCGCCGAGGAATCGAGCGAGGAACTCACCGAGGCTCTGCGCGGCACCGATATGGTCTTTATCACCGCCGGCATGGGCGGCGGAACCGGCACAGGTGCCAGCCCCGTGATCGCCCAGATCGCCCGTAACCTGGGCTCCCTCACCGTAGCGGTAGTCACCAAACCCTTTACCTTCGAGGGGAACCGCCGCCGAGTTGTGGCCGAGGAGGGCATCGCTCAACTCAAGCCCAACGTGGACACCCTCATCGTCATTCCCAACGACCGTCTCCTGCAGATCACCGACAGGAATACCTCCATGCTGGAGGCCTTCCGCATCGCCGATGATGTGCTGCGCCAGGGCATCCAGGGGATCTCCGACCTCATCACCATCCGCGGGCTCATCAACCTGGACTTTGCCGATGTCAAAGCCATCATGGCCGATGCCGGTTCCGCCCTGATGGCCATCGGCTACGGCACCGGAGAAAAGCGCATGGTGGAAGCCGCCCAGGCCGCCATCTCCAGCCCCCTCCTGGAAATCTCCATTGACGGTGCCAAAGGGGTGCTCTTCAACGTCACCGGTGGACCCGAACTGACCATGTGGGAAGTCAACGAGGCAGCCGAGATCATCGCCCGTGCTGCCGACCCGGATGCCAATATCATCTTCGGCGCAGTGATCGATGAAAATATGCGGGATGAGGTCAAAATCACCTTGATCGCCACCGGCTTCGATCATCCAACAACTCCCCAGCGGCGCACCGTCCGCCCCGCCAGGGCCCGGGAAATCCTTGCCCCGCCGCGTGAGGGAAAGGGGGAAGACATCCCTTCGATCCTGGCCCAGGAGGACGAAATCGATATCCCGCCCTTCCTGCGCTATCGTCGGCGACGGGAAAGTTGATCGTACCCCCGGCCCGGAAAACCGATATGGCCGAAAAGGTTTCTGCCCTGGCCTCGTTCGAGAAGATTGCCGAAGGAATTCGGGCCGAACTCGCCCGCCAGGACCGCCTGCGCGAGGAAGCCCTCGTCCTTTCCCGTCAGGTTGTACGCGCCGCCGCCCTGTCCATCCGGGCTACCCACCGTCAGGAATTTCCGGAAGCGGAGCAATGGCTTTCCGAGGCCCGCCAGCACCTTCAACGCCTCCATAAGATCGTCTCCGATTGCCCTCTTTTCTCCGGCCTCGGTTATATCACCGATGCCGAAAGGGAGTACGCCGAGGCCTGCCTGACCTATGCGCTCATCCGCGACCGACCCGTCCCCCGCCCCGAGGAACTCTGCGTCCCCGTCGCCCCTTACCTCAACGCCCTGGGCGAGGCCGTGGGCGAATTGCGCCGCTCCATCCTGGACGCCCTGCGCCAGGATGTCCTATCTCCCTGCGAGGCACGCCTGGAAGCGATGCAGCAGATTTATGACTTCCTGACCACCGTGGATTTCCCGGAAGCGCTGACCGGTGGGTTACGCCGAACCACCGACACGGTCCGCCGCGTCCTGGAAAACACCCGGGCCGACCTGACATTGGCCTTGCGCCAGCGGAAACTCCAGCAGGCCCTGGAGGAGATCGAGGGACGGCTTCTGTAATCCCCCTGCAAGACAAAAGACTTGCCTGACCGGCCGAAAAGTGGTAAGATAAGGAACAAACCGCAAATGCTCATCCGGGACAATATCAGCCAATTTTGCCGGTGTCCTGGCCTGGACGCAACCGGCGGCCGGTAACGATGTCAATCCTGTTTCGCTTCCTTCTGGGCCATCTGGTGGGCGATTTCGCCCTCCAAACCATCGATCTGGTACGCTTCAAGGCCCGCTCCTGGAAAGGGCTGGTCCTTCACACCGCCCTCGTGACCGGTTGCACGGCCCTTTTCCTCTGGGAAAAGTTGCCGACCTGGGGGCTCTGGCTGATCCTCCTCTTTGTCGCCCACTGCCTGACCGACTGGGGTAAAGTCGTCCTTGCCCGCCGCTGGCCCCGGCGCAAATTGAGCACCTTCTTCCTGGACCAAGCCGTACACCTGGGCGTGATCGCCCTGTTCATCTTCCTGCACGAAGGCACCTGGCCTTATGTCACCTTGGAAGAAGCCATTGGTGGAGGTTCTGCGGAAGCCAACCGCAACCTCCTCTTTCTGCTTTCGGCCCTGGTGGCCTTTTCCGTCGTTCCCGTTCTGGAAGCCTATGCGGTGCACAAGGTGACCCGCCTGACGGCTGGCCAGAACAACGCCGTCAACAACCCTGCCGCTCCTCTTCGGGACCGCCTCTGGGGCGGGAGCGAGCGGCTCCTGGTCCTGGCTCTCCTCTACGTCGGCGGGCCGATGGGCCCCTTTCCACCGGCCGTATGGCTGATCCCGCTGGCCTTTCTGCCCCGCATCCTGGCCCATCGGAACCTCTGGGATCAACCGCAGCAGGCTCGGTGCTTCTGGACCAAAATCGCCGTCGGTATCCTCTCCATGGTGGTGCTGAGCGTCCTGCTCTACCTGGCATCGGATACATCCCTTCTTCCCTGAAGGACGTGTGAGGGCTATCCAGATACGATGAGGATGATCTTGTGGGGACATCAAGCAACTCCTGAGGTCTCATGAACCCCTTGAACTTCCCCGGCAGAAAAAGGATACCGCAGGCGTCTCTACCCGCCGCCACAGAAGCAGGAGGCACTGCCCCGTCCTCCCCAGAAAAGGACGGGGACACCACCCCGCCACAGCCTTCCTTCTGGGCCCGCCTGCGCTTCAAGATCATCGCCCCCTACCTTCTCCTTGCCCTCATCCTGGCCGCCGCCGGTTCTTTCTTCCTGGCCCGCGTCTTTGCCGAACGCCTCCACGAACGCCTCCTGAGCCAGTTGTGGGAGGCCGGCCATCACGCTACGGACGAGGTGGTTTATGTGGAACGGGAACTCCTAACCACCCTGCGCGCCGTCGCTCGCACGGAAGGGGTAGCCACCGCCGTGCTCGCCGGCAACACGGCCCGCCTCCACCGTCTCATCTATCCTATCGCCGCCAACGCCGGGTGCGACTTTGTCGAAATCGCTGCCCTGAACGGCCGAGGACTTTACTCCCTCCATCGCCAGGAAACGATCACCACCCCGTTGAATTATCTCTATTCCACCGGCCTGGCTTCTTACGATGATTGGCTCCCCTTCCAGAAAATCTTTACCATCGGCCTCGATGACATCGGCAACAAATTTGCCGGCCTGGTGCAGTCTCCCTGGGGACCCTCCTTCTACATCAGCGGCCCGATTCGCTCCGAAGGCCGAACGGTCGGCGTCGTGCTGGTGGGGATGTCCCTCCAGCGCCTGGTCCGGCGGATGGCCGGCCGAGGCGACCCCATTCTGGGGATGCCGGCTGCCCCCTCTCCTTTCCTCCCCCGGCCGGCCGAGGTCACCCTCTACGATCCCCAGGGCCGGGTCCTCGCTACCACCTTCCGCGACATCCCCACCTCTACCCTCCAGATCACCCCGGACTTTTTCCGCACGGTCTGGCAGGGGCAGACGGGACCCGAATTCTATTACCCGGGCCGTAGCCTCCTCCTCTATGGCGAAACCCTGGAGGAGGCCTTTGGCATCTTCGAAGCCCGCCACGGTGAGGAGGATATGGCCGTCTTCTCGGTAGCCCTCCCCGGCTATCAGCGCGAGATTGCCTTGATCCAGGCTTCCCTATCCGTCCTTTTCGGCCTGGCCGTTTTCGCCGTCATCCTCCTGGGCCTCTGGATCTCTGCCCGCATCGTCCAACCCATCCAGACCCTGGTACGGGCCGCCCGCCGGGTAGAGTATGGCGACCTGCGGCAGAAGGTCTTTGTCCGCGCTGAGGATGAAGTGGGGCTGCTCGCCCACGCCTTCAACCGCATGATCCAAGGCCTGCGCCTCAAGGAATACATCCGCGATGCCTTCGGCCGCTTCGTCAGTCGGGAGGTCTCGGAAGCCCTCCTGCGCGGCGAAATTCGCCTTCAGGGCGAGCGGCGCACCGCCTCCATGCTCTTTGCCGACATCCGCGACTTTACCCGCCTTTCGGAGGAATACCACCCCGAGGAGATGGTACGCATCCTCAACGAATACTTCACCGCCGTCGTGGAAGTGGCCCAGTCCCACGGCGGCACGGTCAACAAGTTCGGCGGGGACTCGACCCTCATCGTCTTCGGCACCCCCGTCCACTACGCCGACCATGCAGAGCGGGCACTGGAGACGGCTCTGGAGATCCGCCGGCGGTTGGCCCAGATCAATGCCGAACGGCTCACCCGAGGGGAAGCGCCCATCCGCATGGGCATCGGCATCAACACCGGAGAAGTCGTGGCCGGCACCGTAGGCTCACCCGACCGATTGGAGTACACCGTCATCGGCGATGCCGTCAACCTGAGCGCCCGGATACAGGGATTGAACAAGGAGTTTCCCGAGTACGACATCCTGATCAGCGAATACACCCACCAGGCCCTTCCGGACCGAGAGCGATACGCGATCCGGAATCTGGGGAAAATGGCCCTTAAGGGGAAAAGCGAGGCGGTGGGCATCCTCGCCGTACTCGGCAGGAGCGAAGGCGATGACCCGAGAGAAGCGTAAGAACAACTTGTTCTGGGGGCTTTTGATCCTGCTCTGCCTGCTGGCCGCCCTCTTGGGCATTGCGCTGGCCGTGGAACTGGCCTTTGCCTTCGGCCCAGGCGGTCGGGGCAGCCTGGCCTCCCTCCTCCTGGCCGACTATAGCCCCGACCCCGAGGGAGGCTTCGTCCCTCTGGAGCCGGAGATCTTCGAGGACCTGGACCTGCCCAAACCCACGCCGCTTCCTCCCACTCCCACCTCTGTTCCTCCGACCCCCACACCAAGCCCTTCGCCTCGGCCTACCTGGCCAACCGCTACCCCCTCGCCCAGTTCCTCCCCCAC
>FWPU01001142.1_pt1 | contig 82271 bp, 79 predicted proteins | sample 2228361 | NCBI WGS metagenome assembly FWPU01 (sample SAMEA103939777, study PRJEB20133) | metagenome | reverse complement strand
GGAGCTCGATGCCGCCCACGCGCAGGCCGGCGCGGCCTTCGCCCGGATGCTGCGGCTGATCCGCGAGCTCGATCGCACCGGCGCCTGGCGGGAGCAGGGGGCAAGGGATACCGCCCACCTGATCCAGATGCGCTACGGGGTGTCTTCCTGGAAGGCCCGCCGGATGGTGGCGGCCGCCCGGGCCCTCCCGCACCTCCCCCGGCTGGAAGGAGCCCTTTCGCAGGGTCTGCTCGGGCAGGATGCGGTGCTCGAGCTCGCCCGGTTCGCCACCCCCGCAAGCGAGCAGGGCCTCATCGCCTGGGCACGGCGGGTCTCCTACGGGGCGATCAGGCGCCGGGGGGAGCAGGAGGAGCGCCTCGGGGCCGAGCAGGAGCAGCGCCTCCTCCGGGAGCGGCGCTGCCGCTGGTACCTCTACGACGGGGGCAGGCGCTTCCACCTTGAGGCCGATCTTCCCGCCTGCGAGGGGGCGCAGGTGGCTGCGGCGATCGAGGGGGCCGCCCGCATGGTCCCGGTGATGCCCGGGGAGGAGCACCCCCGCTACGCCGAGGCCCGCCGGGCCGATGCCCTGGTCGCGCTGTGCACGCAGGGGGGAGCCGGGCAGGGGGCGCCGCCGGTGAGCGGGCGGCGCCGGAGGGGGCCTCCCTTCCCCGGGTGCGGGCCACCCTCGTGCTCCACGCCCGGGTGGGGGCGGAGCGGCCCGCGCTCCTTGAGGGGGGCGGGGTGGCGGGCCCCGCCTCGGCCGAGCGCCTTGCCTGCGCCGGGGCGGTGGAGCACGTGCACGAGACGAGGACCGGCCGGATCCTTTCCCGGGTGGCCAAGCGGCGTCAGCCGCCTTCCTGGATGGTGCGCCAGCTCTGGTACCGCGACGGGGGCTGCACCTTCCCCGGCTGCGGCACCCGGGCCTTCTGCCAGGCCCACCACCTCGTCTTCCACCGCCTCGGGGGTGCGACGACGATGCAGAACCTCGCGATCGTCTGCGGCTTCCACCACCGCCTCGTGCACGAGCACGGCTGGCGGGTGCGGCGGTCCCCCTCGGGGGAGCTCATCTGGTACCGGCCGGACGGCAGGCGCCACGTGCCCGGGCCGGTGCTGCGGGGGCAGGATGTGGATCCCCCGCCCGAGGTCGTCATCTACGGACCCTTGGAGCACCCGGTGGCCCTGCCCCCGGTGCTGCGCCGGCTCCCGGCCGGGGACGCCCGGGCCGGACCCGACCCGTAGGGGGGTCGCTCCCGCCTCGACCGCGCGGCGAACGCGCCGGGGAACGCGCCGACGCAGATCAGGATCGCGCGCGCTTGGCGGCGAGCGCCGAGATCGCCTCCACCACGAGACGGTGGGCGAGCATCGCCGTGACCTCGCTCTGGTCGTACGGCGGGGAGACCTCGACCACGTCCATCCCGACGAGCTCGACCGCCCCGACGATCCGCCGCACCGCGCGGAGCATCTCGCGGGGGAGGATCCCGCCGGGCTCGGGCGTGCCGGTGCCCGGGGCCGCGCCCGGGTCCACGACGTCGATGTCCACCGACAGGTACACGACCTCCGGCCCATCCAGGGCCTCGGCGATGGCCTCGTCGATCACGGCCTCGGCGCCGCGCTCCTCGATCTCGACCATCGTGTGCCACCGCATGCCCTGCTCGCGCATCCAGGCGAAGGTCGCCCGGTCCGGCCAGTAGCCGCGGAGCCCGACCTGCACGAAGTTCCGCCCCGCGACCCAGCCCTCCTCGATGAGGCGTCGCATCGGCTGGCCATGGGCGTGCAGGTTCCCCCACTGGTCCGCGCCGGTGTCCGCGTGGGCGTCGAAATGCACGACCCCCAGGCGACGGGGCCAGATCGCGCGGGCCACGGCCGCGGCGCTCGGGTACGTGATCGAGTGATCCCCCCCGAGGACGATGGGGATCGGCCCCGCGCTCGCCACGCGGAAGACCTTCTCGTGGATCACGCGGAGGGCGCGCTCGAACCTGGTCGGGACGATCGGCGCGTCCCCGGCGTCGACCACCTTGAGGATCGAGTAGGGCTCCACGTCGAGCTGGATGGACCAGGCGTCGGTGGGGCTCCACGCCGTCGGCGCCATCCGGATCGCACGGGGCCCGAAGCGAGCCCCCGGACGCGAGGACGTGCCCTCGTCGAAGGGGGCGCCCACGATCGCCACGTCCGGGGCCATCGCGCGCAGGGTCCCCTCGTCCAGGGCCCATGGGAGCTTCTCGAACGACCCGTGCCAGTCGGAGTAGTAGGGGAGGTCGACGCTGTCGAACTCCGTGAACTCGTCCTCCCCACGCAGCTCGCTGTGCTCGAGACGGAAGTCGGGGGGACCGCTCACGTTCACTCGTTCCCCGCCCTCCGCCGAACACCGAGGGCGAGGGCGACCTGCGTGAGGTCGGAGCGCAGCGCGCGGAGCTCGTCATGGGTCTCCGTGCGAAGGGCGCCGATCTCCTCCCGCATCTCCGTGCGAAGGCCCCCGATCTCCTCCCGCATCTCCGTGCGGAGGGCCCCGATCTCGGTGCGCAGTGCCCCGATCTGCTCGTGCGTCTCGGCGCGGAGGGAGCCGATCTCGGCGTGCGTCTCGGCGCGGAGGGAGCCGATCTCGGCGTGCAGGGAGCCGATCTGCTCGTGCGTCTCCGCGCGGAGAGCGCCAACCTCCTCACGGAGGACCGCGAAGGTCTGGCGGGTCTCGCGACGCAGGCCGCCCATCATCCAGCCGAGGACCGCCGTGGCGAAGGCCACGACGAGCGCGTTCTGCAGCATCTCGTACCCGTTCATGGACACGACCTCCCGGGGAAGGCTCCCGGGGGAGGCAAGCGGGACTCTAGCAGCCGCCACCGACGCCCGCGCCCCAGCGGTCGGGCCGGATCAGCAGATCCGGGGGAGCTGGTCACCGGCGAGCATGATGAGCGGCCGTGTCGCGCCGAGCGCCGTCCGCAGCGAAACCTTGGGCGGGCCCTCGAGCACCTCGCCGACGAGGGCCGCGTCCTCGCCCCCGGGGGCCGAGCGGGCCGCTGCGAGCACGGCCTCCGCGTCCCCCGGCGCGACGACCGCGACGCACACACCCTCGTTCGCGACGTACAGGGGGTCGAGCCCGAGCATCTCGCAGGCGGCCCGCACCGGCGGGAGCACGGGGATCGCCGCCTCCTCGACCACCATGGCGACCCCGCTCGCCTCAGCGAGCTCGTTCAGCACGCTCGCCAGGCCCCCGCGGGTGGCGTCGCGGAGCGCGTGCACCTCGCCCGCGGCGAGCATGGCCTGGACGAGGTCCGTGAGCGACCGCGTGTCGCTCGCCAGGTCCCCCTCGAACGAGATCCCCGCCCGGCGGGACATCACGGCCACGCCGTGGGATGCGACGGGTCCGCTCACGAGGATCCGATCGCCGGGCCGGGCCCGCTCCGGCCCCACGTCCACCCCCTCCGGCACGACCCCGATCCCGGAGGTGATCACGAACAGCCCATCGGCGCTCCCCCGCTCCACCACCTTCGTGTCCCCCGTGACGAGCCGCACCCCGGCCCGGGAGCACGCCTGCGCCATCGAGGTCACGACGAGCCCGAGGTCCTCCAGGGGCAGGCCCTCCTCGAGGATCAGCGCGGCGGACAGGTACGCGGGTCGCGCCCCCATCATCGCGAGGTCGTTCACCGTCCCGTTCACGGCGAGCTCGCCGATGTTGGAGCCGGGGAAGAACCGCGGGGTCACGACGAAGGCGTCGGTGGTGAAGGCCAGGCGCTGTCCCCCCACCTCGAGCACGGCCGCGTCGCCCAGCCGCGCGAGCTCGGAGGAGCCCGTCTCGTCGAGGATCGGCACGAGCACGTCCCGGATCAGCTGCTGTGTGAGGCGACCGCCGCTCCCGTGCCCGAGGAGCACGTTCGCTCCCGGCGGCAGCGGCACGGGGCACCGGAGCGCGAAGCCCTCGCTCACGCGCCCACCTCCGCCTGGGCCGGGGGACGCCCCGCGAGGTAGTAGGCCGCGCACGCTCCCTCGCTCGAGACCATCGGCGCCCCCAGGGGGGTCGAGGGCGTACAGAGCGTCCCGTACGCCGGGCACCGGTCCGGGCGCGCCCGCCCCGTGAGGACCTCGCCAGCGATGCAGATCTCGGACTCGCTCGCCGGAGCCCCCTCGCGTGGGAAGCGGACCTCAGCGTCGAAGCGCCGGTACGGCTCGCGAAGGCGCAGCCCGCTCTTCGGGATCACCCCGATCCCCCGCCAGGCCCGGTCGCACGTCTCGAAGACCTCCGCCACGACCGCCTGGGCCTGCTGGTTCCCCTCCCGCACGACGGCGCGCACGTACTGGTTCTCGACCTCGTGCCGACCCTCCTCCAGCTGGCGCACGAGCATGAGGATCCCCTCGAGCAGGTCCACCGGCTCGAAACCCGTGACGACGATGGGGACGCGGTGATCGCGGGCGAGCGGCTCGTACTCGCGCCAGCCCTGCACCGCGCAGACGTGCCCGGGCGCGAGGAACCCCTGCACGCGGTTCCCGGGCGTCGCGAGGATCGCCACGATCGCCGGCGGAACGAGCACGTGGGCGACGAGGAGCGCGAAGTTCTCGATCCCGAGCCGCGCCGCCTGGAGCACGGCCATCGCGTTCGCCGGCGCCGTCGTCTCGAAGCCGACGCCGAAGAACACGACGATCCGGTCGGGGTTCCGGCGAGCCACCTCGAGCGCGTCGAGGGGCGAGTAGACGACCCGCACGTCCCCGCCCGCCGCGCGCGCCATGAGGAGGTCCTCGCTCGAGCCCGGCACGCGCAGCATGTCCCCGAAGGAGCAGAGGATCGCATCGGGGCGCTTGGCGATGGCGATGGCCTCGTCGATGAGGGCGAGCGGCGTCACGCAGACCGGGCACCCGGGGCCGTGCACGAGGGAGATCGTGGGCGCGAGCAGCTCGTCGATCCCGCTGCGGATGAGCGTGTGCGTCTGGCCGCCGCAGACCTCCATGACGGTCCAGGGGCGGGTCGCGGTGCGGTGGATCTCCTCCACGAGGGCCCGGGCGATCCGGTCGTCGCGGTACTCGTCGACGAACCTCATCGCCCGCCCCCCGGCCGGTAGTCCTCGGCCCGCACGCCCTCGGGGGTCTGGGGCAGGTCGATGTCCTCCAGGTTCCCGAGCTCCGCGAGGAGCTCGTAGGCGCGACGGGCCTCCTCCTCGTCCACGACGGTGATGGCGAAGCCCACGTGGATCACCACCCAGGAGCCGACGTCGGCCTCGGGCGTGTACTCGAGGCAGGCGCTGCGCGTGATGCCGCCGAAGTCCACGCGCCCCATCCGGACGCCGTCCTCCTCGAAGACCTCGACGATCCTGCCCGGGACCCCCAGGCACATGGCTCCCTCCGAACGCGGCTAGCCCTCGAGGCGGGCGCTCGCGACGAGCACCTGCCCGAGGGCGATGCCCCCGTCCCCCACCGGGACGCGTCTTGGAACGTACACCTGGAACCCGCAGGTCTCCAAGCGGGTGACGACGTCGGAGAGCAGGAGGTCGTTCTGGAACACCCCGCCGCCGAGCACCACGCGGTCCAGGCCGGTCCCGCCGCGGATCGCCCGGCACATCTCGAGGATGGCCGCGGCGAGCGTCCGGTGGAAGCGGCCGGCGACCTCCCCCGGCGCGCGCCCCCGGACCAGGTCCTTCACCACCCCGGCCACGATCGGCCGGCTGTCCAGGACGAGCCTCCCGTCCACGGTCGAGAGCTCGAAGGCGTACTCCCGGGTCGCGCTGGAGAGGGCGGCTTGCTCGAGGAGGATCGCGGGCTGGCCCTCGTACGTGGCCTCCTCGCAGACGCCCGCCAGGGCGGCCACGGCGTCGAACAGCCGCCCGCCCGAGCTCGTCCGCGGCGACGGCAGCTCCCCCCGGACCTGGGCGAGCACGGTCTCGAGCTCCTCCACGGGACGCTCGCCGAGCAGCCCGAGGGCCGCCGGCAGCACCCCCGCGTCCTGGGCGTGGGCGACGGCCATCCGCCAGGGATGGCGGACCGCCGCGTCCCCGCCCGGCTGGCGGACCTGCCGGAGGTGGCCGACGCGCTCGGCGCGCGCTGCGTCGCAGACGAGGAACTCGCCGCCCCACGCGGTCTCGTCCTCCCCCAGCCCGAACCCGTCGAAGGCCACCCCGATCACCTCACCCTGGAGGCGGTGCTCGGCCATCGTCGCGGCCACGTGGGCGTGGTGGTGCTGGACCGGCACGCGGGGCAGCCCCGTCTCCTCGGCGTAGCGCGTCGTGAGGAAGTCCGGGTGCAGGTCGTGCGCGACCGCCTCGGGCTGGATCCCGAACAGCGCCCGGTACCGCTCCAGCGCCTCCTCGTAGGCGTGCATCGCCTCCTCGCTGTCGAGGTCGCCGACGTGCTGGGACAGGAACGCGTGCGTCCCCGAGGCGAGGCAGAACGCGCCGTGGAGCTCGGCCCCGACGCCCAGGACGGGGGGCGCGGGGACGGGCAGCACAAGGGGGCTCGGCGCGTAGCCGCGCGCGCGTCGCAGCACGACCGGCTCGTTCCGCCACACCCGGGTGACGGGGTCGTCGTAGCGAGCAACGATCGCCCGGCCGTGGAGGACGAAGGCGTCGGCGATCCCCGACAGCCGCCGGAGCGCGTCCTCGTCCTCGATGCAGATCGGCTCGTCCGAGACGTTCCCGCTCGTCATCACCAGCGGGCGACCCACCTCGCGCAGGAGGAGGTGGTGCAGGGGCGTCGCCGGGAGCATCGCCCCCTGTCGGCGGTGACCGGGCGCCACCGAGGGCGCGAGCGTCCCCCGGTCCCGGACGAGGACGATGGGCGCCTGGGGCGAGGCGAGCAGGCGCTCCTCGGTGGGGGAGAGCTCGAAGCGCTCCCTCGCCGCATCGAGGTCCGGGACCATGACGGCGAAGGGCTTGTGCGGACGTCGCTTGCGCCGCCGGAGCTCGGCGACGACGGCCTCGTCCTCGGCCAGGCACGCGAGGTGGAACCCCCCCAGGCCCTTGAGGGCGACGATCCGCCCCTCGAGCAGGAGGGCCGCGGCGCGCTCCATGGGATCGCCGGCGATCGCCCGACCTCGCCGATCCACCAGGCGCAGGGTGGGACCGCAGGCGGGGCAGGCGACGGGCTCGGCGTGGAAGCGACGGTCCGAGGGGTCGCGGTACTCGCGCTCGCAGTCCGGGCACATCGGGAAGACGCGCATGCTCGTGCGCTCGCGGTCGTAGGGGAGGGACTCGATGATCGTGAAGCGCGGGCCGCAGTCCGTGCAGTTGATGAAGGGGTAGCGGTAGCGCCGGTCGGCCGGATCGAAGAGCTCGCGCAGGCACGCCTGGCACGTCGCGACGTCGGGGGAGATGAGCCGCTCCCCCGCCTCCTCCTCCTGGCTCTCGTCCACCTCGAAGGTGGCGAAGCCCCCGGGGCGAGCCTCCGACCAGCGCACCTCCTCCACGCGGGCGAGGGGCGGCGGATCCTCGGCGAGGGCTCGACAGAAGGCGTCGAGGCGCTCCTCGGTGCCCTCCGCGAGGATCTCGACGACGCCGCCCCGGTTGCGCACCCATCCCGTGACGCCGTGCCGGTTGGCCAGCCGCCACACGTACGGCCGGAACCCCACCCCCTGCACCACGCCGCGGACCTCGATCCTGCGCGCGACGACCGAGGGCCGCGACGACGCCCTCGCTCTCGCCATCTCGGTCGTCATCGTGCCCGGTCCCGCCCTCGGAGGGTCGGGTCGGTCGGCCCCGCGTGATACGGCCGTCCGGCCCGCGCAGCCTACCGCCCCGCGACCGGCTCCCGCACCGGCACGAGCTCCGGCTCGAAGGGCGCGAGGCGCGGGCGCGCCCCCTCGGCGGGGCGCCCGGCCCTCGTCGTCTCGGAGGGCCCCGGGGCGGAGGGCGCGATCGGGAAGTTCTCCACGACGAAGAGGTAGGCGAGGACGCCGGCGGCCACGAGCCCGACCGTCACCGCGAGCTCCACCAGGGACGGGAGGTAGGAGGCGCCCGCCGCCGAGGCCGCCATCCCCGTGAAGACCACGTTCGCGCGGTTCAGCGCCACCCCGAGCACGACCATGGTCGAGGCGGTCACCAGGCGGGCCGGCCGCGCCCCGGTCCGAGCGTCGAGGAAGACGCAGGCGGGGAGCAGCACCCCCAGGCCGAGCTCGACCAGGAGGAGGTTGCTCGCGACCCCGCCGTCGAGGATCCGCGGCAGCACCCCCCGCCACGCGAGGTCGCCGAGCCGCACCGCCAGGTAGGCGAGCATCACGTACCCCGCGACGCGCACCATCTGCGCGAGGACCGGCACGGGCGGCCGGTGCCCGTGGGCGCGCGCGGCGAGGAAGCTCTCGACCGTGACCATCGCGGGTCCCACGAAGAAGGAGGAGGCGAGGAACAGCAGGGGGAGCAGCATCGTCCACCACAGCGGGTCGAGGCTGCCCTTCGTGAGCAGGTACAGGGAGCCCAGGGCCGACTGGTGGAGCAGGGGGAGCGTGATGCCGACGATGAGCACGGGCGCGTAGATCCTGGACAGGAGCCGGCTCAGGCGGGGGGCCCGGACCCGCTCGACGAAGACGTACCCGAACTCGACGAGCTGGACCACGGTGTACCCGCTCACGCACCAGAACAGCTCGAACATCACCGAGTGGGGGTTGAGCTGCCAGACCAGCGCGACCCGCGGGACGTTGATCCAGCGACCGAGGTCGAGGAACAGGCCGGCGCACATGAGCAGGTAGCCGATCAGGGAGGTGAGCAGCGCCCCGCGCTCCACCGCCCGCCAGCGCTCCCGGCCCAGGAAGTGCACCATGAGCGCGGTGGAGTACCCGCCGCCCGCGAGGGCCACCCCGGTGAGGACGTCCCACCAGACCCACAGACCCCACGGCCACCGGTCGGTGAGGTTCGTCGCGGCCCCCAGGCCGAAGGCCAGCCGGAAGCCGCCCGCCGCCGCCCCGACCACGGCGAGTACGAGGAGCACGCGCCGGACCCTCGTCAGGCGGAACGTCCACCCCGGGCGCGCCGCGACGACCATCACCGGACCACCACCGCCTCGTCGAGCTCCCCCTCCACCTGCTCGGCGAGGGCTCGCACCTCGGCGGCCTCGAGCCGACGACGACGGTGCAGGAGGGTCAGGACGCCCAGGATCCCCAACGCCGTCGGCGGGATCAGGCGCGTGACCCGCCACGTGTAGGTGGACAGGGGCGTGGAGGGCAGGGAGACCGGGAACCCCAGCTCCTCGAAGGGGACGTCGGAGAGGTACAGCACCGACGTGCCGCCCACCTCCTCCTCGCCGTAGACGCGGGGCACGTAGCGACCCGTGGCGATCCGCCGGTGGGCCTCCTCGAGCAGCTCCCCGCGACGGCCGAAGGTGATCGCTCCTCGTGGGCAGGCCGCGGTGCACGCGGGCGGGAGCCCTCGAGCCAGTCGGTCCGGGCATAGCTCGCACTTCTGGATCCGACCGATCGCGGAGTCCCAGTCGAACGCGGGGACGCCGAAGGGGCAGGCCACCATGCAGTACCGGCAGCCCACGCACCGCGACGGGTCGTACCGGACCGGACCGTCCTCGCTCTTGCGCAGCGCTCCCATGAAGCAGGCCGAGGCGCAGGCCGGCTCCAGGCAGTGCATGCACTGGACCTTCACGTAGCGCCGGACCGGATGCTCCAGGGGCCCGAGCGGGGTCTCGCCCGGGGACATCACCGACCGGGCTCGGACCGCGCTGTAGTTGCTCGAGGCGAGCGTCGCCTCGGGTCCGACGGGGGGTTGGTCCTCCCGCCAGGGCAGGTCGTTCGCCTCCTTGCACGCCTCCACGCATCGACCGCATCCGACGCACCTCGTGACGTCCACGAGGACCGCGGGATCGTCCGCATGCTCGCGGGCGAGCACCTCGGGGTCGGTGACGGGCGCTAGGCCCTCGGAGGCGAGCGCGGCGCGGGCGAGCCCCACCGTCCCCACGGCGGTCGTTGCTCCAACGAGGAATGCCCGTCGCGGGATCCGGCCTTCCTTCGGCCCCGGAGCAGCTCCGCTGATCTGCCGGCCCATCGGACGACTCCTTCGGCTAAGAGCGGATATCTCCGAACGCCTTCCACCGATAGCTTCGTCCGAGCGAACCGAGGTGCCATCCGGCGGGGGTCCCGGGTCGCCAGGGACCCGCCTCGTCGTTTGCTCGGGCGCGCAACCTAGCGCCGCGAGAGGAGCCGAGCCTCCACGACGACCCGAGTCACGAGCTCGGGCACCGACCGCAGTACCCGGTCGCTGAGGCGCGCTCCCGCTCGGGTCTCCGTGACCCCGACCCCGAGCACGACGACCCGGGGCGCCTCGCCCGCCGCAGCGAGCAGGGCCAGGACCTCGGCCACCCCGAGCCCGTGCGAGGAGAGCGAGGTGGCTATGCCCGTCGGCAGCCCCGCCGGGCCGGCCTCCAGCCGCACGACCTCCCCGGCGGCGATCCCGGGACCCTGGACCGCGTCCACCACGATCGCCGCGTCCGCCCCCCGGAGCAGGTCGAGCAGGCGGGCGGCGGCCCGGACCTCGTGGACCTCGACGCCGAGGCGCTCGAGCTCCGCCCGCGCGGCGCGCACGGCGAGGAGCCCGACCGCGTCGTCCCCCTGGAGCGAGCCGACCCCGACGACCCGCACCCGCCTCACAGGCGCCGCAGGTCGAGCCGGAGGAAGTGGGTCGCACACGAGATGCAGGGGTCGTAGTTGCGGACCACCATCTCGCACAGGCGCGTGAGCTCCTCGTCGGAGCGGTCGAGCGCCCCGGGCACGAAGGCCCGCAGGTCCTCCTCCATGTGCCGGAGGTTCTGGGAGGTCGGGGGCACGATCCTCGCCTCGAGGATCGTGCCGTCCTCGGCCACGTCGTAGCGGTGGTAGAGCGTCCCGCGAGGGGCCTCCGTCGCCCATACGGCGCGCCCGGCGCGCGCGACCACCTCCGCCATCGGCGGGTCGGGCGCCTCGTAGCCGCGGATCAGGCGGATCGCCTCCTCGATCGCGAGCGCGGTCTCCACCACGCGCGCCGCCATGGACGCGAAGGGGTCGAGCTCCGGCACCTCCAGCCCCGTGCGGCGCATGCACTCCCTGGCCACCGGGGTCAGGTGCTCGGCGTTCAGGTTCACCCGGGCGAGCGGCCCGGTGTGGTACGGGGTGCCCGTCTCCGCGATCAGCGAGTGGAGCGCGTTCGAGTGCTCGACGTGCAGCTCCCGGGTGACCGTCTCGTACTCGGCGAAGGTCCAGCGCCGCCCCTCGGTCGAGGCCATCGTCCCCTCGTTCATCGGGTACTCCTCGGGATGGACCATCGCCACGAGCTCCGCCCGGCGCGGCAGCGAGGGTCGCTCGAGGGAGGCCACGAGGTCAGCGATCGCCGGCATGCGCTCGAGGGCCTGCTCGAGGCGGGGGAGGAGGGCCGCGAGGTCGCGCCGACGGGGGGCCCTCGAGAACCCACCGACCCGCGGCGAGACGGGGTGGATCTCGCGCCCGCCGATCGCCTCCATGACGTCGTTGCCGACCCGCTTGATGGCGAGCGCGGCGCGCACCAGGTCGGGATGGTCCTTCGCCATCTCGATCGCACTGTGGTAGCCGAGGAAGTCGGGGAGAGCGAGCAGGAAGACGTGCAGGACGTGGCTCTCGATCCACTCCCCGCAGTACAGGAGGCGGCGGAGCTCGCGGACCCCCTCGGGCACGTGCACCCCGAAGAGCTCCTCGAGCCCGTGGATCGCGCTCATCTGGTAGGCCACGGGACAGATCCCGCAGATCCGCGGGACGATGTCGGGGACCTCGTGGTAGGCGCGGCCCCGCAGGAAGGCCTCGAAGAAGCGGGGGGGCTCGTAGATCTCCAGGCGGAGGTCCACGATCTCGCGGTCCCGCACCGCGATGTGGAGGGCGCCCTCGCCCTCCACCCGGGCGATCACGGGGACCTCCACGCGCCGGTGGGTCATCCCTCGTCCTCCTCCGCTGCGATCCTGGCCGCGGCCTCCCGGAACGCGGGGGCCCATCCGGTGATGAACCGGAACCGGTCGGCCACCTCCTTGGGGCGCAGGCCAAGCTCCACGAGCCGCCGGCCGAGGGCCTCCGCGTTGCCCGGCGTCTGGGCGGGACCGAAGCACCCGTAACAGCCGCGGCCGAAGGTGGGGCAGATCGCCCCGCACCCGGTCCGCGTTACCGGCCCCAGGCAGGGCTCGCCCCGGGCGACGACGACGCACACCGTACCGCGGCGCTTACACTCCACGCACACCGGCGAGGTGGAGATCCGCGGGCGGGCGCCCCGCAGCAGGCTCGCCAGGGCGTGCAGGAGCTCGCCGCGGTCGATCGGGCACCCCGTGAGCTCCAGGTCCACCGGCACGAGGTCGGCGACCGGCCGGGAGTCCTCGAGCGACCGGACGTAGGAGGGGGTCGGGTACACGGTCCGCACGAACTCCTCCAGCCTGCCGGTGGCGTTGCGCAGGGCCTGGATGCCCCCGGCCGTCGCGCACGCCCCGATCGTCACGAGGAACCTCGACGCCGCGCGGATCCGGCGGATCTCCTCCTCCTGCTCCGGCGTCGAGACCGAGCCTTCGACGAGGGCGATGTCGTAGGGGCCGGGGCGCAGGTCCGAGGAGGCCTCGGCGAAGTGGGCGATCTCGACGGCCTCGGCCAGCTCGAGCAGGACGTCCTCGGCGTCGAGGATCTGGAGCTGGCACCCGTCGCAGCTCGCCATCTTGAACACGGCGATCCGGGGACGCTCGCTCACAGCTCCGGCACCCCCAGGAGCGGCGCGATCTCGTCGTAGCGGAAGACCGGCCCGTCGGTGCACACGAAGTACGGGCCGAGCTGGCAGTGCCCGCACAGGCCGATCCCGCACTCCATGTGCCGCTCCACCGAGAGGTAGATGCGCTCGGCCGGCACCCTGAGCTCGAGCAGCCCGCGGCCGGCGAACCGCATCATCACCTCGGGGCCGCACATGAACGCCGTCGTCCGCGCCGGTTCGATCCTCGCCTTCGGGAAGAGGGTCGTGACGACCCCGACGTCGTAGAGCCAGGTGCCGACCGCCTCGTCCACGGTGAGGTGCAGCTCGACGCCGAGCCGCTCCATGAGGGCGACCCACTCGTCGAGCTGGTCCTTGTAGGGGAGGAGCTCGGGCGTCCGCGCCCCGAGCAGGAGGATGAGCCGCCGGTAGCGGTCGCGCCGGCGCATCGCCGCCTCCACGGCGGGTCGGACCGGGCACACGCCGACGCCCCCGGCCACGATGAGCAGGTCCCCGCCCTCGGCCTCGTGGAGGGGCCACGGCTTGCCGAAGGGCCCGCGGACGCCGATCTCGTCCCCCGGCCGCAGGTTCCGGAAGGCGTTCGTGACCCGCCCGACGTGGCGCACGGTGTGGCCGAGGTGGTGCGGGTGCATGGGGTTGGAGGAGATCGAGATCGCGACCTCGCCGACCCCGAAGAGGTAGAGCATGTTGAACTGGCCCGCCTCGAACGCGTAGCCCTCGCCCTCGTTCCCGCGCCAGGTCATCCAGTAGGTGGAGGACTCGGGGGTCTCGGGGACGATGCGCTGGATCACGGCGATCCGCATCGGCCGCCCCTCGGGCTGGCTCGCCCGCTCGCGCACCTCGGTCGCGCTCACGAGGTCCTCACCTCCACCACCCCGTCGGTCGCCCGGATGGCCAGGATCTCCTCGGTGACGTCGATCCCCACCGGGCACCACGTGATGCACCGTCCGCACCCCACGCAGCCCGAGACCCCGAATTGATCCACCCAGGACGCGAACTTGTGGGTGAGCCACTGCCGGTACCGCGCGGCGTGGCTCTCGCGCACCACGGCCCCCGCCGCCCACGAGTACTCGGCGCTGAAGCAGCTCGCCCACTCGCGCGAGCGGGTCGCCAGGTCGCCCCGGATCGAGACCTCGTCCACCACGTCGTGGCAGAAGCACGTGGGGCAGACCATGGTGCAGTTCGCGCAGGCCAGGCATCGGGCCCCCACCTCTCGCCAGCGGGGGTGCTCCCGGTTGCGGTGCAGGAGGGCCGGCACCTCCGCGGCCTCCAGGGACCGCCCCATGCGCTCGGCCGCCGCGGCGGCGATCGCCTCGACCTCGGCGCGCTCGGCCGCGGTGGCCGGGCGCGGGGCGAGCGCCTGCCGCACCTCCTCCCCCCGGCGGCTCCCCACCTCGAGCGCGAACCCCTCGGCGAGCTCCGTCAGGGCGAGGTCGAAGCCCACCGTGCACCGAGGGCCGGTCCCCATGGAGGCGCAGAAGCAGGTCGCCCCCGGCACCGCGCAGTTCACGCCGATCAGGAGCGCCCGTTCCCGACGCCGCCGGTAGCGCTCGTCGAGCCCCCGGAACACCCGGTCCTGCACCGCGATCGCGTGCAGGTCGCAGGAGCGCAGACCGAGGAGCGCGAGGGGGCGATCGTCCTCCTCGGGGGCGGGGGCCACGCGCATCCCCTCGCGGTCGCGCCGGATCTCGGTCAGGCGCTCCCGGGGCGGGAACAGGAACCGCTTGCCGGCGTCGGGGCCGTGGGCCCAGTCGAAGAGCCGGCCGTCGTCGGCGCGCTCGAGCCGGTAGGAGCCCGGCGCCTGGACCTCCCGTACGCCCGCCGGCAGGTCCGCGAGGCCCTCGATCTCCTCGAGCACGATGGCCCCGTCGCGGACGGTCGGCCCGATCACGCGGTAGCCGTCCTCGGCGAGCACGCGGATGAGCCGGTCCAGCCCATCCCGGTCCAAGTGCCACACGGTCGCTCCTCCAGCACCCCCACCTTCCCCGATGCCCGGGGGGTCGGCCCACGGACCAAGGCCCGGCCGCCCACGGGACCTCCGCCGCATCTTGCCACGGTCCCCGGCCCGAGCGCGTACGCTTGAGCCATGCCGCTCTCGGCGCTGCTCACGGACCTGTACGAGCTGAACATGGCCGCGAGCTACCTGCGCCGCGGCATGACCCAGGACGCCACGTTCTCCCTGTTCGTCCGGCGCATGCCGCCCCACCGGGGCTTCCTCGTCGCCGCCGGGCTCGAGCCCTGCCTCGCCTTCCTGGAGTCCTTCCGGTTCGAGGACGACGAGCTCGAGCACCTCGCACACCTGGGCTACGACGAGCGGACCCTGGAGGCCTTCCGCGCGCTGCGGTTCACCGGCGAGGTCTGGGCGGTGCCCGAGGGCCGGATCGTCCTCGCCGACGAGCCCCTCCTCGAGGTGACCGCCCCGATCCCCGTGGCCCAGCTCGTCGAGACCTACCTGCTGAACGTCATCACCTTCCAGACCACGATCGCCTCGAAGGCCGCCCGCTGCGTGATCGCCGCGCGGGGCAAGGACCTCGTGGACTTCTCCTTCCGCCGCACCCAGGGGATCGACGCCGCGATGGCCGTCGCCCGCACGACCGCCATGGTGGGCTTCGTCGCCACCTCCAACGTGGAGGCCGGTCGCCGCTACGGGATCCCTGTCGCGGGCACCATGGCCCACTCCTACATCGAGGCCTTCCCGAGCGAGCGGGAGGCGTTCGCGGCCTTCGCCGCCGACCACCCCACGCGCACCACGTTCCTCGTGGACACCTACGACACGCCGAACGGCGTCCGCACCGCGATCGAGGTGATCCGGGAGCTCGGGCTCGCCGACCGGCTCGGGATCCGGCTCGACAGCGGGGACCTGGACGCGCTCTCGCGCGAGGCCCGACGGATCCTCGACGAGGCCGGCCTGCCCCACGTCCGGATCTTCGCGAGCGGGGGCCTCGACGAGATGGACGTGGACCGGCTCGTCCGCGCCGGCGCGCCCATCGACGCCTTCGGCATCGGCACGAAGATGGGCACCTCCGCCGACGCGCCGTACCTCGACTCCGTCTACAAGCTCGTCGAGTTCGACGGACGGCCGGTGCTGAAGCTCTCCGCCCAGAAGGCCACCCTGCCCGGACGCAAGCAGGTCTTCCGGGGGTCCGCGGGCGACGTCATCGCCCTCCGGGACGAGCCGCCGCCCGAGGGCTCGGAGCCGCTCCTCGTCCCGGTGATGCGCGAGGGCCGCCGCCTCGGCCCGCCGCCGACGCTCGAGGACGCCCGCGGCCTGTTCCAGCGCGACCTCGAGGCGCTGCCGGAACGCGCCCGACGCCTCGCCGACCCGCAGCCACCCCGGGCCAAGGTCTCCCCGGCGCTGCAGGCCCTCGCCGGCGAGGTGCGCGAGCGCACGCTCCGCCGGGCCGGCGTGCTGTAGTCCATCTCAGACGAGTCGCCCGTGGCGACCCCTCACCAGGCGTACGCCTCGGGCGCGGGTCCGCCGGGGCCGGGGAAGATCTCGTCCAGGCGCCGCATCGTCGCCTCGTCCAGCTGGAGCTCGAGCGCGCGCATGGAGCCCTCGAGCTGCTCGAGGGTCCGCGGGCCGATGATCGGCGCGGTCACCGCCGGGTTCGCCAGGACCCAGGCGAGGGCGACGTCCGCCGGCCGTTCGCCGAGGTCCGCGCACAGGGCCTCGTACCGCTCGATCCGGTCCCGGTGCTTCTGCAGGTCCTCCTGGACCCACTCCCCGGCCCGACGGCCCTCCCGCGCCCCGCCGAGCACCCCCGCGAGGAGCCCGCCCGCGAGCGGGCTCCACGGGATCACGCCCATCCCGTAGGCCTGGCAGACGGGCAGCACCTCGAGCTCGCTCATCCGGTCGTTCAGGTTGTAGAGGCACTGCTCGGAGACGAGGCCGAGGAAGTGCCGGTCCCGCGCCCGCTCGTTCGCCTGCGCGATGTGCCACCCAGCGAAGTTGCTCGAGCCCACGTACAGGATCTTCCCCTGCTGGACGAGGACCTCGAAGGCCTGCCAGAGCTCGTCCCAGTCGGCCTCGCGGTAGACGTGGTGCATCTGGTACAGGTCGATGTGGTCGGTCTGCAGACGGCGCAGGCTGTCCTCGCAGGCGCGGCGGATGTGGAGGGCCGAGAGGCGGGACTCGTTCGGCCAGGACCCCATCTCGCCGTAGACCTTCGTCGCCAGCACGACCTTCTCGCGCCGCCCGCCGCCCTTGGCGAACCAGTTCCCGATGATCGTCTCGGTCGCGCCCACGCCCTTGCTGCGCCCGTAGACGTTGGCGGTGTCGAAGAAGTTGATGCCGAGGTCCAGGGCGCGGTCCATGATCGCGTGGCTCTCGGCCTCGTCGGTCTCCGGACCGAAGTTCATCGTGCCCAAGCAGAACCGGCTGACCTTCAGCCCCAGCCGCCCGAGGTGCACGTACTCCATCGCGGGCTCCCTCCTCGCTCGGTTCCCGCCGAACGATACGACGCCGGAGGTGGCCCTCGGCGCGGACGCCGCCCGGACCGGCGCTCGTCGCTCCAGGCGTGGCCGTAGGATGCCCCCGTGAACCTCCTCCGGCTGGACCGACGGGCGCTGCGGGACGCGGGCGTGCGTCTGCTCGTGGTGTTCGGATCCGCCGCTCGCGGGCGTGAGCACGCCTCGAGCGACGTGGACGTCGGGGTGCTCTTCGACGGCGGGGAGGGGGAGGTTCAGGGCCGGTACGCGGCCAGGCTCGAGGCGGTCGCTCCGGCCGTGGAGGCCGATCGCCCCGTGGACCTCGTCCTCCTCGACGAGGCCGACCCGCTGCTCCTGCACGAAGTCGCCCTCGACGGCCGACCGATCTTCGAGGCGGAGCCGGGGACCTTCGAGGAGTTCCGGATCCGCGCGATCAAGCGCTACCTGGACACGGCCTGGCTGCGGGAGATCGAGGCCCGTGTCCTCCGGGAGCGGTACGGCTGATGGTCCGCACCGAGGTCGTCCGCCGCAAGCTCGCCCACCTCGACCGCTACCTCGAGGAGCTCGAGGCCCAGCGCGGGATCACCCTCGACCGGTACCTCGCGGACGCCGGCCCGCGCCGGGCCGTTGAGCGGCTGATCCAGCTGATCGTGGAGACGGCGGTCGACATCAACGTCCACGTCGCCACCGAGCTCGAGGGGCGACCGCCCGCCGACTACCGCCGCTCCTTCTCAGCCGCCGCGAGGGTCGGACTCCTGCCCGCGGATCTCGCCGACGAGCTCGCTCCCTCCGCCGGCCTCCGGAACGCCCTCGTCCACGACTATGCGGACATCGACGATGCACGGGTCCACGCGGCGATCCCCCTCGTCCTGGACGGCTACCGCAGATACGCCCGCGCGGTGCAGGCCTGGTTGGATCGGCAACCCTGAACCCGACCGTGTCCTGGTCCGGGCTTGACGAGGAGGCAGAGAGAGAGAATGAGTTGACGGAACATGAACCGGCGGCAACGCCTACTCGGCGTGGCAGACCCTCGAGCATGACGACTATGGGGCGCTCACTCAGCGGAACGGGCTGAACCCAGACGTAGGCGGACGCATGCACGCGGACCCCAGCTTCGAGGAGTCGTTCAGCTGGACCGTCTACTGGGACACCGCGAACGTGGACTCCGTCGAGCAGGTCGCTGGCGCCAAACAGCCCGATGGGTGGGTACCATCTTCGGTTCAAGGGCGCCGAGCCATTGAGCGGACCGGACCCGATCCTGCGCCAGGACATCCTCGTCCTGCGACCGGCCACGTACGACCTCGCCGCCTGGATCCGCAGGGGGCTGACGCCACGGGAACCGTCACCTTGCGGCTCGCGCAGCGTCCTTGGACGGCGTTCACCGGAAGCCCGGAAACATGCAGCATCGCGCCGTCGAGCGACTGGCTCTCAACCATCTCGGCTTCCATCACCGGGGCTGTGGCCATCCAGGCTCGGGAGGTCCTCTGGCGAGCGCCCGGGACGTCGCCGGTGCCCCTGCGGGAGGAGCTCTGGGCGGCGGCTCCCGACGCGCTGCTCTCCGCCAGCGGGGACGAGATCTTCGTCGGCCTGGGCGAGCGGCGGGAAGATGGCATGTGGAGCACGCGGTTCGCCGTCGTCCTCTCCGGAGCGGGCGCCACGGTGCTGGGGGTGCCCCCGTTCGCCGAGCGGCAGACCGCGATCCTCGAGATGTTCCGCACGTGGGGTGGCAACCCCAGGTCGGAGGCGAGCGCGCGGGACCTCATCGTCTCCTGGAACGAAGAGGCCGCGCGGGGTGGCGGGCCCATCCAGGAGGCGTGGGAGCGGTTCGTGGACCAGGTCGTCCTGGAGCGGGAAGCGTACCCCCGCCCGGGTACGCCCGAGTGGTGGGCGGCGCCGCCGCCGATCTGCCGGAGCATCCTCGACGCACCCGAGGACGTCCGCCGCGAGCTCACCCCCGGCACCGTGTGGGTGCGGGTCCCCGCCGCTTGGGGCGAGGTGCGCGACACCGTCCTGTGCCTCCAGACCACCGTCGGCTCGGGAGGCTGCTACACGTTCCGCTCAGCGGGGCCCCGCCGTACGTGCGGTTCGAGGAGGCCGCCGCTGTGCCGGGTGAGCCCGTGGACGTGCGGGTCGCGCACCTGGTCGAGGAGGGGGCGGTGAGCTGGGTCGAGCTCCGTACGGTGGCACGGATCCCGTACCGGATTCTTCACCGAGACCGCCCTCGTCCTGGTGGACCTCGCCGCGACGGGCGCCACCATGTCGGCCTACGAGGACCTGGTCCTTGGGACCGGCCCGGACGCCGTTCCGGTCCGCGCGCTCAGCCCGCGGGAGGAGGAGGGGCTCCTCAGCCCTCAGCCCTCACCCGACGAAGGCTGCCTACCATCCTGCGAGCCAGTCACCTGATCCGGTACCCGCGCTCCCTCGCGCTGGGCGGGCACCTGCTGGCGGGCGCGGTCCTCTGCGTCCGTTCGACGCTCGTTTGGGGGTACAACGTCGGAGGCCCCATCGGCGTCGTCGTTCCATGGGAGGTCCGAGGGTACGAGACCTGGTCGGGACGCCTCACGCTCCTCGCCGGCCTGGCCCTGCTCGCGCTGCCCGCGTACGGGCTCCGAGCGACGCGGACGATCCGTTCCCTCTGGCCGTGGCTCGCGGGTGCCTCCGCCCTGGCCGTCGCCGGCGTCCTCGCCTGGACCGTGGAGATCCCCGACCCCGTACCGAGGGTCGTGACCTACCGATCCGGCACCGGCTACTCGGTCTCGGTCGTCGGCGCGGCGCTCGCCCTGGCCTCCTCGCTGCTCGGCCTGGCGACGGGACGGCGTTCCTCACCCTGAGGGGGGTAGGCTTGCCCTCGTGGGCGCGAGCGTGCGGGCGCCGTTCCGCGAGGTCCGCCGGCGCGACGGGACGCTGGCTCCGTTCGACGCCGAGCGCATCGTCGAGGCCGTCCTCGGCGCCCTGCGGGAGACCGGGCGGCCCGAGCGAGCCCTCGCCGAGCGGGTGACGCGCGCCGCGATCGAGGGGCTCGCGGCGCGGGGGACCGACCGCGCCCCCGAGCTCGAGGAGATCCAGGACGAGGTCGAGCGGGCCCTCATGGGGCTCGGCCTCGCCGACGCCGCCCGGGCCTACGTGCTGTACCGGCGCCGGCGGGCGGAGCTGCGCGAGGCCAAACGCCTGCTCGGCGTCCGCGACGAGCTCAAGCTCCCCCTGAACGCCGTCACGGTGCTCAAGGAGCGGTACCTCCTGCGGGACGAGGAGGGGCGGGTCGTCGAGTCCACCGGCGAGATGATGGACCGGGTGGCGCGTCACGTCGCCGCCGCGGAGGACGCGTTCGAGCCGGGCTCCTCCGACCGGTGGGCGGAGGCCTTCTCGCGGGCCCTGCGCGCCCTGGAGTTCCTGCCGAACTCGCCGACCCTCATGAACGCCGGGACCCGGCTCGGACTGCTCTCGGCCTGCTTCGTGCTCCCGGTGGAGGACTCCCTGGAGTCCATCTTCACGACGCTGCGCGACATGGCCCTCATCCACCAGGCGGGCGGGGGCACCGGCTTCTCCTTCTCCAAGCTCCGCCCGGCCGGGGACCTCGTCGGGAGCACGCACGGGGTGGCCTCCGGGCCGGTGTCGTTCATGCGCGTGTTCGACGTCACCACGGAGGTCGTGAAGCAGGGCGGCCGGCGGCGCGGCGCGAACATGGGGGTCCTCGCGGCCACCCACCCCGACGTGGAGGCCTTCGTCACGGCCAAGCGACGCGCCGGCATGCTCGAGAACTTCAACCTCTCCGTCGCGGTGGAGGACCGGTTCCTGCGGGCCGTCGAGCGCGACCGGCCGCACCGCCTCGTCAACCCCCGCACCGGCCGCGTGGTCCGGGAGATCCCCGCCCGACGCCTCTTCGACCTCATCTGCGAGGAGGCGCACCGGGGCGGCGATCCCGGCCTGCTGTTCCTCGACCGCATCGCGCGCGACAACCCCGTCCCCTCGCTCGGGCGGATCGAGGCGACGAACCCCTGCGGCGAGGTGCCCCTCCTCCCCAACGAGTCCTGCAACCTGGGCTCGGTGAACCTGGCGCGGATGGTGCGGGGCGGGCGGCTGGACCTCGAGCGGCTCCGGGCCACGGTGCGCCTGCTCGTCCGGTTCCTCGACGACGTGCTCGAGGTGAACCGCTACCCGACGCCCGCGGTGGAGGCCGCCACCCTGGCCACCCGGAAGATCGGCGTGGGGGTGATGGGCCTCGCCGAGCTCCTCGCCTCCCTCGGGATCCCCTACGACAGCGAGGAGGCGATGCGGCTCGGCTCGCGCATCGCCCGCGAGCTCCGCGACGAGGCCCGGCGCGCCTCGGCGGAGCTCGCCCGCGAGCGCGGCCCCTTCCCCCGCTTCCCCGAGAGCCGCCTCGCCGCCCGGGGCGCGCCGCCGATGCGCAACGCGCAGCTGCTCTCCATCGCCCCGACGGGCACGATCTCGGTGATCGCCGGCACGACCTCGGGGATCGAGCCGATGTTCGCCGTCTCCTACGTCCGCAACGTGCTCGGCACCCGCCTGGTCGAGACGAACCCGCTGTTCGAGCGCATCGCCCGCGACCGCGGCTTCTACTCCGAGGAGCTCATGGCCGAGATCGCTCGCACCGGGGGCCTGGGCGGCATCCGCCACGTGCCCGAGGACGTCCGGCGGGCCTTCGTGACGGCCCTCGAGATCGACCCGATGTGGCACCTGCGCATGCAGGCCGCGTTCCAGCGGTACGTGGACGCCGCCGTCTCCAAGACCGTGAACCTGCCGGCCACCGCCACGGTGGAGGACGTCCGCGAGATCTACCTCGCGGCCTGGCGCATGCGCGTCAAGGGCATCACCGTCTACCGCTACGGGAGCCGCCCGGGCCAGGTGCTCACGTTCCTCTCGGAGGGCGCCGAGCCCGCCCCGCCGGTCGAGGTGGACGCGGAGTACGCGGGCGGCTGCGTCGGCTACGTCTGCGAGCTGTAGGGCTCGGCCCGCAGCAGCCGCTCCCTCAGCGCCGCGTCCCGCTCGGGCTCGAGGGCGCCCGGCACGACCAGGAACGCGAGGGTGATCGCAGCGCCGAGCACGCCGGCGCCGATGAGCGTCTCGTCCACCCCGAAGACCGAGGCGGCGGGGCCGACGAGCGCGAAGGACAGCGGCACCCCGGCGGTGGCGAGGAGCCAGTCGAGGCTCGAGACCCGCCCGAGCACCTCCTGCGGGACGAGCCGCTGGATCATGGTCGTCCAGATCACCATGAGCAGCGTGAGGCTCCCCTCGGCGACGAAGGCCACCGCCATCGCCTGCGGGAGCGAGACCACGAGCCCGAACCCGGCGAGCAGCAGCATCCCGAACGCCCAGGCCAGGTAGAGCACGGTGATCGGCCTGCGCGGCAGGCGCCCGCGCTGGCCCATGGCGAGGGCCACGAGGACCGAGCCGAGGCCGCCCGCCCCGAAGACGACGCCGAGGTCCGCCGCCGACCCGCCGAGGTCGTTCTTCACGACGTAGGGCAGGAGCACGTCCCAGGGCCCCCACGTGAACAGCAGGCTCACGGTGCCCGCCACCATCGCCGCCCACAGCCAGGTGCGCCCGCGCACGAACCGCAGGCCCTCGACGAGGTCCCGCCAGGCGCTCGGGCGCTCCACCTCCTCCCGGGCGACCGCCCGCGTCCGCATCCACCAGATCATGAGCGCGGAGAACGCGAAGGTCGCGGCGTCGGCCACGAAGGCCCATCCCAGGCCGAGCCACTGGATGAGGAACCCGCCCGCCACGGGGCCCACGAGGGCGAGCGTGAAGGGGCGCACGAGCTGCGCCAGCGAGTTCGCCTGCACGCGCAGGTCGTCGGGGACGATCGTCGGCACGATCGAGGAGAAGGCGGGCCCGAAGACCGCCTGCCCCGCCCCGTACACCACGACGAGCCCGACGAGCCGGCCGAGCGTGAGCTCCCCGAGGAGCGAGAGCGTCCCGATCGCCCCGATCGCGACGAGCCGGACGAGGTCCCCCGCGATCATGAGGTGGCGCCGGTCGAGCCGGTCCGAGAGCACGCCCGCGGCGAGCAGCAGCGCCACCTGGGGGACGCTCCAGGCCACCCCCACCGCCGCCAGGGCCGAGGGCCGGTTCCAGATCTCGTAGGCCTGCCAGGCCACGGCCACGGCGTAGATCCCGTCGCCGACCATGGACACGGTCATCCCCGTCCACAGCAGCCGGAAGTCCCGGATGCGCAGCGGACGCAGGATGCCGATGCGGTCGACGAGCTCGGTCTCGCGGCGCACGTGCCCCCCTCGGTCGGGCCGCCGCGCCGAGCATACGGGCCCGCGAGGTGCGAGCGACTGGCCGCCGGTCAGCCCCTGGATCCGCGCGCCGGGAGGGACTCGAACCCCCAACCTTCTGATCCGTAGTCAGATGCTCTATCCATTGAGCTACCGGCGCTCGGCGAACATGGTACCGCGCGCGATGGAACCGCCGGCCGGGGCCTCAGGCGGGGAGCCTGCCCGTGGCCACCGCCACCGAGGTGAGCACGGCGAGCACCGTGGCGAGCGCGAGCCCGGCCACCCCCGCGCGACCGAGGCCGGTCGCGAGCAGCCTCCGCGCGGCCACCGTCCGCCACCCCGGGAGCCGGCGAGCGACGGTCTCCGGCAGCGGGTCCGCTCCATAGATCCGGAGCAGCCGCTCCTGCACCACGCGCGCGGGGAGCACGTCCCGGCGCGGCCTGCGCACGTGGCGTCGGCACGCCACGACCAGGCTCCCCCGTCCCCCGCAGCCCGGACCCACCACCATCCGCGCGATGTCCCGCGCGCGCCCGCACCAGGAGCACACGAGGCGGAGGCTCGCGGGACATGCCCACTCGGCGCGGTAGCCGGCCTCGTGCTCGATCACCCGCCCCCACGCGCTCACCGTGCCGACGACCGACACGTCCCCGTCCCGCCTCGTACAGGTGCACCCGCCCTTCGAGGTGGGAGGCGATGAGGTCGGTGATGCGGCGCACGAACCCCGGCTCCGGGTCGAGGCCGCAGGCCTCCACGAGCGCGGCGACGTCCCCCTCGGGGCCGCCGAAGGCCCCCCGCTGCCGGGGACCGTAGGTGACCTCGTAGGCCCGGATCAGCACGGGCTCGGGCACCCCGAGGGCCTCGGCGAGGCCCGAGCGGAGGTCGCGCCACTCGCTCCAGACGAGGGTGTCGAACAGGTCGATGAGGGCGGCCTCCACGGGACCCAGGATACGGGCCCGGTCCGCGGAGACGGCGCGATTCGAACGCGCGAGGGGGCTCGACACCCCCTAACCGCTTAGCAGGCGGCTGCTTTCGGCCACTCAGCCACGTCTCCGTGCCAGATGGTAGCCAACCCGAGCGCCCGAGGCACCCCCCTCACGGGTCCGGCGGGAGCTTCGGGGCGCCGGGGTGGACCACGGCCGGCGGTCGCAGGGCCGCCGCGATGGCCCGGAGCACGTCGTCCCGGGCCAGGATCCCCACGGGCCGGCCCCGCTCGTCCACCACGGGGAGCCGGTTCACCCCGGCCTCGTCCATCACCTGGATCGCCCGGGTGAGCGGCCAGTCCGCCTCGGCGGTCACGACGTTGCGCGTCATGACCTCGGCCACGGTGAGCTTCGCGAGGTGCCGCTCGGCCCGCAGGAACGGACCGGTCGTCTGGGTCCCGGTGTGGCCCTCGCGCTCGAGGAGGTCCCGGAGCGTGAGGATCCCGATCACGGCTCCCCCGTCCACGACCGGCGCGCCCGCGATCCCCTCGGCGGCCAGGCGCATCGCCGCGTCGCTCGCCCGCATGTCGGGCTCCAGGGTGATGACCTTCCGGGTCATCGCCTGCCCGACGGTGCCGAACCGCTCCTCGGCCTCCCGGCAGAAGTCGTCGTGCTCCACGGGCGCCACCTCCACCATCATCGTGCATCGGCGGGGGCCACGCCGCCACCAGCCGATGCGCCCGCGGGCGGAGGGCCCTCCGCGGCTACCGGGCGAGCCGCCCGTACCGCTCGAGCACCTCGAGGGCCCGCTCGACGGGGAGCGCGTGGAGGACGTGCCCGTCCCGGCCCACGACGGTCGTCGCGGCGAACAGCGCGTTCGCGACGGCCTCCTCGGTCGCCTCGACCACGGCGCGGAACAGCGCCGAGAGCGTCCCACCCCCGGGTCCGTCGGCCACCGCCCGGAGCTCCACGACCCGGCCCCCCTCGGCCGGCAGGCGGTTGGCGGTCGAGAACGCGAGCATCTGCTCGCCCGAGCCGTTCGAGGCGCTCGAGCCCCCGCGGGCGAGGCCCAGCCCCGCGCGCACGGCCATCCGGCGCAGCTGGTGGGGCAGGAGCGGCGCGTCGGTGGCGACGACCGCGACGCAGGAGCCCTCCTGGTGCTCCTCGGGCATGAGGTCGGCGATCTCGCGCCCCACCGGCGCGCCGGCGATGGTGAGCTCCGGGCGCGAGCCGTGGTTCGTGAGGACGAGCACCCCCACGGTGAAGCCCTCGACGACGCGCGAGGCCGTCCCGATGCCGCCCTTGAAGTCGAAGCACTGCATCCCCACCCCAGCGCCGACCGAGCCCTCCTCCACCGGGCCCGGGCGCGCGCCCTCGAGCGCCCCCGCGACGTGCTCGTCGGCCAGGGGGAAGGAGAGGACGTCGTTCAGGAACGAGTCGTCGCACTCCGAGACGACCGGCATGACCTCCAGAGCCGCCCGCCGGTCCACCCGGGCGACCCACCGCAGCGCCGCGTCGTAGGCCTCGCCGATCTGAGCGGTGGAGGTGAGCAGGATCGGGCTCATGAGGATCCCCCACTCGCGGAGGTGGTTGACGCCGATCGTCTCCCCGTAGCCGTTCAGGATGTGGACCCCGGCGTAGACGGGCTCGTCCCAGGGCCACCCCTCGTGGGGGAGGATCGCGGTGACGCCGGTGCGCACCGCGTGGGGGTCGCCGTCCGGGCCCTCGATCACGCTCACGTGCCCCACCCGCACCCCCGGCACGTCGGTGATGGCGTTGCCCGGGCCCGTCGGCAGCTCGCCGATCACCACCCCGAGGTCCCGCGCTCGCCGTCCGCCCACGCCGCGGGGGATGCTACCGCGGCGGTCCCGGTGGCCGACGGGCGGTAGCATGGGCGGGAGTTCCATGGCCATCCTCGCTCTCGGCGTCACCCACCGCGGTGCGAGCGTCGACCTGCTCGAGCGCCTCGCCTTCACCGACGACGACCTCACGAAGGCCTACCGCCGGATCGCCGAGGACCCCGCGATCGAGGAGGGCGTCGTGCTCTCGACCTGCAACCGGGTCGAGATCTACGCGGCGGTCCCCGCCTACCACGCCGGCTTCCAGGCCCTCAAGCGCCTGCTCTGCGAGACCCGCGGCGTGGACCCCGACGAGATCGCCGCGCCCCTCGTGTCCCACTACGAGGAGCAGGCGGTCGAGCACCTGCTCGCGGTGGCTGCCGGCCTGGACTCCATGGTCCTCGGCGAGCCCCAGATCCTCTCCCAGGTCCGCGAGGCCCTGCGCCTGGCGGAGGCCGAGGGGGTGGCCGGCCGCGCGATGACCGGCCTGTTCCACGCGGCCGCGCGCGCGGGCCGCCGGGTGCGCTCAGAGACGGGGGTGGGCTCCGCGCCCGACGCCTTCGTGGACGCGGGGGCGGATCTCGCGGCCGAGGCCCTCGGCGGGCTCGCGGGCCGACGCGCCCTCGTCGTCGGCGCCGGGCAGATGGCGTCCCTCGCCCTCGGCCACCTCCGGCGCCGCGGCGTGGGGACCGTCCGCGTGCTGAACCGGTCCCTGGAGCGAGCCCGGGCCGTGGCCGAGCGGACCGGGGCCGAGCCCGGCGACCTGGACGAGCTGCCCGCCGCCCTCGCCGAGTCCGACCTCGTGGTCTCCGCGACCGGCGCGGCGGGGATCGTGCTCGCGGCCGACACCGTGACGGCGGCCGTGGCGGGGCGCGAGCGGCCCCTGTTCCTCCTCGACCTCGCCGTCCCCCGGGACGTCGATCCCGCCGCCGGACGGATCCCCGGCGTGCGACTCGTGGACATCGAGGGGCTGCGCGGTGTGCTCGCAACGCGCGCGGCGAGCGTGGCCGCGGAGGTCGAGCGGGCCCGCGCGATCGTGGAGGAGGAGGCCCGCCGCTTCCTCGTGCGCCGGCGCTCCGAGCACCTGGCGCCGCTCATCGCCGCGCTGCGGCGCCGGGGAGAGGAGGCCATCGCCGCGGAGCTCCACCGCTTCCGCTCCGAGCTCGCGGACCTCACGCCGGCCGAGCGGGAGGCGGTGGAGGGCCTGGCCCGGGGGATCGTCGCGAAGCTGCTGCACGACCCCATCGTCCGCCTGAAGGAGCTCTCGGGACCGGGCGCCGAGCGCACCCACGCCCGGCTCCTCGCCCAGCTCTTCGACCTGCCCGAGCCGTGACGCTCCGCCTCGGCACGCGCCGCTCGGCCCTCGCGCTCGCCCAGGCGGGGTGGGTGGCCGACCGGCTCCGGGAGCGAGGCGTCGAGGTGGAGCTCGTCGGCATCACGACCTCGGGGGACCGGCACCAGGCGGTCACGGCCCCCGGGGCGTTCCGGGCCGGCCTGAAGGGGATGTTCGTCGCGGAGATCGTCCGCGCCCTGCGCGAGGGCGAGGTGGACCTCGCCGTCCACTCCGCCAAGGACCTGCCGGCCGAGGACGAGCCCGACCTCGTGCTCGCCGCGGTGCCCGAGCGCGAGAGCCCCCTCGACGTGCTCGTCACCCGCGACGGTGAGCTGCGACCGGGGGCGGTGGTGGGGACCTCGAGCCTGCGGCGCCAGGCCCAGATCCTGCGCCGGCGCCCGGACGTCCGCGTCGCGGAGCTCCGGGGCAACGTGGACACGCGGCTGCGCAAGCTCGAGCGGGGGGAGGTGGACGCGATCGTGCTCGCCGCCGCCGGCCTCGTGCGCCTGGGGATCGTGCCCGCGCACGCCGCGCCGATGTCCCCCGCCGAGATGCTGCCCGCCCCCGGCCAGGGGGCGCTCGGCGTCCAGGCCCGGGCCGACGACGCCGCGACCCTGGAGGTCCTCGCCGGCCTCGAGCACCCGCCCTCGCGGACCGCCCTCCTCGCGGAGCGGGCGATCATGCGCCGGCTCGGCGGCGGGTGCGCGCTCCCCCTCGGGGCCTACGCCGAGGTGGAGGACGGGCGCGTGCGCCTGACGGCCGCGGTGTTCACCCCCGACGGCGCCCGCGAGGCCAGGGCGAGCGCGCAGGGGTCCGACCCCGAGGAGGTGGCGGCCGCCGTCGAGGCCGAGCTCCGGGCGGCCGGCGCGGAGGGGATCCTCGCGGAGGTCCGGCGATGAGCCCGAGACCCCTCGCGGGGCGGACCGTCCTCGTGACCAGGCCGGCCGAGCAGGCCGGCGAGCTCGTTCGGCTCCTCGAGCGGCGCGGCGCACGGGTGATCGTCGCCCCGGCGATCGAGCTCGTCCCCTCGCGCTCCCCGGCGCTGCGGCGCGCCCTGCGCGAGCTCGCCGAGGGCGCCTACGCCTGGATCGCGCTCACGAGCCCCCGCACCGTCGAGGTGCTCTCGGCGCACCTGCGGCCGAGGGAGGTCCGGGCCCGGGTCGCGGTGGTCGGCGAAGGGACCGCCGAGGCCTTCCGCCGATACGCCCGGCGCGAGGCCGACCTCGTGCCGAGGACCTACACGACGGTCGGGCTCGCGCGGGCCTTCCCCCGCGGGAGCGGCCGCGTCCTGTGCCCCCGGGCCGACATCGCCCCCGAGGGGCTCGAGGAGGCCCTCGCCCGCAAGGGCTGGTCGCCCGAGCGCGTGGACGCCTACCGCACGCGCCTCGCCCGATCCCTCCCGAAGGAGGCGCGGGACGCGCTCCGCCGCGGGGAGGTGGACGCCGTGACCTTCACGAGCGCCTCCACCGTCCGCGGCTTCGTCCGGGCCCTGGGCGCCATGAAGGGGGATCCGAAGGTCGTCTGCATCGGGCCGGTCACGGCCCGGGAGGCCCGCGCCCACGGCCTGCGGGTCTCGGCCGTCGCGAGCCCCCACACCATGGAGGGCCTGGTCGCCGCGGTGGAGCGGGCCCTGCGCCGCTGAGCCGCGACCCGGCCCGTCCGGCGCCCGCAGCCCGGGACCAAGGACCCGACCCCGATGCGCGCCCCGGGGTACCATCGGGCCATGGCGTTCCCACGGCAGCGCCCCCGGCGCCTGCGGCGGACCCCGGCCCTGCGCGCCCTCGTGCGCGAGGTCGAGCTCTCGCCGCGGGACCTCATCGCCCCCCTGTTCGTGAAGGAGGGGATCGCCGAGCCCGTGGAGATCCCCTCGATGCCCGGGCAGTACCAGCACACCCTGGAGTCGCTCCGCAAGGAGGCGGCCGAGATCGCATCGAGGGGCGTGACGGCCTTCATGCTCTTCGGCGTCCCCGAGCGCAAGGACGCGCAGGGCTCGGAGGCGTGGAACCCCGACGGGATCGCCCAGCGCGGCCTGCGGGTGCTGCGGAAGGAGCTCGGCGACGAGCACGTGATCATGGCCGACCTCTGCCTCGACGAGTACACCGAGCACGGCCACTGCGGCGTCCTCGACGAGGAGGGGCACGTGGACAACGACGCCACGGTGGAGCGCTACCGGCGGATCGCCGTCGCGCAGGCGGAGGCCGGCGCCCACATGGTGGGCCCGAGCGGGATGATGGACGGCCAGGTCGCGGCGATCCGCGACGCCCTGGACGAGGCGGGGTTCGAGCGCGTCGGGATCATCGCCTACGCGGCGAAGTTCGCGAGCGCCTTCTACGGTCCCTTCCGCGAGGCCGCGGAGTGCGCCCCGCGCTTCGGCGACCGCACCGGCTACCAGATGGACCCACCCAACGCCGACGAGGCGATCCGCGAGGTGCGCGCCGACATCGAGGAGGGCGCCGACATCGTCATGGTCAAGCCCGCCCTGCCCTACCTCGACATCATCCGGCGCGCGAAGGACGAGACCCGCTTCCCCATGGCCGCCTACAACGTCTCCGGCGAGTACGCGATGCTGAAGGCGGCGGCCCGCAACGGCTGGCTCGACGAGCGCAAGGTCGTGCTCGAGGCCCTCACCTCGATCCGCCGCGCCGGCGCCGACCTCATCCTCACCTACCACGCGAAGGACGCCGCGGCCTGGCTCGCCGGGTGACGGGGGCCTCGGCTGGGGATGAGTGGCAGGTCTCGTAGCATGGGGGCCGGCGTGGGCCGGTCCGAGGAGCTGTTCGAGCGCGCGCGCCGGGTGATCCCCGGCGGGGTGAACTCGCCGGTCCGGGCCTTCGGCGGCGTCGGCGGCACCCCGCGGTTCGTCGCCGAGGGGCGCGGCGCCTACCTCACCGACGTGGACGGGCGCACGTACCTGGACCTCGTCCAGTCCTGGGGCGCGCTCCTGTTCGGCCACGCCTGCCCCGAGATCCTCGAGGCGGCCGAGGCCGCCGCCCGGCGGGGCACCTCCTTCGGGGCGCCCACGGAGCTCGAGGTGGAGCTCGCCGAGCGGATCGTCGAGGCCGTGCCGAGCGTGGAGGAGGTGCGCCTCGTCTCGAGCGGCACCGAGGCCGTGATGAGCGCGGTGCGCCTGGCCCGCGGCGCGACCGGCCGGGACCTCATCGTGAAGTTCGAGGGCTGCTACCACGGGCACGCCGATCCCCTCCTGGCCAAGGGGGCGGGCTCGGGCCTGGCGACCTTGGGGATCCCGGGCTCGCCGGGCGCGACCGAGGGCGCCGCGCGCGACACCGTCACGCTGCCCTACAACGACCTCGAGGCGGTGCGCGCGCTCTTCGCCGAGCGGGGCTCCGAGGTCGCCGTGGTCGTCGTCGAGCCCGTGGCCGCGAACATGGGCGTCGTGCCGCCCGAGCCGGGCTTCCTCCAGGGCCTGCGGGAGCTCACCCGGGAGCACGGCGCGCTCCTGCTCTTCGACGAGGTGATCACGGGCTTCCGGATCGCCTACGGCGGCGCCCAGGCCGTCTACGGGACCGAGCCCGACCTCACGACCCTGGGCAAGGTCATGGGGGGCGGGTTCCCCTGCGCGGCCTTCGGCGGCCGCCGCGAGGTCATGGAGCACCTCGCGCCCGTGGGGCCCGTCTACCAGGCAGGCACGCTCTCGGGCAACCCCGTCGCCGTCGCCGCCGGGATCGCCGCGCTCGACCTCGCCCGGGAGCGCGACCCGTACCCGGGGCTCGAGCGGACCGCCCGCGAGCTCGCCGAGGGGCTCGAGGAGGCCTTCGGCCGAGGTGGGATCGAGGCCACCGTCAACCGGGAGCGCACGCTCCTTTCCGTCTTCTTCTCCCCGGGGCCCGTGCGGAGCTACGCCGAGGCGCGCGCGGCCGACCACGAGCGGTACGCGCGGTTCTTCCACCACATGCTCGAGGCCGGCGTGTACCTGCCACCCTCGGGCTACGAGATGTGGACGCTCTCGACGGCCCACGGCGAGGCCGAGATCGCCCGCGTGCTCGAGGCCGCCGCGGCCTTCCGCGGCTGAGCCCCGCGGATCCGTCCGCTCAGGCGCCCCCGGGGCCCGGCTCCGCGCCGAGGGCGTCCACCTTGGCGGCGAAGACGAAGTCCGCCTCGTGGAGGCCGTCGATCTTGTGGGTGTAGACGGTGAGCTTCACCCGGCCCCACCCGAGCTCGATGTCGGGGTGGTGGCCGACCGCCTCCGCGAGCTCACCCACGCGGTTCGTGAACGCGAGGGCCTCGCGGAAGTCTCGGAACCGCCACTCCTTCTCGAGGTGGTGGTCGTCCACCACCCGCCACCGGCCGTCCAGGTCCGCGAGGTACGAGGCGACCTCCTCGCGGCCGAGCGGCGGCACCCCACCCCGGCAGGGCACGCAGTCCATCCGAGCGAGATCCCGTCCCACGGCACCGATGCTCCGGGCTCGGGCGAGATGCGTCAAGCCGTGCGCCCGGCGGCCAGCCGCTCGGCGACCATGCGCTCGGCGGCCGCGCCCGTGGAGATGCCCTCGGCCTCGGCGAGCGCGAAGCACCTCGCCAGGGTGTCCCCGATCGCCTCGAGGCGGCGGTCGCGGGCGGCCTCGTCCTCGCCCAGGAGCTCGAGGGAGGCGAGGTGGATGATCCCGCCCGCGTTCACCACGAGGTCGGGGGCGTAGCAGATGCCGCGCTCCGCCAGGCGCTCGGCGTCGGCGGGCTCGCCGAGCTGGTTGTTCGCGGCCCCGGCCACCACCCGACAGCGCAGCCGCGGGATGGTCTCGCGGTTGAGGATCCCGCCGGTGGCACAGGGGGAGAGCACGTCGCAGGGGGTGGCGAGGGCCTCCTCGGCCGGGACGACCACCGCGCCGAGGTCCTCGGCGAGCGCACCTGCTCGCTCGGGCGCGATGTCGGCGAGGAGGAGTTCCGCGCCGGCCTCGGCGAGGAGCCGGGCGAGGACGCTCCCCACGGCCCCCAAGCCCTGCACGAGGACGCGGCACCCCGCGAGGTCCTCCGAGCCGGTGGTGTACCGGACCGCCGCGTGGATCCCGTGGAAGACGCCGACGGCGGTGGAGGGGGCGGAGGACCCCGAGCCCCCGGCCTCCGGGCTGCGCCCCATGACGTGGCGCGTCCGCTCGGCGACGACGTCCATGTCGCGCTCGGAGGTGTTCATGTCGCAGGCCGTCACGTAGGTCCCGCCGAGAGCCTCGACGAGCTCGCCGTAGCGCAGAAGGAGCTCGCGGCGGCGCTCGCCCGATGGGATCTCCCGGACGGCGAGGACGGCCTTGCCCCCGCCGAGGGGGAGACCCGCCACCGCGTTCTTCGCGGTCATCGCGGCGGCGAGGCGCAGACCGTCGCGGAGCGCCTCGGCGGGGTCCCCGTAGACCTTCATGCGGGTCCCGCCCGCGGCGGGGCCGAGCACGGTGGAGTGGACGCAGACGAGCATCCAGGTGCCGGTCGGAGCGTCGAAGCGCAGGACCGCCTCCTCCCCGTCCCAGCCCCGGATCAGCTCCGCGAGATCGGCCACGGCCGCATCTTCGCATAACGCGGCGCCGGGCCCTTCCGGGCCCGGCGCCGCACCCTCGGCTCGACTCAGGCCATCACGGCAGGTCGCCGGTGTGGCAGCTGATGCACAGCGCGTCCGGGTACTGGATCAGGAAGTCCCCGTTCGTCGAGGTGTGGGGGAAGTCCCCCGACCCCGCGGGGGTCCCGGTCGGGTTCCCGTGGCAGGCCGTGCAGCCGGTGGGGTGGTTGTGGTACGTGCCGCCGAACTCGTCGGACAGACGGGTCTCGTGGCACGCCCCGCACCACACCGCCGCGTCGTGGTTGTACCGGTCGGTGCCCCAGCTCTTCACCGAGGCGTAGGTGTGGTTCGGGTACATGGACAGCAGCTTGTACCCGTAGAACGAGACGAGCTGCCCGTCCGTGTCCGTCACCTGGGCGTAGTAGCAGGCGCCGACCGGCACGTCGTCCACGTCGCCCGCGATCGCGGTGACCGTCTGGACGTTGCCGGCGTCGAGGTCGCAGACCTCCCAGGCGGTCGGATCGGAGTCCTCGTGCAGGAAGACCCGCTTGAAGCTCTCCGACCCCGGCGGGTCCCACCAGACGATGGTGTTCTCCGCCCAGTTCACCGTCTGGACCGTGGACCAGTCACCGGTCGCGTCGGTGGTCAGGACCTTCTTCGCGTTCACCAGCTGGCCGAACTCGCCGTGGGGCGTGTGGCAGCTCGCGCAGTACAGGCCGCCCTGCGTCGCGGACTTCGTGTTCGCCGGGGTCGTCGCGTCTTCCGACGGCGGGCCGCCGGTGTACCGCCACCCGTACGCCCAGTCCGCGAGCGTCATCACGACACCGGACTCACCTGGCGGCGTGCTCGACCCGATCCCGTGCCAGGCGTTGCGCCCCGTCGTGACCGTGTACGCGGCCCGCTGCGCGGCCGTCCCCGGCGTGGCCGGGTTCGCCGGCTCGAGCGGCTGCCGTGGGCCGGTGGGGTTGGCCTCGCCGACCGCCGGCAGGCCGTGGCACGTGTTACACGTCGCGGTCACCGTGCTCGCGGCGAGCAACGCGTAGTCCGCGGGCGCGTTGTGCGGCGTGTGGCACTGGAGGCAGTAGTTCGTGCTCGCCGAGTACCCGCCGTGTGGCGAGATGTCGGAGCCGACGGGGTCGCCCAGCGCCGGCGGAGTGGGCCCGTCCGCCGCGAAAGCCGCCTCCCCGAGCGCGAACACGAGGAGACCGGTCATCGCCGCCACGAACGCCAGCCTCCGCGCCAGATCGCGTCGCATGTCGTCACCTCCTTCCTTGCCTTCCCCTTGCGGTTGCGCCGGCCCCCTCCCTGTCGCTCCGGCCGGCCTGGAAAACCCTCCTTCCGTGGTCCGGTTTTGTCATATCTCCTAACTACTGCGCTCACTCTAGGGCGGCCATCTCACGCACCCGAGGCCCAGAGGACCCGGGACCCTCGGGACCTTCGGGGACCCGGGGGGAAGAGCGCGCGGGCCTCGAGCACGGCCGCAGGGCCTGCCCCGAGAGGGTCCTTCGCCCGCTCCGGTCGAGGGCCGACGGTGCCTACCATCGGGGGGGATGGCCGGCCGGATCGCGCGCGTATGCACGGTGGTCGCGATGCTCGCGGCGGTGAGTGCGCCGCGAGCGCTCGCGGACGCGCCGGTGGGCAGACCGCCGCAGGCCACCGCGGGCGCGCTGGCGGGCTGGCTCGTCGCCTCACGCGCCGTGAAGCTGCCGCCGCCCACCGGCCTGCGGGTCATCGCCGCGGAGCGGAACGAGCTCACCTGGGACCCCGTGGCGGGTGCGGACTCCTACCTGATCGAGCGAGCGCCCGCGCCCGACGGAGCCTTCGAGCAGGTGGGGTCCGCGGCGACGACGTCCTTCGAGGACCTGCCGCCCGCGCTCGGGATCTGGTGGTACCGCGTCCGGGCGGTGAGCGCGAAGGGACGCCCCGGACCGCCCTGCGAGCCGGTCTCCAGCGACGACGTCCACATGGCCGAGCTCGTGGGCCCCGAGGGGGGCGAGCTCGTCCCCACCACCGGCACGGTCCGCCTGGACGTGCCCCCGGGCGCCGTCGGGACGGCCACGGTCTTCACCATCGACCAGCTCCCCGCGCCACCGCCGGCGGGGACCAACCGCGTCGCCGTGAGCCGCAGCTTCGACATCGGGCCCGAGGGCCTCGCCTTCCTCGTCCCCGCGACCCTCACCCTGGCCCTCGACCCCCCGCGGGAGTACCCGCTGCCCTCCAACTACCCCGCCGACGCCACCTGGGTCCAGTACTGGACCGGATCGGGGTGGTCCACGATCCGCGGCGCGGTCGTCGACCCCGAGACCATGACCGCCCGGGTGCCGCTCGCCCACCTGTCCACCTACGGCGCGAACGGCGTGACCGAGCCCCACGGGGGCTACTCCAGCGAGACCCAGCTGTGCGGGTACTGCCACACCACCCACCGCGCGCCCGGGCCGAACCTCCACCCCTACCCGACGGAGAAGGAGACCTGCTACCAGTGCCACGACGGGACCGGGGCCACCACGGACATCCGCTCGGAGTTCGGCGAGTCCGAGATCGGCAGCTCCACGAGGGCCTCCACCCACCCCGTCCCCGCCCCGGCCGACGGCCTCTCGCTCGTCTGCGGCGACTGCCACACCCCGCACCGGCTCCGCACGGAGGTCACGAAGCTGCTGCGGGTCTCGGTCGGTGGCGCCTACGTCTACTCCACCGCCGCCAGTCCGATCGGCAACGCCTTCTGCTACGCGTGCCACGGCGCGACCTCGAGCTACCCGGCGCCCTTCGGGGACCACACGGCCTTCGAGACGAGCGTCCACAACACCGACCCGGACATCCCGGTCCCGCCGCCCGGCGCGACCGGCGCGAGCAGCGGCATCAAGTGCCTGGCCTGCCACGAGCCGCACGGCTCCGACGGCCGACGGCTCACGCTGCAGCCGGAGGAGGCCCTGTGCTACGCCTGCCATACCCAGGCCGACCCGAACACCTCCGGCGGCAGCAACCCGTACCGGGCCTTCACCGCCACGGCGAACGACTACGTCCAGGACGCGAACGGGGTGCGCCTCTTCCACCACCCGATCTCGGGTGCCGACCAGCCCGGGGGCGCCCGCCGCGTGGAGTGCGTGTCGTGCCACAACGCGCACCTCGCCGACGCCACGGACTCGGCGACGACGAGCAAGATCGTGGACCCCGCGAACGTGGGGACGAAGTTCCTCGTCACCTGGCAGGACCCGGACATGAACCGCGGCACCATCGACGACTTCTGCCTGCGGTGCCACGTGAGCCCGACCACCACCGAGCCGATCTCCGCGGGGCCGTGGGTCCCCTACACGATCAAGCTCGTGAACGACACGGGGCCGAACAACGTCGGCAACACCACGCCCCACGACAAGTTCACGGCGGCCGAGTGGACCTCGACCAGCGGGGCCGAGCACGGAGGACGGGCCGTGGACCCCCTGGCCTGCACGGCGTGCCACGACTTCCACGGCTCGACGAACGCGTTCCTGCTGCGCGAGCGCGTCGTGAACCCCGGCACCGGCGCCACGGCGACGATCACGGGCTGGCAGGCCGACCAGTCCGTCACGAACGATTGGCAGAAGATCCAGTCCTTCTGCCTCACGTGCCACCCCGAGCGCGGCACGAACCACGGCAAGGGCAAGCAGTGCATCCAGTGCCACTACCACACGAGCGGCAAGCTGTGATGCGCGCCAGCGCCTGAGGCCCGAGGACCGACCCTCGGCCCGCGCGCGGGGGGACGAGCGGCCCATGGGGATGCGGACGGCCCGGCGCAGCATGGACCGCGAGGACCCATGGACGAGACGGAGCCGAGCCGATGAGCAGGAGCTCGACGAAGGTCCTGGTCATGGCCGTCCTGGCCATGACCCTGGTCGTCCTGTCCCTCGGCGTCCTCGTGGTCGCGGTGCGGCTGCGGGGCAGCGAGGCGGCGCCTCCTCCCGCCACGCCGGAGGCCGCCCTGCAGGAGCTGCGGGCGGCCGTGGAGGAGCACCCCGAGGACCCCGCGGCCTGGACGGCCCTCGGCCTCAAGGCCGTCGAGGCAGGCCGGACCTCCGAGGCGCTGCGGGCCTTCGAGCGGGCCCTCGACCTCGACGAGCGCAACTGGGTCGCCGCGTTCCAGCTCGGCGTCCTCCAGCGCGGCGAGGATCCGGCGCGCGCCGCCGAGCTCCTCGAGCGCGCCGCGAAGCTCGCCCCCCGCCTGTCGAAGGCGGGGCCGCTCGTCGCCCTCGGGGAGCTCCGGCTCGAGCAGGGCGACGCCGAGGCGGCCCGGGACGCGTTCCAGCGGGCCATCGCGGACGTGCCGTACCTGCTCGACGCCCACCTGGGCCTCGCGCGGGCCCTGGAGACCCTGGGGGACGAGCGGGGGGCCCTGAAGGCCTACGAGCGGGCGGCCCGCTTCGACCCCACGAACCCCGAGATCCGCGCGGCGATCGAGCGCCTGCGCGGGGAGACCTGAGACCGAGGAGGCGACGCCATGGCCGAGCGGACGGACCTGGAGCGGGAGCCGGAGGTGGCCGCGCCCGAGGAGGGCGAGGAGCGCGGCACCCGGCGCCTGCTCGTGGTGATCCTCCTCGTGCTCGTGCTCGCGGCCCTCGCGCTCCTCGGGCTCCTGTTCTGGCTGCTGCGGCCGAAGCCGTCGGGCCCCGGCGCCGTCGGGCCCGCCGGGTACCCCATCCGGGTCGTGACCATCATCACCGGCTCCGGCTCCGACCCCGAGGACCTGGTCCGCACGCCCCTCGGCGTGGACTTCGACGCCGATGGCAACGTGTGGATCGCGAACACCGGCCAGTCCCGGGTGGACGTGTACCGGCCGGACGGCACCTTCCTCCGCTCGGTGGGCGCCACCCCCGGCGAGGGCGCGCTGTACACGCCCTACGGGATCGAGAACGACCCCGCGACCGGACGCGTGTACGTCGCCGACTACGCCGGACGGGCCGTCTACGTCTACACGACCTCCGGCGCCTACGTCGGCCGCTTCCCCGCCGAGGACCAGGACCCCGAGGTCTTCGGCCCCGACGGCTTCACGCCCTACGACGTCCAGGTCGCGGGCGGACGCGTCATCGTCTCGAGCAACGACGGCCTGTACTTCTTCGATGACACCGGCCACGTGGTCGCGCGCTGGGGCTTCACGTACGAGGGGCAGAACGTGCGCGGGGTGGAGCTGGGGATGTTCAACTTCCCCGACGCCTTCGTCGTGGATCCGAGCTCCGGTCGGTTCTACGTGGCCGACACCCTGAACCGCCGCATCGTCGCGCTGGATCGGGAGGGCCGCTGGCTGTGGGTCTCCGGGATCCCCGACGCCAAGGGGAGGATCCGCGGCTTCTGGCAGCTCCCCCGCGGCATCGAGCTCGGGCCCGACGGCAACCTCTACGTCGTGGACACCTTCCGCTTCGACCCGGAGGGCATGGGCACGGGGCACATCGTCGTGCTGTCCCCCGAGGGGGAGCTCCTCTCGGAGTTCGGCCGGGGCGGGACGGAGCCGGGCGCCTTCAGCTTCCCCGAGCACATCGCCCGGAGCCCCGTCGAGGACCTGTGGGCGATCGCGGACCGCGAGAACGACCGGGTCGTGATCTTCCGGCTCGTCGAGCCGTACCCGCCCGTGGACGACCTCCAGGCCCCGAAGTACCCGAAGGGACTCTCCCGCCCGACCGACGTCTGGGCGACCCCGAGCCCCTCGCCCGCGGGCACCTAGCGGAGGTCGGCCAGGGCCCCGCCGAGGTCCTTGCGGATCCCGGTCACGAAGGGGACCTCCTCCTTCGTGAAGCGGCGGGCCTGGGCGGCGCGCAGGTCCCGGATGCAATCGACGATCCGGTCCAGGCGGTCGGCCTCGAAGGCGAGGATCCACTCCCAGTCGTTCAGCCCGAACGCGCTCGTGGTGTTGGCGAGCACGTCGGGGTAGCGGCGCCCGATCTCGCCGTGCTCCCGGAGCATCGCCCCGCGCTCCTCCGGCGGCAGCAGGTACCACTCGGGGGTGCGGACGAAGGGGTAGACGTTGAGGTACCGCCGGGGCGGCTCGCCGCGGACGAAGGCCGGGAGGTGATCGGCGGAGAACTCCGCGGGCTTCACCACCCCCATGAAGGTCCAGGCGAGACGTAGGGTCCGCCCGAGGGCCGTGCGCCGCAGGTCGACGAGGGCGCCCTGCAGCGCCTCCGGGCTCGGGCCGATCAGCCACAGCATGAGGTCCGAGTCGGCGCGGAACCCGACGGTCGAGTAGACCCCGCGCACCGAGACGTCGCCCCAGCCCTCGAGGAGGGACCGCACCTCCCCCTCCGCGGCGCCCCCGTCCAGGGTACGGGTGGCCCCGGTGGCCGCGAACACCGGATACAGCGTGTAGATCGTCTCCTCCATCACCGCTCCCTCGATCGAGACCTCCACGATACCGGCGGCCGCGGATCAGGCACCCTCGGCGGCCCCGTGCACCAGGTCCACGAGGCGCTGGAGGCTCTCGACCGGGGTCTGGGGCAGGACGCCGTGACCCAGGTTGAACACGTGGCCCGGGCGCCCGCCGGCCCGCCGGAGCACCCCGAGCGCGCGCTCCCGGACGACCTCCCACGGCGCGAGCAGGACGACCGGATCCAGGTTCCCCTGGACCCCGCGCTCGGGGCCGACCCGATCCCAGGCCGCGTCGAGGGGGACCCGCCAGTCCACGCCGATCACGTCCCCGCCCGCGGCTGCCATGAGGCCGAGGAGCTCCCCCGTGCCGACGCCGAAGTGGATCGTCGGCACCCCGAGCCCGGCGAGACCCTGGAAGACGGCGCGCGAGTAGGGCAGCACCGACCGCTCGTAGTCCTCGGGGCCGAGCGCCCCCACCCACGAGTCGAACACCTGGACCGCTTGGGCGCCGGCCGCGACCTGGGCGCGCAGGTGGGTCAGGCAGATCCCCGCCAGGCGCTCCATCAGCCGAGCCCAGAGCGTCGGCTCGCCGAGCATGAGGGCCTTGGTCCGGGCGTGGTCGCGCGAGGGGCCGCCCTCCACCAGGTACGAGGCGAGGGTGAAGGGCGCGCCGGAGAACCCGATGAGGGGCACGGAGAGCTCCGCGCGGAGCAGGCGGATCGCCTCGAGGAGGTGGGGCTCGTCCGCCTCGGGCTCGAGGTCCCGGAGCCGGGCCAGGTCGGCCTCGCGGCGGATCGGCTCGGCGACCACCGGGCCGGTCCCGTGCGCGATCCGCACGGACACCCCGACGGCCTCGAGCGGCACCATGATGTCGCTGAAGACGATCGCGGCGTCGAGCTCCATCCGGCGCAGCGGCTGGAGCGTGAGTTCGACCACGACCTCGGGCTCGCGACAGGTGTCCAGGATGTCCCGGTCCCCGCGGACCGCCGCGTACTCGGGGAGGTAGCGACCCGCCTGGCGCATGAACCACACGGGGGTGCGGTCCACCGGTTCACGACGGCAGGCGCGGAGGAAGCGATCGCGCATGGGCGCCCCCAGCATACGGGTCGCCGAGCCGACGACGCCCTCCGGCGAGCGCCCGAAGCCCCATGGGCGAAGGACCCCCCGGGGCTCGGTCCTTCGCTCCATGGCGGCATGCCCCCGTGCGGGTACCGTCCGAGACGCAAGGAGGCATGCCCATGCCCGCACCCGATCAGCCGGCGCCGGGACGTTCCGCGAGCACCACGGCCTCCCACGCACCCGCTCCTAGGGCGCAGACCCTAGGGTCTTCGCCCCTCGACGGAGGGCGCCCTAGGGCCCAGACCCCAGAGCTCCTCGGGCCTCGGACCCGAGCGGATCTCGGGCCTCCGTGGACCCCGGATGGGTTGCGCAACCGATACACGGTCAGATCCGCCGCCCCTAGCGTGAGCATCGAGGAACGCGATCAGCTCAGGCAAGGAGGTCGCGACGATGTCTCACAGGGCGGCAGCGACGGTGCCCCAGCGGGGCGTGGTTCAGCGGTACGCGGGGCCCGAGATGTGGGCGCTCGCCCTGGCGACGGTGATCTTCGCCGTCGGGGCCCTGCTCATCGTGGTGTGGAAGCCGGAGGCGCTCGGGGTCGCGCTCGTCGTGGGCCTCGCGGCGATCGGGGCTCGAGCCCTCTACACCAAGGTCAAGGTGTCGGCGCGCAGGCGGGCCGAGGCCAGCTCCGCCGTGGCGAACGCGGGCCTTGCCATCGCGGCGGTCTCGATCGCGCCGCTGCTGCTGTTCGCGTTCCTCTGGGCGGCGCTGCTCGCGCTGCTCGGGGTCATGTGGATCCTGAGCGCGCTCGGCGTGATCTGACCCGGTCCGAGCCGACCCCTGTTCGGAGCCGTCACCCCGCGGGTGACGGCTCCGCTCGTGGGGGCGGCGCGCGGTCCCGGCACCGAGGATCCGTGGTCGCGCTGCTGTTCACGGCCGCCCTCCTCGGGACCCGCCCCGCCCTCGGGCAGGAGTGGCCGACGCCGAGCCCGCCCCCGACGAACGAGTGCGTGGGCTGCCACGGCCTCCCCGACATCGTGTGGGCCGACGACGGCCGGTACCGGCCCGGGCTCCTCGTGACGGCCGATGCGCTCGACGGCAGCGTGCACGAGGGGTCCCGGTGCACGGACTGCCACAGCGCGCTCGGGGCGACGATGCACGCGCGACAGGACGCGGCGCGCGCCTCCTGCGCTCGCTGCCATGAGCCGCAGGCCGCCGAGTACGACGAGGGCTACCACGGTCGGCAGGGGGTGAGCGACACCGTGCCGAAGCCGACCTGCATGACCTGCCACGGCTCGCACCAGGTCCAGCCGGCGCGCACCCGCGCCTTCGCCCACCGGGCCGCCGAGCAGTGCGCGCGCTGCCACGAGCAGATGGCCGCCCGCTTCCCCGGCGGGAACCCCTTCGGGATGGAGACGCACCTCGCCGGCGTGGAGGTCGCCACGTGCGCCGACTGCCACGGGTACCACCTCGTGGCCCCGACCGAGGATCCCCGCTCCCCGGTGAACGAGGCCAACATCCTCTCGACCTGCCGCCGGTGCCACACGGACGCCCCCGCCAACTTCGTGGACGTCCAGATGCACGTCCCGCGGGGAGCGATCCCGGCCGACCCGAGGCTCCGGGTCATCACGATCTACATGCTCACCCTGCTGATCGGGACGTTCGCCTTCTTCGGGTACCTGACGATCCTCGGCATCCGCTTCGAGCTGCGGAAGCTCGCCGAGCGCAGGGCGATGCGGGAGGAGGCCGGAGGGGTCCTATGAGCGCGATCGCGACGCGGCGGGTCCGGGAGGAGCTCGTGGTGCGGCGGTGGTCCTGGTGGGCCCGGGCCACCCACGCGGTCCTCGCCCTGTCGGTGTTCGGCCTCATCCTCACGGGCATGACGATGCACTACGCGGACGCCTTCTGGGCGGAGCCGCTCCTCTGGCTCTTCCGCGGCGAGCGCGGCGCGGCCGCCGTGCACAAGGTCTGCGCGGTCGGCTTCCTCGCCTCCGCCGCGATGCACGTGATCGGGATCCTCCTCGCCTGGATCACCGGCCGGTGGTCGCCCCGCTCCCTCCTGGACGAGGACTCCATCGTCCCGAGGTGGCGGGACGTCCGACAGGTCGGCGAGTACATCCGGTACCTGCGCGGCGAGGGACCCCGCCCCGAGTTCGCCCGGTTCACGTTCTGGGAGAAGTTCGACTACCTGGCCGAGGTGTGGGGCCTGCTCATCATCGGCCTCACCGGCTTCGTGATGTGGTTCCCCGTCCGCTTCCTCGCGTTCCTGCCGGGCTGGGCGGTGAACGCGGCCCGGATCTTCCACTCCTACGAGGCGATCCTCGCGATGGGGTTCTTGTTCACGGTGCACTACTTCAACACCCACCTGCGGCCCGAGGTCTTCCCCGTAGACGAGGTGATATTCACGGGGAACATCCCCCTGCGCGAGATCCACGAGCGCTACCCGGGCTGGTACCGGCGCGTCGCGGGGAGCGAGCAGGTGTTCCGGGCTCGCACCGGCACGGGGCCCCTGGCGCTCCTGATCAGCGGCTTCTACCTCTCGGTCGGGTTCGTCATCCTCATGCTCGTGATGACCACCGCGGCCCTGGAGGCCTTCCGGTACTTCGGCTGGCTCCTCACCGGCGCCGAGTAGCGCCTACGCCTCGTCCAGGCCGATGATCCCCTTGCGGATCGCGTACTTCACGAGCTCCGTCCGGTCGTGCATCCCGAGCTTGCGCATCAGGTTCGCCCGGTGCGCCTGGACGGTCTTGATCGAGAGGAACAGCTTGTCCGCGATCTCGCGGTTCGTGAGGCCCTCCGCGATGAGCTTCAGGATCTCCCGCTCCCGATCGGACAGGGTGTCGAAGGAGGTCTCCTCGCCCTTGGCCACGCGCGCGAGGTAGTCCTTGATGAGGAGCTTGGCCACGCTCGGGTGGAGCACCGCCTCGCCGTGGTGGGCGCGCTTGACCGCCATGATCACGTCCTCGGCCGGCGCCCGCTTCACCACGTAGCCGGTCGCCCCGGCCTGGAGCATCTGGAAGACGTACCCCTCGCTGTCGTGGACCGTGAGCGCGACGACCTGCGTGTTCGGGTGCGACTCGCGGATCCGCCGGGTCGCCTCGAACCCCGACAGGCCCGGCATCCCGATGTCCATGAGGACGACGTCGGGCTGGAGCTCGCGGACCTTCTCGATCGCCTCCTCGCCGGAGGAGGCCACGCCGACCACCTCGAGCTCGGGGTCCGTCGCGAGCACCATCCGGATCCCCTCGCGCACGATCTCGTGGTCGTCCACGACCAGCACCTTCACCCGGCCGTTCATGTCTCCTCGCCACCTTCGCCCTCGGGGAGGGCCCCGTCCGGCAGCGGGATCTCCGCCACCACCCGGGTCCCCCGCCCGGGCACCGAGTCCACCCGGAAGACCCCGCCCGCGATCTCCGCGCGCTCGCGCATGCCCTCGAGCCCCACGGCCTCGCCGGTGCGGGCCCGGGCGGCCACCTCCATCACGTCGAACCCCACGCCGTCGTCCTCCACCTCGAGGTGCAGCCGCCGGTCGCGGAGCCCCACCCGCACCTTCACCCGGCTCGGCCGGGCATGCCGGGCGGCGTTGCTCACGGCCTCCTGCACGATGCGGAAGGCCGCGACCTCGATGTGGTCCGGCAGGCGGCCCAGCTTGGCCCCCTCGAACTCCACGGGGAAACCCCAGACGTCGCCCATCTGGGCCGCGTACCACCGCAGGGCCGGGATGAGCCCGAGCTCGTCGAGCAGGGCCGGGCGCAGCTCGAGGAGCATCCGGTCCAGGTTCCGCGCGGCCTCCTCCGCGAGGGACTTCACCGCGGCGATCCGGGCGCGGGCGTCCTCGTCCACCGGCGCCTGGGACTCGAGCAGGTCCACGTTCATGATGAGCGCCGAGAGCACCTGGGAGGTCTCGTCGTGGAGCTCCCGCGAGAGCCGGCGGCGCTCCTCCTCCTGGACGGTGAGGGTCTTGCGCAGGAGCCCCTGGAGCGCCTGCTCCTTCTGCTGGAGCCGTTCCAGCAGCTCGGCGTTGCGCACGGCGACGCCGACCAGCCCGGCGAGGGAGCCGAGGAGGTCGCGCTCGGCCCCCTCGAGGGCGCGCGGCGGGTCCCACGACACCCCGATCACGGCGAGGCAGCGCTCGCCCATGCACGCGGGCGCGTACGCCCACGCGACCGCCTCGTCCTCCGGTACCTTCGCGAGGGGACCCTCGGAGGTGAGGACCGCCCGCTCCTCCCCGACGCGACGCAGGACCTCTCCGTCCGGGGGACCCTCCCCGACCACGGCCTCGGGTCCGAGGGCCTCCGGGCGCCAGATCGCAACACCGCTCGCGCCGAGCGCCGCCGCCACCTGCCCGGCGGCCCGTCCAAGGACCTCCGACAGACCGGCGCCGGAGGTGAGCAGGGCCTGGATCTCCTCCATCCCCTCGAGCTCCGCCCGCAGCTCCTCCGTGGTGGCGCGCAGGTCCGTCGCCTGTCGCTCGAGCCGCTCCGCCATCTCGTTGAAGGTCTCGGCCACCTCCTGGAGCTCCCAGCCCCGGTACCGGGGCAGCCGCACGGACAGGTCGCCCCGGCCGAGCCGCTCCGCCGCCTCGCCGATGTCCGCGAGCGGTCGAAGCACGCTGCGCCGCAGCGCCCACACCGAGATCACGATCCCCGCGATGAGCGGTACCGCCGCCACCACCAGGGAGGTCCGGGCGCTCCGCACGAGCTCCTGCTGGAAGGGCCCCTCGTCCAGCCGCACCTCGACCGCCCCGAGCACGTCCGTGGCCTCCGTGTGGCAGCCGACGCACTCGGGCTTCTTCGGGATCGGCACGAACACCGAGAGCACGCCCTCGCCCGAGGAGGGGATCGTGCGGTTCTGGTCCATCGCGGAGAGCAGCGCCGCGCGCCTCGCCTCGGACAGCTCGAGGGCGGGGTTGGAGGTCACCCAGGGCGTGCCCGCGCGCCGGTACACCGTGACCGCCTCGATGAGCCGGCCCTCCTCGACGTTGCGGACCGAGCGGCGGATGTCCTCGGGGGCGTTGTTGAGCATGCTCACCTCGAGGCCGTCCTTCGCCGTACGGGCCACGACCTCCCCGGCCTCGATCCACTGCTGCTCGAGCCGGACGGTCACGAGGCGGGCCATGACGGCGAGGGCGATGGCCGCCGCCGCGCCGAGCAGGACGGCCATCCAGAGCATGACCCTGGCTTCCAGGCGCACGAGGCACCCCCTTCTGTCGCTACTTCAGCGCATCGCCGGAGGGCGCTCGTAGGGCGCAGGTCCCCCGGTCGTGGGGTCCTCCGGTCCGGGGCGCATCGGGCGCCGAGCCGCTCGGTCCCAGGCGTGGACCCGAGGCCGGGCGCTCAGGCCGAGGCCACCGGCGCCGGCTCGAAGGCGCAGGCCGGGTCCTCCGCGAGGGGGTCCCCGAACGTCGCGTAGGCGCGGGACCGTGAGCCGCCGCAGGCGTCGGCGTACGGGCAGAGCCCGCACCGGCCGCCGAACTCCGTGGCCCGGATGGCGCGAAGGAGGGGGTGCTCGCGGTACAGGCGGACGATGTCGTCCTTGCGCACGTTGCCCAGGCGGAGCGGCAGGAACCCGGCCGGGTAGACGTCCCCGTCGTGGGCCACGAAGAGGATCCCCTTCCCGTCGCGCGTGCCCACGCTCTGCGCCCGGGAGCTCCCCGGATCGCCGAGGCGCTCCCGCAGGCGCGCGACGAGCCGCTCGTACAGGGGCCCGAGCCCGAAGGCCGAGACGGGGTCGGCGCCCTCGCCGAGCTCCCGGCGCTGGGCGACGACGCGGCGGAAGAACGGCGCCTCCACCGTGCGGACGATGAACCCGTAGCGGGAGGCCTCGTAGAGGAAGTGCACGACGTCCTCGTTCTCCGCCGGGGAGAGCTCCTCGAGCTCGGTGCCGCGGCCCACGCGGATGAGGAAGAACACCTCCCAGATGTGCGCGCCCCAGCCGGCCACGAGGGCGGCGACGTCGGCGAGCTCCTCCACGTTGCGCCGCATGACCGTGGTGTTGATCTGGACGGTGTGCCCCTCCTCGACGAGCATGCGCACCGCCTCCTCGGTCCGGCGGAAGTGCCCCTGGATGCCCCGCACGCCCTCGTGGGTCTCGGGCTGGGCGCCGTCGAGGCTGATCGAGACCGTCTTCGCTCCCACCTCCCGCATCCGCACCGCCGCCTCCCGGGTGAGCAGCGGCGTCACGCTCGGGGCGAAGCCGATCGGCATCCCGTAGGAGCGCGCGTGCACCGCGAGGTCGAACAGGTCGGGTCGCATGAAGGGGTCGCCGCCCGTGAAGATCACCACCGGGAAGCGCGGGGTGAAGGCCCGTAGGTCGTCGATGAGGCGCATCCCCTCCTCGGTCGTGAGCTGCCCCGGCATCGGCTCCGCGATCGCCTCGGCGCGACAGTGCCGGCAGGCCAGGCCGCAGGCCTTCGTGGTCTCCCAGAACAGGAGGATCGGCGCCTGCTCGAAGTTCACCGGCATCGGCTCACCCCGCGATCCGGGCCAGGTACGTCTCGAGCGTGGCCGCGTCGATCGGCCCGACCTGCTTGGCCCGGATGATCCCGTCGGCGTCGATGAAGAAGGTCTCGGGGAACCCGAAGACGCCGTAGCGCGCGGCGAGCGACCCGTCGGCGTCGACGACGCTCCGGTAGGCGATCCCGAACTCCTCCTCGAAGGCGAGTGCGTCCTTCTCCGTGTCCTGCGAGTCCACCCCGAGGAAGATCACGCCGGCCTCGCGCCACCTCCGCTCCGCCGCGGCGAGGATCGGCGCCTCCTCCCGGCACGGCCCGCACCAGGAGGCCCAGAAGTTGAGGAGCACCGGCCTGCCCCGCAGGTCCGACAGGGCGAGCGTGGCCGCATCGCCGTCCGCGCCCCCGCCCTCGGGGAGCGGACGGGCGCCGGGCCGATCCGGGCCCCCGAGCAGGGGGAGCTCGAAGTCCGGCGCCGCCCGCCCGAAGGGGTCCTGGCCGAGGCTCCCGGAGTCCCGGGCCCCGAGCACGATCCACACGAACCCCAGGGTCAGCCCGAGCACGAAGAGCCCGACCACGGCGCCCCGCCACCGCCCGCCGCGGGGCGGGGCGGCCGCCGGCTCGCCGAAGACGTCGTCGTCAGGGCCGAGGGCCGGCGCCGGCTCCTCGGGCGTGGCTCCGGGGTCGCTCACGACCTCATCATCGCCGAGCTTCACGTCGGCGACCATGGCACGCGCCGATCCGGCCGCCAGCGGACCATCGGCCCGTCGGTCCCGGGTCACCGTGCCCATACCGGCCTCCGCCGAGCGGGGGACCATTCCGGTGAAAGGAGGCGGGGTCGGACCGATTTCCTCGGGCCTCGGCCCTAGGGTCCGGACCCGGCTCCGCGGCAAGCCCCGGAGAGGCAAGGAGGGGGCGAGAACGATGACCGCGATCGCCGACACCGACGGTCCGCCGGAGCTCGAGGCGCCCGAGGGGTTCGTCCGCAGGCCGAGCCGGCTCCCGATCGTGCTGCTCGGCCTCGCCGTGCTCGGGGCCCTGGCGGCGGTGGGCTACACGATGTTCACCCGGTCCATCGTCTACTACCACACGCCGACCGAGGTCCAGGCGATGCCGGGCGAGCGCGTCCGCGTCTCGGGCCAGGTCGTGGACGGCACCATCGAGTCGAGCGCGGGCACGGTTCGCTTCGCCATCACCGACGGCACCACGACGGTCCCCGTCGTGTACCGGGGGCCCCGGCCCGACACGCTGCGGGACGAGGCCGAGGCGGTGGTCGAGGGCGAGCTCGGCCCCGACGGCGTGTTCCGGGCCGACGTCCTGTTCGCCAAGTGCCCCTCGAAGTTCGAGGCGAGGGTGCAGGAGGGCTGAGCGATGGAGGCCCGGCCGGCGCTCGGGATCTCCCTGCGGGGGGTGACGAAGGCCTTCGGGACCCAGGTCGCACTGGACCGCGTGGACCTGGAGATCCCGCAGGGCTCCTTCGTCGCCGTCATGGGCGCGAACGGCGCCGGCAAGACGACCCTCCTCAAGACCATCGCGGGGATCGCGGTCCCCACCGCCGGCAGCGTGCGCATCGCCGGGGTCGAGATGCGCAAGGCCGGGCCCCGGCTGCGCGGGCTCATCGGCGTCGTCTCCCACGAGACGATGCTCTACGCCGACCTCACCGCCGCCGAGAACCTCCGCTTCCACGCCAAGCTCTTCGGCCTCCCCTCCCCCCCGGAGGCCGTGGAGCGCGCGGGCGAGCGCCTGGGCATCGCCCCGGTGCTCGATCGGCCGGTCCGCGCCCTCTCCCGCGGAACGCGCCAGCGCGTCGCGCTCGCCCGCGCGCTCCTCCACGACCCCGCGATCCTGCTCCTCGACGAGCCGTACACGGGCCTGGACGAGGCCGCCGCGGCGTCCCTGTCCGAGCTCCTCGAGGAGCTCGCCACCCCCGAGCGGACCCTCGTCGTCACCCTGCACGACGTCGTGCGCGCGATGGCCGGCCCGCGGAGGCTCGTCGTGCTCTCGGCCGGCCGCGTCGCCCTCGACACGCCGATCGACGGTCGCTCCGAGGACCTCGCCGAGGCCTACCTCGGCCTGCTGCGCGAGGAGGTGCGCTGATGAGCTGGCTCGCGCCCGCCCTGTCCATCGCCGGCAAGGACCTGCGCCTGGAGATGCGCACGCGCGACGTGGTCGCCTCGGTCGGCCTGTTCGTCCTCCTCGTCGTCGTCACGGCGAGCTTCGCCTTCCCCACCGGGGGCCAGGGCCGCGAAGGGGTGGCCGCCGGCGTGCTGTGGATGGCCTTCCTGTTCGCCGCCCTCCTCGGCATGGGGCGCTCCATGGCGATCGAGAAGGAGGACGCCTGCCTCGAGGGGCTGCTCGTCTCCCCCGCGCCGCGCGAGGCCGTCTTCCTCGGCAAGCTCCTCACGAACCTCGGGTTCACCTTCGCCGTCGAGGTCCTCATCCTGCCCCTGTTCGTCGTGCTCCTGCAGCTGCGGCCAGGGGGCGGGACCTGGCTCCTCGTCCTCGACGCCTTCCTCGGCACCCTCGGCCTGGTGACCGTGGGGACGCTCTTCGCCGCGATGGCGGTGAACACCCGCGGCCGAGAGGCGATCCTCCCCCTGCTCGTCATGCCGGTCTCGGTCCCCGTGATGGTGGCCGCGGTCAAGGTCGCGGAGGCCGGCTTCGCCGGCGGCATGGGCGAGGGGACGCTCTCGTGGCTCCTGCTCATGGCCGGCTACGACGCCCTGTTCCTGCTGGTCGCGCTGGCGACCTTCCACCACGTGATGGAGGAGTGAGGTGAGGGACGTGGAGACGCGCACGCGACGAACGCCGGCGGAGGAGCTGCGCCCCGCCGAGGACGCGGACCGCACCAGGCGGCTGTGGGGCCTGCTCGCGGGCATCTCGCTCGTCGTGCTCCTGGCCATGGCCTTCTGGTACGCGCCGGAGGACGCGAACCAGGGCGCCGCCCAGCGGATCTTCTACATCCACGTCCCCAGCGCGTGGATCGGGTTCCTGGCCTTCGGCGTGGTGTTCGTCGCGAGCATCGCGTTCCTCGCGACGGGGGCGCGCCGCTTCGACGACCTCGCCGCCGCCTCGGCGGAGGTGGGGGTCGTGTTCACCACGGCCGTGCTCATCACCGGGCCGCTGTGGGGACGCCCGGTCTGGGGCGTGTACTGGACCTGGGACCCCCGCCTGACGAGCTTCCTCATGCTCTGGCTCATCTACCTCTCGTACCTCGTGCTGCGCGGGTACGTCCCGGAGCCGATCCGCCGGGCCCGCTTCTCGGCGGTCCTCGGGATCGTCGGGTTCCTCGACGTGCCGATCGTGTACCTGTCGGCCCGGTGGTGGCGCTCCGAGCACCCCACGCAGTTCGTCGTGGAGGGTGGGGAGCTGCCCCCACAGATGCTCGTCACGATGATCGTCGGGGTCGTCGCTTTCACCTTCCTGTACCTGTACCTGCTCTCCGTCCGCCGCCAGGTGGCCCGGCTCCGCGCCGCGGCCGAGCTCGAGGAGGTGGCCCGATGAGGAACAGCGTGCCGTACCTCGTCGCCGCGTACCTCGGCGCCGCCGCGCTGTACGGGGCCTACCTCGCCTGGCTCCTCGCGCAGGAGCGGCGCCTGAGGAGGAGGAACCGTGGTCCTGCTCGGTAACTTCGCGCTTCTGCTCGCGCTCATCGCGGCCGGGTATGCGGTCGTGGTGGGCCTCGCCGGGGCCCGCTCCGGACGGGAGGAGACCATCCGCAGCGCCGAGGGCGGGATGAAGGCGGCGGCCCTCGCCCTCTCCGTGGCCGCCGTCGCTCTCGTCGTCCTCCTGCTGCGGAAGGACTTCCGGGTCGAGTACGTCGCGCAGTACACGAGCCGGGACCTCTCGACCTTCTACACGGTCGGCGCGTTCTGGGCGGGGCAGGCGGGCTCGCTGCTCCTGTGGGCCTGGACGCTCTCGCTCGTCGGCGTGGCGGCGATCGTGGCGAACCGGGCCCGCAACCGCGACCTCATGCCGTGGGTCACGGTCACGATCGGGGTCGTCCTCGCCTTCTTCACCGCCCTCGTCATCTTCTACGCGGACCCATTCCGGACCCTCCCGGTGGCCCCCGCGGACGGCCAGGGGCTCAACCCCCTGCTGCAGAACTACGGGCAGTGGGTCCACCCGCTCGCCCTGTACCTCGGGTTCGTGGGGTTCACCGTGCCCTTCGCCTTCGCCGTCGCGGCCCTGGTCACGGGACGGCTGGGGGACCGCTGGATCCGCTCGACCCGTCGGTTCACGCTCTGGGCCTGGGTCCTGCTCACCGCGGGGATCCTCTTCGGGGCCCGCTGGGCCTACGTGGAGCTCGGGTGGGGCGGGTACTGGGCCTGGGACCCGGTCGAGAACGCGAGCCTGCTGCCGTGGCTCGTCGGCACCGCGTACCTGCACTCCGTCGTCGTGCAGGAGAAGCGGGGGATGCTCCGGGTCTGGAACGTCGCCCTGGCGGTGGCCACGTTCGCGCTCTCGATCTTCGGGACCTTCCTCACGCGCTCGGGGATCGTCTCTTCCGTCCACGCCTTCGCGGAGTCCTCGATCGGCCTGCCCCTCGTCGCCTTCACGGTGGCGACGATCGCGGTGGGCACGGGGCTCATCGTGTGGCGGCTGCCCGAGCTGCGCTCGCCGAACCGCATCGTGGCCGTGGTCTCGCGGGAGAGCTCCTTCGTGCTCACGAACCTCCTGTTCGTCGCCATGACCGTGGTGGTCCTGTGGGGGACGATCTACCCGATCGTCACCGAGGCGATCCGCGGCGTGGAGATCTCCGTCGGGCAGCCCTTCTTCAACGCCCTCATGGGACCCCTCGCGATCGTCACGGTGGCCTTGGTCGGGACGTGCCCCCTCCTCGCCTGGCGACGGGCCTCCGGTCCGCACCTGCGCCGGAACCTCACGACGCCGGTGGCGATCGGCTCGGCGGTCTTCGTGGCCCTGGCCCTGGTGAACCGGGGCCGGCACCTCGCGATCGTCGGGGTGCTCGCCCTCGGCGCCTTCGCCCTGGCCACGGCCGTGAGCGAGCTCGCGCGAGGGCTCCAGGCCCGGCACCGCCACCACGGCGAGAGCTGGGGCCGGGCCCTCCTCAACCTCTTCGCCTTCACCCCGCGCCGGTACGGCGGGCCGGTGATCCACGCCGGTGTCGTGATCATGCTCGCCGCCATCGCGGTGAACGTTGGTCTGAAGGTCGAGCGACAGGCCCAGCTCGGCGTCGGGGAGTCCCTCACGGTCAACGGGACCCGCGTGACCTTCGCGGATCTCACCTTCGAGCAGACCCCCTCGAAGTTCGCCTTCGTCGGACGCTTCGACCTCTTCGGCCCCGATGGCGAGCGGGTGGGCTCGATCCGATCCGAGCAGGCCGAGTACACCGGCCAGCAGCGCGTGACGGAGGTGGGGATCCGCTCGAGCATCGCCGCGGACCTCTACGTGGTGATGAGCGACGTGGATCCGCAGCGGCGACTCGCGACCGTCCTCGTCTTCCACGAGCCGGCGGTGTTCTGGATCTGGACCGGCATGGTGATCATCGTCCTCGGCGGCGTCCTCGCGGCCTGGCCCTGGCGGACCGACCGACCCGGCCGGCGCGAGGAGGCGGAGCTGCCGAGCGCCTTCGAGGAGCCGGAGGTGGCCCGATGATCGGCGTCGCGGTCGCGGCGTTCCTCCTGCTCCTCGCCGTGGTGTACCTCATCGCGCGCCCCTTCATCGCGCCCCTGTCCTACGCCGAGGACCTCTCCCTCGAGCAGCTCCGGGCCGACCGGGAGCGGCTGCGGGCCCAGGTCCGGGAGCTCGACGCGGACTTCGAGACGGGCAAGCTCGCCCGCGAGGAGTACGAGCGGCTGCGGGCCCGGCGCCTGCAGCAGATCGAGGGCGTGACGCGGCGGATCCGCGAGCTGGAGCCGCTCGAGGAGCCCGCCGCGCCCACCCCGCCCGAGCTCGATCGCGAGCTCGAGGTCCGCATCGCCGAGCGCAAGCGCCTCCTCGCCGCCCTCGAGGCGGGGCGGTGCCCGAGCTGCGGAACCCCTGCCGAACCCGAGGACCGGTTCTGCCGCCGCTGCGGCGCGGCCCTCACCCCCGCGGAGGTGACCGACCCATGAGGACGAGAAGGACCCGGCTGCTCCGCGCCCTGCCCCTCGCGCTCCTCGCGGCGCTCCTCGCCGCCGGACCGGACGCGAGCGCCCAGGCCGCGGGGACGATCTCCGGCGAGGTGCGCAACGGAACGACCGACGAGCCGGTCGAGGGCCTCACGGTGCGCGCCCGCCTGTTCACCACCGAGGCCGAGCTCGATCCCCTCACGACGACGACCGACGCGCGCGGCCGCTTCGCCTTCGAGCGGATCCCCGCCGGGGTGGCCGGCTACCAGCTCGAGGTGACCTACCGCGGCGCCGTCTACCGCTCGGTGGCGACGACCTTCGATCCGTCCGCGCCGAACGAGCAGACGCTCCGCGTCTACGAGCCGACCACCGACCCGTCCCAGATCGCCCTGGAGACCTACGTGGTGTGGGTGGACCGCGAGGGCGGCGGCGTGGCGATCCAGCACGACCTCGCCTGGTCCAACGCCGGCGACGAGGCCTACGTGGGCGAGGACGGGGTGGTCGTGCGCATCCCGCTCCCCGAGGGCGCCGGCAACCTCCAGTTCCTCGGGACGTTCCTCGAGAACCCGGGCAGGATCCGCGGGGGCGCGTACGTCTCGGACGCGCCGATCGTGCCCGGCCGAACCTCGGCCACGCTCCGGTACAGCGCGCCGCCCCTGGACCGGCTCACGCTCGAGGTTCCCTTCGCGACCACGAGCCTCCAGCTGTTCGTCCCACAGGACGTCCGGGTGCGGGCTGCCGCGCTCCGGCTCGCCGGCACCGTCACCGACCAGGGCCTCACGTACCAGGTCTACGAGGCCCGCGACCTCGCCCCGGGCACGACGATCGAGGTCGGGATGACCCAGGTGTCGGCCTCGGGCTCCCCCACGAGGACGGCACTGTTCGCGGTGCTCGGGGCGCTCGCCCTCCTGCTGGTCGGCGCGGCGCTCGTCGTGACCCTCCGCCGCCGACGCGCGCCGAGGCCGCCCCGTCGCCCGGCCGCACGTCCGACGAAGGCGCGGCCCGCTCCCGCCCGAGCCGCCGCGCCGCGGCCCGTCGAGGGCGACGGCGAGGCCGCCGAGCTCGAGGACCCCGACCTGATCGTCGAGGAGATCGCCGCCCTCGACCTCAGCTTCGAGCGCGGGCTCATCGAGGAGCGGACCTATCGGCGACTGCGGGTCGCCGCGAAGGACCGACTCCTGCGGGCCGAGCGGGCCCGCGCCGGACGACGGCGATGAGGAGGTGAGCGAGGGTGCTCGTGACCCGCGAGGCCGACTACGCGATCCGCTGCGTCCTGGAGGTGGCGCGCGCCGGGCACACGAACGCCACCCGCGTCGCCCAGGCCCAGGGGATCTCCGCCACCTTCCTCGGCAAGATCGTGCAGTCCCTGGCCAAGGCCGGGATCCTCGCCACGCGCCGCGGTGTCGGTGGGGGCATCACGCTCGCCAGGCCCCCCGAGCGCTTCACGCTCCTCGAGGTGATCGAGGCGGTCGAGGGGCGCCTGTCGATCATGGAGTGCCTGCGCTCGCCGGAGGGCTGCTGCCACGTGGGCGACTGCCCGGCCCTGCCCTACCTGGAGCTCGCCCAGGCCAGGCTGCGGGCGACGCTCGACGTGCCCTTCTCGCAGCTCCTGCGCCCGAGCCCGGTGGATGCGCGGGAGGTCGCCCCGATCGAGGGTCCGAGCGGGAACGGACGGCGGAGCCCACGGGTCCGCACACCGGACCCCGCTGCCGGAGGTGATGGCTGATGTCGCTGCTCGCCCTCACGATGTCCCACCGCCACGTGCCCTTGGAGGACCTGGAGCGGGCGGCGATCGCCTCGAGCGAGCTGGCCGAGGCCCTGCCGTGTCTGCTCCGCGCCCCCGAGGTCCGGGAGGCGGTCGTCCTGTCCACCTGCAACCGGGTCGAGATCTACGCCTGGGTCGGCGACCCCGAGGCCGCCGCCGAGCAGATCCGCCTCTTCCTGGAGGACCTGAAGGACCTGGAGCCTGGCTGGACGCTGGGCCGCGCCCTCGTCCTGCGGCACGACGAGGTCATCCGACATCTCTTCCGGGTGACCGCGGGTCTGGACTCGATGGTGGTCGGGGAGTCCGAGATCCAGGGCCAGGTGCGGGAGGCGTACGCGCGGGCCGCCGCCCTCGGGGCGGTCGGCCCCCACCTCCACGGACTGTTCCGCTGGGCCCTCGAGGCGGGCAAGCGGGCGCGATCGACCACCGGCCTGGCGCGCGCCCACGAGTCCTTCCCACGCGCCGCGGTTCGGGCCATCGAGACCGCGCTCGGGCCCGCCCACGGGATCGAGGCCCTGGTCGTCGGCAACGGCCGGATGGCGCGGGCGTCGGCCCGGTCCCTCGCCCGGGCCGGGGCCCGCGTGTGGGTGGCGGCCCGTCGGCCCGAGGCGGCCCGGGAGCTCGCGGACCTCGTGGGGGGCGAGCCCCTGACCCTCGCCGGGCTCGGCGAGGCCCTCGCCGAGGTGGACGCCGCGGTGTTCGCGACCTCGGCCCCGGAGCCCCTGGTGGGGCGCGAGGCCCTGGCCCCCGTGCTCCGCGCCCGGGGCGGCCGCCCCCTGGTGCTCGTGGACCTGGGGCTCCCTCGCAACGTGGACCACGACGTCGTCGGGCTCGACGGCCTCCGTCTCTACGACCTCGAGGGGCTGGACCGGGAGGGCTTCACGGCGCCGGGCGGCCGCGAGGCCCAGCTCGCGAGCGCCGCGGACCTCGTGACCATCGAGGCCGAGCGGTGCGTGGCCTGGTTCCGCGCCAGGCCCGCCGACGAGGTCGTCGCCGCGATCCAGGCGCAGGCCGCCCGCATCGCCGAGGCGGAGGCGAGGGCCGCGGCCCGGATCCCCGGGCTCGACGATCGCCAGCGCGCCGCGGTGGAGCGCGCGATCCGCCGGACCGTCCGGCGCCTGGTCCACACCCCCACGGTGCGGACGAAGGAGGCGTGCGCGCGGGGCGACGACACCCTGCTGCAGGCGGCGCGGTGGCTCTTCGGCCTCGACGAGCACCTGGAGCTGCGCGCGTCCCTGGACGGCGACCGTCGCACGGAGGTGGGGTCGCGGTGAAGCTCGAGGGGCAGGAGCGCACGACCGCCCCCGGCGCCCCGGCCGAGGGGGGCCGCCGACGCCGCTACATCGTGCTGTCCACGAGCATGATGGGGTTCATCGGCGGGGGGATCCTCCTCTTCTCGGTCTTCAGCTTCTGGTGGACCTCCCAGCCCGCGTTCTGCAACCGCTGCCACGTCATGAACGAGTACGTCGCGACCTGGGAGCGGTCCCCGCACGGAGACGTCAACTGCGAGACGTGCCACACGCCGCCCGGGCTGTTCGGCTTCCTCGGCGGCAAGATCGCCGGCCTCCAGGTCGTGGCCAACTACATCACCGGCGAGTTCGAGGACTACTCCTTCAACGCCGCGGTCCCCAACGCGTCCTGCCTGCGGTGCCACGAGGAGATCCTGGAGGAGCCGTACACGAGCCCCGAGACCGGGGTGACCGTGAGCCACGAGCACATCGTGGTGAACGGGGGAAAGTGCATGAACTGCCACTCCACGGTGGCGCACCTCGAGGCGGTCCCCGTCGGATCGGCCACCTTCCCCACCATGGACACGTGCATGCGCTGCCACAACGGGGAGGTGGCTCCCACGGACTGCCGGATCTGCCACCGCCAGGGGCCGCCGGCCCCGACCCCGCCGACCGAGGCGGAGTTCGCGTCGGGAGGATAAGGGAGGTGGAGCGATGAGCGACGAGCGCCCCACCGAGCCCGGACCCGCGGGCCCGCCCGAGCCGCTCCCGCCCGAGGGCGAGGCCCCCGGGCCGTGGGAGCCCGAGGAGCCGACCCCCCGGGTGCTCCGCGGTCGGTCCTGGGGCTCGGCGATTGCCGTGCCCGCGGTCCTGCTCATCGTGGTCACGCTCCTCGCCGTGGGGATGCTGCGGGGCGAGGAGCGGACCCCGGCGCCCACGCCGGTACCGGTGACGCCCGCCGCGGCGGCCTTCCTGTACTGCAGCGACTGCCACGGCGACCTCGATCGCGGTCTGCGCGGCGGCGCCCACCCGGTGCTGCGGTTCACCCACGAGCGGCACTTCGCCATCGGCGTGTCCGACTGCGGCGCCTGCCACGTGGCCAACACCCACGAGCCGGACCGCACGAACCGGCCCACGATGGTCGCCTGCTTCGGCTGCCACTCCTTGGAGGAGGGCGCCAGGGCCCCGGGGGACTGCGCGCTCTGCCACCCCAAGGACCTGGACCCGGAGCCCCCGAGCCACCGCGCGCCGGACTGGGCCTCGGCCGGACACTCCAAGGCCGCGCTCGCCAACCCCTTCGACTGCGCGACCTGCCACGAGCAGCGCTCCTGTCGGAGCTGCCACGGGCTCGACCTGCCCCACCCGGCGGGCTTCGACGAGCGGCCCCACGCCGAGCTCTTCTTCGAGGACCCCGCGCTGTGCGAGCGCTGCCACCCCCGCGCCCCCCTGGTCCGCCGCGACGCGTGCGACCGCTGCCACCACCCCCAGGGGCCGGAGGACTCCACCTGGATCGACTGGCATCCCCAGGTGGTCCGCAACCGCGGGGCGACGACCTGCTTCCAGTGCCACGCCGACGACACGTGCAGGACGTGCCACCGGATCGGGCCCGAGCGCTTCACCACCGCGAACCTGGCGCCCGACCGCGCCCTCCTGCTGGCGAGGCCGAGCCCGTCGGTGAGCCCGGCGATCGGATGAGCGAGGAGGACCCACGATGACGAACGGAAGGACCGATCCGGCGGGCGGAGGGCTCCGCGACATCCTGCGGACCCGCGTGGAGCTCTGGCTCGTCGTCCTGTTCATGGCCCTGTCCTTCGGGGCCGGCGTGCTCATCACCGCCCTGTACGAGGAGCCCGCCGCCCCACCCCCGACGGTCCAGGGCCCGGCGATCCCCATCGCCCCGCCCCTGACGGAGGAGCAGATCCAGCAGGGGCTGCCGTCCGGCCACCCGGACATCTCGGGCGGCGGCGCCGGGGCGAGCGGTCCGACCGGCGGCGCGCCGGAGCAGGCCCAGGGTGACGGAGGCGCCTGACGGAGGTGTCGCGATGCAGCCGAGCAAGCGCCGCGGGCGCCACACCGGGGGCGCGCTCCTCGCGGTCGGGGGCCTGCTCGCCCTCGGCCTGCTCCTCGTCGGCTGGAACCGCGTCGCGACCTCGGACGCGTACTGCGCGTCGTGCCACGAGATGCAGCCGGCGGCCTCGGCGAGCGAGCGCTCGGTCCACGCCGAGGTGCCCTGCCTGGCCTGCCACACCGGCCCCGGGCTCGCCGGCTCCCTGCGCTACGTCCCGGGCGCGCTCCGGGAGGTGGCGGCGACCGTCACGCCCTGGGACCTCGCCCACGGGATCCTCGGCGCTCGGCCCTGCGAGGCCTGCCACGCCGACCTCGCCCGCACGCCCGAGCTCGCGGCCGCCCACCGGACCGACGCCGCGTGCGCCTCGTGCCACGGCGACGTGAGCCACCCCCCGTTCCGCCTGGCCGGGTTCGAGCGCCCCGTCGCGCCGGTCGAGGGCGAGAGCCCCCACCCGCGCCTGTACGTCCAGACCCACGGCGGGGACGCCGTGGACGACCCCACCTCCTGCTCGACCTGCCACGAGCCCGACTACTGCGAGACCTGCCACCTGCGCGAGCGGTACCCCCACCCCGAGGACTGGATCGCCCTCCACGGCCAGGCCCAGCGGGAGCAGGGCATCCAGGCCTGCGAGAGCTGCCACCCCCAGACGTTCTGCGCCGGCTGCCACGGCACCGAGATCCCCCACGACGCGCGCTGGCTCGGCGAGCACTGGCGGGCGCTCGCCGACGAGAGCCCGGCGTCCTGCTACCTCTGCCACCCCAGGCAGGACTGCACCGCCTGCCACGCGCGGCACGAGGTCCACCGCGAACAGAGCCTGTACCGGGGGTCGTGATGAGGGAGCGAGCGCCGGGACGCCGGGGACGTCGGGGGCTCGTGGTCCTCGTCGCCATCGTGCTCGCCCTGCTCCTCGCCGAGGGTGCCCTCGTGGTGGCCGTCTTCGTCTCCCCCTCCGCGGGCGACCGCCTCGAGGGCCTCGCCGCCTCGGCCGACCGCATCTGGAGCGGTGCCGAGGGGCGGCCGGGTCTGCGCGATCGGGCCGTCGCCGCGGCCCGCCGCTCCTACGAGGACTGGATCGCGCCCCTGTGGGAGGGGCCGAGGACGCCCAGCCCGCGGCCGGACTTCGCCGCGTGCGTGGACTGCCACCCCGACTACGCGAAGGAGCGCCGTTTCGGCGTGTACATGGACCACCCGCTCCACGCCGAGCTCGGGGTCGCCTGCGTGGACTGCCACCCGGAGACCCCGCACCCGAGCCCGCCGCTCCCCCAGGAGTCGGTGTGCGCCGACTGCCACCCGGAGGTGCGGGACGCGAAGGCGTGCGGCACCTGCCACCCGCCCGGGTCCCTCCCGCACTTCTACCTGCTCGGCGCTGACAGGGAGGCCGCGGTCCGCTGCGACGTCTGCCACCCGAAGGACGTCTTCACCGCACGCGGGCAGGAGCCGCTCGTGCCCCACGAGGACCTCACCGGCAGGGACCGGGCGACGTGCCTCGCCTGTCACCAGGAGACCACCTGCGAGCAGTGCCACGGAGAGCCCCACCCCGCCGGATGGGTCCGCGTCCACGGAGAGGGCGTGGCCCAGACCGGCTCCTCCACGTGCGACACGTGCCACACGGGGACGTGGTGCGCCGACCGCTGCCACGCCGTGACCCCGACGAACCCGTTCTCGCCACGACCGATCCCCAGCCCAGGAGGCTCACCATGACCACCCGCGTCGCCGCCGTCGTCGCCTCGATCCTCGTCGTCGCCCTCGGCCTCGCCTACGGGCTCCACCTCGGCCCGTGGGCCCGCGAGGCGCCCCCGGACCCGGGCCCGGTGATCGCCACCGTGGACGGCGCGCCGATCCACCTCGCCGAGGCCGCGGCGCGCGTCGAGAGCCTCTCCTCGGTCCACGGCGACGTGCGGGAGGTGCTCGGCGAGGACTGGCCCGAGCGTGTCCTGCAGACCCTGGTGGACGACCGGATCCTCGAGCGCGAGGCACGAGCCCTCGGCGTCAGCGTGACGCCCGAGGACATCGAGGTCGAGCTGGCGAGCGTGGAGGCCATGCTCCCCGAGGGACAGGACCTCGACGCGTGGGTCGCGAGCCAGGGGATGACCCGGGAGGAGCTCGAGCGGCGGGTCCGCCTCCAGCTCCTCGGCGCTCGCGTCTACCAGGCGGTCACGCGCGACGTCCGGGTCACCGGCGCCGAGATCCGCGCCTACTACCGCGAGCACCGCAGCGACTACGAGGGTGTGGACGGCAGCGTCGCCCCGCTGCTCCAGGTCCGCCGCTCGATCCGGGAGACCCTGCTCCAGGAGGCCCAGGACCGGGCCTACGCCGAGTGGCTCGAAGAGGCGCGGGGCCGGACCGAGGTCGTCATCGTCCTGCCGAACTGGTGGGAGCGCCTGTGATCCGCGCGGCGAGCTCGTTCGCCTGGCGGACGCAGTCGGGGATCCCGGCGCCCCGGTAGGCCTGACCCACCACCCACAGGCCGGGCGGGAGCGCCCCCTCGATCGCCTCCACCCGCGCGAGGTGGCCCACCTCGTACTGGGGCATCGCGCGGGGCCAGCGGATCACCCGCGCGGCCTCCGGCCGTTCGGGCAGCCCGACGATCGCCGCGAGCTGTCGCCCCACGCCCTCGACGATGTCCTCGTCGGGCTGCTCCACGAGGTCCTCGGTGCCGCTCGCCCCGACGAAGCACCGGACCACGGCGCGCTCGTCGAAGGCGGGATCCGGCCACTTCCGCGACACGAAGGTGGCGGCGGTGATGGCGAGCTTCCCCCGGGGGACGACGAAGCCGGAGGAGGCCGGCAGCGTCTCCGCCGTGCCCGCCGGGTAGACGAGGAGCACCACCGCCGTCGAGACGTAGGGGATCGCCCGGAGCGGGGCGCAGGCCTCGGGCGCGAGCTCCTCCAGGAGCTCCGCCGCCGCGAACGCGGGGCAGGCCAGGACGACCTGCTCGGCCTCGAGGTCCCGGTCGTCGGCCCGCACGAGGTACTCGGAGGCGCGCCGCTCGATCCCTCTGGCCCGCGCCCCCAGGACGAGGCGCTCGGGCCCGAGGGCCTCCGCCAAGGCCCCGACGAGGCGCCGCAGCCCGCCCCGCAGCCGCAGGAACATCGGCGGGGGCGCCTCACCCCGCCGGCGTCGCGCGGCGGCCGCCCGCTCCTGCTCCTTGGCCCCGAGCAGGAGGCTCCCGTGGTCGCGCTCCCAGGCGGCGAGCTCCGGGAAGGTGGCCCGCACGCTCAGGCGGTCCACGTCGCCCGCGAAGAGCCCGCCGAGGAGCGGGGCGACGAGCCGCTCCGTCGCCTCGTCCCCGATCCGCCGCCGCAGGAGCGACCCCAGGGACTCGTCCTCCTCCGTGCGCCTGGCGGGGAGGGCGAGGTCCGCGGCCGCCCGGAGCTTGCCGGCGAGGGACATCCCCGGCCAGCGGAGGAGCTCGCCGACGTCGGTGGAGATGCCGAAGGGGCCGCTCGGGAAGCGCACCAGGCCGCGGTCGGTGTAGACGTGGGTGGGGACGGGCGCGGGCGGGACCAGGTCCTCCCCCAGCCCGAGCTCCCGGCAGAGCTCCGTCGCCCAGGGCTTGCGGCCGAGCAGGGAGTCGGGGCCCGCCTCGAGCTCCAGGCCCCCGACCTCGGCGGAGCGGACCTTGCCCCCCGGCTCGCCCTCCGCCTCCAGGACCAGCACGTCGCGGCCCGCCCGCGAGAGCCGGTAGGCCGTCGCGAGCCCCGCCACCCCACCCCCGACGACGACGATCCGCCCGGTCACGTCGAACGCGCCAGGTGCTCCCGCACCACGGCCGCCAGGGCGCGGGCGAAGGCCGGGTCGTCGTTGGGCATCTCGGTCCGGGCGAAGTGGAGCTGGGCCTCTTCCGCGATCGCCCGGCAGGCGATGTCGAGGTCGTAGAGGGTCTCCAGGTGGTCGGCGACGAACCCCGCGGCGCAGACCACGACGGCCCGGTGCCCCTCCTCGGCGAGGGCGGGGATCACCTCCTCGATCGACGGGCCCCACCATGGGTCTTGGGTGCGGCCCACGCTCTGCCAGGCGGTCCGCCAGCGCTCCAGGCCGAGCTCCCGGGCCACGAGCTCCGCCGTCTCCCGGAGCTCCCGCTCGTAGCGGCACCCCTGCGGGCACGCCTCGCACGTCTTGCAGCGCAGCGAGCCGTCCCCGAGGGTGCGCACGGGCAGGCTGTGCGCGGTGAACACGACCACGGCGTCCTCGCGCTCCGCCGGGCCCAGGGTCGCCAGAGCGCGCGCCACCCGCCGGGCGAGGAGCTCCACGAACAGGGGGTGGTCGTGGAAGCCCTCGATGAAGGTGAAGGTCGGCCCGCCGAGCTCGTCCACCGCCCGCTCGACCCGCTCGCGGTAGGTCTCCGTGGACATCGCCGACCATTGGGGCGCCATCACGATCCCGACGGCCCGCTCGATCCCGTCGCGGCGCATCGCGGCGACGGCGTCGGCGATCCAGGGCGGGGAGTGTTTCATCCCGAGGTAGGTCCGGTACCGACCGGGTTCGGCCGCGTTCAGCTCCCGCTCGAGGCCCTCGGCCTGGGCCCGGGTGATCGCAAGCAGCGGGAACCGGTTCCCGATCGCCGCGTACCGCTCGCGCAGCTCGGCGAGGAGCTCGGGGGTGGGGGGGCGGCCGCCCCGGACGTCCGTGTAGTACCGCTCGATGTCCTCGGGCCCGCTCGCGGTCCCGTAGGCCATCACGAGCACGCCGATCCGCTCGTCCATCCGTCCTCCATCGCCGTGGACGCCCCCAGCATACGGACCGTGGGGGGCGACTTCCGGGCCCGACCGCTACAGCCCGGACCCATCCCGCCGATACCACGGATGATGGCAACGGCCGAGATCGGGAACGAGTTCTACCGGGCCCTCCTCGACGAGCTCGACGAGGGCGTGTACTTCGTGGACCGCGACCGCCGGATCACCTACTGGAGCCGCGGTGCCGAGCGCATCACCGGTCGGCCCGCCTCCGAGGTCCTCGGGCGCAGGTGCCGGGACAACGTCCTCGTCCACACGGACCCCGCCGGGCGGAACCTGTGCCGCGAGGGCTGCCCCCTCCTCGCCACGATGCAGGACGGGATGCCGCGCGAGGTCGAGGTGTTCCTGAAGCACCGCGACGGCCAACGCGTGCCCGTCCGCGTACGGGCCTCGCCGATCCGGCGGCGGGGCGTGATCATCGGGGCCGTCGAGTCCTTCCGCGAGACCCGGGAGCGGATGGCCGCGCTGGAGCGGATCCAGGCCATCGAGGACCTCGCGTTCGTGGATCCCCTCACGGAGCTGCCGAACCGGCGCCTGATCGAGGCCACCCTCCGCTCGCGCCTGGACGAGCTGGAGCGCTACGGGTGGCCCGTCGGCGTCGTCCTGCTCGACGTGGAGGGCCTCGAGAGCGTGAACGATCGCTTCGGGCACGACGCGGGAGACGCCGTGCTCCGCATGGTCGCCCGGACGCTCTCCGGGGCCGCCCGCGCCTTCGACGCCGTCGGCCGCTACGGCGGCGACGAGTTCCTCGTCGTCCTGGCCGGGGTGGACGAGGAGGGGCTACGCGCGGCCGTGCAGCGCTTGCGCGCCCTCGTCGCCCATTCCCAGCTCGTGCTGGCCTCGCGCCCCGTCGTCGTGTCGGTCCGCTGCGGCGCCGCCCTCGCCCGACCCGGGGACCGCGTGGAGGACGCGATCGCCCGCGCCGAGGCCGCCCTCCGCACGGAGCCCGATGGCGCCGGGACCCGTGGGGAGCGGCGCTGAGGCGGGAGGGGTGGGATTCGAACCCACGAGCGGGTCGCCCCGCCAACGGTTTTCAAGACCGTCGCCTTCGTCCGCTCGGCCACCCTCCCGGCGGCAGTGTAGTGGCGTGCGCGTGTCGGTGGGCCCGCGTAGGATGGCGCCGGCATGAGGCAGCGCCGCGCTCCCGCCCGACCCCTGGACCCGCGGCTCCAGGGGTGGAGCGAGCAGCTCTACCGGATGCTCGTCGAGCGGGTCCCGGCCGTCGTGTACATCGACACGAACGAGCAGCGGCCCGACACCCTGTACATGAGCCCCCAGGTGGAGCAGATCCTCGGCTACCCCGCCGAGCGCTACCTCCGCGACCCCTCCCAGTGGTACCGCCAGGTCCACCCCGAAGACGTCGAGCTGATCGCGGAGCGGTGGCGCCTCGCACGGGAGCGCCAGGACCTGTTCGAGTGCGAGTACCGGATGATCTCGGCCGACGACCGGGTGGTGTGGATCCGGGACAGCGCCGTGCCCGTCCGCGACGAGGAGGGCCGGACCCTGTTCTGGCAGGGCGTCCTCTACGACGTCTCCGAGGAGAGGCAGCGCGAGGAGGAGCTCCGCCGCGCCGAACAGCAGTACCGCGCGCTCGTGGAGAACCTGCCCGCGATCGTCTACCTCGTCGCCCCCGACGACGACCGGCGGACCATCTACGTGAGCCCCCAGGTCGAGCGGACCCTCGGCTACTCCCGCGAGGAATGGCTCGACCAGCCCGACATCTGGATGGAGCTCCTGCACCCCGACGACCGCGAGCCCACCCTCGCCGCCTTCGACGAGCACAACCGCACCGGGGACCCCTGGACCCGTGAGTACCGGCTCATCGCCGCCGACGGCCGCGCCGTGTGGTTCCGGGACGTCGCCACCCTCGTCCGCGACGAGGACGGGACGCCCCTGTACTGGCAGGGCATCCAGCTCGACATCACGGAGCTGAAGGACGCGGAGGAGGAGCTCCGCAGGGCCCACGCGGAGCTCGAGCGTCGGGTGGCCGAGCGCACCGCGGAGCTGGAGGAGGCCAACGTCCTGCTCTCCCTCGAGGTCGCCGAGCGCCGGCGCGCGGAGGCGGAGCTCGCCGAGGCCGAGCGCCGGTACCGCCTCCTCGCCGAGCAGATCCCCGCGGTCGCCTACACCTGGGGCGTGGGCGAGGGCCTCCTCGAGGCCTACACGAGCCCCCGCATCACGGACCTCCTCGGCTACACCGTCGAGGAGTGGCACCGGGACCCCGACTTCTGGATGTCCAGGCTCCACCCCGACGACCGACGGCGGGTCATCGCGGCCACCCTCCGGTCCGAGACCACGGGGGAGTCCTTCCGGGAGGAGTACCGCTACCTGCACAAGGACGGCCGCGTCGTTTGGGTCCACGACGAGGCCGTCCTCGTCGCCCGCCATGCCGACGGACGCCCCCGGCTCTTCCAGGGCTTCATGCTCGACATCACCGCCCGCAAGGAGGCGGAGGCCCAGGCCCGCGAGGCGCAGGAGCGGTACCGGACCCTCGTCGAGCAGCTGCCCGCCGTCGTCTACATCGAGGAGCCGAACAGGCCCCCCACCGAGAGCCACCTCCGCTACATCTCACCGCAGGTGGAGGCCATGGTCGGGTACACCGCCGAGGAGCTCGTCGCCGACCCCGGCCACTTCGAGCGGATGCTGCACCCCGACGACCGGGAGCGGATCCTCGCCGCCGGGCTCCGCTGCGAGGAGACCGGCGAGCCCTTCGACGAGGTCTACCGGGTCTTCGCCAGGGACGGGCGGATCGTCTGGCTCCACAGCCGGGCGGTGCTCGTACGGGACGAGGCCGGGCGCCCCCGCTACTGGCACGGCGTCACGCTGGACGTCACGGAGCAGCGCGCCGCGCTGCTCCGCCTGGAGGCGCTGGAGCGCCGCTACGCCGACCTCGCCTTCCAGACCTTCCGGACGCTCGGCCTCCACGCCGATCAGGCCTGAGGGAGCCACACCTCCACGCGGGTGCCGCCCCCGGGCCTCGGGCCGATCCCCACCCGCCCGCCGAGCAGCGCCGCGCGCTCCCGCATGCTGCGGACCCCGAGGTGCCCGGCCCTGCCCTCCGCCTGCTCGGGCGAGATGCCCACGCCGTCGTCGTCCACGACGATCCGGACCCCGCCGTCGCGGTCCTCGATCCGCACCCACGCGCGGCGGGCCCGGGCGTGCCTCCGGACGTTCGAGAGGGCCTCCCGGACGATCCGGAAGGCGGTGGTGCGCGCCTCCATCGGGAGCTCCCGGCTCGAGGTGTCCTCCACCGCCACCTCGAGCTCGGGATCGTCGGCCCGGGCGGCCAGGTCCCGCACGGCCTCGGCCAGGCCCTGCTCGAGCGAGGAGGGCACGAGCTCGAACAGGAGCCCGCGCAGTCGGTTCAGGGCCCGGCCAACGACCTCCCGGAGCCGCTGTACCCGGGCCAAGGCCGGCGACCCCTCGCACTCCTCGGCCAGGAGGTCGAGCTGCATGGCGACGGCGACCATCGCCTGGACCGGGTCGTCGTGGATGTCGAGGGCGATGAGCTTGCGCTCCTCCTCCTGGGCCGCCATGAGCCGCGCGAGGAGCTCCCGCCGCTCCTCCTCGGCCCGCACGAGCTCGGTCACGTCCCGGGACACCGCGAGCAGGTACCGCACCTCCCCGCGCTCGTCCAGGATCGGCCGCCAGCCGCTGCTCTCGAGGATCGCCCGGCTGCCGTCCGCCCGCAGGACCGTGAAGCGCTGCCCGGGGACCGGCACGCGGCGCTCGATGGCCCGACGGAAGGCCTCCCGCCCCGCCGCGGCGGAGGTCTCGTCCTGGTGGGCGAAGGCGCTCTGCCCCACGGGGTCGAACCCGAGGACCTCGCGGTGCCGCGGCGACGCGTAGACGATGCGCTCGTCGGGCGCGGCGAGCACCACGAGGTCCCACGCGTTCTCCACCACCAGGCGGTAGTGGTCCTCGGCGACGCGTAGCGCCTCGAGGGCCTCCATCTGCTGGGTGACGTCGAGCTCGACCCCGACCCACTCCAGGGGTCGGCCCTCCTCGTCGCGGATGAGCCGCGAGGTGGTGCGGACCCAGACCACCCGGCCGTCGGCGCGCACCACCCGGTACGTCTCGTCGAAGGGCTCCCCCGTCGCCTCGGCCCGCGCGTTCGCCTCGAGGACCCGGTCGCGGTCCTCCGGGTGGAGCATCCGCGCGAACGCGTCGGGGTCGGCGAGGCGCTCCAGCGGGTACCCGTACATCTCCTCCGCCTTCGGGCTCAGGTACTCGATGAGGAGCTGCCATGGGTCCGGGCTCGGGCGCTCCACGATCACCACGGCCGGCAGCTGCTCCACGAGCGTCCGCCAGCGCTCCTCCTGTCGGCGCAGCTCCCGTTCCGCCCGCACCCGACCCGTGATGTCGCGCGCGAGGAACGCGGCCGTCCGGGGTCGCCCGTCCGGACCGGGGATCGGCGCGATCCGCGCCAGCGCGACGTGGGGCCCGTCGGCGAGCTCCACCTCGTACTCGATCGTCTCCGCCCGGCCCGTCTCGATGACCCGCGCGATGGCCTCCGCGAGCGGGCGCCCCCGCTCCTCCCCCACGAGCTCGACGACGGTGCGCCCGAGCATCTCCTCCCGGGGGGCGACGAGGAGGGCCTCGTTCGCCGTCCAGATCCCGAGGCAGGTCCCATCGCGGTCGAACTCGAAGAGGACCTCGTCGATGGAGCCGACGAGCGCGCGCAGGCGCTCCTCGCTCGCGCGGAGCTCGGCGAACGCCCGCTCCCGCTCGGTCACGTCGGAGGCCGTGATGAGCCGGGCGGATCGCCCCGCGTACCGGACGTCCACGGAGGCCGCCTGCACCCACGCCACCGAGCCGTCGCTGCGGAGGATGCGCCAGCGCTCCGTGAACAGGGGGCCGGTCTGCGGGATCCGGGCGCGCAGGGCCGCCACGTCCTCGGGCAGCACGAGGCCGAGGAGACTCATCTCACACAGCCGGTCCTGCGGGTGGCCGGTGAGCTCCGCCGCGGCGGCGTTGGCAGCGAGGATCCGCAGCGTCCCGGGCTCGTACACGAGCGCGCCGAGCGGCAGCCGCCCGAAGATCGCCTGGAAGGACGCGCCGAGATCCTCGTCCGTCGCCCGCGTCACCTCCGTCGCGCGAAGCCCCACACCCTCGGGTATCGGCCGACCCGGGGGCGGGGCTGAGCCTCGGTCGTGATCAGGCGCGTGGGCACAGCTCCCGCAGCCCCTCCGGGAGGTAGGGGTGGAGCGCCGCGGGCAGCGCCACCGAGCCGTCGGCTCGCTGGTGGTTCTCCAGGATGGCGATGAGGGCGCGCCCGATCGCGGTGGCCGTCCCGTTCAGCGTGTGGAGCACCTCGATCGAGCCGTCGGCGCGCCGCACCCGGGCCTGCAGACGGCGCGCCTGGTAGTCGGTGCAGTTCGAGCAGCTGGTGAGCTCCCGGTAGCGGCCCTGACCCGGCAGCCACACCTCGATGTCGTACTTCTTCGCCGCGCTCGCGCCGAGGTCCCCCGCGGCGATGTTCATCACGCGGTAGGGGAGCTCGAGGTTGCCGATGATCTCCTCCTCGATCGAGACGAGGAACTCGTGCTCGTCCCAGGAGTCCTCGGGACGCGTGAAGCTGAACATCTCGACCTTGTCGAACTGGTGGACCCGGAACATCCCGCCGAGGTCCTTGCCGTAGCTGCCGGCCTCCCGTCGGAAGCAGGTCGAGTAGCCCGCGTACCGCTGGGGCAGCTCGGCCTCGTCCACGATCTCCCCCATCCGCAGGGCGGCCAGGGGCACCTCGGAGGTCCCCACGAGGTAGAGCCGGTCCTCCGTCGTCACGTAGAGGTTCGCCTCGTCGGTGGGCAGGAAGCCCGTCCCGAACATCGCCTCCTCGCGCACGAGCACCGGCGGGATGACCGGCGTGAAGCCCTTCGCGACGAGGATGTCCAGGGCGTGCCGCACGAGCGCCCACTGCACGAGGACGAGGTCGCCGAGCAGGTACACGAACCGCGAGCCGCTCGTGCGCGCGCCCCGCTCGGTGTCGAGGACCCCGAGGAGCGCGCCGAGCTCGGCGTGGTCCCGCGGCGGGAAGTCGAAGCTCGGGGGCTCCCCCCGGCGGCGCACCTCCACCGCGTCCTCCTCGGTGGAGCCGTCCGGGGCGCTCTCGTGGGGCACGTTCGGGGTCCGCGCGAGGACCTCCGCGAGCTCCCGCTCCACCGCCTCGAGCTCGGGCTCGAGCCGCTCGAGCTCCGAGGAGCAGGTCGCCGCGCGCGCGATGAGCGCCTCTCGCTCCTCGCCCTGCGCCCGCCCGATCGCCTTCGAGGCGAGGTTGCGCTCGGCCCGCAGCTCCTCCACCCGGGCCGTGAGCGAGCGCCGCCGCTCGTCCAGATCGAGGATCTCGTCCACGGCCCCGGCCAGCCCGCGCCGGGCGAGCCCCCGGCGGAAGGGCTCGGGATCCTCTCGGATCGCGCGGACGTCGAGCACTAGCCGACCTTCTCCGGCTGGGTGGGCGCGGCCTCCCGGGCGGGGGCGCCGGGCGCCTGCCCCGGCTGGGACTGGTCCATGATGCTCTGCCCTTGGAAGATCGCCCCCTCCTCGATCACGAGCGTCTTCGAGGTGATGTTGCCGTCCACCCGGCCGCCCCGGGAGATCTCGGCGCGCCCCTTCACGACGATGGTGCCCTTGAAGCGGCCCGCGACGGCGACGTTCTGGGCGCGGATGTCCGCCTCGACCTGGCTCTGGGGCGAGAGCATCACGTCCCCGTCCGCGTTGATCTGGCCCTTGACCTGCCCGTCGATCCGGAGCGACCCCGCCGAGACCACCGTCCCCTCGAGCTTCGCCCCCTTGCCGACGATCGTCACCTCGCCCTGCTGCTCTGCCATCCCTCGTCCCCCCATCTCCGGCGGTCGCGCGGCGGCCTCCGCCTCCTCCCGTCGCCAGATCACCTCGTCGCCACCGCCTCGCCCGCGAGCGCCTGCCGGATCGCCTCGTCCTCCTCCACCGAGAGGTGATAGCTGCTCTTGCCGCCCAGGATGGGCTTCGCGTACACGCGCGCGTCCTGCCGTCCGTTGATCGAGGTCAGCACCACGCCGTTGCCGGCGTCGTCGAGGAGGGCGCAGCTGAACGACAACCTCCCGCCCACGTCCTCGAACGCGTCGTAGCGCACGAGCCCGACGTGACGCACCGCGCCCTCGATGAGCCGCTGCTGCTCCCGGTCGGTGGCGTGCAGCGAGCGCACCGCGGCCTCGAGCCGCGCGAGCTGCTTCCGGTGCCCCTCGAGGATCCCTCGCAGGGCGTCGTCGAGCTGGAACGGCCCCTTGGGCTCCTCCCGCCGACGCCCGGCGCCGAGGGCCGCGAGGAACAGGGCCATCGCGCCCAGACCCAGCGCGATCACCACCAGGAGACCGAGCGTCTCGATCGAGAACCTCACGCGCACGCTCCCACGGATCCCCGCGACCTGGGCCTTCCGCGGGGCCTAGACTATAGCGACCCGGCGCATGAGGATCGCCTACTTCGACTGCATCGCCGGCATCTCCGGCGAGATGGCGCTCGCGGCGCTCATCGACGCCGGCGCCGACTTCGAGGAGGTCCGGGGGCACCTCGCCAAGCTCCCCCTCGAGCCCTTCGACCTCGAGCTCCACGAGGTGGAGGAGGGCGGGATCCGGGCACTGCGCCTGTCCGTGCGCACGAGCTCGGTCGGGGTGATCCGCACCTACGGGAGCATCCGGGCGCTCCTCGAGGAGGCCGACCTGCCGTCGGAGGCCCTCGCCCGGGCGCGGCGCTGCTTCCGCGTCCTCGCCGAGGCCGAGGCCAAGGTCCACCGTCGGGACGTCGAGGCGGTCACGTTCCACGAGGCCGACGCCGTGGACTCGCTCGTCGGCGTCGTCGGCACCGCCGTCGCCCTCAGCCTCCTCGGGGTCTCCCGGGCCTTCGCCTCCGCCGTCCCGACCGGTCTCGGGATGATGCGCACCGAGCACGGGGCGATGCCGATCCCCTCGCCCGTGGTCGTGGAGCTGCTCACGGGCGCCCCGATCTACTCGAAGGGGGTCGCGGCGGAGCTCACCACCCCGACGGGCGCGGCGATCCTCGCGGGGTGCGTCGAGGGCTACGGGGAGCTCCCCCCGATCGTCGTCGAGGCCGTCGGCTACGGGGCCGGCACGCAGCGGCTGGACTTCCCCGACCTCCTTCGGGTGATCCTCGGGCGCGAGGGGGTCATCGCCCCACCTTCGGATCCGTGGCTGGCGGGCTGAGCCGGGGTCCTCGACAGGGCCCGGTCCGCGTGCCATAAAGGGGAAACGCGGCGGTGCCGAGGTGAGGAGAGGGATGGACGAGCGCGGAGACGAGCGGGAGCGCGAGGACTGGCGCTCGCGCGCTCTCCAGGTCGGGGTGACCCTGCCCGTCCTCGTGTACCTCGCCGTCACGCTGCCGGCGCGCTCCGACGAGCTCCTGCGGGGCGACGTCCTCCTCTTCGCCCTCGCCGTCGCCATCGTGGACCTCATCCCGGTCCCCGGGTGGGGCGGGCTCCAGCTCTCCCTCAGCTTCCCCATCCTCCTCGGCGCGGCCATCGTCTTCCCCCCGCCGGTCGCGGCCGCCATCGCCTTCGTCGGCTCCATGGATCCCCGGGAGTTCCGGCGCGAGGTGCCGCTCCTGCGCGCCCTGTTCAACCGGGGCCAGATGGCCGCCTCGACCCTCGCCGGGAGCCTCCTGTTCCACCAGCTCGCCGACGCCCGGGGCTCGGTGCCGCGCTTCGTCCTCGGCGTCCTCGCGGCCGCCCTCGCGGCCTACTCGCTGAACGCCCTCGCCGTCGCCGCCCACCACGCGGTGCTGCGGCGCGTCGGGGTGTGGCGGGTGCTGCGGGCGATGCACGGCGCCGCGCCCTACGAGTTCCTCATGGCCTACCTCGGCCTCGGGCTGTTCGGCAGCGTGATCGCCCGCTTCTACCTCTCCGAGGGGTTCTGGTCGGTGGCCGTCTTCCTCGGCCCACTCGTGGTGGCCCGGGAGATGTACTTCCGCAACCGGGCGCTCGCCGATCGCCTGGCCGAGCAGAACCGGCTCCTCGCCGAGCAGGCCGCGCGCCTGGAGGAGCTCCTGGAGAAGGAGCACCGGGCCGTGGACGAGCTCCGCGAGCTGAACCGGATGAAGGGCGAGTTCGTCGCGGTCGTCTCCCACGAGCTGCGCACCCCCGTGACGGCCCTCCTCGGCTACGCGAAGACGCTCCGCCAGCCGGGCTTCGCGGATGACGCCACCCTCCGCGAGGAGTTCCTGGAACGGATGGAGCGGCAGGGGGAGCGCCTGCTGCGCCTGGTGGAGAACCTCCTCACGGTCTCCCGGATCGAGAGCCGGGAGCTGCCCCTGTCCATCGGCCGCGTCCTCTTCGAGGACGTGGTCCGCGAGGTCCTCGAGGCCCTCGCGCCGGAGGCCGGGCGGGTGACCGTGCGCATCCCGGACGAGCTGCCGGTCCTCGCCACCGACCGACAGCTGCTCGCGCGGGTGCTCCAGAACCTCCTCGACAACGCGCTGAAGTACTCGCCCGAGGACTCCCCGTGCGAGGTGGAGGCGAGGGCCGAGGACGGGTGGCTCACGTTCTGCGTCCGGGACCACGGCATCGGCATCCCGCCCGAGGAGGTTCCGCGGATCTTCGACCGCTTCTACCAGGTGGACCAGTCGAGCACCCGGGCCTTCCGGGGCGTCGGCCTCGGCCTGTCCCTCGTGCGCGACCTCGTCCAGCACCTCGGCGGCGGCGTGGAGGTGGACAGCGTCGTGGGGCAGGGCAGCTGCTTCACGGTCCGGATCCCCCTCCGGCACCCGCGTCTCGCCGCCCCCGTCGCCGTCCCCGGCGACGTGGCTGCGGACGCCTAGCCCCTGGAGCGCTCCTCCGCCAGCTTCCGCAGGTTCTCCACGTGGGCGCGGGGCTCGACCCCGTGCTCGCACGTCATCGGGTCCTCACAGGGAGGGTTCCCCTCCATCGTGAAGAAGTTGAACCGGCAGTACGGGCAGAAGGGATCCAGGTCCTCCGGCAGGTAGGGGCAGTCGCCCCAGGCGCAGCCCCGGACGCCCTCCCCGGTGAAGATGTCGTACCCGCACCCCGGGCACTGGCGGAACCCTTCCCATCGGTCCATGGCGCTCCCTCCGAGCACCTTCGTACGCCGCCCGGGGGCCGGGCGAGAGGGCCGGAGGGCCCGGGAGCGCCATGCCGTGCGGCCCTGCCGCCCCGGGACCCGGGCGGGGGGCGATCAGGTCCGCCTGCTCGTCCGCCGGGGCCGGTGCCCCCGGGTGGGGAGCTCCTCGACGACCGGCTCCCCCACGGCGAGGCGCCGGTCCACCGCCGCGACCTCCGCGAGCGTCACGCGGGCGAGGGTCTCCCGGATCGCCTCGGCGACCGCCGTCCAGGTGGGGTGGAGGGCGCAGACGTCCTCCCAGTGACAGGGCCCGCCGCGGAGCGGACAGCGCTTGGAGCCCAGCCGACCCTCGGCCGCCTCGATCACCTCGAGGACCGGGATCGTCGCGGGGTCCCGGGAGAGCCGGTAGCCCCCCGCCCGTCCCGCCCGGGCCTCGGCGAGGCCGGCCTTGGCCAGGAGCCCCAGCAGCTGGGGGGTGTACGAGGGGGGCAGGGCCATGGCCTCGGCCACCTCCCGGATCTTGCAGTACGACCCGAGTCCGTCCCAGCGCTGGGCGAGGTAGATCGCGGCGCGGATCACGTAGTCACCGCGGTGCGAGAGCGTCAGGTCCACGCCCCGAGTCTACCTCACGATGGGATTGATTCCTTACGTTGGGTTCGGTACTCTACGTTGCCTCGGGGGCGCGCCCGCTCCCGGACCGGCGGGACGGCGGGCCGGTCTCCTCTCCTCGGCCGGCCCGCCCCCCGCGCACCGCCGGCCGCCCGATCCGACCTCGTGGGCGAGGGGGGATTTGAACCCCCACGGGGTTGCCCCCACAGGAACCTGAATCCTGCGCGTCTGCCAAGTTCCGCCACTCGCCCGCGCCGATGCGATGGTAGCAGCCCTCACCCCGGGGCCGACCCTCGGGTACGATGGGGCCGCCGCCATCGCCCATCGACCGTGTCCATCCTCCGCCGGTTCGAGCGTCGACTGGAGAGCCTCGTCGAGGGCCTCTTCGCGAGCGCGTTCCGCTCGGGCCTCCAGCCCGTCGAGCTCGCCAAGCGCATCATGCGGGAGATGGACGCCGGCAAGACCGTGGGCGTCCGCGAGGTGTGGGCGCCGAACCGCTTCGTCATCGTCCTGTCCGAGGAGGACGCGCGGCGGTTCGAGGGCGCCGAGCAGGCCCTGGCCCAGGAGCTCGCGCGGGTGGTCCGCGAGACCGCCCGCGAGCGCGGCCTCGGCCTCGTGGGCCCGCCCGAGGTGCGCTTCCAGGTGGACGCCGGGCTCTCGGTGGGGCGCTTCCGCGTGGAGCCCTCCTTCGCCGAGGGGCCCGTCGACGAGGGGCTTCCGGAGCCCGCCGCCGAACCCGCGGCGAGCCTCGTGCTCCTCGAGGAAGAGCGCGCGGTCGGGACCTACCCGCTCGGGACCTCCACCACCATCGGGCGCCTGCCGGACTGCGACGTCGTCCTGCCCGACCCCGCGGTCTCGCGCCGGCACGCCCGGATCGTGCGCCGCGGCGATGCCTACGTGCTCTCCGACCTGGGGTCCACGAACGGCACCCTCGTGAACGGAGAGCCGGTCTCCGAGCGCGAGCTCCGGGACGGGGACCGCATCACGATCGGCGCCATCGTGCTCGAGTTCCGAGGGGGCTGACGTGTCGCCCTTCGCGCTCTCGGTCCTCAAGTACACGCTCCTCGCGCTCCTGTACCTGTTCATCTACCGGGCGGTTCGCACGGTCGCCGCCGGCCTGTCCGCTCGACCGACGCCGGCGGCGGGCGCGACGGCCGCGACCGCGAGGGCCGCCGCCCGGCCCCGCGCCGCTCGGCCGCCCACCCAGCTCGTGATCCACGCCCCCGGCGCCGAGCGCCCCCGCTCCGTCCGGCTCGCCGGGCCCCTGGAGATCGGCCGGGCCGAGACCTGCCAGGTGCGCCTGGACGACGCCTACGCGAGCCTGCACCACGCCCGCCTCCTCCAGCGCGACGGGGCTTGGCTCATCGAGGACCTCGGCTCGACGAACGGCACGTACGTGAACGAGCGCCGGATCGCCGCCCCCGTGGAGGTGCGCGCGGGCGACGTCGTGCGGATCGGCAAGACCGTCCTGGAGCTCCGACGATGAGGACGCGGGTCGCGGCCGCCACGGACATCGGCCACGTCCGGGAGCAGAACGAGGACCGGTACCTCGTGGCGGAGCCCGTCGTCGCCGTCGCCGACGGCATGGGCGGCCACCTCGGCGGCGAGGTCGCCGCGCAGCTCGCGGTGGAGACCCTGGAGCGCCTCACCGCGCTGGGCGGGGGCTCTCTCGCGGAGCGGGTCCGCGAGGCCAACCGCGTCGTGTGGGAGCGCTCGAGCTCCGATCCCGCGGTGGCGGGGATGGGCACGACCCTCACGGCCGCCGAGCTCGGCGAGGGGCGCGCCCGGATCGCCCACGTCGGCGACTCCCGCGCGTACCGGTTCCGCGCCGGCGAGCTCGAGCGCCTCACCGAGGATCACACCGTCGTCCACGAGCTCGTGCACGAGGGCCGGCTGACCGAGGAGCAGGCCGAGGTCCACCCCTACCGGAACGTCCTCACCCGGGTGCTCGGCGCGGAGCCGACGGTGCGGGTGGACGAGCTCGAGGCGGACCTGCGGCCCGGCGACCGGCTCCTGCTCTGCAGCGACGGCCTCACCACGATGGTCCCCGAGCGTCGGATCGCGCGGATCCTCGCCGAGGAGCCCGACCCGCGCGCGGCCGCCCGCCGGCTCGTGGACGAGGCGAACGCCGCGGGCGGGGTGGACAACGTGACCGTGGTCCTCGTGGACGTCGAGGGCGGGGACGACGACCCGCAGGGACGGGACGACCGGGGCGCGTCCACGGCCGTCAGCCAGCCGGCCCCCGCCCCCCGGGTGGCCTCCGCCCCGACGCCGCGCCGGGCGCCGCCGGCCCCGGGGGCCTCGCTCGCCAGGGCCGTGCGCCGGGCCGCCCCGGCCCTCGGCGCGGGTCTCGCCCTCCTCGTCCTCGCCCTCGTCGGGACGCGGCTGTACCTCGACACCCAGTGGTACGTGGGAGTCTCCGAGGGGCGCGTCGCCGTCTTCCGTGGCATCCCCGCGGAGGTCGCCGGGTTCGAGCTCCACCGGGTGGTCCTGGAGACCGAGATCCCCGCCGCGGAGGCCCGTCGGCTCGCCCTCTACCGGGACCTGGACGAGGGGATCACCGCGGCCGACCGGGCCCACGCCGAGGCCATCGTGGCGCAGATCCGAGCGGACCTCGCCCGGGAGGGGACGTGAGCTCGGTCGCTCGCCCCCGCACGAGCCCGTGGAGCGGGCTCGGTCTCACCGTGCTCGCCCTCGCGATCGCGCTCCTCGCCTACGTCCTCGCGGGCCTCGGCAAGCGGGGGCACGTGCCCGCCACGGTCGCCCTCTACGGCTCGATCCTCGGCCTCGGGTACCTCGCGGCCTGGCTCGTCATCCGCCGCGTCGCCCCCTCCGCGGACCCCGCGCTGTCCCCCGTCGCCGGAGCCCTCGTGGGGCTCGGCTTCGCCATGATCTTCCGGCTCTCCGGGGGCCTCGCCGCCGAGCAGGCCACCTGGATCGGCCTCGGGATCGGGGCCTTCTGCGCCACCCTCCTGCTGGTCCGGGACCACCGGCAGCTCGACGCCTACACGTACACGATCGGCCTCGCCGGGCTCGTCCTCCTGCTCCTGCCGATCGTGCCCGGGATCGGCCGCGAGATCAACGGGGCCCGGCTGTGGGTGCGGATCGGCCCGATCGGCTTCCAGCCCTCGGAGCTCGGCAAGGTCCTCATCGCCGTGTTCCTCGCCTCGTACCTCGGACAGCGGCGGGAGCTGCTGCGCGTGGCGACCCGGCGCCTCGGGCCGCTCCGGCTGCCCCCCGCCCGGCACCTCCTGCCGGTGCTCCTGGCCTGGGCCGCCTCCCTCGCCATCCTGTTCCTCCAGCGCGACCTCGGGGCATCCCTCCTGTACTTCGCCGTGTTCGTCGTGATGCTGTGGGTGGCGACGGGGCGCCTCGCGTACCTCGGGATCGGCGCGGCGCTGTTCGGGGCGGGGGCGTGGCTCGGCTACCGCGCGTTCGAGCACGTGCAGCTGCGCTTCGACGTCTGGCTCCACGCGCTCGATCCCGACAAGGTCTTCGCGCACGGGTACGGCCAGCTCGCCCAGGCCTGGTTCGGCATGGCCACGGGCGGGCTCGTGGGGACCGGGCTCGGCAGGGGCTCGCCCGGGCTCATCCCCTTCGCCGCCACCGACTTCATCCTCGCGGCGATCGGGGAGGAGCTCGGCCTGCTCGGGACGGCCGCCGTCCTGCTCCTGTACGTCGCCCTCGTGGGCAAGGCCCTGCGAACCGCCCTCGCGTGCCCCGACGCCTTCGGGCGGCTGCTCGCCACGGGCCTCGCCACGACGGTCGCCCTCCAGACCTTCGTCATCGTCGGCGGCATCACCCGCGTCATCCCCCTCACCGGGGTCACCCTGCCCTTCGTCTCCTACGGCGGCTCGAGCCTCGTCTCGAACTTCATCCTCCTCGCGCTGCTCGTTCGGATCGACGCCGGGCCGGCGCCCGCCAGCCGCGGCCCGCTCGCGAGGGGGGCGTGATGGAGCGGCAGATCCGTCAGCTCGCCGCGGCCCTCGGGGCGCTGTTCGCGGTGCTCCTCGCGCAGGTCACCCACATCCAGGTGCTCTCGGCCGAGCGCCTGGCCGACGACCCGGCGAACGCGAGGAGGCAGCTCATCGCGGAGTACGGCGTGGACCGCGGCGACATCCTCGCCGCCGACGGCCGCACCGTGCTCGCCACGAGCCGGCGCAGCCGGGGCGAGCTCCGGTACGAGCGCCGCTACCCCCTCGGCGCCCTCACGGCCCACGTGACCGGCTACTACTCCTTCGTGTACGGGCGCAGCGAGCTGGAGGACGCCCATGACGGGTTCCTCTCGGGCGACGCGCCGCAGCTCCTGCCCCAGACCCTCGCCGACATGGTGCTGGGGCGGCCCCGGCGCGGGGCCTCGATCGTGACCACGATCGACCCGGCCGTCCAGCGGGCCGCCGCCCAGGCCCTCGGGGAGCTCCCCGGCGCGGTCGCCGCGATCGACCCCCGCACCGGCGACGTCCTGGCCCTCGTCGCGAACCCCTCCTACGACCCGAACGCGCTCGCCGCCCACGACGAGGCCGAGGTCCGCTCGGCCTGGCAGGGACTCCTCGAGGACCCGGACAAGCCCCTCGTCTCGCGGGCGAGCGACGAGCTGTACCCACCGGGCTCGACGTTCAAGATCGTCGTCGCGGCCGCCGCCCTCGCCGCGGGCCACGGGCCGGAGAGCCGCTGGCCGAACCCTCACGTGCTCGACCTGCCGGACACGCGGGAGACCCTGGAGAACTTCGGGGGCGTCACGTGCTCCGGCGGCTCGGAGATCACCCTGGCCGACGCGCTGCGGCAGTCCTGCAACGTGGTGTTCGGCGAGGTGGGGCTCGCCCTCGGCGCCGAGCGCCTCGCGCTCCAGGCGCGCCTGTTCGGCTTCGCCCCGAGCGCGGAGGAGGGCGCCATCCCCTTCGACATCCCGATGCAGGCTGGGGTCTTCCCCGACCCCTCCTACTTCGAGACCCGCCGACCCGCCGTCGCCCTCTCGGCCATCGGCCAGGACAACGTCGCCACGAACCCGCTCCACATGGCGCTCGTGGCCGGGGCGATCGCGAACGGCGGGGTGATGATGCGCCCGCGCCTGGTCAGCGAGGTCCGGGGCCCGGATGGCCGGGTCGTCGAGACCTTCGAGCCGGAGCCGATCTCGCGTCCCATGCGGGAGATCGACGCCGCCCTGCTCACCGCGATGATGGTCGACGTCGTCGAGCGGGGCACGGGCACCGCCGCCCGGATCCCCGGGGTCCGGGTCGCCGGCAAGACGGGGACCGCCCAGCACGGCGAGGGCCGGCCCCCGCACGCCTGGTTCGTCGGGTTCGCCCCCGCCGAGGACCCGCGCGTGGCCGTCGCGGTGATCGTGCTCGACGGCGGTAGCCTTGGCAGCGACGCGACGGGGGGCCGGGTGGCCGCCCCCATCGCCCGCGCGGTCATGGAGGCCGCGCTCCGCCGATGAGGGGGTGCGGGTGGACGAGCGACCGGTGATCCTCGGCGGCCGCTACCGGGTCGAGCAGGAGCTCGGGCGGGGCGGCATGGCCAAGGTCTTCCGCGGGACCGACACGGTGCTCGGCCGGCCCGTGGCCATCAAGGTGCTCGCCCCGCGCTTCGCCGACGACGCGTCCTTCGTCCAGCGCTTCCGCCGAGAGGCCCAGGCCGCCGCCCGGCTGTCGAACCCGAACGTCGTGGGCGTCTTCGACACCGGCACCGACGACGGCGTCCACTACATCGTCATGGAGTACGTGGAGGGGCGGACCCTGGCCGAGGAGCTCGCGGGGGGCGGCCGGATCGTCCCCGAGCGCGCCATCGAGATCGCCCAGGCCGTGTGCGACGCCCTCGCCGCAGCCCACGAGCAGGGCGTGATCCACCGCGACATCAAACCCGGGAACATCATGATCACCCCCTCGGGCCGGGTGAAGGTGGCCGACTTCGGGATCGCCCGCATGACGACCTCCGCCGAGACGATCGAGCAGACGGCGGCCGTGCTCGGCACCGCCGCGTACCTCTCCCCGGAACAGGCCAAGGGCGAGCCCGTGGACGCGCGCTCGGATCTGTACTCCCTCGGGTGCGTCCTGTACGAGATGGTCACCGGGCGCCCGCCCTTCGTCGGCGACTCCCCCGTGGCCGTGGCCTCCAAGCAGGTGCTCGAGCCGCCGGTCCCGCCCTCGAGGCTCAACCCAGACGTCTCGCCGGAGCTCGAGGCCGTGATCCTGCGGGCCCTCGCGAAGAACCCGGCGAACCGCTACGCCTCCGCCGCGGAGATGCGTCAGGACCTCGAGCGCGCCCGCCGGGGGCTGCCCGTCGAGGCGCCCCCGGTCCTGCCCGAGGCGGCCTCCACGCAGGTGCTGCGGCCCGGCCCTCGCACGGAGGTCCTCCCCCCGCCCGAGCCGGAGCGCTCTCGCTGGTGGATCCCGGCGCTCGTGATCGGGCTGCTCCTCGCCGCCATCGGGATCGTGCTGTGGCTGTTCGCGAGCGACATCCTCGGGGGGCGGGAGGAGGCCTCGCCCACGCCCACGTTGGTCGAGGTCCCCGAGGTCATCGGCATGCGCGTGCGCGCCGCCGAGGAGGCGATCGTCCAGGCCGGCCTCGAGCTGGGGGAGCGCATCGAGCAGCCCATCACGGACCCCGCGACGCAGCGGCCGGGGATCGTCGTGGACCAGGACCCCGCGCCCTTCGAGACCGTCCCGGAGGGCACGCCGGTGGTCCTCACCGTCCTCGTCCCGCCCGAGGCCGTGACGATCCCCCCGGTCGCCGGCATGTCCCTCGAGGACGCGAGGGCCGCCCTGGAGACCCTGGGCTTCGTGGTGGTCGGGACCCGGGAGGAGCCGAGCGAGGAGCCGGCGGGCCAGGTGATCGGGACCGACCCTCCGGCGGGGACCCCGACGCCCTACGGCTCCGAGGTCACGATCCTCGTCTCCAGCGGGCCGGGCGAGGTCATCGTCCCCGACGTGGTCTGCTTCAGCCTCGGGCAGGCCAAGGCGAAGATCCAGGAGGCCGGCCTCGTCCCGGTGGTCGCCTCCGAGACGAAGCCGCCGAACCCCCTCTGCCCGAGGGGCAACAAGGTCGTCGATACCGACCCCGACCCCCTGGCCCGTGTCCTGCCGGGCAGCGAGGTCCTCATCTACCTCCCCGGCCCCGCGCCCTCGCCCACGGGCCCCACGGGCCCGACCGGCCCCGCGGAGGACTGAGGTGGCGCTCTGGTTCGCGACCGAGACCTTCACCGAGGAGGAGCGGGCGCGCCTCGCCCCGTACTTCACGAACCTCGACGGCCCGGTCTTCGCCCTCGTGAACCTCCCCGAGGTCGTGAAGGGCGCGCTGTTCGCCCGCTACTCGCGGACCTCGAAGTCCCTGCGGCGCCTGTTCCTCGACGAGTTCGCCAAGGACGTCGAGGGGGCCCCGGCCGCCGGGCGCGTCGGGGTCGAGCGGGCCGAGCGCCTCTACGACAACGTCTTCCTCGAGTACGGCGACGACTCGGTGGCGCAGCTCGGGGGCGTGCACCTCGCGTGCGAGCAGGCCTCGCAGCTGCTCACGAAGGCGATCGAGTGGGGGCGTCTCGCGGCGTACCTCGAGCAGTCCACGCGCTACCTCCGCTACGACGACCGGCCCGGCGGGCGCTTCCGGCTCACGGTCCCGCCGGAGATCGCCGGGACCCCCCTGGAGGGCGAGTACGAGGCCTTCGCGACGCGGGCCTTCGAGACCTACGGGCGCCTGTTCCAGCCGCTCTACGACCACTTCCGGACGCGCTTCCCCAAGGCGCCGGAGGACCCCGAGCCGGTGTACCGGGCGACGATCACGGCGAAGACCTGCGACACGCTCCGCGCGCTCCTGCCCGCCGGGACCCGCTCCAACGTGGGCGTCTACGCGGACGGGCAGGCCTTCGAGGCGATGCTGCTGCGGCTGCGCGCCCACCCCCTCGCCGAGGTGCGGGAGTACGCCGACCTCATGCTCGTCGAGCTCCGGAAGGTGATCCCCGCCTTCCTCAAGCGCGTGGACCTCCCCGACCGGGGCATCGCCTGGTCCGAGTACCTGCGCGAGACCCGCCAAGCGACCGCCGAGGTCGCCGCGCGGCTCACCGCCGGGGTCGAGGAGCCGACGGGCGGCCCGGAGGTGACCCTCACGGACTGGGAGCCCGACGGCGAGGAGAAGGTCGTCGCCGCGGCCCTGTACGCCTCGACCCACCTCTCCGACGCCCGCCTGCTCGAGCTCGTCCGCCGTATGAGCGAGGCGGAGCGGGCGGAGGTGCTGCGGGCCTACGTGGGGGAGCGGCGGAACCGCCGCCACAAGCCCGGCCGGGCCTTCGAGCGCACCGGCTACCGGTTCGACGTCTTGTGCGACTTCGGCGCCTTCCGCGACCTCCAGCGCCACCGGATGCTCACGCTCGAGTGGCAGACCCTCACCCCCCGCCACGGCTACGCGACCCCCGAGCCGCTGGACGAGGTGGGGCTCGCCGAGGACTGGCACCGGGTGATGGAGGACTCCGCCCGGACGTGGGCCCGGCTGGCCGAGGCCGCCGGCCCGGAGGTCGCCCAGTACGCCGTGGCCATGGCCTACCGGATCCGGTTCGTGATGCAGATGAACGCCCGCGAGGCCATGCACCTCATCGAGCTCCGCAGCTCCCCCCAGGGCCACCCGACGTACCGGCGCGTGGCCCACCAGATGCACGCCCTGATCCGGGAGGTCGCGGGCCACCGGGCCATCGCGGAGGCGATGCGGTTCGTGGACTTCTCCGACGTGGACCTGGAGCGCCTGGAGGCGGAGCGTCGGGCCGACGCCCGGCGGCGGGCGACGACCCAGGGGCCGTAGCCGTCGTTCCCACCTACCTCGTTGACGAGGATCACCATCGGCGGCCCTCTCATCGTTCCTCGCCTTGCCCCGGGAGGGTCGGCGTGCCCTCCACGCGGATCCCGAGGGCCCGCAGCGCCTCGGGCGTCCGCTGCGTGAAGAGCCAGTCCCGGTAGCGCGGGTGAGGCTCGAGCCGCTCGCGCGCCTCCAGGCCGCGCTCGGTCACGAGGTACCAGCGG
>FWPU01001141.1_pt1 | contig 82356 bp, 75 predicted proteins | sample 2228361 | NCBI WGS metagenome assembly FWPU01 (sample SAMEA103939777, study PRJEB20133) | metagenome | reverse complement strand
CGTGATACGCGGTCTTGCGCTCGCTCAGCGCGTGGTTGTAGAGTCGGCGGCAGGTTTCCAGCGTCTCGGCAAGGCATGCCGCTTGCGCAGGCGTCGGACGCAATTTGTAGACGAACGTTTTCACTCGCGTGTACTCCGCGCGTCGATCTAGCGCCGAATGGTATCGGCAGAACCGTGTCCAGTCGTCGAGTAGCACATCTGTTCCATGACACCAAGATACCATCGCTTGCGAAGATATGCAAGATGGATCCACGCGCGAACAACATGCTTCATCCCAACCCCTCACGGGTGTGGGCGTTCGCGCACCGATGGCGCACACGACGCTCCTGGCGCCTAGTCGGGAAGCGGCGGCATGGGAACCGGCGCGCGTTCCGCCCCATCGCATCCACACGATACGCACATACGAGGCCAGTGCTAACGCCGCTACAGCGGATGAAGCCCTTCTCTCCCAGGGCGAAAGCTCCTGGGCTTTACGGACTATTTTTGTAAACCGCACAGGCCGCCCGGCTGCGCCGTCGGGCGGCCTGTCAGCCCATCTACGGCAGCTACGGATCGATCCGCGGCAAAACAATCCCCGTCTGCCCCTGATACTTCCCCTTCTTGTCGGCGTAAGAGACTTCGCACGGCTCATCGCTCTCCAGGAAGAGCACCTGCCCGATCCCTTCGTTGGCATAGATACGGGCCGGCAAGGGTGTGGTGTTGCTGATCTCGATCGTCACGTGACCCTCCCACTCCGGTTCAAGCGGAGTCACGTTGATGATAATCCCGCAGCGCGCATACGACGATTTACCGATCACGATACAGCTCACCGTGCGGGGAATGCGGAAGTATTCCAGCGACTGGGCGAGCGCAAACGAGTTGGGCGGAATATCGACATATTCGGCCTGAATATCGACGAACGAGCGCGGATCAAACTTCTTGGGATCGACCAGCGCATTGTAGACGTTGGTGAAGACCTTGAACTGATCGGTTACCCGCATATCGTAGCCATACGAGGTCAGGCCATACGAGATGACGCCCCGCCGCACCTGATGATCGACGAACGGTTCGATCATGCCATGTTCGAGCGCCATACGGCGGATCCAGCGGTCAGATTTAATCGCCATACTGTAGATGTCTCCTGCCCAAACGAGAGCGTGTCTGTGTCGAGAATACCACAGAGTTGCAGTGATGACGATGACAATTTGCTGGCAACGACATGGACTCAGGCGGGTTTTACGCCGGCGAGCATCGCCCGGTAGACAGCCACGTGCTGACGGGCGATCGCTGCCTGCGTAAACTGGCGCAGCGCGCGCTCGCGGCCACGGCGCGCTAGCTCGGCGCTGAAGGCGGGGTCGTTCAACAGCCAGCTCAGCGCGGCGCGCAGGGCGACAACGTCGCCTTCGGGGTAGACGAGGCCCGCGTCGCCGATTACCTGCGGAATCTCGCCACAGGTCGAACCGATCACCGGCACCCCGCAGCTCATCGCCTCGATCAAAATCCGGCCAAATTGCTCTTTCCAGTTGGGCTGGGTGCGAGAGGGCAAGACCAGCGCATCCAGCTCGCGCAGGGCAGCGGGCATAGCAGTGCTGGCAACGGCGGGCTGAATGGTGACGCGATCGACGATCCCCAACCGATCGGCCAGGGCGCGCAGCCGCTCGCGCTCGACGCCATCGCCGATCAGGCGCAGATGAACGTGGGCGGGCAGACCGGCCACGGCCTCGACGAGATCGGCAACCCCCTTTTCCGGCACCAGGCGACCGGCGTAGCCCACCACCCATGCTGAGCGTGGTGGTCGCGCCGAGACGGGGGCAAAGAGTTCGGGATCGACGCCAAACTGCGGAATAACGCTGATCGGGCCGCGATAACCGTGGCGACGCAGAATGGTCGCCGCTTCCTGATTACCGGCAATCGCGTGAGCTGCGTGACGGAGATTGTAACGCTCGAACCAACTGAACGGCGGCGGGTAGCGGCGATCGATGTTGGCCCAGTTGTAGAAGCAACAACGCGCGCCCACCGCCACGCCAACGCGCATCGCCTGAAACGTCGCCAGATTGAAACTCTCTTCGTCGATGTGAAAAACCTGCGGACGTAAACGCTGAATGAGCGGACGCAACCCACGATAGAAATGGATGTGGTGGTGACCATTGGCCGCCATTGGAAGCGTGAGCAGCGTATAACCTGCGGTAAAACGCCGTTCGAGCGGGATCAGCCCCACGCGCGGTTCGCGCCATGCCGGCGGCGCGATGACCGTGAGTTCCACGCCGAGCCGCGCAATCTCTTCAAGTTTTCGCTGATAGGCGCCGACAACGACGGCCTTCGAGAGCATGACAACGCGCATAACAGATTACTGGCAGGCGAGCGCGCCGCGTTGCAGCGCTCAGTCTGGATCAAAAGGATGGAGAAAGCGCTGCACCTCAAGTCGATAACCGTCGGGATCGCGGGCGAAGAAATGATAGATGCGATAGCGCGGATTCTCGCGCGGCGGGCCGTCGGTGGCGATGCCGGCGGCGAGCAGCCGCTGATACACCGCATCGACATCAGCGGTTACGATGGTCAGAATCAGGCGATCATCGGCGATGGGCGGTTGCGCCTGCTGGCAGAGGCCAAGATAACCGCCCCGCGCCACCCGATAGATATGAATGCCGCCCTGGTCAAGGATCAGCGGCAGGCCGAGCGCAGCGCCATAACAGGCTGCGCTCGCCTGCAGATCGGCCACGGGGATAAAGGTGATGGCGGCTGCGTAGGGATGTTCATCCATAGCGTCTCGCAAAATCTCGCATGAAGGCCGCCAGCGCCGCCGCCGACTCCGGCGCCACCGCGTTGTACAGCGACGCCCGAATACCACCGACCGAGCGATGACCGGCGAGACCGACCATGCCGGCCTCTTGCGCTTCAGCCAGGAACTGCTTTTCGAGTTCGGCTGAAGGCAGGCGGAAGGTCACATTCATCAGCGATCGAGCCGCCGGATCGGCATGGCCAGCGTAGAAGCCATTGCTCTCGTCGATTGCGGCGTAGACCAGCGCCGCCTTGCCCGCATTGCGTTCGGCCATCGCCGCCAGCCCACCGTGTTCCTTGATCCACTCCAGCACCAGATTGACCATATAGACCGCGAGGACGGGCGGAGTGTTGTACAGCGAATTGTTTTTGGCAAAGGTGGCGTAGCGCATAATCACCGGCAGATCCTTGCGTCCGCGCTCGATCAGATCCTGCCGGATGACCACAACCGTCACTCCCGCCGGGCCGAGATTCTTCTGGGCGCCGGCATACATCAAGGCAAACCGATGAGCATCAAACGGTCGCGAGAGAAAGTCGCTGCTCATGTCGGCAACCAGCGCCGCCGTTTCCAGTACGGGCAATTCAGCCGGCCATTGCACCCCCTGGATCGTCTCGTTGGTAGTGAGATGCAGGTACGCCGCCTGCGGATCAGGATTCAGCGCGGTCAGATCGGGCAGCGCGCGATAGCCGTCTGCCGCCGTAGTCACCAGCATGCGCGCCGTTCCCACCCGCTGGGCCTCTTCAAACGCCTTTTCACCCCACGAGCCGGTGACCACATATTCGGCAACGGCGCCGGCAGGCAGAAAGTTGAGCGGGATCAGGGCAAACTGGAGCGAAGCGCCGCCCTGCATAAAGAGCGCACGGTAGTCGTCGCCAAGGCCGAGCAGCTCTTTGAGCGTGGCTTCGGCGGCAGCATTGATCGCCTCGTACTCCTTGCTACGATGGCTCATCTCAAGAATCGACATCCCGCGTCCGCGATAATCGGCCAGTTCGGCCTGGGCGCGCGCAATCACTTCAGGCGGCAATGCCGCTGGCCCTGGATTGAAGTTGTGAATCATGGGTCGCCCCCTTCACCCTTGCGAGCAGGCTTGCTGTAGAACATAGTATACTCGAAATGAGCAGACACCATAGTCTAGAAGGATCAACCCTATGCAGATACTCGTTATCGGAGGCGGGGTGGCCGGGCTGGTATGCGCGCGCGCACTGCACCGCGCCGGTCACTCCGTCACGCTTCTCGAAGCCAGCGACGGTCTGGGCGGACGGGTGCGGTCTGACCGCCATGAAGGTTTCATCCTCGATCGCGGCTTCCAGGTGCTCTTTACTGCGTACCCGGCAGCGCAGCGCCAGCTCAATCTAACGGCGCTTGATCTGCGCGCCTTCGATCCCGGCGCCATCGTCGCCTGGAACGGACGGCGCGATGTCTTAACCGATCCGCTCCGCGATCGCGATCCGGCAGCGCTGATCGGCGCTGTGACGGCGCCAGCCGTCTCGTTCAGCGATAAACTGCGCACACTCCAACTGGCATTGCGGATGCGCCGCCAGACAGTTGACGAACTGCTGGCCGGGCCAGATCGCACCACTGCCGAGGAGTTGCGCGCGCTCGGCTTTAGCGATCAGGCCATCCAGCGCTTCTTTCGCCCCTTCTTCGGCGGCATCTTTCTCGATCGCTCACTGTCTACCAGCGCCAAGTGTTTTCGCTTCAATTTCAAAATGTTGAGCGATGGCGACACTGTTGTGCCCAATTGCGGGATGGGCGCGATTGCCGATCAGCTCGCTGCCGAGCTGGTGGCTGCGGGACGCGCGCGATTGCAGACCCGCGCAGTGGCTCTGCTCGATACCGCCGGCGGAGTGAGCGGCGCGCGGCTGGACGATGGCAGTGAAGTGACTGCCGACGCAGTTGTGCTGGCGACCCCGGCGCCAGAGACGGCGCGGCTCAGCGGCCTACCGATGCCCGTCGGCAGCCTCGGTTCATCGTGTGTCTGGCTGGCCACCCGGCGCCCGCTCTACGGCGGCAAAAAACTTCTGCTCAACGCCGATGTCAACGCCTTTGTCAACACCCTCGCCCCCATGAGCGCAGTCGCGCCGGGATACGCGCCAACCGGCTGGCACCTCTACGCGGCGGCAATCATCGGCGTGCCCGAATTCGACAATAGCGCGCTGACAGCCCGCGCGATGGTTGATCTCAATCGCATCTTCATCAACGACCCGCATGCGGCAACCACGCTGGCCAATGCGCGCATTTTGCGCATCGACCGCATCCCGTTCGCCCAGTTTCCCCAACCGCCTGGCCTGCACCCGACGCTGCCCGACAACCGCACCGCCCGCCCTGGCCTCTATCTGGCGGGGGAAATCACCGAAGCGAGCAGTATCAATGCGGCGATGCTCAGCGGCGAGCGCTGCGCCGAAGCGATCATGCGTGATGTTTCCCGGTGACGAACGCCCTGGCAACGGCTATAATGACGGTGACCGCACCGGCAGTCTCAGGCAGGGAAAGGGAGGAGCGCGATGATCAATTTCGGCGGCAAAAAGAATGAGGGCGATCAGAATGAGCAGATCAGCCAGGCCATGCGCTCAATGAGCGATCAGATTGGGCGGCAGGCGCAGGAGATTCAACGGCTGCAAGCGGCGCTGGAGACTGCGCAGAGCGATGCGAAAACGGCAGAGCAGGCGCGCAAAGCGCTGGCCGCCGCCGAAGCGCGCATGGCCGAGATGGAAGCCGAGTTGAAGCGGCTCAAAGATCAGTTGGCCGCAGCCAGCGCGAACGCGGGGAAGAGTGTCGCGGCGACGGCAGAAAGCAGCGGCGTCGTCGGCGCAATCAGCGGAGCGCTCGGCAGCAGCGGGGTGGTCAAGATTGGGGAGAGCGCGCCTGCTGCGACCGGCGGTCTGCGCGCAGGCGGCGTGGCGTATGTGCAGAAGGCGGGCGGCAAGAATCTCCGTTTGCGCAGCGCGCCCGGCTTAGACTCGACGGTGCTCGATGGACTGGCGCCAGGAACACAGCTTACCCTGCTGGCAGGGCCGAACGAGAAGGATGGCTACCCGTGGTGGCAGATCCGCACCAGCGATGGCCGTGAGGGATGGGTGGCCGGCACCGAGCTGGTGACGACGCCGGAGTCATAACCTTCCCGCAAGCGCGGTGGGGCGCAGCAGTGCTGCGCCCCACTAACTGTATCCTTTTCTATACAGCGTTTCGCTCACCATCTGAGAGGGGTGTGCATACGCTGCTCACTCATACCGCAGGGCCTCAATTGGCGGCAGGAGCGCCGCTCGCCGCGCCGGGTAGTAACCGAACCCGATGCCGATCAGTGAGGCGAAGCCCAGCGCCAGGGCGATGCCGATCCACGAGATACCGGTATTGATCCCGCTCAACGAGCTGATCAGGCTTACGATCCCAATTGCGCCGAGCACGCCAATCAGACTGCCGATCAGACTGAGCGCAACCGCTTCCATCACAAACTGGCCGAGCACATCGCTGTCACTGGCGCCCAGCGCCTTGCGCACACCGATTTCGCGGGTGCGCTCGGTAACCGCTACCAGCATGATGTTCATGATCCCAATCCCGCCAACAACCAGACTGATCCCGGCCACGACAGCAATGAAACCGGTGATGGCAGTGCTGATGGCGGCCAAAACGTTGAGCGCCTGCGTGGGCGTTTGCAGGTTGAAGTCGTTGATCGCGTCCGCCGGCACATTGCGGGTAGCGCGCAACGTGGTCTCGATCAGTGACACTGCTTCATCGACCTGCTGCTCGCTCTGGATGCCGAGCAAAATGCCGCTCATGCGCAGGCCGCGTCCCGGCAGATCGAGATCGCCGATCAGGCGTAGCCGCATTGTGCTCACCGGCGTGAAGATACGGCCATCGGTCGAGAAGGGGCCGCCGTTTTCGTTAATAATTCCGATAATCTCGATCGGCTGACCGTTGACCTCAATCGTCTGACCGATCACGTCTTTGAGCGCCGCTTTATCGGCTCCGAACAGGTCGCGGGCAACCAGCCAGCCCAATACGCCAACCCGCGCGCCTTCCGCTTCATCAGCGGGCGTGAGGAATCGCCCATGCAGCATCGGCGTGCGCTGCACCTGCGGATACTCGGCGCTGGTGCCGACCAGCAAGGTTTGCAGAGCGACGGTGCCGGCGCGAGCCTGCGCGCTGACCGTAATCTCTGGCGCAATGGCCCGAAACAGATCGGGACGGGTGGCGACCAGATTGCTCAACACCTGGTAATCCTGGATCGAGAGCAAACCGTAGCCGGGCACATCACGGGCGCCCTTGGCGCGCGGATCGCCGGGCGTCACCGCGATCCGGCGAGTGCCAAGATCAACAAACTGCTCGAAGACCTGCCCTTGCAGGGCATTGCCCAGCGAGAGCACTGCCACCAGCGTCCCGGCGCCGATAATGACGCCGAGCATTGTCAACAGTGAGCGAAACGTATTTGCGCGCAGGCTATCGAACGCCATGCGAATCAGTTCAGTGAACATCGGATGTCCACTCCTTCAATTATTGTCTATCGTAGAGAGCTGGATCGGGCAGCGCCCAGACCGGCGCCGCCCGGGAACACCCATCGCTATGCCGCGTCGTTGTTCTGCCGCCGCTTCACCGGCACTGGCACCGGCTCCAGGCCGCGTTCGCGCTCAACCTCTTCCAGCACCTCAACGCCGTAGTACTCGCTGAGGATATTGTCAACCAGCCGGCCATCGCGCAGGCCGATCACGCGATCCATGTGGCGCCCGATTTCAGGATCGTGGGTGACGATGATGATCGTGCGGCCTTGATCGCGGTTGAGCTGACGGAAGAGGGCCAGAATCTCGGCGCCTGTCCGGGTGTCGAGCGCGCCGGTAGGCTCGTCGGCCAGAATGATTGCCGGATTATGCACCAGGGCGCGGGCAATCGCCACCCGCTGCTTCTGACCGCCCGACAGTGTGTTGGGCAGGCTATCGAGCTTGTGGCCCAGCCCAACCGCTTCCAGCGCGGCGCGGGCGCGCGCAGCCCGCTCACGCGCGCCAATCCGACCATAGACCAGCGGCAGCTCAACATTCTGCTGCGCAGTCAGACGGGGCAACAGGTTGAAGTTCTGGAAGACAAAGCCCAGCTTGCGATTGCGAATCCGGGCCTGCTCGTGACGGTTGAGCCGCGAGACATCTTCGCCATCGAGCATGTACTGACCGGCAGTTGGGCTATCGAGCAGACCGATGATAGTCATCAATGTGCTTTTGCCGCTGCCCGATGGCCCCATGATTGCAACCATCTCGCCTTCGCCAATCGTCAGACTGACATCATCGAGCGCGACAAACTCGCCATCACCAGTTGGAAACGTCTTACGGATGCCGCGCAATTCCACGATCGGACGGCTGATATATTCGGTCGTCACAGGCGACTCCTTCCTTTTCGCGGGATATGGCGGCAGCAGACGACACCTGCCGCCGCCCAGACGGTCAGCGCACCACTACCTGCTCACCCTCGGCCAGACCACTCTGAATCTCGACCATACCGTTAGCGCGGAGACCAACCAGCACCGAACGCTCACTGATTGAGCGCTGACCATTGGCGTCAACCGTTGCCACCTCAACCAGTGTCTTGGCGCCGACGTTACGTAGCGCAGTCACCGGGATCTGGAGGACGTTGCTGCGGGTCGCGGCAATGATGGCTGCGCTGGTAGTCATACCGGGACGCACGGGCTGCCCTGCCGGATCGAAAGCGACCGTCACCCGGTACGCAGTCACGCCGCTCGTGCCCGTCGGCAGCGGCTCAACATTGACCACCTCGCCTCTGAAGGGAACACCGAGAGCGTCAACCACCACCTCAACCGGCTGGCCGAGCGTCACCCGGGCAATATCGACTTCATCAACGGTCACCTTGACCAGATAACGGCTGACATCGATCAAGACGACCGGCGCCTGACCACCCGCCGCCTCGCCGGGCGCAACGTTGACCGCTGCCACCACACCAGCAAACGGCGCGCGCAGCGTCGCTTCTTCCAGCCGAATGCGCGCTGCCTCAAGCTGGGCCTGCGCCTGCGCCAGGCGCGCTTCGGCGCGAGCCAGATCGCTGGCGCGCGGGTCGGCAGTCAGTTGGGCCAGGCGGGCCTGAGCTGCTTCCAGTTGCGCCTGCTGGGCCGCAATCGTATTCTGGCGCGCCGAGCCGGTCAACCGGGCCAGCTCCGCTTCGGCGCGCGCCAGTTGCGCGCGCGCTGCGGCAATCGCATCATCTTTGGGGCCAGCCAGCACGGCTTCGAGATCGGCCTGCGCGCTCGCCACCCGGGCTTCCGCCGTCGCCAAACCGCTGATCTCATTCTGCACCGCGGTCTGATAGGCAATCTGCGTCTGGGTCAACGCCGCTTCAGCATCGGCCAGCGCGCGCGCCGCTCGCTCAAACGCGCGCTCGAACTCGCGCTGCTCCACCTCGTTGAGCGCGCGTCCGGTGCGCGGATCGGTTCCGTTCGCCTTGACGTGTTCCCAGTTCCAGAACGCATCGCTGTAGGCGCTCTGCGCGTTGCGCACTACATTGGCCTGCGCTTCGACGCGAGCCAGCGCCTCTGACTTCGCTGCCGACAACAGCTCGCGCTGACGCTCGAGTTCGGCCTGCGCCTGCGCCAGCGCAGTCTCGGCGCGAACACGCTGTTCGGTTGTCGGCCCGGCCAGCAGCGTTTGCAGGCGGGCATTCGCCTCTGCAACTGCCGCCTGGGCTGCCGCAATGTCGGCTGGAGTCACGCTGGCCTGGATCTGCCCCAGATTGGCCCGCGCCGCTGCGACCAGCGCCGCCGCTTCAGCCTGCTGTTCGGGCGTCGCCCGCTCGCGCAACGCCTGCAAATCGGCCTGCGCCAGCGCTACCGCTGCCTCGGCGGCAGCCACATCAGCGCGCAACTGCCGATCATCAAGCCGCAATAGCGGATCACCCGCCGCAACCGTCTGGCCGACGGTCACCAGCACCTCCTGCACTCGACCGGGCAGAGTCAGGCTTAGCGAGGCCGTCTGATTGGGTTCGACTGAGCCGGTTGCGCTGACTGCCAGGCGCAGATCACCGCGCGTCACCGGAACCAGGGTGGCCCCAGCCAGCGGATCAGCGCTCGGAGCCGCCGCCCAGCGCGCGGCGATCGTGATGGCGACGGCCAGCAACAGCGCGCCGGCAATCACCACCGGCAAGGATAAACGGGGCAAACGAAATCGAGAACGACTCTGGGGAACAGTGCTCATTGTTTGGGTACCTCTCGCGAAGTATGAGATGGATGGGCCACACCGTAAAGAAAACAATCGACTAACAAGGCCGCGTCCAGCGCCGGGGCGGTGGCCGAGATGTCCGACCATTGCAACAGCGGATGCGCCGGGGTCAGCTCGTGGAATGTCTCGCACAGACTGAGAAACAGGATCGATAGCAAACCGGGCGACAAATCAGCCCGCACCAGGCCTTCGGCGCGGGCATCATTCATCACCCTGAGCAAGGGCGCGAAAAGCTGATGGTAGAACGCGGCATTCAGACGCTGGCGCGCTTCCGCGCTGAGATGCTCCATCATCTCGTGGCGCATCATGCGAATATCACCCTCGTAGCCGGAGGTCAAAATCGCCGCCATCGTCTGCAACCGTTCACGGACTGGCTGTTCGGCGCTGGCGGCCTCGGCCAGCGGCTGACACATCGTTGCCAGCACACGCAACCCCATTTGCACAAAGAGGTCTTCCTTGTCGCTGAAGTAGTAGTAGAGCGTTGGTTTGGTCACGCCAGCCGCGCGGATCACATCATTGATCGACACAGCTCGATAGCCGCGTTGCATAAAGAGCTGGGCAGCAACATCGAGAATCCGCAATGCGGTGACACTCTCGGTGATGCGCGGGTCTGGAGTGAGATGCGTGAACGTCATTTCGATAGCACCAATCAAGTAATTCTTACCAACCGGTAAGTAAGATAGCACGTTGCACAGATTTTGTCAATAGTATGAACTATTTTTGCACAACAAGCTGCGCTTGCTTCTCGTTGTCTGTTGCTGCTGCAACTTGCTGTTCTCTCTTTCCATCGCGCGCTAACTCGGCTCGCAGGCGCGCGCTTCCCCTGGCGACTGAGCCGGAGGGAGAAGGAGCAGGACAGGGATCATTCCTGCGCCGCGCAGAAAGGTGCAGGGCGGTGAGGCAGGCTGCGCGCCGAAGCAGAAGATGGCGGCACAGACGCTGGCGCGCCCTCGCAATGGCAGGGGTTGTGACCGCTCACGGAGAAATTGGGTCAGCCGCTGACGAGTCCGCGTATCGCTGTCACTGCGCGCGCCGCGGCGTGCAGCGTGGCCGTCGCTGGCTCAAGCGGATGGATGTCGCTCACGGCCTACTTCTCGCTGCGGGCGCCGGCGCTCTGCTATCGGTGGTCGAGAGAAGGAGTGGACGAAAGGTGACATGCGATCGATCAGCGTAGCCTTTGTGGCGCAATCATCGCCTGATCACGCGCTGACGCATGAATATCGCCATCGGTTGATGAAGGAAAGAATACCTGTGCAGGTATGCCACCGATCAACACAGCAGAGACGCCCGATGCGGGCGTCTCTGAAGCTCGCTTAGTATCGTAGCAACAGGCGAGAGAATCAGACCTGAGAGCTAGAACATCGTTCGCCGCCCGCCGCGCATCTGGTCGAAGCACGAGCTGCAGTAGACCGGCTTGGTACCGCGGGGGACGAAAGGAACGGTCGTTTCCTGACCGCAACTGGCGCAGGTCACCCGATAGTTCACCCGCTCACGGGGGGGCGCAGCCACGCTGGCAGTTCGCCCGCGCGGCGCAGAATCGGCCATCTGCGACTTGCGCGCCCGGCGGCACGAGGGGCAACGCACCGGTTCGTTGACGAAACCTTTTGCAGCATAAAACTGCTGCTCTCCCGCTGTGAAAACAAAGTCCATCCCGCAATCCCGACAGGTCAGGGTCTTGTCTGCGAAGCTCATGGCTCGCTACTCCTCTAGCAGAACAACGAAGGGTTGATTGGCCGGTATGTGGGGTTGCGTCGCATCCATGCTCGACCGGGGAGAAGGTCAGCGGGGGCAGCGCGTACCAGTTCCGTACCATCTTAATATCTGATTATACCAAATTTTTACCCTTGGGCAATCGGCGTGCGCATATCCAGCGCGGGCAGCGGGATCCGCGCGCCAGGCGGGAAATGAATGCGCCGCTCTTGCTGTCGATAATCGTGCGGAGTCAAGACTGGCAGGGGCGACGCATTATGCCGATCAGCGCTGCGATCGGCATGGCCGAGCGCGGCAGAAAACCTGATCGCCAGAGACCGCCGTGACATGCCTGGGCAGTGATCAGATCAAGCGGATGGGTCAGCGGCGTTGCCGGGTTAGCTGCGCTGCCGGGATAGCGCAAATCATGCACCCAAAGCGCAGCCATCAACGCGCTGGTGGTTTCAGGCGCGAAGATCTCGACGCCAAACAGATCGGCGCCGTTGTAGCCCGCTTTCAGGGCCGGATGCTTGATCACGGAACGAGTCATTGTCGAGGGAGCAACGTTGATCGATACCCGCTGGCCGCTGGCGCGCGCAATCAACGCGCGCCATTGTTGCAACCGCTTGGCCAGCGCATAGTTCGGCCCTTGCTCGATGAACAGACCATCGACGATACCATAACGCTGGCCGTTGCTGCTGGCAATCAGACCGCGCAGATGGGGCTGCAACAGGCGTCCGCCGCTCAATACGCGCGCCGCGCCGGTCGCCAGCGCCCGCAGCGGGTGAGTCGCAGCGGCATTGCGCAACGCCGCCTGCGCGATCGACTCTCCCACCACTACCAGATCGGTCGGCGTCGCCATCGACATCAGAGTAGTATCCGGGCGCGCGGCGCTCACCGTAGCGACGATGGCATCCATCGCCAGCGCCACGCGCGCGTGGCGCTCGCCGTCGAGATAGGCCAGCGTTGCGATATCGAGCGGGATGTTAAGCGAGAGCAACCATGCCGCCAGTTCGGGAGTCTGGGTCAGCAGATCGGCGCCTGCGCACTGGCTCCACTGGGCCGGCGCCGCATCAGGCGCCACCGGCTGACGCAGCGGAACGATCAACGTTCCGTTGCCTGCTGCCATCAGTTCAGCGATTCGCTGCCAGCGCGCCGGATCGGCCACATCAACGGCGACAATAGTGGCCCGCCAGCGCGAGAACGGCGCGAGCGGCCCGGCCTCGGCGCCAGCGCCGAGCAACACCAGCGCGCGATCTGACAGATCGAGCCATTCAGGATGGTTGAGCACGCGCAGCAGCGCCTCGGCGCAGTCTGGTTCGAGGATACCACGCGCTTCCCACCGCGCGATCTGAGCGCGCAGCGCATCGCCCTGCAACCGCTGACCGCGATACGGAACAGACCACGGTTCGATTGCGGCTGATCCGCGTCCGCGCTGCACAAACGTCACAAACGAATCAGGCTGGGGGCGCCGCATCGCTTCCACCAGCGGCATCGCGTTGCCATCGCGGAGGAACTCCACCTGCTGCCACGCTTCAGCCAGCGCTGTTGTGGCCACGGGCAACACCTGGTCAGGATGCCTGATCAACGCTTCGGCCAGCATGGCAAGGTAGCGAGGATAGCGCTTGCGCCAGTCGGGTTCGCGCCGCGCTGCCTGAGCAGCCGATGGATCAACGCAATCGAGCGCCGCACTCCAGATCGCGCGACCAGCCTGAATTGAACTGCGCCTGCCATCAGGCTGGGCTACAAACTGCACACCGCTCTCGATCATATCTCAGCTCTATGCTATCAGCGCGACAACGACATCTCTCAAGCCCGTAATGATATTCGCGCATCAACGAAGCGACGCCGCGCGCGCAAACATCTTCCTACCGCTGCTGCGCGATCGCGGGAGCTGCCTCCACGCTGCGACGAGGCAACCAGTTTGGCCTTTGCGGCGCAATCATCACGCAAGGTCTTATTCACGCGAGGCAAACTCAACCAACAGCTATCGCCTGCCGACGCGCTAACAGCAGCGCCGCTTCCGGATTCGGCGCGGTGGCGATGTCGCCAAAACCGGCATTGAGATGAACGAGGGTCTGAGCCACTGCCGGACGAATGCCGCTGATGATCGCGCGCGCGCCCAGCAGACGAATGGCAGCAACCGTATCCATCAGCGCTTTGGCCACTGCGGTATCGATCATCACGATCCCGCTGACATCAAGGATCACGGTGCGCGCGCGCTTGGCAGCGACCGTTTCAAGCACGCGCTGGCGAAGCGCGTCAGCCCGGCGACTATCAAGATTGCCCACCAGCGGCGCCAACAACACCTGTTCATCAATCGTCAACACGGGCAACTCAAGCGTGGCCACCAGATCGAGCAAACGCTGCTGCTCTTCGGCGCGTCGTTCGATCTCGCGGCGGGCAGTTTCGGTCGTCTGCCGGGCCGCTTCGGCTTCGTCGGCGCGTTGATCGGCGATCTGCAAAGCTTGCAGTTGCGCCATCAGGATGCGATCGAGAAATGCCCAAACGGCAATGATCAGCGCCGCGATACTGGACGCGCGCAAGAAGGTGAGCATCACATTGGGAATGGCCGTCTCGCTCTCTTCAGGGCCAAGCGCCACGATCAGGACTGCGGTCGTCGCGCAGACCGCCATTGCGCCGAAGGTGAAGCGACGATCGCCCTGCAACCCGGCCAGGAGAATGACCACAGCAAGGAATGGCGCCACTGCCAGACGGAGTTCAGGCAGCCAGATCGCCACCGCGATTTCACTGAGAATGATCGTGAGACCGAATGACAGAATAGCCTGCCAGAGCGGGCGTTCACCTCTGACAAGAAAGAGCGTGATCGCACAACCACAACAACCGATAAAGGTGATCACGGCAATAATTTCGGTGAAGATATTGGCAGTGACGAGAAATGACGTCAGCGATACCAGCAAACCAACAACCGTAAACACCAGAGTTCCGAATGCGACCGCAAAAACAATACGGCGATAGAGCTGATCGAGAAAGGTCTGCGAGAAACCCATGCATCTGCCCCCCTATCGAGATTAATAGCCGTTTACGACGAGTGTCAATACGATGACAAAATCGTTATCTACTTCAAGCGTGAGTGAACATTCAGCCTCAAGCTACACACCAAGAATACCATATCGTTAGCTGTTTGAGTCGAGGAAAATGAGAAAATGATGAGCGTTTTTGATGAGAGGGGCTTAGTGCGCCTTTTATTGGCAGATACGCTGAGCAGGCAGCAGCTTAGCGCGAGACGTCACGTCATCAGACGAAGCTGCCTTACAGGATTACAAGTCAGATCCATCTGAACTAAATCCGGTCTGTTTAGAAGTTGAAATTTTCTTCATATTTCCCTACAATATCGTCGTATCACAGCCTGACATCGCATTTTGAGAAGGATGGTATCATGCACGCACTGGACAACGTTCCCGCTCCTCGCTCGTTGCCCTGGATCAACACCATCATCTCCGAAATCCTCCTGTATTGGAAATTCAACCGGTACGACATTTCAGCTACTCTTATCCCAGGCATGCTCTTCACGCTGGCGGCATGGCATAGCGCTCAGCCTGATTGGAACGCGCTGTTGCCGTTGCTCGGATGGGCAGCAGTCTATTTCTGGCTGTACTGCACCACGTTCTGCATCTCCAATCAACTGGCCGGTGAGGTGGAAGATCGGATCAATAAACCCGATCGTCCGTTGCCTGGCGGCCTGGTCTCGCGTCACGGCGCCTGGATCCGCTGGATCATCGCCATGACACTCTTCACACTGGTGGGCTGGCGGCTAGGCGTACTCGAATGGACGCTGCTCTGGCAGGTGACGCTCGTGTTGCACAATCTGGCTGGCTTTGCCCGCCATTACTGGCTAAAAAATCTATCGATGGTATCAGGCGCCATTGCGCAGTTGGCTGCCGCATGGCAGATGGTGCGACCACTGACTCCTGCAGCCTGGATGTGGCTGCTAGTGCCAGCGTTTACCCTCCTGACCAACGCTTCGTTACAAGACCTGCGTGACATTGAAGGCGATCGCAAAAATCACCGTCGTACCCTCCCGATTGTTTTCGGCGAAGGTTTTACCCGCGTGTTCGTAGCGATTGCTTTTGTGGCACTGGCCCTGCTTAGCCATGCGGCGCTCTTCGCTCCCGCCGGATTTCATGCCGGTATTTTGCTGTTGGACGGCATCCTGGCTGGTCTCTGCCTGATCATTGCCGCTCGCGTATTACTGCTACGAACGAAGCAGTCGGATCACGTCTCGTATATGATGTATACCTACTGGTACTGCTTCGTGCTGGCAGCGGCGATTGTCGTGTTATGATAGCGCGCCATCCCTCGCCACGCCGCAACCTTGCTTTTGACGAAAGAGATACCGCAGCGCCGCTTTAGGCCTGCGCTGCGGTATCTGGAATGCAGAGCGCGGTATCGCTTAAAACCGGCTCCACAGATACTGGTTGGTGACCTCGTGATGGAACTGCACCTCGGCGCGCTTGATGAGCGTCCCTAGCTTGCGCGGGCAGCGATCGGCGACGGTGGTTTTCAGATCGGCGAAGCGAGTCTGAATCTCTTCGCCCAGAATTGTCGCCATCAAGGCGCTCTGGCGGAAATGCGCAATCGCGTCATAGATGTTATCGGGCAGGGTTGCCGTGCCATTGCGCACGTCGGTCGTCGGCAGCGGCCCTTCAAGGCCGGTGCGCAAGAGGGCATAGATGGCCAGATAAGGGTTGGCGTCGGGAGCGATTGAGCGCACCTCGATGCGCGCTGAGCGGGCATTGCCGATCGGAATCCGGATCATCGAGCCGCGATCGGTCGGCGAAGCCTTGATCTGGTTGGGCGCTTCATAGTGCGGATCGAGGCGCCGGTAGGCATTGACGCTTGAGTTCAGAATCAGGCAGAGATCCAGCCCGCTGTTCAGGATGCGATCGATAAAGTTCCAGGCCAGTTCCGAAAGCCGTTCGGGGCCATTGGCATCGTAAAAGAGATTCACCCCCTGACGCGCCAGCGAGATGTTGGTGTGCATGCCGCTGCCGTTCACGCCGGTGATCGGCTTGGGCAGGAAGCTGGCCGTCATGTCAAGTTTGCTGGCGATCTGGCGACAGATCAGCTTGTAAAGCAGGATCTGATCGGCAGCGATGGCCGCCTCAGTATAGCTGTAGTTCATCTCGAACTGTGAGGGCGCCACTTCGGGGTGATCTTTCTCATTCTCAAACCCCATCGCCCGTTGCGCCTCCGCTGCCATATCGATGAACTGGCGCAGCGGATCGCCGGGCAGCGAGTGATAGTAGCCGCCCGTGCTGACCATGACGAACTCGCCCGTCTCACGGAAGCGCTGTTCGGCATTGCGCCCCTTAAAGAGGAAGCCCTCAATCTCGGTCGCCACATTGCAGGTCAGGCCATCGCGCTGGTACAGCTCGTTGAGATAGCGATGCAGGCGTCCACGCATGTCGGCCTCGTAGGGCGAGCCGTCCTGATTGAGCACAAAGCCAAAGACCAGCACCTTCCCAGGGCCGAAGATGTCAGCCGGCAGCCAATAGAAGGCCGACCAATCGATGGCCAGGCGCAAATCCGACTCGGCCTGCACGGAAAAGCCGCGCACCGATGAGCCGTCGAAGGTGAGATTATCGGCAGAGGCGAGCAGAAACTTCTTGTCGTAATCGAGCATGTGCAGCCGCCCCTCAAGGTCGGTAAAGCAGACGGTCACCGCCTTGATCCGCCGCTCATCGGTCAGATAGCGCATGCGCTCTTCGCGCATCACATCCGGCGAGACGCGAGCCAGGCGCTGTCGCTTGACGCTGAGATTCAGCTCTTCGAGTTGATCGTAGGGGATTTCCAGAAAGTCGCGCAGTTCGGTCATGGCAGTTCCTTCAGCATCGTCTGACGGTTTAATTATTGCCGCTTATTATACTCAGAACAGCAACAGTCGCCGTTGACCGGCGACTGTCGGGCACACCGGCAACGTGATCAGATGACCGGACGAATCTCGACGACCTGCCAGCCAAACACTGTCATCATTACGACCACATCGAGCCGTTCACCATGATGGTTGCAGGCAAGGCGTAGCGGGATGGTCAGCCGCGCGCCGGGCATCGACCAGTCGGCAGCCCGGTACGGGCCGAGGGTGAGGCGGGGCGGGTGATGCACATGTTGCCATGCGCTCATCAACAATGTCAGCGAAGCAGGGCGCTGCATCGATCGGGCAATGTGCGCCAGCCGCGCCTGATCGTCACGATCAATCGCATCGATCACATCGTAGATCGCCGCAGTTGGTTGTCGATAAGGTCGCGCAGCAGCCAGAGTTCGGTTGCGCGCCTGCTCAAATCCGGCAGCAAACCGGGGCATCAGCGGCTGCACACCGATCAGGCCAAGCCAGATCAGCAGACAGCCGAAGCAGAAATGCTTCATAGGCATGTGTCCTGGGCCTGGGTGAGTGTTACGGGCAGATCGATGCGCTCCGACCTGCCCGCAACGACGACTGTTGCGATACTGAGACAGCGCGTGACGTATCGCATCGCGCCCGTTGTGCCTTCACGGGGACGATTCACGCCCTTGCGATCAGGCGCCGATTGCGGCCTGGCGTTCGCAAGCGCCGCGAGACGCTCCACCGCCGACGCCAAAACACGCTAACACGCGCCGTTGCAGCGCAGAAATCCCGTTATCGCGCTATTTCAGGGTGCGCAGGTAGGCCATCAGATCGGCCATCTCCTGATCGGTCAGGGTGTGATTCGGCATGTACCCGATTCTACCGGTGCCGCCAGCGCGAATCCACTCGGCAATATTGGCTTCACTCCGCTCCTTACCGTTCGGAAGCATCCCGTTGTAGTCAACTCCCTTGGGCAGCACCGGGCCATTGGCGCTGAACAAACCGGCCAGACCGGGGCCAACCAGCACATCCTTGCCGGTGGTGTGGCATGCCGAACAGGGGCCAAACAACACTTTCCCCTTGTTGGGATCACCCTTGGCAGAGATCGATGTGTCGGTCAGCGCCGCCGGCAACTGTTCCGCAGCCGGAGCTGACGACGATGCCGATTGATTCGAACCACCGCAGGCCACAAGCAGAGCAACCAGGGCCAGCCCAAACATCCAGGCGAGATAGCGATTCATTGCCGCACTCCTTCATCTGAATACATCTGCCTGCAACACGCAAACAGATCGCGCTCCTCCAGCGATCACGACGGACAGCGAATCTCTTCAGCAGGAGCGCAGACGCGGGGGCGGCGTAGGCGGGGGGATCGCGATGCGCAATGGCACGCGAAGGCGAATGGGGCCAAGCGTGAAAGCCAGCGGCAATAGCGCCAGGAGAGCGAGCGACACTGGCGGCAACGCTTCATAGACCGCGCGCGGCATCATTGGCGCCGATGCAGTCAATGGTTCCGCGCCGCGAGACTCAGCGCTGGTCGCCGGATGCAGATCACAGAGAAACCAGGCGGGCGTGGCATGAGCCGCCTGCCACTGCTGGATCAGGCAGTGCAGCACACAACTCAGCGGGTTAAGCAACGCCAGCTCCAGCGCGACGAGCATGGCCAGGCTGCGAATGACCCACTGGCAAACCTTATGCAATTGTCGGCCAGGCCGACGTTGGGCGACGATTGTGCTATTTTTCACGGCTTGATCGTATCGTGAGGATGAGAAGTTGTCAAGCAGGCGAATCTGGGCAATGATCGTGCATCTCTGTGACAAAACACTGGTGACCAGACTTCAGGCAGCGCAGATGCGCCGCCCGATCGAGCTGTGATGACGGGTCTGGGCTGATGATACCAACTTTAGATGTACCATCATCTCTGCCAAAGCAACCGAAGAACGGGGCGCGCGTGGCTGCCTGATGCCTGACAAGGCATCTCCCGTTCGGATCGAGGCGCGAGCGCGCGGCGCTTCCCGCATTCCAGCGCCATTCGCCCGCCTAAGGAGGAACGTGCCGTGCCGCCCTGATCATGTCATTGCGAGGGCGCGGAAGCGCCCGAAGCAATCCCCTGCGTCAGCGGGAGACCCCACTTCGCGCGCGTGTGGTGGTTGATGAAGAGCAGATGGTCGAGCCAATTGCAGGTCACCCCCACTCCACGCGCGCGGTGGTGATGGTCACGCCGCGCAGCGCGACTCTTCCTGACAGCAAGGGGAAGAGGAGATGGACACACCGCCGCCATCCCGGTCATACCAACGTTCGGCGTGCTCCATGCTCTGCCAAAGCCACTGATATCCGTACTACACTCACCTCATCGTTCTCACAGTAACAGGGTGTGCGTGGCCGCCCGATACAGACTGCCCTGATTGCCGATTGCCGTTCCGCAATCGTTAAGGATAACGCGAACAAGACAGTGTAACCCATCAGCGCATCCTTCGCGCCTTTGTGGTGCGTTCATCACCTGCTTGCCCGTTGTCGGATAACCATCTTCCTCCTGGCTGCTGCAAGATAAGGATATTCCGTGCAGATATACAGCGCGATGATGGCTATGCGCAGTTCGCCCCAAAAGACGGCAGGGGCGAACCATCGTTCGCCCCTGCTCCATTCGCAGCAGAGATGGGCATTATCTGACACTGCCAGCCAGACTGGCGCGAGGATAGGTGATCGGATCGGGCGTGACTGTTGGTTCGAGCGCCGGGCCGGTGTCTGTCCAGCCCTGATTTTCCAGCGTCATCCCAACCTCAGCGATAGTCATGTCGTGGTTGCAGACAATCTGGCAGGCAAGACGATACTCACCCAACAGGCCGCGTTCGCTCAGTTTCGCGTATTCCGCCGCCGTCATCTCATCAGGCTCGCCAGCCGCAAACTTGACTCGACAGGTCGTGCAACGAGCGTAGCCGCCGCAGCGGTGACCGATGGCAATGCCCGCCTGCTCGATCGCAATTGCCAGGCGCGTGCCAGCCGCCACATCAATCGAACGGTCGCCAATGGTAATCGTTGGCATGATCCCTCCACGCACAGTTCAAAACAATAGGAGTACATGTTCAAACTACCATCAGAATGGACTGGCGTCAATCTTCCGCTGCCACCGAGCATTGGTCGCTTACAGCAAGTTCGCATGCGCGCCAGCCGCAATCCCTCACGACAGCGAGAAACAGGCCGCAAGCGTGATCCACGCGCCGAAGCCGGAATCGCCACGGCGCGCGGCGCGGCAATCTCCTGCTCGCCCTCACCCCCGGCCCCTCTCCCGCTGTACGATCCAGCAGCGTGACCTTGGCGAACGCTGGTATCCGCCGCGCTTCACCCGTCAATTGCCGCCTGATACGCAGCCAGGGTTGCGGCAGCCGTATCGGCCCACGAGAAGTGGTTGGCGCGTTCGAGACCGCGCTGGCGCAGGCTGGCGTGGAGATCGGCGTCGGTGAGCAGGCGTCGGATCGCATCGGCCAGCGCTGCGGTGTCACGCGGCGACACCATGATCCCGGCGTCGCCCACTACTTCGGGCAGGCTGGAGGTATTTGAGGTCACCACCGGCGTGCCGCAGGCCATTGCCTCCAGCGGCGGCATGCCGAAGCCCTCGTAGATTGATGGAAAGACGAAGACGCTCGCGGCGGCATACCAGAGCGGCAGTTCCTCTTCGGGAATGTAGCCGATAAACTTCACCCGCTCGCGCAACTGCAACTGTTCGAGACGGGCAAAGATCGGCTCGTACATCCAGCCCTTGCCGCCGCCGATCAACAGCGGCACATCGGGCAGACTGCGGCTGACCAGCGCAAACGCATCGAGCAGGGTGGTCAGATTCTTGCGCGGTTCGAGCGTGCCCACATACAGCACAAATCGTTCGGGCAGACCATGGCGGGCGCGGAACTGGGCGATCGCCGCTGGCGGCGCAGGACGAAAATGCTGCCGGGCAGCGTTCGGCGTCACCACCACTCGCTCGGCGGGAACGCCGAGCAGCCCCACCACTTCGCGTTTAGTGTGCTCGGACACCGCCAGAATGCGGCTGGCGCGCCGCGCGCTCAGGCGGGTTGCCAGATCGAGGTAGATGCGGTTGTAAGAGCGAAAGGTTTGCGGAAAGCGCATGAACGCCAGATCGTGGATGGTGATAACCGTAGGGATCGGGCTGAATAAGGGGGCCACATTCAGGCAGCCGTGGTAGAGGTCAGCCGCGCCGCGCAGGATGATCGGGGCGATTCCCTGCTCCCACGGGATGCGCACCCGCGGGTTGATCGTCGGCAGATGCGATGGCTTAACGGTAAAATTGGCCGGCAGGCCGAGCGCCCGCTGATCGAGGCCGCGGGTGGTGTAAACCGTGTAGTGGTTGACGCGATCGATAGCGGCCAGATGGAGCAAGACCTGTTCGATGTAGTGCGAGACGCCGGCCCGGCGAAACGAGCTGGTGTGGGCCAGCAGATGAGCGTTGATGGCAATACGCATAACTAACAGTGTGGCAAAGCGGCGCTCAGGGCGCCATGGCGGTCGCGGAATCGTAACGATGATGCGGCACCAATCCCCAGTCGCTGAAGGGGAAGTAGATCAGCCAGGCCTGACCGACCACACGGTCGAGCGGCAGGGCATCCCATTCACGCGAGTCGGAACTGTTGCCGCGATTGTCTCCCATCACAAAGATCGATCCGGGTGGCACGGTGATCGGGCCTTGCGCGCACGGATACCCGCCCAGACAGTAGGTAGAAGCGCCGTAGAGGTATGGTTCGTCGAGCAACACGCTGTTGACATAGACGCGACCCTCGCGGATCTCGATCACATCGCCGGCCACGCCGATCACGCGCTTGATATAGTCTTTGCGCACATCGCGCGGATACTCAAAGACCACGATGTCGCCGCGCTGCGGCTGGCGAAACGGGTAGACCACGCGCGGCGGCAGATCGGCCTGACCGGGCAGCAGGCGCAACGGCGCGTTGAGATCAAAGTGGAAGTAGATCAGTTTGTTGACCAGAATGTACTGACCGGTATGGAGGGTTGGCTCCATACTTGATCCCTCGATCTTGAAGTTTTGCACCACGCTCCGTACAATCAAGAAAACCAGCAAAATGAAGATTGCGGTTTCCAGAAGTTCGCGCACCACCTGCCGAATCGGCGCGCGGGGCGCTGCGGCGGGCGCAGTCTCGGCTGAGGGCGGCAGCGACTCTGACGGCAAAGGACTATCGCTCATAGCACAATGTTGCGCGCTCTATGCTACACTACAGGCAGCATCGTGAGTAAGAATGGCGCGCGGAGGGAAGACATCCCTCCGCAGCCACTGGCATTATACTCGAATGAATGCGAAATTGCTAGCCATCTCTAGCCATCTGATGTAAGGATTGCTGATGCTATGTCTCCTCTGGCCACGTTAGTCCAGCCGCTCGATCATGGCCGTGTTCGCTGTCTGGCATGCCAGTGGTATTGCGCGCTTGGGCCGGGCGATGTTGGCCGCTGCAAGATGCGGGTTGGCAGTCAGGATGGCATCGAATTGCTCAACCACGGCATGATCAGCGGCGCCACGATTGGCCCGATCGAAGATCACCGACTCTGGCACTTCTTCCCTGACACCACTGCGCTGGCGATTGGCGGCTGGGGGTACAGCCTGCCGGTCGATCAACAGCGCGGGCAGTACAGTGCGTTGCCTGCCGATCCGGCCAAACAGCGTCGCCTCGATCCGCAACGGGCGGCTGATGTAGCGCTCGAACGGCTCTGTCGCGGGGTGGTGTGGGCATTTGGCGATCCGGCGGTGAACTTTGAATATTTGCTGGCCCTGCTGCAACTGAGCCGGGCTGCCAGCCGCTACACGGCGATTGTGACCAGCGGGATGCTGAGCAGTGAGGCGTTGAGCGAACTTGGCCCGTATCTCAACGGGATCAGTCTCGAACTGCGCGGTTTCTCGGATCAGGCTTATGCCCGCCTGGGCGGCATCAGCGAATGGCGCTCTATCTTGCAGTTTGCCGAAGAGGCGCAACACCGCTGGCAGTGCCATCTGGAGATCACAACCCGCATCCATCACGGGGTCAATGATCATCCTGATGAGCTGCGCGAACTGGTGTCCTGGATCAAGACCACGCTCGGCGCAGAGACGCCATGGCATGTGCTGCCCGGCGATGCCGGCAGCGAAACGGCGGCAGCGACGATGCGCGCCCGCCGGATCGGCCACGAAGGGGGATTGCAGTTTATTTACGGCGCCGAGCCGAGTCAGGCGACCCGCTGCCCGGCCTGTCAGTCCACGCTGATCAATCGGCAACACGGCGTCAGTCGCCGCGTCGATCTCGATGGCAATCGCTGTCTCAACTGCGGCTACACGACCAATCTCTACCTCTCGATTCATAAGGTGATGCGATCGGTCAGGCCATCACCGCGCAATGATCAGTCGTCACCCAACCAGGAATAAGCAACCCTATGGCGCGCAAACCTGAAATTATGAGTCCGGCAGGCTACTGGCCGCAACTCCATGCCGCGATCGAGGCCGGCGCGGATGCAGTCTATTTTGGTCTGACCCACTTTACTGCCCGCGCCAAGACGGGGTTTACCCTCGATGAGCTGCCTGCGGTGATGAAGACGCTGCATCAACGCGGCGTCAAGGGTTACGTGACTTTCAATACGCTGGTCTTTGACCACGAGCTGCGCGCCGCTGCCGATGCGCTGGCTGCCATCGCCGCTGCCGGCGCCGACGCGATTATCGTGCAGGATCTCGGCATTGCTGCGCTTGCTCACCGAATTGTGCCTGATCTACCAATCCATGGCAGCACGCAGATGAGCATCACCAGCGCGGAAGGCGTGGTCTTCGCCGCGCGCTACGGTGTCTCGCGCGTCGTGCTGGCGCGCGAGTTGTCACTCGCAGAAGTTGCAGCGATCCAGGCGCAGAGTCCGATTGAACTGGAGATATTTGTCCACGGGGCGCTCTGCGTGTCCTATTCCGGTCAGTGCTTCTCTTCCGAAGCGTGGGGTGGGCGCAGCGCAAACCGTGGCCAGTGCGCGCAGGCATGCCGCCTGCCGTATGAGTTGATCGTTGATGGGCAACATCGTCCGCTGGGAGCCGCTCGCTATCTGCTCTCGCCCGGCGATCTGGCCGCAATTGATGAGATGGCGACAATTGTCCGTCTCGGCGTGAGCGCTCTGAAGATCGAGGGTCGCTACAAAGATGCTGAGTATGTGGCGATCACAACCGATGCGTATCGACGGGCGCTCGATGCGGCCTGGGCCGGCTTGCCGCCCGACCTGACTGCTGCCGATCGCCTGCATCTTGAGCAGATCTATTCGCGTGGCCTGGGGCCGCATTTTCTGCGCGGCACCAATCATCAGGCGGTCGTTGAGGGGCGCGCGCCGCGTCACCGCGGCCTGCTGATGGGGCGCGTGGTTCGAGTGCGACCTGATGCAATCATTATTGCCCCGGAGCCGGGGCGTGAGGCTGCGCCGTTGAAACCGGGTGACGGTGTGGTCTTCGATGCCGCCGATTGGCGGAGTCCGGAGGAACCGGAAGAAGGTGGCCGGATCTATGCGGTTGAACCAGCCGGAAATGGCCTGCTTGCGCTCAGTTTTGCGCGCGGATCGATCAATCCGCGCCGGATCCGGGCCGGCGATCTGCTCTGGCGCACGAGTGATCCACACACCGAACGGATGGCGCGCCCGTTCGTCCAGCCCGCTGCGCCTGTCCGTCGCCAGCCAGTGCGCGTGCAGGTGACCGCACACACCGGCGCGCCGCTGGTGTTGCGCTGGTCGCTGGTTGAGCAACCAGCGCTGGCGGTGACGGTGCAGAGTGAGGCGCCGTTGACGGCAGCGAGCAATCGACCGCTCGACGAGGCTACCCTGATCGAGCAGTTGGGGCGGCTGGGCGATACGCCGTACCAGTTGGCGACGCTCACGGCGCACATTGCCGGCAACCCCTTTGCGCCTGTCTCGCTGTTGAATCAGTTGCGTCGCCAGGCGGTGGCGGCGCTGGCTGAGGCCCAGGGGCAACCGCCTGCGCGCGCCATTCGCGAACCGGCGCGCGCGCTCGCCGAGATGCTGGCAGCTATCGCCCCGCCCGCTCCGTCGGCTGCGCCCCATCTGCATCTGCTGGTGCGCTCACCGCGCCAGCTCGCGGCGGCTATCGATCTGCGCCCGGCCAGCATCACGCTCGATTATCTCGATCTGGAAGGGTTGAAACCGGCGCTTGCCCAGGCGCGCGCTGCCGGGATTGCCGTTCGCGTAGCTGCGCCGCGCATCCTGAAGCCGGAAGACGAGCGGGTCGCGCGGTTTCTCCGCAAACTGGGCGCGCCACTGCTGGCGCGTTCGACCAGTCTGATCGAGCTGCTGCGCGCCGATCCGACCATTACTCTCGATGGTGATTTCAGTCTGAATGCTGTCAATATCCTTACCGCCGACCTGTTGTTACGGGAAGGATTGCAACGGATCACGCTCACCTATGATCTCAACGCCGATCAGATTGCGCGCCTGGCCCGCCAGATCGGCGGGAGCCGGATCGAGGTCATCGCCTATCAGCATCTGCCCGTCTTCCACACCGAGCACTGTGTCTTCTGTCGCTTCCTGTCAACCGGTTCCAGCTACAAAGATTGCGGCCGTCCATGCGAACGGCATCAGGTGGCATTGCGCGATACCAGCGGTCGCGCTCATCCGGTCATTGCCGATGTTGGTTGTCGCAATACCGTCTTCGGCGCTGAGGCGCAAGAGGCGAGCAAACACATCGATCACTGGCGCGCGGTGGGGATTGCGCACTACCGGCTGGAGTTCGTCCACGAAACTGCTGAGCAGGTGCGCGCGATCACCGAAGCGTTTCGCGCCTACTTTGACGGCGCTATCGACGCGGGCGAGCTGGGGCGGCAGCTTCGCCTTAGCGCGACTCAGGGCGTGACCGAGGGAAGTCTGTTCGTGCCGGCGAACTACGAGTATATTCCGCTGCATTAGAGGAGGCGCGCCATGGTGGAAAGCCTCTGGGATCAACTGGCCAGTCGTCTGGTGGGAGCGCTTGGCGCACAGCGCAGTGAGCTGGTGGAGGTGCGTGATGAAGCGGGCAATCAGCGCCTGCTTCACGCGGTGCTATCCGCCCTTGAGAGCATTGGCGCGGAGCCATTTGTCCAGATTATGCCGGCCCAGCATGTCGAACGGTTGCTGGCGACCACCCCTGCTGATACGCTGGCCGAACGAGATCGTCGGCGGGCAACATGGCTGGCAGAGGTTGATCGTTCGCTGGCCCTGATCGGCGCGCAGCCAGCGCTGCATCAGTTTCCGCCCGCAGCGGTAAGCGCATTCCAGGCCGCCAGCGCGCGCCTGGCCATAATCCGGCAGGAACAGCAGATTCCTCAGCTTCTTGCCGCCATTCCCGCCATTGGCAAGGCGGCTCAGCTCGGTATCAGCCACGAAGAGCTGGAATTGCGCATGATGCCCGCGCTCCTGCTTGACCCGACTGAACTTCAGACGCTGGCCGATCGTCTTTTGCCGTTGATTGATTCAGCCGCCACTCTGACGATCAGCAGCGGTCCCGATGCCACTTTGCAGCTTCAGCGCGCAACACAGCCGTGGCAGTGCGATACCGGTCGGATCGATCCGCAGCGCGCGCCGATCAGCTATCTTCCGGCTGGCTCGCTCACCGCCTCGATCATTCCGACCAGCGTCGAGGGCGATCTCTTCCTGGCGGTTGCCGGCCCGGCGCGCGCAGCTCATCTCCATTTCCACGCTGGCCAGATCACCCGCGTCAGCGCAATGTATGGCGAGAGCGAATTACAGGCGCTCTGCGCTCGATTCGCTGGCGAACCACCTTCAACCGTACAGCTTAGCATCGGCCTGAATCCGCGTCTGACTCAACCCCTGGGCTGGCCGATGGTCGATCGACACAGCCAGGGCGCGCTGACCATTTCGCTGCTGACCCCGGAGTCGCACCATCTCGACTTCACCCTGACTACTGCGAGTCTGCGCGTTGACGACCGGATCGTGATCGAGCAGGGCCGACTGGCGCCGGCGTAAGCCGGCATGAGCGCCAGAGCCGGAGTTACGCCGCAGCGCACAGCGCCGCATAGCGATGAAACGCGCTCGCAGCCGCTTCAGTGAGCGCCGGGCCATGGCCGAAGCATAGCGTAGTGAAGTGAAGGCGATCGAGCCGGGTGATGCTGGCAGCGCTGGCAGCGGCATCTTCAATCATCAGCGGCGGGCGCAGCTTCTGGCCGAGATGCATTACGGCATCGGCGACGAAGAGGGTTTGTTGCGCCGACCAGCGCAGAGCGATCTGACCGACGGAATGGCCGGGAATATGGATCACCTCCAGGCCGCCCGCGATCGGGATGATCGCGCCATCTTCGACACACCGATCGACGCGGGCGGGCGGAAACCGTTTCGGTAGCGCCAGTTTCCCTATCTGCCACCCCAGCCGGTTCAGCCAGCCCGCATTGCTGTGGGCGGTTGCGCGCAACCCCTGCCCGGCGCTGACCATCTCAGCGTCAAGGGGATGCATCCAGACCGTGGCGCCCGTGCATTCTTGTAGCGTTGCCAGATTGCCGGCGTGATCGACGTGATGATGGGTCACGATGATGTGCTGCACCATCTCCGGCGCGCGCCCTAATGTGGACAGGCCAGCCAGCACGCCAGCGCCGCGATCGGGAAACCCGGTATCGATCAGGGTAACGCCATCGGCGGTCAGGATGAAGAAGACGTTGACCGACCCCAGCGGGATCGGCAACGTCAGTTCGTACAGTCCGGGCACGACAAGGCGCGGCGTAGTCACTGTCCCCCCCCTCCCATTTGTCGTCGCTTGCTGCCGCTGGCGAAGCCAGCGCCGCGCGACGATTCTTTAGCCAGCGAACGTTAATAATTCTCGCGCAGCCACTGCCGCCAGCCGGCATCGAACTCTTGATAGGTCAGGCCAAACGCCTTCTGCAACGCTCGATCGTAGAACTCGATGCCGGTGCCGGGCGTATCGCGCACCGCCGCCGCCAGCCGCCAGAAGCCGTCCAGCCCGCCCTGGGTTTCGACAATGTAGGCGACCAGCGAGTAGGCAAAGCCGTAGGCCAGACTGCGATCGACTTCGAGCGTGGTCATGTGATCCATGTCTTGCGGGCGAATGCCGCCATCGGGATCAACCAGCGGGATAATCCGTCCCATGCGCACCGCGGCGCTGACCGCATTGCGGCGCGGGTTGTTTGAGACGTATTCGGCCAGACCTTCGCTCATCCAGTCAGTGATGCGATACTCTTGCGCAAAGGCGCGGGTGTAGGCCCAGTGGGTCAGTTCGTGGACGATAGTGCTGTAGAGATCTTCCTGCCAGCCAGCGCGCGGATCATAGAAGCCGAAGGCATACGAGAAGGGGGCGAAGATGTCCACCCGATCGTTGCGCGGGCGCGAACCAGCCGAGTACCATGCCAGCGAGTTGGGATTAACCGGCGGGGTAATGCCGAAGATGGGGCGCAGGTAAACATTGAACTTGTTTTCAGGGGTGCGGCCCAGGGTATCAATTACCTGCTGGCGTGCCCGCGTAACCATATCGACGATCACCTCATTGACTTCCGCCGACCATTCATAGGTGTTGAGCGTGAAGTGCTCGGTCTCGATCTTGATCTTGGCGCCGAGCTGTTCTTCACTCGGTTCACTCAACACCCAGCGCCCGTCATCGAGCTGACGGAAGAGCAGGTCGCGCCGATAGCCGCCATCGTCAATTGCCGCCTGCCAGAAACCGTGATCACGGGGTGTGACTTCCAGCACTCGCATGCGACCAAACTGTGAACCGCTGAATGATGAGGACTGAAAGGTGTTGAAGCGCTCTTCGACCAGGCGACGGAAGGGAGCATTGGTCTGATCGACCACCGAGCGCAGCAGTTCGACATTGTTGGTGTTGTAGGCCTCGATATAATCATCGAGCGCGCGCTGAATGCCGGCGGCAACCGCCTCAGGCGTCAGTGCCGTCGGCGCTGCGGTTGGGGCGGGCGCAACCGGCGTCGGCGTAGGTTCAGGCTTTGGGGCAGGAGTATTGGTTGGGAGACTAGTCGGCTCCGGCGCGGGCGTGGTTGGGCTGGCGCATGCAGCCAGCGCCAGCGCCAGCAAGACGAGAAACGAGACAACGCGCATAAAACAACCTCCAGAGCGTCTGTTGCGTTACCGATATTGTACCGCGCCTGACCAACCATTGCATACTATGCAGCGCACATTTCCTGCGCAAAACCCGTTCGCGCGCAACGGTTCGGGGGCAGCGCCCGCGATCAGGCCACCGAGTAACAACACCATGGGCACAATGCCGTGACAGCAATGAGTCTGGAAACGATTGCCTGGCTGCGTTCGGCTGCCGGCGCAGCGCTGGTCGCCGAGCTGGTGGCGCGCGGGGTGAGCGAGCGTGATCTGTTGCGCGAGTTGAACCGTCTGCGTCGTCAGCTCCCCGGCGAACAGGCGCGCGCTGCGGTCGAACAGGCAATCTTGCGCCGGCGCGCGCTGGCAAGGTTTCCCCAGGCAGCGCAGATGCTGTTCTCCCGCGACGGGCTTGAGCAGGCATCCTCGGCAGTGGTGGCCGCGCATCGCGCAGCTCGCCTCGCGCCCTGGGGCGAGGTGGCCGATCTCGGCTGCGGCATCGGGGGCGATACAATTGCGCTGGCGACGGCTGGCGCGCGGGTGATTGCAGTCGATCGCGATCCGGTCAGGCTGGCGCTGGCCGAAGCCAACGTCACGGCGCTCGGTCTGCGTGATCGAGTAACCTTTGTCTTGCGCGATTTGCTCCAGGAACCGCCGCCGCCAGCAGCAGCACTGTTCTGCGATCCGGCGCGTCGCGCAGGCGATCGGCGCGTGTTCGATCCGGAATTGTATGCGCCGCCGCTCAGCCATGTGCTGGCCTGGCGACAGCAGGCAGCGGCGCTGGCGATCAAGCTGGCGCCCGGCATCGATCATGCCCTGCGACCGCCGGACGCCGAGATCGAGTTTGTATCGCTTGATGGTGAGCTGAAAGAAGCGATCCTCTGGTGCGGCCCGCTGGCCACGAGCGAACGGCGCGCCACTATCTTGCGCAGCGCCGGATCGAGTGCCACGCTGGAATCATCTCCCGCGCCGGCGCCGCCGATCAGCCCGCCGCTCGCCGTCTTGTACGAACCTGATCCGGCGATCATCAGAGCCGGTCTGGTGGCCCATCTGGCCCAGCTCCTCGACGCCGCGCAACTGACGCCCGATATTGCCTACCTGACCGCCGCTACCGCGCAGGCAACACCCTTCGCCCGCGCCTGGCCCATCATCACGTGGTTGCCCTTCCAACTGAAACGCCTGCGCGCGCAGTTGCGCGCGCTCGATGCCGGATTGGTGACGGTCAAAAAGCGCGGTTCACCGCTCGACCCGGCAACGCTGGCCCGTCAGTTGCGCGGCAACGGCAGTCAACATCTCCTCGTTGCGCTGACTCAAACACCGACTGGCCCCATCGCCGTGATCTGTAGCGCAGATCCGGTATCTATGGTACTGTAGGAGCAGCAATAATTGATCAGTCAAAAGCCGGACGGATATGACACTTTCACGCGCTGCTCGCTACCGGGGATTGACCATCCTGATCGTCATCAACTTCATGATGTATGCCGGATTCTTCATGGTCATCCCGCTGGTCTCGGTGCATTATGTGCAAACGATGGGCTTTGCCGCAGTCACTGTAGGGCTGGCGCTGGCGCTGCGACAACTGGTGCAGCAAGGCGTCAGCGTTGGCGGCGGGGTGCTCTCCGACTACTTCGGCGGACGCAATCTGATCACTGCCGGGGTACTGGTGCGGGCGGCTGGCTTTGCCAGTCTGGCCTACGCGAGCACGCCACCGCTGCTCTTTCTCTCCATGCTGCTCTCGGCGCTGGGCGGAGCGCTGTTTGAAGCGCCGAGCCGGGCCGGGATCGCTGCGCTCACCACCGAAGACGAGCGCGCCCGCGCCTTCTCTATCAATGGCGTCGGCGGCGGGCTGGGGATGGTGGTTGGGCCGCTGATCGGTTCCTTTCTGCTCGGCTACGGCTTTAGCGCCGTAGCGCTGGCAGCAGCATTCTGCTTCGCCCTGATCGGCGTAGTAACGCTCTGGTTGCCGCCCATCACGACAGCCGCCGATCGCAATCGGCTTGGCTTCGGTCTGGGTCTGGCCTTGCGCGATCGCACCTTCATGATCTTCACAGCGCTGCTGATGGGTTACTGGTTTATGTGGGTGCAGCTCACGATCAGTCTGCCCCTGATCGGCGAACAACTGGCAAACGCCGCCGATGCCGTGCGCTGGATCTACGGCATCAACGCCGGGATGACCGTCGCCCTGCAACTGCCGCTGATCAGCCTGGCAGAGCGCCGACTTCGTCCCTTTACCATCCTGATTCTGGGGATCGCGCTGATGGCGCTGGGATTGGGGATGGTCGCGCTGGCCACCTCTTTCGGACTGCTGCTCGGCTGCGTCGTCATCTTTACGTGCGGCACGCTGCTGGCTACGCCCAGCCAGCAAAGCGTGGCCGCAGCCCTGGCCGATCCGCGCGCGCTCGGCTCGTACTTCGGCGTCAATGCGCTCGCGCTGGCCATCGGGGGCAGTCTCGGCAATCTCAGCGGCGGCCTGTTGATCGATCTGGCTAACGCATTCGCCATGCCGGCGTTGCCGTGGCTGGTCTTCGCCACTGTAGGCCTGATCAGCGCTGCCGGACTGCTCGGACTGGCGCGCTCATTGCGCCGGTCTGGCCCGGCTCTGGTCAGCGCGCAACAGCGGTAAAATAGCAGCATCATCACTCGCAACAGTTGAGCTGGAAAGGAACATCTGCCGTGCCCAACAACCGCTTCGCTTTCTTCAATGGCGAGATCGTGCCGATCGAACAGGCCCAGGTGAGCGTCATGACCAATGCGCTCAACTACGGCACCGGTTGCTTCGAGGGAATCCGGGGCTACTGGAATGCCGAGCATCAGCAACTGTACGTCTTCTGCCTGCGCGAGCACATGGAGCGCCTGCACCGCTCGTGCCGCATCTTGATGATGAAACTGCCCTACAGTGTTGACGAGCTATGCCGGATCACGGTTGAACTGCTGCGCCGGGAAGAGTTTCGCGAAGATGTCTATATTCGCCCGCTGGTCTACAAGAGCGATCCAGCTATCGCCGTGCAACTCCACAGCCTCAACGACAGCTTCACCATGTTTGCCATCGGTTTCGGGCAGTATCTGTCGGGCAGTTCGATCCGGGCCTGCGTCTCATCGTGGCGTCGGATCGACGATAACATCATCCCCTCACGGGCTAAAGCCTGCGGCGCCTACCTCAATTCGGCGCTGGCGAAAAGCGAGGCGATGCTCAACGGCTACGATGAAGCAATTGTGCTCAGCAGTGATGGCCATGTCTCGGAAGCGTCGGCAGCCAATCTTTTCATCGCGCGCAATGGCGTCCTGATCACGCCGCCGACCAGCGGCGATATTCTTGAAGGAATCACCCGCCAGGTGGTGATGGAGCTGGCGCGCAACCAGTTGGGCATTCCGGTGCGCGAAGCGCCCATCGATCGCACCGAGCTGTATGTGGCCGATGAAGCCTTCTTCTGTGGCACCGGTGTCGAGATTAAACCGATCGTCGAGATCGACCGCCGTCCTATCGGCCAGGGCACGATTGGCCCCATCGGAACAATGCTGGTCAATCTGTATGCTGATGTAGTGCGCGGACGCCTCAGCGCCTATCGCGATTGGTGTACGCCGGTCTACGAGCAGGTCTAGAGGCAGCGTGATCCGGAGTAAGAGCGACGTTGAGCGGCAACGTCGCTCTTGATCATCGATCGATCAGGCTGCCTCAGCCGTGCTTCACCTTATCGCGGAACAGCTTGTGGAACTTCGCTACCTTCGGCGCAACGACGAACTGGCAATACGGCTGGTACGGATTGTGAGCAAAATATTCCTGATGGTAATCCTCTGCCGGGTAGAAGGTCGTTGCCGGCGCCAGCTCGGTCACAATCGGGTTGCGGAACACGCCAGCCTCAGTTAACTCCCGAATAACCTGCTCGGCGATCTGTCGCTGCTCGTCTGAGTGATAAAAGATCGCCGAACGATATTGAGTGCCCACATCCGCCCCCTGCCGGTTAAGCGTGGTCGGATCGTGAATGCTAAAGAAGATATCAAGCAACTCGCGGAAGCTGATCACCGCCGGATCGAAGCGCAGTTGCACCGCTTCGGCGTGACCGGTATCACCCGCGCATACCTGCCGATACGTGGGATTGGGCACGTGACCGCCGGTATATCCCGACACCACATCATGCACGCCGATGACCTGATCATAAACTGCTTCGAGACACCAAAAACATCCTCCGGCCAGCGTGGCCGTTTCGAGTGCCATAGCCCTGCTCCTTCGTCGCGCTCCATCATGTCTGCATGTACAGTCTACCGCAGTTTTGAGGTGAATACCGGCGATACATTTCTGTCGCCAGACTCCCGATATCCCTTCAGGCAACGGATGGCGGCGGTGCGGCATCCCCGCCTCACGCGGGCAGAATGAGCCGTGAGGCCTGGCTCTCGCTGAACGAGGGGATTGCTGCGGGCGCTGGCGCGCCTTCGCAATGACATACATGGGCGCGGCAATCTCCCACTCCGTTGTCATGCGGCACGACAGTCAATCAAGGTATGGTATAATCGCGTGATGTCACGTGGGAGCAAGAGCATGGAAAACGCTCCCGATTACCTTTCTGTTCCGCCGCCGCGTCCGGAACGCGCTGCCGGTCGTCAGGCGAGCGGAACGTCACCAGAGGAGGCTTTTTGTGCGCGAACGTCGTCGTGACTACGAACTGGTCATCATCATCAATCCACTCTTTGCCAACGATGAAGGCATTACCGCCAACATCGAACGCATCAAGCAGACAGTCGAACAACTCGGCGGGCAGATCAACACGGTCAGTCAGTCATCACCGTGGGGCCGCCGCAAGCTGGCGTATCCGATCCGTGAATATGTCACCGGTGAAGCCAGTCGGCGCAAATTTACCGAAGGCTACTACGTCTTCTTCACGTTCACCCTGAGCGCAGCGAAAGTGGCCGAACTCGATCGCGCGATTCGGTTGAACGACAACATTCTGCGCCACCTGATTGTCCTGGTCGAGGGCCGCAAGGAGCAGCCGTTGCAAGCTGAACCAGAGGCCGAAGCCGAGCCGGTGTCAGACGAGTCGTAATCAGACGCACAGCGTGCCGGCAATCAGGAACCAATGACTCCGGGAGGAGGCCATGGGCCGTGATTTGAACAAAGTAATGATTATTGGCCGTCTCGGCGCCAATCCGGAGCTTCGTTACACCGCCGCCGGCACGCCTGTCGCCACCTTTCGCGTCGCGGCGAGTCGCCAGTGGCGCGATCCAAATGGCGACCTGCACGAAGAGACCGAATGGTTCAATGTCGTAGCCTGGAACCGATTAGCCGAAATCTGTAGCCAATACCTCAGTCGGGGTGCGCGGGTCTACGTTGAGGGACGCCTGCAAACGCGGGTCTGGGACGATGCGCAGAGCGGGCAATCGCGATCGCGGGTAGAAGTGGTCGCGCAGGATGTGATATTGCTCGATCAGCGATCGGCGACTGCCGATGAGTCTTCTTCCCGCCCACCGCGCCGCGATCCGCCGCCTGATATTGGCGATGATGATATTCCATTTTAGCCTATGTCACAAACACCCAAGTCGCCACGGAGCGCGCCAGCGCCGGCGCCGCGTCGCCCATCGCGCCGACGCCTGGAAGAAGAACGCCGCCAGCGCCTGATTATTCTCACGACAGCCAGCGCGATCGCGATCGCGCTGGTTGCTGTGCTGATCGGCGTCATTTACGAACAGGTGTGGATTCCCAGCCGCCCGGTTGCCCAGGTTGGTTCAGCCACGCTGACCCGCAGCGATTACTGGCGCGAACGTCGCCTGGCCTACGCGCGCCAGGTCACGCAGAACTTTCAGTTGCTCGACCTCTTCGGCAACGATCCGCAGCTTGCGCAGCAGTTTCAAGGGCAGAGTGCAGTGATCGATCAGCAAATCCGCGCCTTGCGCCGGGCTGAGATAGAGGATCGGATCGTGTCGGAGTGGATTGACCGTCAGATCAAGCTGCGCGCTGCCGCTGATTTCGGCATTGTCGTTAGCGATGGCGAAATTGCCCAGGAGATCGTCGCTGATCTGGCGTTTCTGTTTATTCCGCCGTTGCCGGAACCAACGCCGACCCCCGATCCCAACGCTACACCAACGCCGACCCCCGATCCAGAGGCAACCCCGACGCCGGAACCGACGCCCGGCGGACCGTCGCCGACACCATTCCCTACCCCCACGCTCGCGCCAACCCCGCTGCCTGCCGAGGCGCAGAGTCAGCTTGAGCAGATTATCAACGAGATTTACCGGCGGTACGAGCTGGAATTGATTGTGACCGAAAAAGCGCCTGAACTGAGCAAGGACGAGTTCCGTCAGGCGCTGGCCCAGCAGTATCAGGAACGCCTGCTAAACGAGCGCATCCAGGCCCGCCTGGTGCCCGAAGAGGGCTTTCCCTATCGCACCGAACCGGAACGGGTGAGCGCGCGTCAGATTCTGATCGCGGTTAATCCGCCAGCCGATGCCAGCAGTGAACAGATTGAAGCGGCCTTTGCCGCAGCCCTGCCAACGGCGCAGGCGATCGTGGCCGATCTGCGCGCCGGCGCAGATTTCGCCGCCCTGGCCGCCGAGCGATCTGATGATCCTGGATCGCGTGACAATGGCGGTGACATCGGTTCGTTCGACCGAACGGGATTCGCCGACAATGGCGCGGTCTACCCGCCGGAACTGGTTGAGGCGGCATTTGCGCTGCCGCTCAATCAGATCAGCGATCCAATTCGGACGCAGTTCGGCTGGCATATTCTCGAAGTGACGGCGCAGTCAGTGCCATCACCGGAGGATCAGCTCCGCCAGGCGCGCACCAAAGCGCTCGATGACTGGCTGGTTGAGCAGCGGGCAACCGTCGGCGCCCGCCGCTTCCCTGAGCCGACGCCAACCCCAACGCTGGCCCCGACCGTTCCGGCGCCAACGCCAGTGCCAACCTACCTGCCCGGCCCGCCCACGCCAGTGCCGACTCCGGAACCGGAGCCGACAATCGAACCAGTGCCGGAGCCGACACCGGTCACGCCGTAACCGCAAGCGGCGCGCTGAAGCTGTCTGGCTTTGGCGCGCCTGACGATCACTATGGAACGCTGGCGACCATTACCATCACCCCGTCTCTGGTTAGGGATTGCGCTTGCCGGTTTGAGTCTGGCGGGCGCGGGCTGGCTGTGGGCGCAATTGACTGCCATCCTGCGCGGCCCGATCGAGCAATGGCCGATCGATGGCTGGGTGTTTGGGCAGGCGGCGCTGGCGCTCGCGCTGCTGGCGCTGGGGCTGATCGCACTCTACCGGGTTGGCGCTACGCTGACCCTGTCGTACCGTCTCGATCGCAATGGCCTCTATATCCACTGGCTGGGCAGCAAAGCCACCATTCCCCTCAACCTGATCGACCGTGTTGAGCAGGGCGCGATCGCCGAGCGAAACTGGCAGGCCGCTTTGCGCAGTATTGGCTACTACCACGGTCGCGTCGTCGCCCGCGATGGCACCGTCATCCACCGCTTCACTACCCGTCCACTGGCTGAAGCGCTGATCGTCTATGCCGGGAACGAAGCGTATGCCATCTCGCCGGTCGATCAGGCGGGGTTTGTGCAAGAGCTGGAACAACGCCGCCGGTTAGGCGTTATTCAATCGCTCACACCCGGGATCACGATCGCCCGTTTTCTGGTTTACGACTTCTGGGCCGATCCGATCATTCGCCCGCTTTTGCTGATAACGCTGGCGCTCAATCTCTGCCTGTTCGGCGCGATCGCGATCATCTTTCCATCACTGCCCTTCGAATTGAGCTGGCGCGGCGATCAGATCGGCGTGGCTGCCGAACTGGCTCCCCGCGCGCGTATCTTCTTCTTCCCGCTGGCTGCCGCGCTCACTGCGCTCTTCAATGTTGCCGGCGGATTGCTGATCTATCGCTCCAGTCCGCTGGCAGCCCGATTGTGGCAGGGATTCTCGCCGGCTATCCAGATCTTCTTCGCGATCGCCACCCTGGCTGTGCTGCGCGGATAGCCGCGCGCCAAAGGTTCGATCGGGAAGTATTCCCCTGTAGTTTCCTTGACATTCTCCCTTCGCGCATGGTACGATTCCTGTTACCGAAAGGAATGATGTCACACAGATGTGCAGCGCACCGTTGCGCACCTCACCCCGGTCGATAGCCTGTTGCGGAGAAAGGAGGCAAAGCAGAAGCGTTTCTATGCCCACGCGCAGCAAACAGACTGCGCATACCGTCCGTCAGTAGACTGGTTTCTCGTGGTATCGTCTTGTGTTTGCAGATGCTATTGCAAGGAGTGTCGCAATGAATGCGCTACCCTGGCGTCACTCGCTCACCCTCGCCCTGATCTTTGTTTTGCTGTTGCCCGCGCTTGCCGCCTGTGGCGGCGGTTCCGGCCCTGCCGCTGAACCCACGACTGCGCCGGCGGCTCAGCCAACCAGCGCGCAGGCTGCGCAACCGACTGCTGCGCCGCAACCGACCGCCGCGCCGCAACCGACAACTGCCGCACCATCAACTATTGGCACCGCCCAACCCGGCGTGCTCCGGCTCAACACCGGCGCTGAACCAGATAACATCGATCCGCAGAAAGCCAGCTTCGTCAATGAGATTCGGTTCATCATGATGGCCTATCAGGCTTTGATGACATTCGATCTCAACATGAACCCCATTCCCGGCGCTGCGGAAAAGGTTGATGTCTCGGCGGACGGCACAGTCTACACCTTCACGCTGCGTCGCGATGGCAAGTACAGCGATGGCACGCCGGTGACCGCGCGTAATTTCGAGTACGCCTGGAAGCGGTTGGCCGATCCGGAAACGGCAGGCGAGTATCAATCGCTTCCCTGCGGCATCATTAAGGGCTATAGCGAATACAGTGCCGCCGCCTGTCAGGGCCTCTCGATGGAAGAGGTCATGAAGCTCGATCTCGACAAATTGCGCGATGAGTTTGGCGTTAAAGCGCTCGATGACTACACGTTGCAGATCGAGCTGGTTGCGCCCGCGCCGTACTTCCTCAGCATGGCAGCCTTGTGGATCGGCGCGCCCGTGCGTGAAGAGGACGTCGCGAAGGGCGATGACTGGTGGTACTATCCTGAAAATTACATCGGCAATGGCCCCTTCGTGCTGAAAGAGTGGGAGCACGATAGCAAGGCGATCTGGGAACCCAATCCCAACTATGTCGGTCCGCTCGGTCCGGTTAAGCTCAAGCGGGTCGAGTACTACATGATCACCGACGGACAGGTAGCGTTCCAGGCTTATCAGAACGGCGAGCTGGATATTCTCGGCGTCGGCGCTGAGGATTTGTCAACTGTGCAATCAGATCCAGTGCTGAGGCAGCAGATCATCGATGTGCCCGGTTCCTGCACCTTCTACTTCGGCTTCAACCTGAGCAAGCCGCCGTTCGACAACAAGCTGGTGCGGCAAGCGTTCGCGCAGGCACTCGACCGCGAAGCCTACGTGCGCGATGTGTTCAACGGACTGGGCTCGCCAACCTACAGCTTCATTCCACCCGGCTTCCCTGGCTACCAGCCCGATCTACGCCTTTGGGAGTTCAACCCCGAAAAAGCGAAGCAAACGCTGGCCGAAGCTGGCTATCCGAATGGCCAGGGCTTGCCTGAAATCAAGCTCACCTATTCGGGCACGGCGCGCAACAATGCTCGCTTCGAGTGGGTGGCCAATCAGTTCCGGCAGAACCTCGGCATCGACGTGATTCTCGATCCGATCGATCCGACCGCATTTGCGGCGGCAACCAAGGACAATCCGCCTCAGATGTTCTCGCTCGGCTGGTGCGCTGACTATCCTGATCCCCAGAACTGGGTTTCGCTCTTCCAGACCAACGGCCTGTTGAGCGCGCGCGTCAACTACTCCAACCCGCAACTGGATGAGCTGGTGCGCCAGGCCGACATCGAGCAGGATCCGGTACGTCGCGCCGAACTATACGCGCAGGCCCAGACCATTCTGGTTGAAGATGCGCCAGTGGTCTTCATGCTCAACGACGGCGGTCCAGTACTGTTGAAACCCTACGTGAAGGGCATTACGCCTGACACTATCACGCCGCTCGATTACTGGCTCGGTTTCTTCAACCTGCCCAACGTGGACGTCCAGCCTTAAGTATCTCCGGCGGCGCAGGCAACCTGCTTGCGCCGCCCCTCGTCGCTTATGACAGCCTACATCATTCGACGCTTGCTCTGGAATATTCCAGTGCTGATCATCGTTGGCTTTATCACCTTCGGCATCGCCAAGCTGACTCCGGGCGGACCATTCGACACTCAACCCGAACGGCGCCAGCTCTCGCCGCGGGTTGAAGCTATCCTGCGCGAGCGGTTCGGCATGGATCTGCCGTTCTGGCGCCAGTTTACCCGCTATATGTTCTTCGACATTGTGCCCGACCGTTCCGAACGAGGATGGCGGATCGAGTGGGGCGCCATTGCCGGTAACCTCGGCCCAACCTACGCCTCGCGCGGAGCGCGCACGGTGCAGCAAGAGCTGTTTGAAGGGACTCCCACCCGCCCCAGCAAGTTCTACTACTCGGCCCGGCTGGGTTTGCAGGCGCTGGCGTTTGCCGTGATCCTGGGCGTCCCGTTGGGCATTCTGGCTGCGCTGCGCCAGAATACCTGGCTCGATTATCTGCTATCGCTCTCGTCAACCGTCTTCGTTGCGCTCGGCACGCTCATTACCAGCCTGATTCTGGTGATCATCTTTGCGGTTATGCTGAAGTGGTTTACGGTTATTCCCGACTGGAGTGATCCGGTAAAACCGTGGATTCTGCCCACGCTTGCGCTGGGTTCAACCAGTATGGCCTTCATCGCGCGGCTGACGCGGGCAAGCATGCTGGAAGTGAAGCGACAGGATTACGTGCGCACGGCGCAGGCCAAAGGACTGGCCGGACAGGTGATCGTCTGGCGCCACATGCTGAAGAATGCCTTGCTGCCGGTGGTGACGATTCTGGGGCCGGCGCTGGCAGGATTAATCACCGGCACCCTGTTTGTTGAGACCATTTTTCAGGTGCCCGGCATGGGGCGCACGTTCGTTGATGCGATCGGCAAGCGCGATTACTCGATGATTATGGCCGGATCGCTTATTTATGTCTTCTTCCTGGGCATCGCTAACCTGCTGGTTGATATTGCCTACGGCATACTCGATCCACGCATTTCGTACAAGTAGTGAGGAGCAAGGGTGACATCACCGGCCAAATCGCTCAGCAATCCCATCGATCTGCAACTGACCAACACCAAACCGCGCAGCCTGTGGTCGGATGCATTGCGGCGGCTACGCCGTAACCGCGCGGCCATGGTGGGGCTGGTAGTTATTATCGGATATGTAATAGTAGCTATCGCCGCTCCGTGGCTGGCGCCGCACAACCCGGTGCAACAATTCCCGAATAACAGTATGCGCCCGCCAGCCTGGGTCACCGATAATCCTGCCAGGATGGGCGTTCCGGAACATCCGCTCGGCACCGATACGCTGGGCCGCGACGTGCTCTCGCGGTTGATGTATGCGATTCGGGTGTCACTGATTGTCGGGATTGTGCCGCAATTTGCTATCCTGCTGATCGGGGTCAGCATCGGGCTGATCTCTGGCTTCGCCGGCGGCTGGATCGATAATCTGCTGATGCGCTTTACCGAAATCGTGGCTGCTTTTCCTGACCTGCTTTTTATTATTGCCCTCTCGACCGCGTTCCGCGAGACTTGGCTTGGGCGCACGTTCAACGGTTTGCTGCTGATCTTCGTGGCAGTATCGCTGGTAAGCTGGACTGGCATCGCCCGTCTGGTGCGCGGACAGGTGCTGTCGCTGAAAGAGAAAGAGTTTGTTGAGGCAGCGCGCGCGGTGGGAGTGCCAACACTGGCAATTCTCTGGCGACATATTCTGCCTAACACGCTGGCGCCGATTATCGTCTCTACTTCGTTCAGCATTCCGGCGCTGATCAGCGCCGAGGCTGTGCTCACCATTCTCGGCGTTGGCATGCGGCCCTCGGTCGATCCGGCCAACCCCTTCCCGACCAGTCTTGGCGTGATGTTGACCGAAGGTTACAATAACCTCTCGTCAGGGCCATGGCTGCTCAGCTTCCCGGTTATTCTGATCGCGGGTCTGATGCTCTCGTTCACCTTCCTCGGCGATGGCCTGCGCGATGCGCTCGATCCACGGGAACGGTAACGTTGCGTTTCAATCAGCGCAGGCGCTCTGAGCTTGCTCGTGACGGGCTGCGCGTCGATCAGCGGCCAGTCGGCGCGCGCGGCGCGGCGTTGTTGCTCTGAGCGGAAGCGCTGGAGCAATCAGCGCCAGCAGCGCCAGTCCAATCCGCAGATCGAACGCAGGAAGGGTGAAGGTCGGAAATGGATAATAGACCAGCGCTGCCGGATCGAGCAGGCGCGCGGCAGCGACTGCAATCAGGGCCGTAAGGGCGGCAACACACGCAACGGTATCGTGACGATGCCAGCGTTCGCGGCGGTAGGTAGTGCGGGGCACGGCATGACTCAGGCCGCGCGCTGCCCAGCCAACCAAAACCAGGCTTATGCCGCCGAGCGGCGCAAGAGTCGGGAACGTAGCCGGCCCGCCCCAAAGCCAGCCCAGGATGGCCGTAACCATACCGAGCAACCCGCTGAGCAACGCCAGCATACGCCCGCGCATAGGCGCAGTTGCCAGCGCGCGACCGTAGCCCCGCGCTTCTAATGCCTCGGCCAGATGCAGCGAACGTTCCAGACTGCCTGCCAGCACCGGCCCGATCAGCGCCCACCAGCTTCGCAGACTGCCGAAACGATGGCCACGCGCGCGCTGCGCGGCGGTGATGTCCTGGACAGAGCGCACCAGCGCCGGCACCAGCGCGAGCGCAATGGTCACCGCCAGCCCGGCGTGGAAGAGCGAGCGTGGCACGAGACGCAACAGGCGATGGTGATCAACCAGCGCATTGAACGCGCCAAAGATCAGCAGGAGCGTCCACAAACCCAGCCCGCGCGTCGCGCCCCAGGCCAGCGCCTCCGCAGTCACCGGGCCGCCCAGCACGATCCCGCCGAGCCAGACCGGCAGGCGGAATGCGGGCAGCGCCATCAAGATCGTGGTTCCGCGCGGGCCGCCCGCCGTCACCACGGCGAAGACCACGTATCCCAGCCAGATGATGAACCCAGCCCGGGCGAAGAGGGCAAAACTGCGCGCTAGAGGTCGATCGTCACGGCGCGCGACGAAGACCTGCGTCACTACCAGGATGAGCACGATGTGGTAGAGCGGGTGCGGCGCCAGCGTTGCGATTGCCGCCGCAGCAACCAGCCAGCAGAGCCATGCCCGCGTATGCATCAGAGCGCCCCCAATCGCACCGACAGCGCAGCCAGCGCCACCACCTCGCCAAGTTCGCACAGCGCGCCATAGGTATCACCGGTCAGGCCACCCAGATCGCGCACCCACCAGCGGGCAAGCAGATGGGCAACGACCAGCGCCAGCCCTACCGCAATCAGACCGGCTATCCCGGCGCAAAGCAGCGCGCATGCCGCTGTCATAACCGACGACCACCAGAGATCGCGCTGACGAACATGCGCGTTGAAGGTTCGTCCCAATCCCCCTTCGCGCGCCGGCGGAAAGCAGTAGATGCCGTAGCAATCGGCCCAACGCCCCAGTACCGGCGCCAGCAAGAGCGCCGGCCATGTCGGAGACGCGCCGGCAATCAGCACCACCTTCAGCAAGAGCACCACGATCAGAGCCAGCGCGCCCATTGCTCCGATCCGGCTGTCTTTCATGATTTCGAGCTTGCGTTCACGCGAACGCCAGCTCATCACCGCATCGAAGGTGTCACTCACACCATCGAGGTGCAAACCGCCTGTCATGATCCCCCACGTAGCGACAACCAGCGCCGCAGCAGTGAGATCGCCCCAGAGCGGGCGGGCCAGCGTATCAACTGCTACTAACGTGCCGCCGATAACTAGCCCGACAGCCGGAAACCAGGGAATGGCTCGCGCGACACTCTGCTCGTTCATCGGCGGCAGCCCGGGTAGGGGAATGATGGTCAGGAAGCGCACCGCTTCTATGAACCCAGTGACGGAGCGGGTCGATGTCTCGCTCATCCTTGCTCTCCCTCCATCGTCTCATCACCGAGCGGCGGCGTCAGATTGACCATCCGCGTGATGATTGACGAGCCATAGACATCAAGCGCGGTGATACTGCCCAGATCGATCCGCCAGCGCCAGTGTTCGGTTATTGGCATACGGCAGCAGTGGCAGAGCACGATCTGGATCGGAGTGGCGTGCGTCACTATCGCCAGTCGTCCCCCGGCGTAGTTTGTCAGCAGATCTTCCCAGGCCTGGATCACGCGCGCCGCTGCCTCGGCCAGACTCTCACCGCCGGTTGGTCGGCCATCGATCCCCTGCGCCCAGCGCGCGCGCAGCTCGTCAGGGTAGCGTTGCCCCACCTCACGATAGGTCAATCCCTCCCAGCGGCCATGATCAATCTCCAGCCAGCGCTCATCTTCGATCACAGGCAGCGCTGATCGCCCGGCGCAGAGAGCCGCCGCCAGCGCGCGCGCGCGATCGGTGGGACTGGTGATCACATGGGTAAAGGGGAGGGCGCGCAATCGCCGCGCGACCGCCGCTGTCTGGCGCTGACCATAGACGGTCAGCGGACTCTCGCCGCGCCCCAGATAGCGACGCGCGCGGTTGGCAACTGTTTGACCGTGCCGAATGAGCCAGGTACTGGTGCGCATTGCTGTCTCGCCTGTTCACTGCCGCCGCCGAGCAGTCACTACGATACCGCCGATCAAGAGCGCTACCAGCGCCACAAATCCCAGCCACTGGACAGTGCCGGCTGGCGCGGTTGCTGACGGATCAGCCACAGCGGAGGATGATGTGGTCGCCGTCGCCGCGCTGGTGGCCGTTGCCGTCGGCACGCTGGTGGCCGTTGCCGTCGCCGCGCTGGTGGCCGTCACCGTCGGCACGCTGGTGGCCGTCACCGTCGGCGCGCTGGTGGCCGTTGCCGTCGGCACGCTGGTGGCCGTTGCCGTCGGCAGATCGGTCACGGGGTCGCATACCGAGGCAAATTCACGGTCAGGCGGCACCGCGCCGCTAGTCGGGTCTCCCGGCCCCCAGGCCCAACCGTGCAGATCGCCATCACTCACCCGCACATTTCCGGCGCCTAAATTGGAATAGCGCCAGGCGCCGGCATCGCGCACGTAGAACGCCCAATACACTGCGCGCCCCTGATCACGCGCGCAGAAGCAACTGGTCGCCGGGTAGTCACACCCTTCGCGCCCGATTTTGCAGATGGCAGCGCCAAGACTGCTCTGCTGGGCGATCACCGGCAGGCCACTGCGTTCGAGCAATTCCAGCCCGCTGATCGAAGATTCACTGAACGTGACGCATGCGGTCACTACTTCCCCGTTGCCAAACCGCACGACTACGCCGGCGCGATTGACCGGCGCTTGCGCGCTGGCAACGCCAGCGAGGAGCATGATGCCGAGCAGAATCAGGAGCGCGCGAATCGTTATCATAGCCGTATGGCGCAGTGGCCCGGACGGAGTCGACATCCGGGCCAGTCGGCGCTGAGCGCTAGGCCCGACGTGAAACGCGCGAGACCATCGCGCCGATTATCAGCAATAGCAGGCCAGCAATTGCCAGCAACGGCAACGGCAACCCATCACCACCGGCAGTGCGCGGCAATGCTGTCGTGGTTGGCGCAACCAGCGCTTGAGCTGCCGGGAACGATGCAGTCACGACCGGCAACGCCTTGCCGGCCAGCGCCGGGATCGCCTGATAGGTAGCGAGAGCATTGTCATCAGGCAACGCATCCTGATAGCGGAACGCGCCACTGCTATTCTGGAATGCAGCCAGCGCCGCCGCCGCCGTTGGACCGCCCTGGCTCCAGGTGGAACTGTTCGGATTTTCGCCCAGCGCGATGATCGCCTGCACGACTGCCGCAGTTGAGTTGGCATCGCTAGCGTTGCCAAATGGTGAGGTTTGCGAGTAGGGGAAGCCGCCATCGGGGTTCTGCTGTCCGCGCAGATAGGCGCGGGCCGCCGCCAACGCATCGGTAGCGCGGGACGAGCCGGCCAGGGCCATCACTGCCAGGCTGGTCGTATTGGTGTCACTGCCGGTACTGGCCGAACCGTCAAAGCTCCAGCCGCCATCGCGCAACTGCGCGGCAATCAGCCAGTTGATCGCCGCGGCAGGCGGTTGCGCGCCCAGCGCGCGAATGGCGATTAGGGCCAGCGCATGACCGTAGACATCGTTGCCGTACTGACCGCTTGCGGCGTTATAGGTAGCGCCGAGCTGCCGGGCAAGATTGACGCCGCCAAGGTTCAATGGGTCACCACCAGCAGCCACTGCCGCCAGGATCAGCTTGGCCGTTGCGCCCGCCGAAGATGTGCCATACGTAGCCGCCTGGCCGGCCAGATAGGTGAGCGCGCTGGCCGGCGGCTGTTCACCGCCAGCGACAAATGCCACAATCGCATCAGCAGTGTCGCCAGGGCCAAAACCGGCAAAACTGCCATCAGCCTGCTGCTGAGCAGCCACCCAGATGAGCGCATTGGCAATCGCATTCGACTGCGCCGCAACGGGTTGCAGCGCGATGACAGCGAGCATGATCGTTACAACCAGCGCAATTGCGCGCCGCATGGGTCGTATCCTTTCCACAGTACAACACGCCGAGAACCAACCAGCATCAGAAACCCCTCCACCGTCTGGTGGAGGGGTGACGAAAGCAAGACGAAATGACTTGCGAGCGCCTCACCCCCTTTCCAGCGCGGGCGTGACAGCGAGCAAACAGGGACGGGCATTCTGGCTCGTCGCGCAACGGCGACCTACAGTAGCGTGGACTGCGCCGGCCTTTGACCGGACTTCCCCCAATTAAGCCCTTCGCTTCCTCCGGGCTCCCTGCTGGCGGGATGATACCCCGCTTTTGCTTTTATTCAATTGCGGCGATAGTATCATAAAAAGGCAGGCGCGTCAACGCAATTGGCTCAGCACATCGGCCAGCACCGCGATAGCTCGTTCGTACTCAGCCAGCTCGATATGCTCGTCGGGCGTGTGGTCGAGCCGCGAGTCGCCCGGCCCGTAAGCCACAATCGGGCACTGCCAGACTGGCCCGACCACATTCATATCCGATGTGCCGGTCTTGTGGACAAACCCCGGCTGGCCGCCGTGCTGACGAATCGCGCGCACAAAGGCGCTGGCCAGCGGGGTTGTGCGCGCGCTCTGGAAGGCTGGACATGCGCCTTCAAAGACAACCTCTGCCAGGGTCGCCAGCTCGCGCAGGGTATCGGCGAGCGCGGCGGGATCAATGCCAGGCGGCAGGCGCAGACCAACGGTAGCCTCCACCCATTCGGTCAGGCCATCGCTGCCGCTCTGCACGCGCCGCAGAGAAGGAATCAGTTGCTCAAACAACCGTTCACGGCCAAGATTGACCGTCTGGCAATACTGCTCAACCTCACGCCAGAATGCAACCATCTGTTCCGGCGCGGCGCGCTGCTCGCCGGCGCTGTGCGCCGCTGGCTGCTGGTAACGGTAGTGCGCCAGCAGGCGACCTTTGTAGCCCAGCGTGATCCGATCCCAGCCGCTCGGCTCGCCGATCACACAGTAATCAGGACGATAGCGGTCGCGCGCCGCGTGCGCGCCGCGTGAACTGGCTGCCTCTTCTTCAGTTGCGCCGATGATCACCAGCCGACACGCCAGTCGCCCGGCCAGCTCTGCCTGGCGCGCCGCCCAGACAAACGTCGCCAGCGGCCCTTTGGCATCCACTGCGCCCCGCCCATACAGCCTGCCATCCTCGATCCGCACCGGCACCTCGCCCGGAACGGTGTCGATATGGCCGAGCAGCGCGATCAGCGGCCCGCGCTGACCGATCTGGCCTACTGCGCTCCCCGAGTCATCGACGAATGCTTTCCAGCCGAAGGCTGCCATCTGCGCCACCATCAGTTCAACCGCCGCCGCCTCTTGCCCAGACAGCGAAGGTGTTCGCAACAGGCGCACAAGAAAGTCAATTGCGTCATTCATTCCGGATTCTCCTGTCGTATGACTCGCTCTCGCTTCCTGCTCGCAAATGCGCGGCGCGCGGCGGATTGACTCAATGACCGGCAGCCACCGATAGCGCTGCTATAATTACGATAATACCAGAACCATCGGCATCGATGTTCATGATCGCTGTGCTACTCGCGCGCTGCATGCGCTGATCCGCGCGTGATGGTTGCAGCGCTCGAAGCTTGCTGGCAATGCATTCCGTAGAGATCAATTACGATGAACTGTAGTGCCTTTCGGCTATGGTATCATACCAGTTGTGTGCTCAGCCTCCCTTCCACGCAGGAGAGATTATGTCCGCATCGTTTGAATTTAACGCCGACCTGCGCAGTCTCAGACAGATTCGGCGTGCCATTGCGGATGCGGCTACCACCATCGGCGCTCGCCAGGAGTGTATCGAAGATATTGTCTACGCAGCGAATGAGTTGATTTCCAATGCGATCACTTATGGTTATGGCGGCCATGCCGGCCCAATCTGGATTGACGTCTGGCATGACGACCACTCACTCTACGTGCGCATCTGCGACGCCGCGCCGGCCTTCAACCCGCTCACCGTCCCGCTGCCGCGCAACCTGGTTGGGCGCGGCAGGCAACGAGCTGGCGGATTGGGGCTTTTCCTCTCGCGCAGTCTGGTTGACGATTTGCAACACCGCATCTTGCCCGGTGGCGGCAACGAGCTGATTTTAGTAAAATGGCATGCGCTGTGAGTCAGGTAATAGCGCGATCAGCCGAGCGCGCGGCTCTATACTGCGGCGAGCAACTGTTCTGCTTGAATGACGGTGTACGACTATGATCATCGAGAGCACGATCAGCCAGAAAGAGTTTGTCCGTCACGCCCTTAGCCGCTATTTCCGCCGACCAATCTTCTACCTCTTCGCCTTTGTAGCTGCTGTCCTGACCGCCTTCGTCATTTACGATCCGTCCATCCCGCAGGCCCCCGCAATGCTGGGCGGATGGATCCCGTTTCTCGTCTATGCCGCTGTTGGCTGGATCACGATCACACGCCAGAGCCGTAACCGCGATCTGCCAGTCTATCAACCAATCCGCTATGAACTGGGGCGTGAGACACTGGTCGTCAGTATGCGCAGTGGCCGCAGCGAGATCCCATGGTCGCAGGTGCGACAGTGGCGCAAGGTTGGCAGCATCTACGAACTGCAACTGTTGAACGGACAGGTGCTCTTGATTGCAGCGCGCGCCATCGGCCCGCGTCAGGTTGGCGCATTTGAGCGGATGTTGCGCAACCGGATCGATCCCAAACCAGAGCCAGGGGTGTTTGATGAACCCGCCGCGTGAACCTGAGATGGCGGCGTTGCTGCCGCCGCTATCGATCACAGCTCAACAGCCGCAGTCGCTTTCGCCAACCGATCTGGCCCAGTATCTGCGCCTCGATCAGTGCCAGCGCTACTTGCGCCTGCGCATGCACGAACGGCGCGGAGAGTTGCAGTGGCTGCCGAAACACGGCATTTCGCTCCAGGCGATTCCGCCGATGTTGACGATTGCCGGACGCGCGTTTGAGCAGGCGATTGAGCAACAGGTGCTGGCCCGTTTTCCCGCCGCGATTCATTGCGCGCAACGGCGGCAGGCCGGCGATCCTGCGTTTCTTGCGCCCGATCACAACCATATCGTGGCACAGCAGCTTCGTAGCCTTACACCTGGCACAAAACAGGCGCTCTTTCAGCCGCGGCTGGCCGCGCGGTTTGACGCCTGGCACATGAGCGGCGATGTTGACCTGCTGGCGCTGGAATGTGATGAGCGCGGCGCGTTGCATGCGCTGATCGTCGATGCCAAGAGTTCGGCGACAGCGAAGATCGAGCATCGCCTGCAACTGGCCTGTTATCAGCGCCTGCTTGAAGCGATCGTTGCCGACGCCGAAATCACGCTCGCCACGATCGAACTGGGCGTGCTCTACCGCGGCGAACAGCCGTCGCCGCAGCAGACTCCGGCGGAGCGGCAACGAATTGCCGACGAGCAGCGCCAGGCGGAAGCGCGCCTCGGCGTCACCACCGCATTACTGGAAGTGATCCCTGATCCTGCGGCGTATCTGGCCGAGATTGACACGCTCTTGCACGGTGATCAGTCGCTGGCAGCAACCATCGCCCGCGCCCCATTTGCTGAGCTGCCATTTCACCTCACCGCTAAGTGTGATGGCTGCATCTACAACGAAATCTGCATGCGCTGGGCTGCCGAATATGATGACCTCTCACTGATTCCGTCGCTGACCGAACCGGAGAAGTCAGCGCTGCGCGCGCGCGGCGTGACCACGACCGTGCAACTGGCGACGCTGAAGGAACTCGCCGACAACGAACTGGTGACGCCAGCCCACAACCGCGATTTCGTCGCCGAACTCACGCGCCAGCCTACGCTGGCGGCCCGGCTCGATGAGTTGATTCACCGCGCGCGCGCCTTCCGTCGCTGGCGCGGCGATGAGATTACCGCGCTGTCAACCCTGCCCTATCGCGGCTACAGCTCCATGCCAGCCGTGAATGGGCTGAATCCTGACCTGATCGCAATCTATCTCGACCCGCTGTACGATCACACGAAGGGCATGCTGGTGATGCTCGGCGCGCTAGTGATCGGGCATCGTGACGGCCAGCCGGTTGAACGGCGCGTTGTGATCGAGCGCTTGCCGCAACCGCCGCAAGCGCTGGCCGATGAAGCGCAGTTGCTTGAACGCTGGATCGACGCCTTGCTCAAGGCCGTGTTCGACGTTGCTTCGCCCGACGCCGAGGGTTGCCGGAGCGCACCGATTCATCTGATCGTGCCCGACTCGTTCAGCCTGCGCGTCCTGCTCGATGGGCTTGGCCGCCACCCGCAGGTGTTCGGCTCCACCCCGCTGTACGATCTGGCTGCCCAGGGGGCAGGCTTTGAAGCGCCAATGGTGACCGTGTTGCTCACCGAATGGCGTCGGTTTCGCAATGATCCGCTTGCGCACGACTCGCTCATGCGCCTGGCCAGACTCCACCGTTTCGATTGGGGCGAGTGCCGCCGCCGCTTTTACCGGCGCGTCTTTGATGATCTTGGCAACGATCAGCAGCTCGGCTGGTATACGCGCCGCGTGCGCTTCAACAACCAGATTCCGCTGGAGTATGTCTATGCCGCCTGGCAGGCATTGCCGCCGCCGCCACAGCGCGGCAATGACGATCTGGTTGATTACCGCCAGACGAAACCGGAACACCTGATCACGTTTATGGAAAAACGGCTGGAAGCCTTCGCGTTGCTGGCCGGCAAGCTACCGGCCAACACGCGCACCAGCAAGCCGCCCTTCGACCTGACCTGCATCGCTGCGTATCAACGGCAGGCGCGCGCGCTGGCCGATGCGCTGGCCGAGTTTTTGCTGATTGAACGCTACGTCGCGCTCATTACCTGGGGCCAGCAGCATCTGCCGCCGCCGCCGCAGCGCGCGCTGGCCGGGGTGAGCCTGATCGTTCGGTATCGAGATGAGGATCAAGATCCGCAGTTGCTGGAGACGCTGCGGGAAAACGAGCGGCGTCAGCAGGCGAAAGAAGAACTGACCCGTGGGAAGAAACGCGCGCGCCTCACCGCCGAGCAGCGCGCAGCGACTCACCCGCTCCCTCTCCCTGACGACATTTCGCTGCGGCTGCGCCTTGAATCTGCCGGAACAGAGTGCGATGTAGCGACGATCCTGCATCTGACCAGTCTCGCGCCGGGCGAGCGAGTCATTCTGGCGCCGTACTGGAGTATCGACGACCGTCAACCGGAAGACCAGCGCGCGCCGTTTATTACAACCGCGCGTCAATTGCTCTACCAGCCGCGCGCTACGCTGGTTGCCATCGAACAGAACGACCAGAAAAGCTTCGTCGTGCTCAAGCCCCACCTTGGCTACAGCAGGGGTGATGGCCGTTTCACCTTCAGCGCCGGCTGGCAGTGGCCTCGTGACGGTGAACAGTACACCATCGAACTCGACCCAAACGACATCTACGGCCAGCGCTGCATGGAGGTCGTTGCCGAGTTGCGCCAGGGCGCAGCGAATGCGCTGGCGGCTCGCGTCGCCAGCCCAAACCAGGCTACGGTTACCATCCCGCCCGCTGTCATCGACGGGCAGCGCCGCTTCGCCGACGGCCTGCGCAGGCTGGCTGAGGAAGGTCTGTTCCACTCGTTCGATGCGCATCAGATGGCCTATATCGCCGACCACGGCGACGCCGCCACGCTGCTGGTGCAAGGGCCGCCCGGCACCGGCAAGAGCTACACATCGGCCTTTGCCCTGCTGGCGCGCATGCAGGGGATGCTGGCAGCAGAACAGGAGTGCCGGATCGTCCTGAGCTGCAAGACGCATGCCGCAACCGATGTCCTGCTGCGCAAGATTGCCGACGTGCAGCGCCAGCTCGCCGCCGTTCGGGAACGTCATCCCGATCTGTTCGCTCAGTTCTTCGATGAGCGACTGATTGCCGCCGACCTCTTCCGGGTGCGCCCCAGAGACGACGCCAGCCTGCCGGAAGGGGTGAAGCGCCTGACCAACGCCGAGGACATCGGCCAGATCATGGCGACGCCAGCCTGCTTCGTGGCCGCAACGCCATTTGCCGTCGCGGCGCTGATGAAACGAGAGCAGCGCTACCACAACGAGCCATTCGCCGATCTGCTCGCGCTCGATGAAGCCTCGCAGATGAACCTGCCCGAAGCCTGCATGGCTGGCCTGGCGCTGCGTCCCAATGGCCGGCTGATCGTCGTTGGCGATCATCGCCAGATGCCGCCCATCGTGCAGCACGAGTGGAACAACGAACGGCGGCGCACCTTCCAGGCATACCGTGTCTACGCCTCACTCTTCGAGACCCTGATGGCGCTCGACCCGGCGCCTCCGATCGTCAGGCTGGCGGAAAGTTTCCGGCTTCATCGCGCTATCGCCGAATTCCTGCGCCGCGCGATCTACCAGCGCGACGGGATTCACTACTTCTCACGCCGGGACACCACCCTCAAGACGACAGACATCAGCGACGATCTGGTCAACGCTGCGCTCACGCCGGCGCATCCGCTGATCGTCATCGTCCACGACGAAGCGCAGAGTCAGGATGTCAATCCGGTCGAAATCGAGCTGATCACCCCGCTGGTCAAGACCCTGGTCGAGCAGCTCAACCTCGACGCTGCCAGCGGCATCGGCGTCGTGGTGCCGCACCGCGCCCAGCGCCTGGCGTTGCGCAACCGCTTGCCCGAATTAATGGCCGGGCTGGAGATTGATCACGACGGGGCCACCATCGACACGGTCGAGCGGTTTCAGGGCGACGAGCGCGATGTGATCATCGTCTCGGCCACCGAAAGCGATCCCGACTACCTGCGCGCCACCGCTGGATTCCTGCTCGATCCGCGCCGGCTCAACGTCGCGCTCAGCCGCGCCCGCCACAAACTCATCCTGATCGCCGCGCGCACCGTCTTCCAGTTCTTCGCCACCGATGAAGAGACGTTCCAGCATGCCCAGCTCTGGAAACAACTGTTGCGCGATACCTGTCGCCGGCAGTTATGGGCAGGCGAGCGGGCGGGGGTAAAGGTGGAGGTGTGGGGGAATGGATAACCACCCCTCACGGCTCCACCTCCCGCGGTACGCGGGGCAGGATGCCGGTCAGCACTTCGTAGCTGATTGTGCCCAGCCAGGCGGCGACTTCATCGGCGCCAATGTAATCGGCGCCCTGCCGACCGATCAGCGTGACCGCGTCGCCGCGTTGCACGCCGGGAATGTGGGTCACATCAACCATCGCGTAATCCATGCAGATGCGCCCGACGATGGGGGCGCGCTGACCGCGGATCAAGACTTCGCGCCACGGCGGTGAGCGACGCAAGCCATCGGCGTAGCCTACCGGAATGGTGGCAATCCGCGCCGGAGCGGTTGTGCGATAGCTGCCGCCGTATGAAATCGGCGTCCCGGCAGGGTGCTCTCTGACCTGCGCCACTTCGCTGTAGAAGCTCAGCGCGGGACGCATGCCGGCCAGCAGTGGCGCTGACGCTGAGGGCGCTAATCCGTAACAGGCCAGCCCTGGCCGCACCATATCGAACCGTGCCGCCGGGAAACGCAACGTGGCCGCGCTGTTGGCGGCGTGGATCAACGGAGGGCGCAATCCAGCCGCGGTCAGATCGACGATCAGCGCTTGCAGACGCGCCAGTTGTTGCTCGGTCGGCGTGGGATCCTCCTCATCGGCGCGGGCGAAGTGGGTGTAGAGGGCAACCACCTCAATGCCGGGCAATGTGCGCAATCGTTGCAGGAACGGGCCGGTTTCCGCCGGGAGCAGACCAAGCCGGGCCATACCGGTATCAACCTTGACGTGCGCCTGCGCCGGCTGGCCCAGTTCGAGCGCCGCTGCGCTGAGCGCCTGCGCAGTATCGTCATCGAAGAGCGTCACCATCAGGCCGAGCCGGATCGCTTCTGGCGCCTGCCACGGCGGCGTATACCCCAAGATCAGGATCGGCGCGCCGATCCCCTGCGCCCGCAGCGCGCGCCCCTCGCCCAGCGTCGCTACGGCGAGCGCGGTCGCCCCCGCGCCCAACGCCGCCCGCGCCACCCGCGCTGCGCCGTGCCCATACCCATCACCCTTCAACACAACCATCAGCGGCACCCCGGCGCGCGCGCGCAGCAAGCGCACATTGTCGGCAATAGCAGTCAGATCGAGATGCACCCACGTGGGCCGACCCGGATCGCCGATTCGCGCGCTGCGCCAGGCAGGTTCCTGACGCACCAGCGTCTCGGCGGGCGGATGCGCAGGCGACAGCAGCGGCGCAATCACCTGTTCAAGCCGCGCGCCTGCGCCCCCTGACACCAGCACCACATCATCCGGGCTGCGATCATCCGGAATTGCCGCCTGCGCCGCAGCATTGGTGTCGACGATCGTCACCGGCAGCGCCGGTTTCACGGCGCGCGCAGCATGGGCCATCGTTGCTGCGCCTACGCCCTTGAGCACAAGGACATCGGCGCTCTGCGCTGCCTGCGCGCCGAGCGCAGTGAGCACCGGCGTGGCATCATCCGCCGGCAGCTCGGCTGGTGTGGCAAGCAGCGCGATTCGCCTCCGGGCCGGCATTGCCGCCAGCGCGCGCAGCGCCGCAGTCATCGCCAGCGGTGTGGCATTGAAACTATCGTCGAGGATGGTCTCGCCGCGCCCGCCCAGCAGCGGTCGCAACCGCCCTGCCGGCGCCGCCAGCGTGGCCAGCGCTTCCTGGATGGCGGCTGACGCAACACCAAAGTGACAGCCAACGGCGACTGCCGCCAGCGCTGCCGCGACTCCGGGCGGGCCGAGCAGCGGGCAGGTAATCGGCAGCTCACATTGCGGCCCCTGAGCAATAAAGACCACCCCATCGCGCCGGAAGGAGATGTCTGCCGCCCGCAATGAGCCGATCGCTTCGCCGTCACTGCTCAACACAACCGCGCCGCGCGACGTCAACTCAACCGCAGCGCGCGGATCGGCTGCCGGGGTGATCACAGCCAGATGCGGCGGAAACGCTGCCGCCAGGGGCGCAAGATGCTCTCCGGCGAATTCAAGCACGGCGTACCGATGATCGGCGGTGAGGCGGGCCAGCGCAATCGGCAACCCGAGCAAAGAGTTGAAATTGCGCCGACTCTGAAATGTTGGCGCCTGCATAGCCAGCACTGCCGCAATCGCCCGCCGCGCCAGCGTCTTGCCGATACCGCCAGTCACAGCGATCACCGTTGGCTGCAATGCTTGCAGCCGGGCGCTGGCCCAGCGTAGCAGCAACGCCTGCGGATCCGGGCAGACAATTACGGTCGCGCTGCCGGCAGCAACTGGTGGGCGCGCGCACAGCACCCCGCGCGCTCCAGCGGCCAGCGCTGCCGGAATGTAGTCGTGGCCGTCGGCGCGGGCAGTGCGCAGGGCAATGAAACACTCTCCGGCGGCAGTGAGACGCGAATCGTAACTCCAATCGGTAAAGTGATCGGCATGGATCGGGCCGATGACGGCGCCGCCGGCAGCAATGAGATCGGCGAGCAAAATGCGCATGCAGGAACCTCCTAACCACCGCCAGCGTGAGGTTGCGGCGCTGTTGTGCGCAATCCGTATCCGCTGTCGGTCACCCCTGTTATAATACGACTTATGAGTAAATCATCTGCGGCTGTTGCGCCATCAACCGGCATTTCGTGGCTCTGGTTCGTCGTTGCTCTCGTCGCTCACACAGGCTGGGGCGCCTATCCGGTGCTGGCCCGCTATCTGCAAACCGTGAGCCATCTGCCGAGTATGGCTATTCTCACCCTCGGCAACCTGATCGCGTTGCTGATCTATGCCCCCTTTGCCTATCGCCACGCTGGCCCGCATGTGTTCCGCAACCCTATCATCTGGCTGTTTGCGCTGGTTGTGAGCGTTCGCGCGATGACCAATCTGACCTCGGCGCGCTTTACGCTGGCGATTTATGTCCAACTGATCACGTTACTTACCCCGCTACTTGTCGCGCTGCTGAGCAAATTGCTCTTTCGTGACCGGCTACCGCCGTTCACCCTGCCCGCTATCGGATTATCGCTGATCGGTTCGCTGCTGATGATGAGCGGCGATCTCGGCGCCGGTGTGCTGTTGCGGCTGACCAGCAGCGATCTGATCGGCATAGCAATGGCGCTGGTCTCGGCCTGCGCTCTGGCGCTGTATATGATTCTTATCCCGCGCGCTACCGGCGCAGGCAATGTGCGCGCCGAAGCGATGTTGCTCGTCCAACTGATCGCCCTGACGATCACCTGCGGCGGCGCCAGCGTGGTGCTGGCTGAGCCGTGGAGCCAGTTTCTGGTGATCGGCCCGTTAGACTGGATCGTCTTCGCGGGATTTGTCATCTTTGTCCTGCTTGGCGCCAACCTGGGCCAGATCGTAGCCCTGCGTCAACTTGGCGCGCCGCTGGTGAGCAGCACCATGGGCTGGCGACTGATTAGCGCACTGGCGCTGGCAGGAGTGCTGTTGGGCGAACGGTTGCAGAATATCTGGCAGATGCTGGGAGCCGTGATCGTGCTGGTCACGATCACCTTCTATCTGCGCCGACAGTACCGGGCGTGAGTGATGGTGAGCGCGCGATACGCTCAGATGCCGGCAGCGAGAAGAGGATATGGCGACAACGATACGCGCGCTGACAGTAACACCGCTCGATATTCCCTTGCGCCAGCCGTTTGGCATTGCCGGCGGCGCGCAGGCGATCGCTCACAACCTGCTGGTGACGGTCGAACTCAACAACGGTATCCGCGGCTACGGCGAAGCGGCGCCCTTTCCGGCATTCAACGGCGAGACGCAGGCTGGAGCGCAGGCTGCCATCGAGTCGGTCAGCGCGGCCATCGCGGGCGCTGACGCGCGCGAATGGCGCGCAATTGCGGCGCTGCTGCGCGAGCGAATTCCCCATGCCGGCGCAGCGCGGTGCGCTATCGAAACTGCGGTGCTCGATGCGTTGGGCCGTCACTACCAGATGCCGTTGTGGGTCTTGTTTGGCGGCGTCAGTCAGACGCTCGAAACCGATATGACGATCACCACCGGCACGGTGGAAGAGGCAGCCCTGGCGACGCTCGATATTCTCAAACGCGGGATTCGCCAGATCAAGGTCAAGATTGGCGGGAGCGATCTACCGCATGATCTGGCCCGGATTACCGCTATCCATGCGCTTGCCCCGGATGCGCCATTGATTCTCGATGGCAATGGCGGCTATACCGCCGACACGATGCTCGAACTGCTCGGCGCGCTCCGCCTGCAACATATCGTCCCGGCGCTGGTTGAACAGCCGGTGCCGCCAAACGATTGGGCGGGCATGCGCCAACTGGCGCAATGGGGCGGCGTGCTCATTGCTGCCGACGAGACCGCTGCCAGCGCGGCAGACGTGCTGCGCATCGCCCATGAGCGGGCGGCGCATGTTGTGAATATCAAACTGATGAAGACCGGCGTGGTTGAAGCGCTCGACATTGCGGCCATTGCCCGTTCCGCGGGCCTTGGCCTGATGATCGGCGGCATGGTAGAGTCGATCCTCGCTATGACGATGTCGGCTCACGTTGCCGCTGGCCTCGGCGGGTTCCGTTTCGTTGATCTTGACACCCCGCTCTTCATGGCCGAAAATCCGTTCATGGGCGGATTTGATCTGCGCGGCGGCATCATTGACCTCAGCCATATCACAGCCGGCCATGGCGTCAGCCCAATAGCGCGTGATCATGCGGCGACGATCAGCGCCAGGCAGTAGCGCAGATATCGCCCACTCCTGCTGCCTGCGCAGCGCTGCGACGGCGCACAACGACGATAACGGGGAAGAAGGCGTCGGGCAGAGCGAAGCGCTGTCTTCACGGTTTCGTCAAGGAGAAGCAGGAAACGCCGCACCGCGCCCCGCGCGGCGCGCAATGACGTTTCTTTGCGCCCTGTCCTGCCAGTTAACCGCCCGTGGAAGATCGTATGTGGGATGCGATCTGGGCAATCGAGGAAGGCATAGAACGCATCCCGGTATTATCCAGCATCGTACAATGTTCACACCTGTCTTTCCAAAGCCTTGTGCAATTCGGCCATAGCGCTTGTTGTCATCCCTTTGCTATACTGCGAATCGCATTGATACATTCGCATTGTTGCCACCTGTGCGCCGCATTGTTGCGACGGCAGGTGCTTATTGTGTTTGGAGCACGCATGGCTGCGCGACTCTTGATTGCCGATGATGAATCGTTGATACGTCTGCATCTGCGCGAGATGCTGCTTGCGCTTGGGTATCTAATTGTCGGGGAAGCTGCCGATGGTCAGCAGGCCGTGGCGATGGTCAGGCATGTGCGGCCTGATCTGGTCTTGCTCGACTACAAAATGCCACAGCTTGACGGCCTGGAGGCGGCCCGGATTATCCACCACGAAGGGCTGGCACCGGTGATCCTGCTCACAGCCTCGGCGTCACGTGAGCTGGCCGAGCGCGCGCGCGCGGCTGGGGTGTTCGGGTATTTGATCAAGCCGTTCCGTGACGCGGAACTGCTTCCCATGATTGAGGTGACACTGGCGCACTGGCAGGCGTATCAGGCTCGTCGCAGCGAGATCAACAATTTGCGTGAGCGGCTGGAAACCCGCAAAGAGATCGAGCAGGCAAAGGGCGTGCTGATGGATCAGCATGGCCTGAGCGAAGCGGAAGCGTTTCGGCGGATACAGCAACTGGCGATGCGCAACCGCAAGACGATGCGCGAAGTGGCGCAGGCGATCTTGCTGACCCGTCAGTTATCGTGAGGTCAACAGCAAACCCGAATCGATGAACAGATACAGCAGGGGCGGGTGTCAACCCGCCCCTGCCATTGCCGTCATGGTTGCGCGCCAGCGCCTAACCCTTCACCGCCTCTTTCAGCGTGCTGCTGGCGCTGAATCCAGGGGTCTTGGTCGCGGGGATCTGGATCTTCTCGCGCGTTTGCGGATTCACACCTTCGCGCGCCTGCCGCGAGCGAACTTCAAACGTGCCAAACCCGGTCAATGTCACCTTCTCGCCGCGGGCCAGCGCTTCGGTGATCACATCAAGCGCCGCATCGATGATCTGCTTCGTCTCTTTTTGCGAGACTTTCGCCCGCTCAGCCACCGCCTTAATAAAATCCGTCTTCTGCATCGGTGCAGTCCTCCTCTGGCAATTGAAGCCTTACTAGCTCTTCAGCAAGCAGTATACCGCACTTGTCAATACCTGTATGCCTTACTGACGCGCTAAAAGGCTATTGAAACTTTCCAAATGCATTTTTTCGCTTTCTGATGCGCAAAAATTGATTTATCGCATTGGAAAGCGATCCGCGATTCAGTCTTCACTGCGCTCCTGAATGACGTAAAGCAGCTCCAGCAACACATTCTTTACGCTCTCGCGGTCGGTGGCGGTGCAGGGCAACACCTTAATATGCGGCGGTTGGCGCAAGGCCAGCCGCAACTCTTCCGGCGACCAGGCGTTTGGTCGATCCTGTTTATTCGCCGCGATCACGTAAGGAGTATCGCGATAGGAGACAAAGAAGTCAATGATCCGGTTCGTCTCGCGGAACGTTTCCGGGCGCGTGCTATCGACGAGGATGACCAGACCGAGCATACCCTCGGCCAGAATCTCCCACATAAAATCGAACCGCTTCTGCCCCGGCGTCCCGAAGAGATGGAGCACGAGATCATCAGAGATCGCGATGCGACCAAAATCCATCGCGACAGTCGTTTCCTTCTTGATCAGCCGCGTATCGTCGGTTGCCCGGCGTTCTGTCGAGACGACCTCGATCTCCGAGATCGTTCGGATGAATTCGGTCTTACCGGCGTTGACAGCGCCGCTGATCACCATCTTTACCGTCTGCACACAGCCCTCCGCTCCGATGCTCCGGCCCCAGCTACATGCTGCGAATCCGATTGATGATCCGGTTGACGAGGCTCTTCTTCAAACGCGGCTGTTCTACCGGCGCCATGCCAGGAGCCAGCACGCGCTGTCGCTTCACCAATTCCAGCATACCGGCGGTCAGAAATCCATACGCCGCGCGGCACACATCAAAATCGCTCAGATTGGTCTTTTGCGCGATCTCGGCCAGGGTGTCACGGCCATTGATGCGGGCAAAGACCTTCCACTCTTCCGGCGCCAGGCGCATACCCTTCAGTTTTTCGCCTGGCGGAGCCAGAAAACGCGGCACCAGATCGGTTGAGGGGATACGGTCGCGAATGCGTTCCCACTCATCGATCCGGCGCACTCCTTCCATGATCAGGTGGTCAATCGAGATCGGCGTTGGCGCCAGCGGCGCTTCTGGGGCCGGACGCTGGTTATGCTCAAACAGAAAATCGCCTTCCGGCCAGGCAAACAGCCCATAGACCGATTGTTCGGTATGGCTCATCAAAGCGCTCTGCAATCGTTCCTGACTGACCAGACCAGCCTCAATCACGATCTGCGAGAGGGTGACGCCATTATTCCGCGCATTGAGCATTTGCCGGGCCTGCGCCACCTGTTCGCTATTCAACACTCCCAGCCGCACCAGCAATTCCGGTTGCTCGTCTTCAGGCCGCCGCGCTGCCAGTAACAACTTCCCCTTGTCGAAGTACAGGCGAGCCATCTGATCCTGATACGACAGGTGAAGGGCGCCCGTTTTATACCCGCGATCAACGAGCGAGAGAAAGTCTGAAAGGCTAAAATCGCGGATGTTCCCAACCAGCGCCATACTGTCCTCCGCTACAGCGGGTCGCGCGTCATATACTCATAGTGTCGGTTGCGTATCGGCCAGGCCGGCCACCATTCCAGCCGATGGCGCCGGTTGAACAACGTCGCGTTGGTCTGCCGCCAGCACCGGCTCGAACGCGGCAATCGCCGTTGCAATCATACCATCATCTGGTTCACGCGTGGTGAGATATTGCGCCGCCAGGGTTGGCGCCATCAACCAGCGCACCCACGGTCGATGATACTGCGCTGCCGCGAGCTGCTGCGCTTCAAAAGCTACCGCCGCCACCAGCGGGATCAGCACGATCCGGGCCAGAATGCGCTGCCAGACCGGCAGCCCTGACACCGACAGGAAGATGATGAACCCGATCAAGGCTACGGCGAGCAGAAAGCTGGTGCCGCAGCGCGGATGGATGCGGCTACACGTTCGCACCGAATCGACGGTTAGCGGCAGGCCGGCTTCGTAGGCGTTGATGACTTTGTGCTCTGCGCCGTGATATCCGAAAACACGCTTGATGTCAGGAATCTGGCCGATCGCAACGATGTAAGCCACGACCAGAGCCAGATTGATTAGCGCTTCGATCACTTCACGCAACAGCACAGGCGCGCCGAGCTGGCCGATGAAATTGGCCGTGAGCGATGGCAGCACGACAAAGATGCCGATCGCAACCACCAGCGTCGCCGCTGTAATCAGAGTCTGAACGACCGGATGCAGGTTTTCCTCTTCACTGGCAACGACTGAGGCCGAGAAATCGAGCGCCTTTCGCCCAATCGTGAAGGCTTCGGCGAGAGCGGCAAAACCGCGCAGCAATGGCCAGCGCTGCCAGCGCGCTACCCGCGCCGGCACTGGCAGATCGAGACGGGCAAACTCGCCGTTTGGCCGACGCACGACAACTGTCGCCTGCCGACGACCGCGCATCATGACGCCTTCCAACACTGCCTGACCACCGTATGTAAATTGACGCTCGCTCATGCCGTGCCTGTATGCCTGCCCCTGGCCTGCTGTGCAGAATCTTACTACCCTCTATCTTACCATGCCGGCAGGCACGGTAACGTATCGAAACCCGCCGTTTATGACGCTGGTTCATCTGACTTGCCGCGACGGGCAAGCGTGACCGCGGCAGCGCGCACACCGGTCATCAAGCTCGACACCCGAATGATCGGGGCAACAACACGCTCGGCGACGTAAGTGGTCGCAGTTGTTGCTGTCTGCGCCGAGTCGCGCACATTGCTGGCAATCGCGCGGGTCGTGTCAAGCGCTTCATTGGCCTTCGCCAGCGCCTCATCAAGTTTCGGGATCACATTGTTGCGCGCCAGCCGGTTGATCTGCTCAATTGCGTACAGAATCGCGATCAGGATCGCGATTGATAAGACGGCGCCGATGAGTTGCAATGCTGCCAGAATAACGATAAAGACATCGCGCCAGGCCGCGCGAAATCCATCGCCGAGAAAGATTGCAGCAATGATGAACCCAAACAGAACTGCGGTCAACAGGCCGATGCCAATGCCGATCCATCGTAACACGGGGCTACCTCCGTACCGGGCCGCTTTTGCGGCAACGAGGGCGCTCTTAATCAGCCAGATTATATCATCAGTTACCGTGTGATCAGATAGAGGATGCTAGCGCAACCAAGCCCGGCCTGCGCTTTCCTCGCGCTACACGGCGCCCATCACGCGATATTGGCGCTCTAATGCGCCAAATTATATCATAGTCGCAGCCGTGAAACAACTATCAGCAGAATCCAGGCCAGTAACGATGCCTCCAGCATGGGAATTCCGGCTGGAGCTGGCAGCGCTAGCGGGAAACGCCAGCCGACGATGGTTGCGATCAGGCCGCCGGCAGCGGCAGTCGCCCAGAAGATCGGTAGTTGTCGCCACGAACGCCCCCAGAGCGCGTGCGCCAGTGCTGCGTGCGTGGTTGTCAACAGCAAGAGCAGGAATGCGGCAGGCGAGAGGAAGCTCATCCGATCTCCGGCCGGGCAATCCAGCCGCCTCCCAACACGCGATCGCCGTCGTAGAATACCGCAGCCTGACCCGGACTCACGGCGCGCTGCGGGCGCTCCAGCGTAACCTGCCAGTGACCGTCTGGCTGTTGCGATACCTGCGCCGGCAGCGGTTCGGCATGGGCGCGCACCTGTACCAGCGCCGCAAATGATGGCGCCGGCGGCGCATCATCGACCCAGCGCGCATCGGTCACCACGAACCGCTCGCGACTCAGAGCCGCAGCCGGGCCGACGATGAGCGCATTGCGCGCCGGATCGATGGCCACCACATAGCGCGGTTCGCCGCCACCCAGGCCCAATCCCCGTCGCTGCCCCACCGTATAGAGCGGGAGACCGCGATGACGCCCGATCTCACGTCCATCAAGATCGACAATAGGGCCGGGGATCAGGCTCTCTGGGGCCTCGATCTTGAGCAAATTGCGGTAATCGCCATCAGGCACGAAGCAGATGTCCTGGCTCTCTTCGCGATCAGCGCTCGGCAAGCCGCGCGCGGTTGCCATCGCCCGCACTTCGCGTTTGGTATACGCTCCGATCGGGAAGAGGAGCCGGGCCAGATCGCTCTGCCCCAGCATGTGGAGCATGTACGATTGATCCTTCTCGGCGTCAACGGCGCGCCAGAGCTGATAGCGCCCGGCAGCATCACGCTTGATGCGCGCATAGTGACCGGTCGCTACCGCATCAAACCCCAGCGCGCGCGCCCGATCGAGCAGGGCGCGGAATTTGATCATGCGGTTACACTCCACACAGGGGTTGGGGGTCAGCCCATGGGTGTAGGCCCGAATGAAATACTCGATCACATGACGGCGGAATTCGCGCTGATAGTTGAAGACATAGAAGGGAATGCCCAGCAATGCGCAGACCCGCCGCGCGCTGCTAGCCGCTTCTGCCGCGCAACAAAGGCTCTCGCGCAACCCGTGATCGTCATCGTCCCACAGGTGCATGGTCACGCCGGTGACCTGATGACCGGCTTCAAGCAGGAGAGCAGCGGCCAGTGAACTGTCAACGCCACCGCTCATTGCAACCAGAATGTTTGCCATACGATTCTTCTGTTCGATAATGCGCTGTATAATATGATAACCATGAAGTCAACCGATCGACCAACTACATCGACGATGCTCGTTCCCATCGAACGTCGTTACCATCCTCGACTGGAGATAGGGTATCTAACCGCCGGTCAAAGCGGGACGCCCATCGTCTTCTTGCATGGATGGGGCGCGTTCAAGGAACTGTGGTGGAGCGCCCTGCGCGATCTCGGTCGCGATTATCGCTGTTTCGCGATCGATATGCCCGGTCACGGCGAGAGCCGGATCAGGCAGACCGACCGGATCGAGGCTATCGCCAGCCGGGTCGCTGAGTTCTGCCATGACCTTGGCCTCGATTCGATCGTGCTCGTTGGCCATTCAATGGGTGGCGCAGTCGCCGTCGAGCTGACGCTCCGGTATCCTGCGCTGGTCAAACGACTGGCGTTGATCGATGCGGCGGTCGATGCCCACCGAATGCCGGCCTACACCCGCGCCTATCTGTTGCCCCATATCGGCTGGCCGTTGTTCCGGATCACGCAGGCGGTGGGCCGCGTGTTTCTTCCGCTTGGCCGACGCATTCCGCATGAGCACGGCGGCGGCTGGATTCGGCCCTGGTTGCGGCGCGCGTCGTATCTCGCCACCTTCGACCCAGATGGATTGTACCGCATTTTGCGTTCTCTTTTTGCGACTCAGGCCGGCGAGCGGCTGCAATACATTCGGGCGCCGGTGCTGGTGATGACCGGCCAGTTCGATAGTCTCGCCCCGCCTTCGCATGCGCGCTGGCTGGCGCAGGCCATTCCCGGCGCTCGCTTTATAATGATTCCGGCCAGTCTGCACAATCCGATGGATGAACGTCCACGCGCCTTTGTGCGCGCGTTTCGCTCGTTTCTGGCGCTCGAATAATCACCACGTTGGCGGCGTCCGTCGTAATCGTTCGGCACGAACTGTCTGCAACAGGAATGGGCATGGATCTTGAACCGTACCGTCAACAGATCCAGATTACCGGCACCTCGCCGGTGCGTCTGAGCGTGGTCGATGTGGGACCATTGCGCGGCGAACGGCAGGGGACGATTGTCTGCATCCACGGCTGCGCCGGCAGCCTTGAGCAGTGGAGCCATCAGATCAGTCATCTTTCTGGGCGCTATCGGGTGATCGCGCCCGATTTGCGCGGTCACGGTCGCTCAGAAGTTGTGAACGGCTCATATTCACTCGAGGAGTTTCTCTGGGATTTGACCCAGTTGCTCACTCGCCTCAAGGTGGAAGAGCCGTTTATTCTCATGGCCCATTCGTTTGGCGGTCCGGTGGCAATCACCTTCGCTGCCAGCCAGCCGCATCGGGTCAGCAAGCTCATTCTGATTGCGACCGGGCCGGAAATGCATTTGCATCCGCTGCACGAACGGATCGTAAAATTGCCGGTTTCGCTCGCTGTGCTGGAACGGTTGCGTCCGATCCTGATGCCGAAAACCTACGCGCCGGTCAAGGTGATTCAGCGCGTGCTGGCCGGCACGCTCTTTCGCTGGGATGGGCGCGCCGTGTTGCCGCAGGTGCAGACGCCAACCCTGATTATTGCCGGGCAGTGGGATTTTATTGCGCCGGTGTCGCAGGCCCGCGAGAGCCAGCAACTGATGCCGAATGCGCGCCTGGAAGTGGTGCGCTACACGCGCCATCTGCCGCACCTCGAACGCCCAGATGCCGTCAATCGCCTGATCGATCGTTTTCTGGAAGGGCCGCGGATCTGGCGCGAGCAGGTGGCATGATGTTCGGCAGCAGACGATGTCACCGCAAGGAAGAAGGCTTGTATGGATGATCTGGTTGATGCCCGCCCATGGCTGCGTCACTATGATCCAGGGGTGCCGTATACGCTCAACCTGACGCCCGCGCCGCTGCCAGCCCTGTTGCAGCGCGCCGCTGAACGGTTTCCCAACGCTGCGGCACTGGCGTTTTTTGGTCGAACCATGAGCTACGACCGGCTGTGGGACGAGGTCAACCGCTTTGCGCGCGGGCTGCTGGCTACCGGTTTTCAACCCGGAGAGCGCGTAGCGATCCTGTTGCCCAACATTCCCCAGGCCGTGATTGCCTACTACGGCGTGCTGCTGGCCGGCGGGATTGTGGTGTTGGCTAACCCGATCTTCGATGCCGAGGGCTTTGCTCACGAAGTGCGCGACTCGGGCGCGACAACGGTGATCGCGCTCAGTATGTTTCACCAGATGGTGGAACGGGCGCGCGCCGGCCTCGATCTGCCCCGGCTGATCTACACGAACCTAAAAGAGTACCTGCCTTCCAGCCAGCGAATCCTCTTTACCCTGCTCCGCCAGGAACGCGAGGGCCATCGCGTTCCCGCTGCGCAGGCCAGCCAGGCGTTCTGGTTTCAGCATCTGATCGCTGCCGGCGTCGATGGCGATCTGCCGACGCTGCGCGCCCACGATCCGGCGGTCATTCTCTATACCAGCGGCACGACCGGTCAGGCGAAAGGAGTGCTGCACCATCACGCCAGCCTCTACGCCAACGCCTGCCAGACCCGGGCCTGGTATGCCGATGCCGAAGAGGGCAATGAGCGGGTGTTGTGCGTGATCCCTTTCTCACATGCTTACGGCATGACCGCCTGTATGAATGTCGGCATCGCGCTCGGCGCGACTCTCATCCTGCTGCCTACCTTCGAGACGCGCAACGTCTTGCACACCATCCGACGTGAGCGACCAACCATCTTTCCCGGTGTTCCGCCCATGTACGCGGCGCTCAATGAGGTGCGCGATGTGCGCAAATACGGCCTGGCATCGCTCAAGAGCTGTCTTAGCGGCGCGGCGCCGCTGCCAATCGAAGTGCAGGAGGGCTTCGAGCGGATTACCCGCAGCCGACTGGTTGAAGGCTACGGTCTGAGCGAAGCCGGGCCGGTCACCCATGCCAATCCGCTGCGCGGCGCGCGCCGGGCTGGATCGATTGGCCTGCCCTTGCCCGATACCGAGGCCCGGATCGTCGATTTGCAGAATGGCGCTGATCTGCCGCCGGGCGCTATCGGCGAATTGCTCGTGCGCGGGCCGCAATTGATGTCCGGCTACTGGCGCAACCCGCAAGCCACGGCTGACGCGCTCACCAGCGACGGCTGGCTGCGCACCGGCGATCTGGCGCGGATGTTGCCCGATGGCTATTTTCAGATCATCGAACGCAAGAAAGAGATGATCATTGCCGGTGACTACAACATTTATCCGCGTGACCTTGAAGAGGCTCTTTACGAGCATCCGACCGTCATCGACGCCGCCGTGGTCGGCGTGCCGTTGCCCGACGGTCGCACCGAAATTCGCGCCTTTGTCGTCACTCGTCCCGGCGAACGAGTAAGCGAAGAGGAGGTATTCGCCTTTCTGCGCGAGCGCCTTAACCTGCCGGTGATGCCAGAGAAGATTGAGTTCCGTGAGGCCTTGCCGCGGAGCTTTATCGGCAAACTGCTGAGATGGCGACTGGTGGAAGAGCTGCTCGCCCGCCAGCGCTGATGCCGACATGCTGCAACCTGAACCGCCGTTCCCTCGTATCAGGCATGAGCGTTGCCTGTCTACACGCGCTGCGCGCGAGCGCGTTGCTGTGGTATTCATCCGATGGCCGAATAAAATTGCTTACCGCTAGCGCTCTGGCGCAATAGATCAGCAAGGAGTGCAGCATGAATCGACTTCAGCGCGGGTTGTCGACCGCGCAACAACTCCTCGAAAGTGGCGGAATTGAGCAACTGCAAATCAAAGCCAGCGATTTCATCTCGCAGCGATCGGGGAGCGAGAGCGGCGGCACGCGCATCGAGCAGATGAGCGTGCTGCTCGACGAAGCGGCTGAGCTGCTCAATCGCAATTTTCAACAGCAAGACAAGAGTGGTCAGGTCACGAATGTTATCTCGCCGGTCGTCATTCCCCGCGATCCGCGCTCGGCGCTCTGGATCGCAATCACCGCCATTCTGGTGATCGTGGGCTTGCTGGGCTGGCTGGTCAGCGCAGCGATCGATACGGTATCGTTCGGTTTCACCAATTTCACGCTCGTCTTCTTCGGCCCTCACTACTGGCTGCTGGTCATCGGCTACGTGGTCTACAGTCTCTGGCGCAATACCTTCATCATGGTGCCCGACGGTTGTCAGGCGCTGATCACCCGCTTCGGCAAGCTCGAAGAGATCGCTCCGGCAGGGCGCAAGGTGCTGCTCGATCCGTGGAAGCGAGTCAGCTACATCGTCAACGTCACCCGCGAATACCCCTACAACGCGCCGATCCGCGAAGCGCCAACGGCGTCGCGGGTCAATGCGTCGGTTGATCTCTTTCTCCAGTTCAAGATCGAAGACCCGGCAGCGTTCATCTTCACCCTCGGCGGCGCTAAAGGCTTTCAGGAAAAGCTGCAAAATGCGGTCAGCGAAGTCACCCGCGCCCTGATTTATGAGCAACGCGCTGAAGCGATCTACGATCTGGTCGGTGAAAGCACCCAGAGCCTGCTCAACACGCTCAACCAGCAATTCCTGCCTGCGGTGCGCTTTGTGAACGCAAACATCACCCACGCCGAGCCATCAAGTCAGGAGTACCGGATCGATCTGGCAAAACCGGAGATGATCCGGGTAGCGAAAGAGGCGTATACCTACGAGTACGAATTGGCTCTGCGCAAAGAGCAGGATGAAGGCGATCTCAATCGCGAGCTGACCACCCTGCGCGAGCAGTTGTCGGCGATTAACGCCGAGATCGCCACCTATCAGGCGCAGATCGACACGGCGCGCGAAAAGGAGATCTATCGAGCCAGCGCCTACGCCAGCCAGTTGCTCAGCGAGGCCGAGAGCGCGGCGCGGGCCAACGCCGCGCTGCTCGAAGCGCAGGCGCTCGATATTCGCGCCGTTGGCGCGGCAATGTATCCAGAAATCCTGCAATACCGCTACCAGCAGGATATTCTCGACCGGCTGGAAGCAGTAGCCGACCATCTGCCTCAGATCATCCAGGTTGGCGGCGAAGAGAACACCATCGACTACCTCGCGCTGGCCCAGCGCATGCTCGGCATCACTGACACCCAGCTCTATTCACCCGACGACGTGACCGCGATTCGCAATCGCATGACGGAGATTCAGCGGCGGACTCAGGCGCGCGCAGCGCAGATCAGGCAGGTCGTCGCCGCTGAGCAACAGGCTGCCGCAATCGCTGAGCAAGGAGAAAATGTATGACCGACACGCGGCGCGAATTTTCTCGCATCAAAGAGGCGGTGGCGACCTGGAACCGGATTCGGCAGTTGCTCCGCTCTGGCGAAGAAGGGCAACTGGTTCCTGTCGTCATTCCCAAAGATCGCCGCCGGGCGCGCTGGTTGTTCCCGCTGGCGATCAGTCTCTATTTCCTCGGTGTCGCCATCTTCAGCGGCGGCGGATTTGGCCTGTTTGCACTCTTTATTGCCTTTCTGGCGCTGATCGGCGCGATCATCTGGTTTATCACCGGGGCGATCGTTGAAATTGAGCAGGGCACTACCGGCATTCTCTCGCGCTGGGGGCAGATTGTCGGCACGCTGTCGCCAGGACGCCACTACCTGTGGTGGCCATGGGAAAAGGTCGAGGCGATTGTCGATACCAGCACCGAGATTCCGTACACCGCGCCGGTGCTGGCCTCGCCAACCCGCGAGAATGTGCCGCTCAAATCGATTGAGTTTTTCTTGAAATTTCGGATCGAAGACCCGATTGCCTTCATCCGACGGCTGGGGGCCAGCAACTTTGATCTGGTGTTGAGCAGCGCGGTGCAAGATGCCATTCGTCAGCGCGCCCGCCGGGTAGAGACCGAGCGCGCCTACGATCTGCGCGGCAGCGATGTCGGCGATATGCAAGAGCTGCTCAACCGACAACTGGCTCGCTACGGCGCGCGCATTACCGGCGCCAACATTCCCGATGTGCAACTGCCCGATCAATACCAGCAGCATCTCGCGACTCGCGAACGGGTGGCGAAAGAGCTGCAAGCCTACGAACGCGAGTGGGAATTGATCCGCAAGCAGCGCATCGACAATCTGCGCCTTGAGATCGAGCGGGCCAAGAAAGTGCGCGACGCCAAACTGGTGGAGGTGCGCGCCGCGATCAATAAGGCGCGCGAGGACGTTGCCCGCATGCTGCAAGAGAAAGAGACTGAAGCGCAGCGTGTGCGCTGGGAGATCGAAGCGCGCGGACGGGCTACGCTCCGCCAGGCAGAAAACGAAGCGCGCGGGCTGGAATATCTGGGCCAGGCTTATCAGGACAACCGCGCCGTCTTGCAATACGAACTGGCCCGCCGGCGCTTGCAGGTTGCCGAGACGTTGATGAAGCGCGCGCCGCGTCCGATCGTGGTGCAGAGTGATGGCGGCGATCAATCGGCCCTGACCACACTAATCACGGCGCAATTGCTGCCGAAACTGGCGCCCCATGCGAGCGACCCGTCAGCGTGATTCAGCAGGAGGGGCGAAAAAAAAATGCTCGCCCCTTCTGCTCGCAGCAGCAGTTTGGATCAGGCCTTGGGCAAGAAAGCGCGGGCGTCAGCTTCGTTCCGAGCGTTGCAATTCCTCAACCCGTTGCAGTTGGACGTAGAGCGGCGGCACGCCAAACAATGCCCGTTCCCAATCGGTGACCTTGGGATCGACAGCGCCCAGCGACCAACGTCCATCCTGGCGAATGATCTGCGTGCCGAAGTGTTGCGGACGACCCAGCTCAATCAACAGGCGATCCCACGCCATGGCGCGCAATGTCCAGGCCCGTTCGTCACCGTATTCGGTAGCCAGACGGGCAAAGCGATGGGCGTGATGAAAATCGGCCACAGACTCGCCGCAGATCATTACCAGACCGGCCAGAAAGCAGGCGCGGCCATCAACCAGCAATCCCTGCGCTTCCATTTCAAGCACGCGCTGACAACGCCGCCGTCGTTCGGCTGAGGTCGCGCCCTTGGCCTGACCATCAATCGCCTCACTGGCCAGCCGACTCAGCTCGGTCAACGGATCTTCGGCGGGCATATCATCATCGGGATCCATAATCTGCCTCCTTCCAGCTTAGCGCTGTCGCGGCGTAGAAGTGATGATCGGGGGAACAGGAATCTCGTATTCAGTGTACCACAGTCTGCGATCGGCACAACGTGGACAGAGCGGCATCCAGACCAGCCGCCGGTCGGGCTGACGCGGACGCAGATAGCTGGTGACCCGGCGCTTCTGACCACACTGCGCGCAGCGTCCGCCGGTGCGCAGATAGGCTGCCATTGCGCGCGGCCAGGCCAGATAATCGAGCGCGAGATGCAGACTGACGCCGATAGCCAGCGGCCGCAGCCAGGGCAGGCGATGAGCCAGCGCCCACAATGGCGGTAAGATGAGGAGTGGCTGGTGGAGCCACGAGCGCAGCGAGCCGTACCGCGGGCGATTATCGCCGCGCCAGAGCGGACGATTGCGGTAGCGATTGTAACACAGCGCGCCGCTGATGCTCCAATCGCCGGTGCGAATGGCGTACAGCACGAGATGATCGACATCGATCAACACACCGCCAGCGATGAGCAAGGCGGCAGCCAGCGGTCGCCGATAGTACAGCCCGGCGGCAAGCAGTGTAGCGCTGATGAGATGCTCTCTAAAGTTCATCGCTGTTCCAAGTGTTCGATTGCTGCCAGCACCGGCTGAAACGTGCGGCGGTGCAACGGCGAGGGGCCATGCGCGAGCAATGCGCGTTGATGCAGAGCGGTGCCATACCCTTTGTGGAGCGCAAAGCCATACGCGGGATAGCGCCGGCTGGCGGTGAGCATCAGGCGGTCGCGGGTTACTTTGGCGATGACCGAAGCCGCTGCCACCGAGAGCGAACGGCGATCGCCGCGCACGATTGCCTCTTGCGGCAGACTGATGCCGGGCAGATGCTCGGCATCGATCAAGAGCGCATCCACCCGACACGGCAGTTGTAGCAACGCCAGCGTCATCGCCAGGCGAGTCGCCGGGAGGATGCCATAGGCATCGATCAGAAACGCCGGCACAATCCCGATCCCCATCCCCTCAGCCACGGCAGCGATGGCGGTATACGCCTGTTCGCGCGCGGCTGGCGACATCTGCTTCGAGTCATTCACGGTGGCCAGGAGCGACGGATCGCGATACACGGCAGAACCAAGCACGACTGCCGCTGCCACCACCGGCCCCGCCCAGCAGCCGCGCCCGGCCTCATCAATCCCGGCCAGCGCAGCATAACCGCGCGCGCGCCACGCCTGTTCAATGCTGAGATCAGGTCTCATGCCACCGTTCCTATCATCACCAGAACGCTGCTCGCGCCAACGGGCACGCGCCGCGCGGCAAGCCTAAACGAACCGAACTGAATCGTTGCAGGCAGATCATTGGAGCTGCGCCCCAGCCAGACCAGGCGGTAGATGGCATCGATCAGCCGCCCATAGCCGCCCTCGATCCGGCCAGCGTCAACAATGACGAGTCGTCCGCCGGGTTTCAGCACGCGCCGAATCTCGGCGTGGGTCGCTGGATCAAGGATATACTCGGCGGGGAAGGTGGCGCAGACCGTATCAAAACTGGCGCTGGCAAACGGTAATTGCCGCGCATCAGCCCGCGCCAGACGCCGCGAGAAACGGGCCGCGCGGGCCAGCATCTGCGGCGAGGCATCGATCCCGACGACTGCCGGACGCGCAGCCAGCGCCTGTTGCAGATACCCTGGCCCACAGCCCAATTCCAGCACGCTGCCGCGCAATTCGGGGAGAGCGGCCAGCACCCAGCGCCGCCAATGCCCTGCTGAAACCAGCCATGCAATCAGATCGTAACTCCAGGCCAGTTCGCGGTAGAGGCGGTGAAAGAGCCAGCGAATGAGACGTTGATACGCAGTGAGCAACGTATGCATGCTACGATAGGCACAGGCGTCAAGCGATCGCGACACTACCGTTATACCATATTCCAACCAAAACAAACAGCAGCGGCGGCACAACCGCGCGCTGCTGTCAGGTGAAACGTGCCGGAAAGGTTCAGGACTCGCGGCGCTCGCGGATACGCGCAGCCTTGCCGGTGCGCCCGCGCAGATAGTAGAGTTTGGCCCGGCGCACTTTGCCAAGCCGGATCACTTTGATGTAGTCAATACGTGGCGCATGGAGGAGAAATGTGCGCTCAACCCCAATCCCGTGTGAGGCGATGCGACGCACGGTAAAGTTCTCGTTGATCCCCTCGCCGCGGCGCCGGATGACGACGCCTTCAAAATCCTGGACACGCTCGCGGTTGCCTTCAACCACTTTCACACCGACGCGCACCGTATCACCGACGCGAAATTCGGGGATGTCGGTGCGATATTGACGCCGGCCCAATTCTTCCAGCAATTGCTGCGACACGGTGTCGCTCCTTTCCCCTTTTGGTGCCGACAGGCGCCCGCATGGGAGCGGGACTGTGCGGCAAGCTGACACACAAATTTGGCAGGCGGATGGCTCGCCGCCTGCCAGATCGGCCCGATTCCGCTACCGATTATACCACAGTCGATGGTTGTCGGCAAGGCGCAGGCGCGCGCCTTCCTGCGCTGGCATCCATCACGACGCCGAGGCGCGTTCCTGCTGACTCATGTCATTGCAAGCCGCGCTGCGCGCGGCGTAGCAGGCTCCTGCTCTGGCGAAGGGAAATGGCATACTGCACAGCATTGCCTGCCTCACGCGCCGGACACGGACGGCAAGGCTTGCGTTTCGCTCGCGCCGGGGATTGCTTCGGGCGCTGGCGCGCCCTCGCAATGACATGGTACGGGGCGGCGTGGCAGGCTCCTGCTCCGGCGCAGAGATCACCCCACCCCCGGCCACTCTGCCGCAACGCGAGAGCGGGGCAATGAGAAACGAGCGCGCTCTCGCGTTGCCGCCTCGTCGCTTGCCTGAGCTTCCGCGCCAGATCGGCAACAGCTTGACCAATCTGACTGCTTGCCGTATGCTCAACGGTGATTCATATTGAGAAGATGCGTAACGTGAGGGCAAGCCAGATGCAACCATCTTCAGAGCAGCAGGCAGCCAGCGCTGAATATCTCTGCTTTCGGCTGCACCAGGAGCGTTTTGCCCTTGCCGCCCGGTATGCGCGGGAAATTGCCCGCTGGGAACCCCCTACCCCGGTTCCGGGAGCGCCGCCGCTGTTGCCGGGTATCATTAACCGACGCGGGCAGATTCTGGCGATCATCGATCTGCGACTACTGCTCAACTTCCCGCCTGCCGAGCCAGATCGGTCAACCCGCCTGATCTGGATCCATCACGATGAGATTGACGCTGCGCTGCTTGTTGATGCTGTGGAAGACGTGATCACTCTGGAAGCCAGCCAGCTTGAACCGCCGCCCACGAATCTGCAAGGGTCAGCGCAGCGCCTGATCACTGCCATCTTCCGCCTTGCCGATCAACCTGTGGCGATCCTTGATCCAGCCGCGATCCTGACCCTGACGCAGGAGTCATCATGATTCTGCTGATTGAAACGGTCAGCCGGCGCTACCTTGGTCGGCAGCGCGATGTTGACGCGATTGGCTTTCCCCCTGCTGCCGAACGCGACGAACGCGGTCGCCCGATCAGCTCCTGGCAACTGGGGCCGCTGCTCGATCCGTCCGACCCGCCGTTCACCGGTCGCCTGCACGCGCTCACGATCAATCTGCGACGGCGTGTGGTAACACTGCTCGCGCCGCGCGTTGATATACTGACGGAAGCGCCGGAGATCAGGCCGCTGGCGCCGTTTCTGATCAGTCGCTTGCAGTACCCGTGGGTGATTGGAGCAGCCTTGCTCGAGCAACAACCTGTGCTGCTGCTCGATCTCCGACGCATGGCAACCGATCTTGCCCTTGGCCTTCGCCTATCGCTTGTTTGAGGGATCATGGTATGAACAAAGCCTCGTCGCCTGCTGGATCAATCGACATCTCATCCCTGCGTGAGAACCGCTTTCTGTTACGCAGTTTGATGATCAGCGGCGCTATACTGCTCGTCGCGTTTTGGCTGATCGGTCTCTGGTTCTGGCTGTACGATCAGGCAGCAACAAGCGCTTTCCTGCTGGCCAGCCTGATTACGCTGCCTGGGATCGCGCTCTACGGCGCATCGATCTGGTTCCTCCGCCAGCAGCAAACGGCAATCGCCCGCCGCCTGCTCTTTCTGGCCATGACGGCAGGCGTGGTCATGGTGCTGATCAGCTTTGGCGGCGTAAGCGGCGCGCAAGTGAGCGTCTTGTTCGTGCCAATCGTGAGCGCCGGCCTGCTGGGGAATGGCCGCGATACGGTCGTGATCAGCCTGCTGAATGGATTCGCATACCTGAGCCTGCTCCTGGCCGAGCAGCAGTTTGGCTTTCAGCCCATCCGCAGTGAGAGTCTGCTGATGGATGTGATCTTTGTGCTGGTGACCATCGTGGCCATCAGCGCGCTGGCCTGGTTGAGCAGCCGTGAGCTTCAGCAGGTGCTGGCCGAGTCGCAGGCGCGAGCAGAAGAGCTGTTGCGCAATAGCGAGCAGTTGATGGAGAAGAACATTCAGCAGATCGAGCTGGGCAGTGAACTGGCGGCTGCTGCCGCCGAGTTGCAGGCCAACTCGCAGCAGCAGGCGGGCGGAGCCAGCGAACAGGCCAGCGCGGTGTCTGAGGTTTCCACAACGATCGAGGAATTGGGCAGCACTGCTCGCCAGATTGCGCTGGCCGCCGAGCATGTCTCGGAAGCGGCCCAGCAGACGCTCGAACAACTCAGCAGTGGCCAGGACGCGGTCGATGAGAGTATCCAGGCCATGGAACGCATTCGCCAGCGAGTGCAGGACATCTCAACCCGGGTGCTGAGTCTGGGTGAGCGTTCGCAACAGATCGGCGAGATTATCGATCTGATCGACGACATTTCTGATGAGACTCACCTGCTGGCGTTGAATGCGGCTATCGAGGCTGCCGGCGCCGGTGAATATGGCCGCCGGTTTGCGGTCGTTGCCGCCGAAGTGAAGAGCCTGGCCAATCGCACGCTCGCGGCGGCAAAAGAGGTCAAGGGGGTTATTGCCGAAATCCGGCAGGCCACCAGCGCGGCAGTGCTGGCCGCGGAAGAGGGCAGCAAAGAGGTTGAGCGCGGGGTCGAGCTGGCCCATCGCGCCGGTCAGGTCATGGACAATATTGTGATGGTGGCGGAACGCACTGCGCAATCAGCCGCCGAGATCGGGCTGGCGACGGCCCAGCAGCAGAGCGCGAGCGAGCAGGTCGTCGAGACGATGCGTGAAATTGCCGAGGTCGCCCGCCAGACAGCGCTTGGCGCTCGACACATGGCCGATTCGGCGGCCCGGCTGACCGCGATCGCAGCGCGCCTGCACGGTATGACCCAGCGCGACGATGATCAGCGCGCGCAATAGATGGGCTGAGCGCAATGGATCTCTCCAGTTTTTACCAGCAATTTCGCGAGGAAACCGCTGAAAATGTGCGCGCCCTGAGCGACGCTCTGATCGCGATTGAGAGCGCTACTGACGATCAAACACGCCGCCAGGAGCTGGATCGCGCCTTCCGCGCCGTGCATACCGTGAAGGGATCGGCCCGCATGCTGGGTCTCGATCCGATTGCCCACCTGGCCCATACAATGGAGCATGCGCTCGGCGAGATCCGGCAGGGCCAGCGCGCACTCGACCGCGCGCTGGCTGATACGCTGCTGCGCGGCGGCGACCTGATTGCTCAGCTTGCCATCCATATTCCCCAGCCTCCGGCAGCACTGCTGGCGCAACTTCCCGAACTGTTGCAGGCGCTGGGCGCGCCGGCCAGCAGTGTGGCGGCATCACCGCCGTCGGCTGCGGCGTCGCCCGCGCCCACGCCGTCACCAGCGCCCGCGCCGCCTGTCTCGACTCCGGTAGCCGCTACCAGCTCCGAACGCGCCACCCGCCAGACAGTGCGCGTGCGCATCGATCGGCTCGATCGATTGTTTAATCTGGCCGGCGAACTGACGGTCAATCATCAGTTACTGGCCGAACTGGCAGCAGAACTCGACAAACTGCAACAGGCAGCAACGCGCCAGCAGCGCGCGCTACTGGCGCTCGAACAGGAGCTGGCCCGCTTGCGCTTCTCGCCAACGCAGCGGCAGACGCTTGCTACCCGGCTGGAAGCGCTGCGTCATGCGCAGATGGAATTGACCGATCTGGCCCAACAGCAACGCGATCAGCTCGACCGCCATCTGGCCCGCCAGCACATGCTGGTCAAAGATGTTGAGCAGGAAGTCATGGCCGTGCGCTTGCTGCCGATCGCGCCGCTCTTCAACAGTCTGCCGCGGCTGGTGCGCGATCTGGCCGCCGCGACCGGCAAGCAGGTGACGCTCGAACTGCGCGGTGAAACAACGGAACTTGATCGCAAGGTTCTGGAATTGATCAGCGATCCACTGGTGCATCTGGTGCGGAACGCAATCGATCACGGCATCGAATTGCCCGCCGAGCGAATTACTGCCGGCAAACCGCCCCAGGGCGTCTTGCGGATTAGCGCCGAGGCCGCCGGCAACGAAGTGCGGTTACGCATCAGCGATGATGGGCGCGGGATCGATCCAGACCGTATCCGCAACCGCGCCATTGAGCTGGGAATGATCAGTCGCGAACGCGCCACCCAACTCGATACCGCAACCGCGCTCGATTTGATCTTTCAGCCCGGCTTCTCGACCGCATCGACAATCACCGAAATTTCCGGACGCGGAGTTGGTCTCGATGTAGTGCGATCGAATCTGCTCGAACTCGGCGGTCAGGTGCAGGTCGACTCAACCATCGGCCAGGGAACGACCATCACGCTTACGATTCCACTGACCCTGATTACCAGCCGCATTCTGCTGGCGCAGATTGGGCGACACATCCTGGCGTTGCCGGCAACCGTCATCCGGGCCATCTTCTGGATCGGACGCGATCAGATTCAGACGATTGATGGCCAACCAACCATTGCCTACCAGAACCATACGGTTGGGGTAGTGGCGCTGGCCGATCTGCTCAATATCGACAGCCCTTCACCGCTCACCCGCCAAACCCGCGCGCCGGCACTCCTGATCAACTCACGTCAGCGCGCCACAGCATTGCTGGTTGATGACCTGCTCGATGAGCGGGAAGCGGTGATCAAACCGCTCGGCCCGCTCTTTGCGCGCCGCCCGGCATTGAGCGGCGCGGTGCAGCTCAGTGATGGCGGGCTGGCTCTCCTCATCAATCCGCTCGCGCTGTTGCAACACAACGAACGACGGTTGATCGCGCCAACTGCGCCGGCGCGGATCGTTGATCCCGCCCCAACGCGCCGTCGGGGGATCCTGGTTGTTGATGACTCGTTTACCACGCGCGAGCTGCTGCGCAGCATCTTGCAATCAGCCGGGTATGATGTGACGGTCGCGATCGATGGTGCCGATGCGCTTGACAAGCTCCGCGCGGGGACCTACGATCTGGTAGTAAGCGATATTGAGATGCCTCGTGTCGATGGCTTCACCCTCACCACCCGCATCCGGCACGAACTGGCTCTCGCTGAGCTGCCGGTTGTGTTGATTACCAGTCTGGCTTCCGAAGAACATCGTCGCCGCGGTCTCGAAGCAGGCGCCCAGGCCTACATCGTGAAGAGTCAATTTAACCAGGACAGTTTGCTGAAGGTGCTTCAGCAACTGCTCGGCAACGAGGAGTAGCTATGCCAACCATTCTGGTCGTCGATGATAGCCGTCTGGTCACCGACATTGTCAAAATGCGGCTCGAAATGTACGGCTACACCGTCCGGCTCGCGCATAGCGGCGAAGAGGCACTGGCAGCGATTGCTGCCGAACCGCCCGATCTGCTGGTGCTCGATGTCCATATGCCCGGTATCGATGGTTATGAAGTGTGTCGCCGGATTCGCGAAGATCCAGCCCTCGATGATCTGCGGATTATCATGCTGACCTCTTCTGATGACAAGCGCGCCGCCTTCGATGCCGGCGTCGATGACTATCTCAACAAAGACGTTGACCTGCTCAATCTGCCTAATCGGGTGCGCCTGGTGCTCGATATGGAATAATCACAGCATTGTCCGCCAGCAGGCGCCTGCATCAACGCCCACCAGGCCAATCTTGCCGCTCATGCAGGTTATCGCTGACCGTCGCCATCGAAAACGCAGCAGCCGCCTGGATCGCTCACATGATCTGCGAGTAAGCGGATACCGTATGGCCAATCCATTACGCATTCTCATCGTCGATGACTCAGCGCTGATGCGCCGGCTGTTGCGTCAGATGCTGGAAAGTGACCCGGAGATTCAGGTCGTCGGCGAAGCTGGCGATGGCAAGACGGCGCTGGCATTGACGGCTGAATTGCGGCCTGATCTGATCACCCTCGATGTGCGCATGCCGGTGCTCGACGGTGTCGAAACCACCCGCCAGATCATGGCGTACCATCCCACCCCGATCCTGGTGCTTTCGGCGGCGGTGAGCGGTCAGGAAGCAGGTATCTCCTTTGAAGCGCTGGCTGCCGGGGCGCTGGAGGTCATGGAAAAACCCAACCTCAGCGAAGCCGGTTCGCTGGATCACCTGCGCCGGTTGTTGATCAGGCGGGTCAAATTGCTCGCCCGGGTGAAAGTGGTCACCCATCTGCGCGGGCGGCGGCATCTGATCCCGCCGCAACATCAATCGCTTGGCGACACTCCGCATGCGATGCGACGTTCGCGGATTGCGCCGGGCGATTTTCCGGTTGTGGTGATTGGAGCTTCGACCGGCGGCCCCAGGGTTGTTCGCCAGCTCCTGGCAGGATTGCCGGCGACATTTCCAGCCGCCGTGCTGGTCGTGCAACACATTGCCCAGGGCTTCAGCCAGGGAATGGCGGAATGGCTGGCCGATGCCAGCGCCATCCCGCTGGCGCTGGCCAGCGACGAGATGCCGGTGCGCCCCGGCCAGGCGATTCTCGCGCCGGATCGCGCCGATCTGCTGATCAAGCCCGATGGCACGGTGCGCCTGAGCATGTCGCCATTGCTGCTGCAACGACCGTCGATTGATATTACCATGACGGCGGTTGCCGAACTGTATGGCGCCAGCGCCGTTGGCATCCTGCTGACCGGCATGGGCCGCGACGGCGCGGTAGGGATGCGCGCCATCCGGCGCGCCGGCGGGCTGACAATCGCTCAGGACGAAGCGAGCTGCACTATCTTCGGCATGCCCCGGGCAGCGATTGAGTTGGGAGCGGCGGAACTGGTCTTATCGCCTGAGCAGATGCTGGCCGTATTGCGCGAACGGTTTCAGTCTCCTGCGAGAATGCCATGACGGTGCCAGTTGAATCGCTGCTGCCGCTGCGCGACCTGCTCGCTCGTTACTGCGGCGTCTTTCTGGATGATGCCCGCCTGATTGTCTTGCACAACGCAGTTGAGCGCCGGGCTGCCGCTCACCGGCAGAGCGCGGCGCGTTATCTGGCCGATCTTTTGCTGAGCGCCGATCGCAATGAGCTGCAACAACTGGCCGAACTGCTGCTCAACCACGAAACCGTCTTCTTTCGCAATCGTCCGCATATGGAAGCATTGCGCAAGACGTTGCTCCCGGCGCTGCACGCCAGCCTGCCGCCGGGTGCGCCGATTCGCATCTGGAGCGCCGGCTGCGCAACCGGTGAAGAGCCATACTCGATCGCGATCACGGCGCTGGAAGCCCTCGGCGATCCACTCCCCCGTCCGGTTGAAATCCTGGCGACCGATCTCAGCGCAACTGCGCTGGCCCGCGCCCAACGCGCGATCTACCGGGGCCGCACGCTGGCCAACCTGAGCGCAGCGCAACGGGCGCGTTTCTTCATCGCCAACAGTGAAGGGCTGGTCGTTCACCCGCGTGTGCGACAACTGGTGCGGTTCGCGCAACATAATCTGCTCGATCCCTTCCCGCCTGAGACGCGCGGCACACATATCCTGTTCTGCCAGAATGTGACGATCTACTTCTCGCTCGATACCTGCCGCGCGCTGATGGCGCGCTTCTACGACATTCTGGCCGACGGCGGCACGCTCTGTCTGGGATTCTCGGAAACGCTGTGGAACATCTTCGATCGCCTGCGTTCGGTCGCGGTAGATGGCGCCTTTCTGTACCGCAAAGAATCACAACCTCTCCGCGCGATCGCTCCGGCGCTGTCGAAACGCGCAGAGTCGCCTCGCCGCTCGGCGCGAACACGATCAACAGCGATGACGCCATCGACGCGGTCGGGCGAACGAAATCGGCTGTTTATCGATGAACATGTTGTGACGGAAGGCCAGCGCCTGCTGGCTGCCGGCCAGGTTGAAGCGGCGCTTGAATTGTTTGCGCGCGCGCCGCTGGCCGGTCGACTTGCGCCGGCAGTGCTGGCGCTTACCGCGCAGGCGCATGCCAACCGCGGCGATCTCGATCTGGCTTTGGCCGAAGCACGGCGCGCGCTTGAACTCAACCCGCTGGTTACCGAGGCGCATATTCTGTTAGGATTAATTTACGCTCGTCAGCAGCAGCTTGCGCTGGCGATTCGCCATCTGGAACGGGCGCGTTATCTCAGCAACGAATCACCGCTGGTCGCCTTTCATCTGGCCGAGTGCTACCGGCAAACTGGACGGATCAGCGATGCGATTCGGGAATACCGCAACAGTGAACGCCTGCTGCGCGCGCTGCCGCCCGATGAGCTGTTGGAAGGGGTTGCCGCCCACTGGCTGGCAGAGAGTTGCCGGCGCTGGATCGACCGGTTGGAGGAAGAACGGTAATGCCAGGGAGTAACGGACGATTCGTCATCGAGTCAGGGCTGCGCCGTCGTGACTGGACAAGCCTGCTGGCCCATCGCCAGCGCTGGATCCGCCATGCCCGTCGTCCGATCGCAGAGCAGCCAGCCGGAACGCCCACTGCGCCGGCGCTTGACGAAGCCGCCCAGCAACGGGCGCGGGAAATCGAGCAAGAGCTGCAACTGGCCCGCGACATTCAGCAGGGGCTATTGCTCGAAGCGGCGCCTCACCTGCCGGGCTGGGAAGTCACAGCGGTATCGTTGCCGGCGCGCGATCTCGGCGGCGATCTCTACGACTTCCTGCCGCTGCGCAATGGTCTGCACGGGATCATGATCGGCGATGTCAGCGGCAAAGGGCTGCCGGCTGCGCTGCGGATGGCGGTGACTCGCACCGTTTTCCGTCACGAAGCGCGCCAGAATCGCGGGCCAGCCGCTACGCTCGCCGACGTCAACCGGGGAGTACTCAGTGAAATCCCGCACGGCATGGTGACCATGCTTTACCTTCAACTCGATCCAGTAAGCGGTGTCATCTGCTGCGCCAACGCTGGTCATACCTTCCCGTTGTTGATCGCCGACGATCTCACCGAACTGGATATCGCTGGTTTGCCGTTGGGGATCGATCTCGATAGCGAATACAGCGAAGCCACTGCCACCCTGACGCCCGGTCAGAGTCTGCTGCTCTACACCGACGGTTTGATTGAAGCTGAACGCGCCGATGGCGCTATCTTCGGCTTTGAACGCCTGGCAGACCTGATCGCAGCGCAACCGCAACGCAAACCACGCGCGTTAGCGTCGGCGCTCTTGCATGAAGTCCGAGCCTGGACGAACGGCATCCTCAGTGATGACGTTACCCTGGTGATTCTGCGACGACGATTGCTCGACCTGAACGCCGAACTCCAGAGCGTCATCACCGATGTGATCGGGGTTGAGGCAATGACAGCGCTGTGGGAGACGGTCATTGCGCCGGCCATCCCCCAAAACGGCGAAGAATGGCGTGAACTCCTCCCGCATCTGCAGAAGCATGCTCAGGGACAGCTCGGTCGCGGATTAGCGCGCGAACTGACGCAGCAAATCCGGCTCACGCTCGATGATTACCGCGAGTGATACCAACTTTAGGTGTCCAATCATCTTCAGATCAGCGCGCGGCGCTTCCCGCGCGCCCGTGCCATCCTTCGGTCTGGTCGGGAGCGTGTGGCGCCGTCCCG
>FWPU01001140.1_pt1 | contig 82368 bp, 65 predicted proteins | sample 2228361 | NCBI WGS metagenome assembly FWPU01 (sample SAMEA103939777, study PRJEB20133) | metagenome | reverse complement strand
GCCGGCTCGAGTCTTTGTTTGTTAGTGTCATACTCAAACACTTCGAAGTGCTAATACACGCTTCATGGAAGCAGTTCTGACCTAACATAGGCGCGCACTTTTGCAACTGCGTCATTCAGTTCATTGCCTGTGCCCTTAGGAATTGCTCTTTCCATAGCCGTGATCGCCTCAGTATTGGTTAGGTGCGTGATTGCCCGCAGAATGGGTGCTTTGCTAGCATCCGAATGGTTTCCGTATGCGCCGACTAGAACTCTTGCTGCTTCAGGTGTGCCGATGCTGGCGAGTGCCTCTGCGCTCATTTCAACTATTAGCGGTGTCTTGGCTGTTATAATGCACTGACCAATATGCGGCACAAGGGTAGGATTCCGAATTGCACAAACCGTTCTGGCAACGTCTTTAACGAACCCTGTGTCGTCTTTTCGCCCCGTTAGCTCGCCTAGGCGCTGCGTTAGCAGCATGGGAGTTGCTTTGTCTGCCAAGCGTAGACGTATTCTCTCCCGCACGTCGTATTGCGTATCGTTCCCAAGATACGGTATCAAGGCTATAAGAGCCTCCTCAGATTCAATGCGCGACTGCTCAACCAGAAGGGCTAACCGCAAGTTGGGGTCTCTCTCCGCGGTCAAGGCATCTACCAGAGCTTGTACTGCCGCCGTAGATGCGGGAGTCGTGGTATCTGGTTGTGGCTTCGGGGCAGCCTGCAACAATGCACTTTGGGTACGCGGGCCAGAGTGTGCCATAGCATTACTGCATGCGCCGTCTTGAATAGTGGAGGCAGGGCGAGACTATTCATTGCCGGTGAGCCCATCGCCGGGAGACAGATCATTGGCAGTGCCGGCAGGCGTAATTACAACTGGACGGTGAAGCGTCGTGTAGACTATTCCAATGACAATACACAGCAACAGGCTCACACTTGCTAAGAAGGTACTTTGATGTCGCGGACAAGGCATACTAGGTGGCAAGCAATTAGTGAACATTCAAGGCAGTGCTGGCAGAACAGTCCAGGTCATTGTCGCCCTTGGATAGGTTGCTGCTAGTGTGTCGTCCGAGGAATCAATTGCAGAAGGGATGGTTGAAGGCTGCGCCACCAACGGATGAGCCCGCCTGATACCCCACCAACATGAGTGACCGTGAACCTGATGTTGAGCCGTATTATGATCTGCATCGTGATTTGACTCAGCACAGATATTCATCGGACCGCATTGGTAATTCGTAAGATACGGACATGAGGAGTCAGTGCATTCATTATTACTGGCGACCATGAACACGGCGCGGGCCTGCATCTCTGAGATCTTTGGATAGACGATGCCTAGGCGGCAGCCGCGGAGGCTAAGCATGGGGTTAAACTCGTGGAGTTTCTTCAGGCACTGTTTAATCTCCTCGACGGGCAAGCCCATCTTTTTGGCGAGACCCTCCTGTGCGGCCTGCTCGTGCGGGAGGAAATCGTGCAGCTGCGGGTCGAGGACCCGGATCATGGCGGGAAAGCTCTTCAGGTCTTCGCCCTCATGCTTACGCCTTTAGGGAACAGACGCCTCCCGCGATCCCGCCAATCAGCGACTGGTCGTCCAAGCTGTCAGTCAACGTTTCTCTTCCGTGTCGCGAGCACGCTGCTTCTCGACCAAGCCGTAGATGAACTCAATGTCCTTGCGGACTGGCTCAGTCCGGGGGTCAGCATAAAGGCGGCTGCGTATGGGACTGACAATGTCCGCTGCGTAATTACCAAGGGCGTAGATACACGTCTTACGCACATCCAAGTCCGCGTCCTCCAATGCAAACCGTTCAAGTGCAGGCAGGGCATCCTTGGACTGAACCCTAATGAAGCCGTCCAAAAGAACTTTGCGCCGCTCGGCTTGCGCCGAACTCAGAGCTTCCCGCAATGCGGCAAGACTCTGGTCCGAGCCGTCGTCTCCGAGCTTTGTTGCGATCAGGCTGAGGGAGCTTCCATTTGTGGCGAAACCAATCAACTGTTGGAACTCGTCCGCCAGCAGGGCGGCAGGCGCTTTCTGGAGGACGCTTTCAGCGATAAACTGACCACGGTCAGAATCTGGGAAAAGAGCGGTTGCCGCGCGTTCGCGTGCCAGCGCGCTATCAGTGCATCTGGCTGCCGCTTCCACCAAGATCGAATACGCCGCCTCGTTGGTGGCGGCGACTGCGCACTGAACGAGCGCCGGGCCTGACTGCGCGTTGGTGACGAAGTCAAACGCGCGAAGGAGGTTGTCCATATCGCTGCCTCCCGCACCCTTCTTGGTATGTGTTGAACAGGGGGCGGACGACGTCCTGCGTCCCGATTTGAGCCAGCATCACCCCCGCAAACTCACGCGCTTCTGCCGAGACAGTGCCTGTTTCGCTGTTTCGTAGGACTGCCCCAAGCCACGCCATATGCGGTCCAGGCTCTGCCTGAATCAACGCCTGCATCGCCTTCAAACCGTCGAGATCGCGCGTCGCGATGCATTCGAGCCATCTGTTGGTGCATACCCCGATTGACTCACCAGACGCTGGCTCATGGCCAGTCTGGGTTTTGGCGTGCTCGCTACCGCCGGCTTTCGCCTCGATCTCTTGTCCGCTGGCAGTTGTGCTGGCATCCTTACCATGCAGCGGAGTTCTGTTGCGGGAATAGACGTACAGCCCCACCGCGCAGCCGGCAATTAGCAGCGCGAGCCAGATTGGGAGTTTGAACCACTTGCCTGTTGCCATGCTAGTTGGACGCTAAATCATGCCCCAATCATTCTGTCTACCTCACTGGTCCAGCCATGCTGCCAACTCGGAAACCAATGCTCGCATCAGCGGTCCTTACTGATCGGCTGACTGATTTGGGGAAGGACTCAGTTGCGCACCTGCGCCCAACGAGATCCCGGCAGCTGCGATTGAGCACAGAGGAACCGGCACCCCGCCTGATGCCTCAACCCGAGCCTCAGCGTATGCCGGACCGTTAAAGGACAAATATCGCTGTGACAGTAAGTCATTTACAGCTTCTTCAGTGTTGACGGACTTTCCTTGAATCGCGTTCCCCACGACCCCCGCAATCGTTGAGATGTCATCGCGTATGCTGCCCATTTCGAGGGCTGCGCCGGCGGATACGCCGGCCCCGACCTTGCACTGGAGTTCCCATTTGTAGGGCAATCTGACGCCGCCATAAACCCCAAAGCTGCTACCCACTTCAAAGACGGCCGCGTCTGACATCCGGATGAGATTCAGAGACTGGCCCACCGGAGCTGCGTTAACAACGCCGCGAACCAAGCGCTCCCACAGGTTTTGCGGCGCGGTTCCAAACCACCCGTACAGCTTCTGGATGCCAGCATCTTCGAAGATCAAACCCAACTGGGCGTTACGCGAGTTGTAAACAGCAATTCCCGTCGTCTCTGCACTGAGAGCGATCATCAAAGTGAGTTGTTTGTTTGGCCCCGTTATCACCCCTGGCAGGAAATTCACAGATCCTTCGACCCCCAGCGACACATCACCAAGTCCGGTTGCATCCCCGAGGTTTACGCTTGCTGATCCGGCAACGCTGAGATCGAACGCCGGGTCCCTCAGGATGGCGCCAAGTCTGCGTTTCGCCGCGGTCAAGTCGGCTTTCGCCTCATTGATCAGCGCTTGGTCAGCAGGATTCTTTAGTCTGCCCATCGCCAGTTTGACAACCCCCGCACCATACGAGGAGTAGAATCCGGACATTTCGGCACTGACATTTTTCTGGCCGGTCCAGTCAATGTACTTGCCCACTTCCGGCGCGCCGGAATAGACTAGGATCTTGAACGTTCCACTCGAGTTGTACGCCAAGTTGCCTTGCATGACACGAACGTAGTATATGCCCGGCGATAAGACCCGGCCGGTGATCTTCGCCGAGTAGCCAATTCCACTGTCGTAGTCGGTAGCTATGTGGTTGTAACTAGGAGCATCACCGAACAGATCCAGCGTCGTATCGAGGTCGAGTGTGACAGTCTCCAGAGAGATCGCTTTCCGTGCACCCAATGTGAAACGATACCAGCGCACTTGGCCCGTGGAAAGCTCTTGGCCACTGAGTGCCGCCCATCCACAGTAAGTGTTATGACGGAGCTGATCGGCGTTACCGTCAGTCGGATGTTCCCACTCGCTCCACTGTAGCCATCTACCGCGATTTGGTATGGGACCCCAGCCGTGACGCTAACTATGACCTGGCTTTGCACCGTGCCACCGTAGTCGTCGTTGCTACCACTCGAAACCAGCGTCAGACCAAAAACTGAGCTGCCTCTATAGACTGCAAGCAGGGTGTCGAATGTGCTGCCTGCGGTCGTGATTTGTACTGTTCCTGATGCCGACGGCGTCCACTGCCACCACACCGACTTGCCGCCCGTCTTGCCCGCGTGGTTGGGCTCCCCGCTCTCCTTGGTCGCCCCCACGTTGCTCCCAGTCACTGTCGCCCCTGCGGCCGCCACCGTGATCCGGTTGGCAAAATTGTCGTTCGCCGGGCCAACGGGATCATCGTCGGTAATGGTCACCGTCGCGCTGTTGGGCGAACCCACCGTGTAGGCGCTGCTGCTGGCCAGCGTCACCACCACAGTCTCGGCGCTCTCCACCACCGTGTCGTCCACCGGCGTCACCGTCTTGGTGGCGCTGCTCGCCCCCGCTGGAATGCTCACCGACGTCCCGATGCTTCCGTAGTCGCTCCCGCTGGTCGCCGTGCCCCCCCACCGTGTAGTTCACCGTCAGCGCGCTGGCCGTGCTCCCCGTCCGCGTAAAGGTGAACACCCCCGGGTTCTGCCCCGTCTCCGCCGCGCTCGCGTCCGTCGCGCGCACCGTCACCACCGGCAACGTCACCGGCCCCGGAGACCATTCCACCTTGTCCACCCACCCGCAGTCCGAGCCCGAACTGACGCTCCCATCCTTCACGAAGCGCCACTTGAGCGTCTGGCTGCCCGCCGGCACGCTGAAGCTCTTCTGCGTCCAGTTCACGGTGCCGCTGATCCGATCCTGCCGCGCCGTGCCGATGTAGAATTCCAAATAGTCGTAGTTGCCTTCCGACGACACCTTCCACCAGAAGCACACCGTGCCGGGGCGGGTGATGGTGGTCTGCATCCAGGACTCCTGGCCGTCGCCGATATCCCCACTCTGCGCCGCATCCCCCCCGTTGTAAGATGTCGCCGTCTGCCCGAACCAGTTCGCGCTGCCGCCGGTCGTGAAGGTCCAGTCGGTCTTCTCCACCGCCTCCGCAAGAGCCGGGGGGGGCGGCACACCGGCCGCCGTAAAGTTCAGCGCGTTGTCCGCGCTGCAGAAATCACGGGAAGCCGGAGTGAACGTGTACCCCGTCTTGGTGGGCGTCGCCCGGTAGGTCGTTCCCGAGGCAAACCCGGACTGACTCCAAGTCCCGTTGGCCGCGGTCTGCACCGGCGCCGGAATCGCCCCGCTGCCCGAGACCCGCGTAAAGGTGATCGTCACCCCCGCCTGCGTCGCCCCGCTCACCGTCCCACCCGCGCTGAACGTCGTGGTCTGCCCAAACAGCTCGCCCGCCCGGGTGGCCGGACCCGTGCCGGTGCCCAGCCACTCGACGCGGTCGATGATGAAGTAGCCGGTCACGCTCCCGTCGCTGGTCAGGCTTAACTGGATCGTGTGGCCGGCCTTGGCCGTGCTCGTCACGTTGTCAAAGGTGCCGCTCCACTCGTTGCCCGTGTCGGTCCGCAGCCGATCAAAGCCCGATTCGGTCCGAATCTGGCTGAAATGCACCCGCACCTGGGTCGCCCCGGGTTTGGTGATCGTCCCGCTCCGGTTCCAGTTGTTCCCGTAATCCACTCACCAGTTTACTGCTTCGGTGTTCCAAACCGCCCCGGGTTCGATGCGCACGTTGCTCCACCACCACTGGTTGTTGTTCTCGTTGCTCTCAGTCACGCTCTGCGGCCCGTCAATCCAGTAGCCGATAAAGTAGTTGCCTGCCGGCAGGTTGGCCGGCACCGTCCACGGGAAGCTGATCTCCCCTGACACCGAACCCGCCCCTAGGGCGCCAAGGTCTCGCTCGCCCACCTTCGCGGCCGCCGCCGTGCTCCAAGAATCCTTGTTGACGTAGTAGTAAATTTTGGTCGCCCCCGACGTGGCGGTTCCCCCGTTGCGCACCCGCTGCGTGATCGTGAAGGTGTCTCCCGGAGCCCCCGAGGTCCGGCTGATATTGTCGCTCTCCTTGGTCAAATCCGGCTGCCCGCCACCTCCATCGGTCCAGCTTGCCCTCAAGGTGTATGCTGCGATCGTTCCATTGTTGCCGTATTCGGTGATTTTGATGTAGTACGTCCCGGCTGCGAGGCTGGACCGGGTAATCAGGGAGAATGCGCCATTTCCGTCATCATCGTCGTAGTCTATTTGAGTGGTGGAGCTGTTCGGACCGTAAAGCCACATTTCGGTGTCGCCGCTGGTACCATCAGTCTGGATGCGTACGTCTCTGGCTCCGCTAGGACCAATGGTAAACTTGGCCCAGTCGACGTTGCCTGGTTGATGGATCGACCGGTTCTGGGTCTGCCCGTTGGCGATGACCTTTGCGTCGGCTGCGGTGTTGTCGGGCTCGTAAGCGTCCTGGGACTTTGCCTTGGGTGACAGGGCAAGGTACAGGAGGACGGCTGGTCCGAGGATGAGCACAGATCGGAACAACGAGCCCCTTCGACGTGCGCTTTTTTTCATAACACTACCTGGTTCGATATACATGGAGTCGCACGGTAAGAGATCTTACACCCGCACACACTTTTTCGTCAGATTGACACCGGCTGGCCGCCATGTACGGGTAGAGCACCGCATGAACGAGACGCCACAGGGGATTCCGGGGACGGAGGTGGGGGTGTTGCAACGCCTGGGGAACCCGGACGATAACGACGCCTGGGAGTTGTTCCGGGCGCGTTACAAGCCGTTGATTTGCAGCGTAGCACGACAGGCGGGGTTGTCGGAGGCCGAGGCGGACGAGGTGCTGCAAAGCACGCTGATTGCCGTGCATCGGTCGCTGGCCGGTTACGACCCCCGCCGCGCCAAGTTCCGGACATGGCTGGGCGGGATTGTCCGGAACCGGATTCGCGAGCAGTTGCGGAACCGCCCGCAGGGCGAACCCCAGGTGGCGCCGCCGGCAGGCGCTTCGACCGTGTGCACGTCGGTGGGGGCTTCCATGCTGCTCGAGGCCGGCCCGTTCCTGCCATTCGAGGAGGAGGATGAGCGGACCCTGGACGCGCTGGCCTGGGAACGCTTCAAGAAGGTGGTGTCGCCCCGCCAGTGGCAGGTGCTGTACGAGCTGGTTGGCCGGGGGCGCAGCGCGGCAGAGGTGGCCAGGATGTTGGGGTTGCAGCGCAGCCACGTGTACGTGATCAAGCTCCGGCACCTGAAGAAGTTGGAAGCCATTCGGCGGCAGGTGCAGGCGGAGGACGAAAGCCGGCTCTGGGGCAACGCGCCCCCGGGCGCTCCCGATCAAAAGCTGGTCAAACGCTGAAGGTTTGGTAGCCTGCGGGCGGGGTATGCAAAGCGGGTCCGCAGGTTTCCCGGATCAAGGTCCGGCGCCGCCGCGGGTGCCGGGTTTTACCCTGTTGCGCCTCATCGGCCAGGGGACGACCGGGCAGGTCTGGTTGGCAAACCACTCCACCCTCGGAGTGTGGCGAGCGGTCAAGGTCGTGCAGCGCGACGGCGCGGTTCACCCCGTCGCCAAGGACAAGGAGTTGGAAGGGATCAGGCTCTTCGAGCCGGTGTCGCGGGAAGACGAAGGCCTAGTGGACATCACCGAGGTGGGGGCATTGCCTGAGCAAGCGGGCTTTTATTACGCGATGGAGCTGGCGGACAACGCCAATGGTCCGGTGTCAGAGGAGCCTCCGTCCCCCATTAAGACCTCCGGCTTCGGCCCGTCCGGGCGCGGGGCATCTGACGGCCCAGACAGCGATCGAGATCGGCGGATGTCCGCGACAAAGGAGTCCGGCGCGGCCGGGCCGGACGCCCAAGCGGTCGCCGCGCCCCACACGGGAGGAGGCGCCGCCGACGCCGCGCCGCCGGACGTTCAGCACTACGCGCCCCGCACGCTGGCCGGGGAGGTGATTCGGCGAGGGCGTTTTTCAGTTCAGGAGACGATCGAACTCGGGTTGCGCCTGGCCAGGACGCTGGATTTTTTGCATTCCAGGAAGCTGGTTCACCGGGACATCAAGCCGCAGAACATCCTGTTTGTGGGGGGGAAGCCCAAGCTGGCCGATCCGGGTCTCATGACCCGCGCGGGCGAACACACGACCTGGTGCGGCACCACGGGGTACATCCCGCCCGAAGGTCAGGGTTCGGCGCAGGCGGACCTCTACAGCCTGGGCAAGACGCTTTACACGGTCTCCACCGGCCTGCCGCCCGCGAGGTTTCCGGAATGCCCGACCGACGAAGGCAACCGGTCCGACCACGCGCACTGGGTGCTGCTCAACCGGGTCCTCTGCCGCGCGTGCGAAAACGATCCGCGGCGGCGCTATGGCAGTGCCGCCGAGTTGCTCCGAGACCTGGACAGCATCGCAAGCGGCAAGAAGCCCCGGGCGCGGCGCAAGACTCCGGTGGTGACGGTTGGCCTGCCCGCGGCTGCCGCGATCCTGTGGGTGTTGCTGCGCGGTCCTTTCCTGAGCCGCGAGGCGTTGCTCGTGGAAGAGCGATTTGACCAGCCCGCTCTGGACCCGGCCATCTGGTACACCGGGCACGCGGACGACGCCGATCCGCAGGCCGGGACCACCGCCGGCGGGTGGCCGCCGACCCTTGGTCGAGGCGTCCTCGTTTTCGAAAACCGAGTGACCTCGGCAACCAATTCCGGCCTGGCCGTGCGGCAGGACATCTGGATGGCCACCGAGAACGACCTGCGCAAGGCCGCGCCGGGAAGGGTGGAGATCCGGTACGCGGTTTCGGCCACCAACGGCGGTCTGACGGTCGCCATGACGGCCGGGGTCAATCGCCGCCGTCCGGACGAGTTCCCGCGAATTGATTTGTTCACCCTGAACCAGGGGCTCTGGCCGGCAGCGCGCGGGGCGACGGGTACGCTAGTGATTGAGTTTTCGACGCGCGGACCGGCGATTGTCCGCTCGCGCGGGGGTGAGCCGGAGACGATCAGACTGTGCGACCTGGGCAGTCTGGCCAACTGGCATCTGGAGATCCGAAGCCACGCGGCGGCCGCCGCCCTGATGCACAACTCGGCAGCGCGCGTGGTGCTCGACCAGGTCAGGATTGTTTCCGCTCCGCAGCCGCCGCGGCTCGTCGGTTACGTCACGAACATCGCCAGCGGATTGCCCGTGAGCGGCGTTCGAGTTCGAAATCGGACCACGGGCGACGCTTGGACCACGGGCCGCGATGGCGCGTACGCGGTGGAAGCCCGGGCCGGCGGCAACGAACTGGAAACGCTCAATCCGGACGTGAAATTGCATTCCGGGGCGCGCGTGCGCTGGCTGGCACTGGATGGTTTTGTGAAGCACGACCTGGGCGTCAGCCGCGACCCGCCGGCCCTGGGGGATGCGCTGGGCGTTGTCCGGCTTGGGCGAGCTTACGACGCGAGGCTCGCGTTCCGTGCCGGCCACCCGCTGGTGAGCGGGGCCGGAAGGCTCGTCGAGTTGTCTCCGGACGGTCGGTCCTCACGGGTGCTGTCAGAATCGTACCCCGGCGCGGGCATGATTTGCGTGGGGCAACAGGTCTTTGCCGTCGGCACCTACGGGCGGAGCGCCCTCTTCGCACTTCAGGACAACGGTGAATGGAAAGCCCAGCGCCGGCTTCCGGCGCTTTGGGCCGTCGGCATCACCCACGACGGCCGCGATTTTTGGATTTGTCAGAATGACCGCGCCCACGGGGAAGGCTGCGCGCTTTACCGGTGGAATCCGGAAACCGGCGCAGCGGTGGCGATCGCGACGGACCTTCCGATTATTCACCCGGCCTGGCACAACGGGCGGCTCTGGGTGCTCACGGAAACCGGGACGGTCCTCGAGGTGGATTGCGGGCGGGCGGTGGAAATGCGCCGGCTGGAACCGGCCTGCCGGCCGGCGTTCGAAACACCTTGCTGCGTCCTTGCCTCCGACGGCACGACCCTCTGGGGACTGGGGCCCAACGGGGATACGCTCCATCCTCTCCACGTGCCCTGATTGGGGACCGGGCCCGCGCCCAGGCGTCATGGGCTGAGGACAGTCCGCCCTATCGGCGATGGATTGCCCAAACCTCGGGCAGGGCGCGTTCTCTGAGCGCGCCGTTTCCCTTGCCGCGTCTGCCGCGTGTTCTGCGGGCTGGAATCCGCCGGGCTGGAAGCCCGGCTCTACGGCAGGCTGGAAGCCTGCCGCTACCGTAGCGGCCGCCATCCTGGTTGCCGTAGAGGGCGGCTTCCAGCCGCCCGGATCGAGGTTTAAAACCACCAAGAACACCAAGGGCACCACGGCGGGCTGGGACAGCCCGCCCTACCGGCGGGGGGTTGCTCGGTAGGGCGCGTTCTCTGAGCGCGCCGTTTCCCTTGCCGCGTCTTCCGCGTGGTCTGCGGGCTGGAATCCGCCGGGCTGGAAGCCCGGCTCTACGGCAGGCTGGGAAGCCTGCCGCTACGGGCCGGCGGCGGGCTGAGACAGCCTGCCCCCCCGAAGCAAGACCTTCTTTAGCCGGTTCCGCGTGGTCCGCGGATGACCAGTTGCCAGAGCGACAGGCTTGCGGCACGCTCCCCCCTGCCCGACCGCTTGGGTCCGGACCCGGCCGGGCGCCATTTTTTCCATGACTGAGGCGGAAGCACCCGGGAATCGGCGTCGCTGGCTGACGCTGGGCGCACTGGGTGTGGTCTTTGGGGATATCGGCACCAGCCCGCTTTACGCCCTGCGGGAATGCTTTGCCGAGGGCGCGGGAGCGGAAGTAACCCCGGCCAATGTGTTGGGGGTATTGTCCCTGATCTTTTGGTCGCTCATCAGCATTATTTCCATCAAGTACCTGGTGTTTATCTGCCGGGCGGACAACAAGGGAGAGGGGGGGCCGTTGGCCCTGTTGGCGCTGGCGTTTCCCGAGCGGGTCCGACAGGGGCGGACGGCGCTGGCGTTCACGGCGCTGGGGGTGTTCGGCGCGGCGCTGATGTACGGGGACGGGATGATCACACCGCCCATCACGGTGCTGGGTGCGATGGAGGGGTTGAAGGTGGCCACCCCCGAACTGGCCGGATACGTGGTGCCGTTATCGTTGCTGATCCTGGTGGGACTGTTCTCCGTGCAGCGGGGGGTTTGGGGCGGGGTGGGCCGCGTGTTCGGTCCGCTGATGCTGTTGTGGTTTGGCGTCATTGGTCTGCTGGGACTGGTCGAGGTGGGGCAGCATCCGGGCGTGCTGTGGGCCATCAATCCGGCGTACGGACTGGACTTCCTGTTGCACGAGGGGTGGATGGCTTTCAAGGTCCTCGGGGCGGTGTTCCTGGTACTGACTGGTGGGGAAGCGTTATACGCGGACATGGGGCATTTCGGGCTGCGGCCCATCCGTCGGGCGTGGTTTGGGATCGTGCTGCCGGCGCTGTTTTTGAACTACCTGGGCCAGGGCGCGCTGGTCCTGCGGGAGCCGGAGGCGGTGGTCAACCCGTTTTACCGCCTGGCGCCGGAGTGGGCGCTGTGGCCGTTGCTGGCGCTGGCCACGGCGGCGGCGGTGATCGCCTCCCAGGCGCTGATTTCGGGAGTGTTTTCCCTCACGATGCAGGGGGTGCAACTGGGCTATTTGCCCCGGGTGGAAATCCGCCACACCTCGCACACCGAGCGGGGGCAAATTTACGTGCCGGTGGCCAACTGGTTGTTGCTGGCCACGTGCGCGGGGCTGGTGCTCGGCTTTCAGAGTTCCAGCCGCCTAGCGGCGGCTTACGGGGTGGCGGTGATTCTCACCATGCTGGTGACCACGGTGTTGTTTTACTTTGCCGCCCGCCGGCTCTGGAGCTGGAGCAACGCCCGGGCACTGGGGTTGTGCGGGGTGTTCGTGCTGTTGCAGGCGCCTTTTCTGGGGGCGAACTTTCTCAAGCTGCCCGACGGCGGCTGGTTCCCGCTAATCATCGGCGGCCTTATTTACGGGGTCATGCGTACCTGGAACTGGGGCCGCCGCCGCCTGCGGGACCGCCTCCAGACCAGCATGCTGCCGTTTGACATGTTTCTGGCCGACGTTGAAGAGCGCAAGCCGCAGCGGGTGGGCGGCACCGCGGTTTTCATGGCCAGCAACCCCACCGGCACGCCCCTGGCCCTGCTGCACAACCTCAAGCACAACCGCGTGCTCCACGAGCGCGTGGTGCTGCTCACCATCAAAATCGAGGAGCAACCGCGCGTGTCGGCGGACGAACGCCTGGAAATCATCCGCCACGGACACGGCTTTTACCGCGTGATTGTCCGCTACGGCTTCATGGAAGAGGTCACCATGGCGGACATCCTGCGGCTGTGCGGCGAGCACAACCTCCAGCTCAAGCTCTCGGAGACGTCCTTCTTCCTGAGCCGCGAGACCATTGTCTGTCGTCCGGGCGCGCCCTGGTACCGCGCCTGGCGCGAGTATCTCTTCGCCTTCTTGTCCCGCAACAACCAGAGTCCCACCGCCTTCTTCCGCCTGCCCGCCAACCGCGTCGTCGAGCTGGGCATGCAGGTGGAGCTGTAATTTCGCCTTCCGGGGCTGGGTGCGTGCTTGCGTCCGCGACGCTTCGGGCGCACAGTCTCGCTGTGGTGCTGTCCCGACGTTCCTTTCTGCGCGCGAGCTGCGTCCCGGTCGCCGCTTGGGTCGTCCTGCCCAAAGTCCATGCCGCCACGCGCCGGGAATACAAAAAGGCGATGATGTACGGCACCATTGGCATCAAGGGCACGGTGCTGGAGAAGTTCCAGGCCCTCAAGGCGGCCGGGTTTGACGGTGTCGAAGCCGAGAGCCACATGCACGTCGAGGAGGTCCTGCGCGCCCGCGACGCCACCGGGCTGGTCATCTGCAGCGTGTGCTGCTCGACGCACTGGTCCAAGCCGCTTTCCTCCCCCTCCGCCGAGGTGCGCGCGGCCGGGCTGGAGGGCATCCGGCAGGCGATGCGCGAAGCCCGTCAGTACGGGACCGATGCGGTGCTGGTGGTGCCCGGGGTGGCGCGCGACGGCGTGACCTACCAGGAATGCTGGGATCGGTCGCAGGCCGAGCTGCGCAAGCTCCTGCCGCTGGCCGCCGAGTTGAAGGTGCGCCTGGGCATCGAAAACGTCTGGAACGACTTCATCACTGATCCCCGCGAGGCGGTGCGGTACGTGGACGCCTTCGACAGCCCCTGGGTGGGCTGGTATTTCGACACCGGCAACATTCTCTACTACGGCGACCCCGCCACCTGGATTCGCACCCTGGGGCGTCGCCTGATCCGGGTGCACGTCAAGGAGTACAACCTCGAACTCGCCCGCCAGGACAAATGGAAGGGATTCGGCGTCCGCCTGCTTGAGGGCTCGAACAACTGGCCCGAGATCCTGCGCGCCCTGGACGAGGTGGGCTATCGCGGCTGGTTGACCACGGAGATGCCCGGTGATCAAACCCGCGACCTGCCCGCGCTCCAGGAGTTTGCCGCCCGCTTGGACCGCATTATCGCGAGCTGACCGGGCGCGCGGGCTTTGCGCCGCCGCCGCGGGGCGTCCCCCCGGTTTCATTTCACCCGGCCTGCACGCGGGTGGGTTTGGTCGGAACGAGCTTCCGGCTGGGATAGCCCTCCACCGCGACGCCGCGCACACGCAACGAGTGCGCCAGGGCATACTGGAAGTCCTCCGGTGCCCCGCGCAGAGCCCGCCGCAGGGCGCGGATGGCGGCGCGATCGGGGATGCGTTCCAGGGCGCAGCGCGCGTCTTCCCGCACCTCCGGATCGGACAACAATTCAGCCATGGACGGCACCTCGGAGCGGCCGCCGATTTCGGACAACATCCACAGCGCGTGCCGCCGGACGAGCGCCGCCGGGTGCCGAAGCAGCCGGGCCAGTTCCGTCGCCACGGCCTCGCGCTCGGCGTCCGCGCCGGGCCGGCCGGCGTGGCGCACGATGCGTTCGATGGCGCGCCGGGCGGAGCGGGCGATCTCAAAGTCGGCGTGTGTCATGAGTTCTCCGAGGGGCACCACCGCGGGGGCGCCCACCGGCCCGGCATTCTGCCAGGCCGGTCCCCGGACGGCATCGTCGGTGTTTTGAATCCTGGCGAGGAGATCGGCAACGGAAGCGGCATTGGCGGAGGTTGTCCGGCCGCCGGCGGACGGCGTAGTGGCTGCGGCGGGTACGGGAACGGGATTCGAGTTCATGGCGAGGATGGGGCCAAGCTTCGAGGTGAAAGGGCTAGAGCGTGTATGGGTAGCGTTGCGGGCGGCTCATCAGGCGGCGGGCCTGTTCGTCGCCCACGATTTCCTGCTTTACCGGGTCCCAGTGCAGCTTGCGGCCGCAGATCAGGGAGAGATTGCCCAGCACGCACAGGAAGGCCGTGGCCACGCCGGCCTCGAGGTTCATAATGGTCTTGCGCCCGGTTTTGATGCCCTCGAACCAGTCTTCGTGGTGGTCGAAGCGCGGGCTCTTGGGCACTTGCACGCCATTGGCCGGAGGCTGGTACTCGAGCGCCTTTTTCTCGGTGTACACCTGGCCGTCGCCCACCCAGACCACCAGCTTGTCCTTGTCGCCATAGTACACGGCCCCGTAGCCCTCGCGAATCCCCTCCCGCTTGACGCGCTCGCGGTCGGGATAGGGGACCATCTCGCCCGGCTGGGCCCAAATGAGCGTCCAGTCGGGATTCTTGAACTGATAAGTGACCTCCATCTCGATGGCGGAATCCCACAGCCCCCGGGTGGGCACGCGGCCCTTGGTCTCGATGGTGACCGGGCCAGTGTGGTCGGCGCCCAAAAAGTGCAGCGCGTTGCTCATGACGTGAGCGCCGCGGTCGCGAATCTGGCCGCCGCCGGACTCCAACAGCCAGCGGAACACGCCGTGGAGATAGCGGCGATTGAACGGCCGCCAGGGCAGCGGTCCCAGCCACAGGTCCCAATCCAGCTCCGGCGGCGGCTCGCTGTCCGGCACGGGGTGGTCGTCCGAGGGCGTGGCGTAATGCCAGCACTTCACCGTGTGTACGCGGCCGAGCATGCCGTTGGCGATGTACTGGTGCGCGAAAAATGCCTCGCGCTGGGAACGGCCCTGCGAACCGACCTGCACCGCCACCTTGTTTTCCCGGGCGGCGCGCACCATGGCCTTGCCCTCTTCAATGGTGCAGCAGGCGGGTTTTTCCACGTACACGTGCTTGCCGGTCTCGCAGGCGTGGACGGTTTGAACCGCGTGCCAGTGGTCCGGGGTGGAAATGACCACGGCGTCCACGTCCCGGCGTTCGAGGATGTACCGGTAATCCCGGTAGGGGGTGGCCTTGCCGCCGGTGCTTTTGACCGCGGCGGCGAGGCGGGTGTCGTCCACGTCGCACACGGCGACCACGTTCACATCGCCACGGGACTGGCGGGCGAGCATGTACCCGAGGTGGCCGTTGCCCATGCCGCCCACGCCGATCATGGCGATGTTGAGGCGGTCCTTGGCGCTGGGAGTCGAGTACGGTCCCTGCCCGAGCACGCGGGCCGGGATGATCCGGGGCAGCGCCGCCAGTCCGCACAGGGCGGCGCCGGAGCGCGCGAGAAAACGCCGACGAGGGATGAACGGAGGTGTCATGTGTTGTTGGCCGCGATCCTAGCCTGTGCACCCCCGCTTCGGCCAGCGGTTTTCGGTCGCGGTGGACCGGCTTGATGCCGAGCTCCAGAGAGGCGACCAGGGCAAGGACTGGCTGGTCTCTGCTTTAGCGGCGGCTTGCGCGGGGGAAATTCCCCCTCCTGCCGGAGCTTGCCCGAGGGCGGCGCCCCGCCTTAAATCCCACCGTGCCAACCACCGTGCTCGCGGTCGCCAACCAAAAGGGCGGCGTCGGCAAAACCACCACGGCCGTCAACCTCGCCGCCTGCCTGGCCGCGCTGGGGCAGCGGGTGTTGCTGCTGGACCTTGACCCCCAGGCCAACGCCACCAGCGGCCTGGGCCTGGACAAGACCCCCGGCGCCAGCGCCTACGCCGCCCTGTTGGGCGAGGAACCGCTGGCCCCGCGCATCCGGCCCACCGCCTGGGACCGACTGGAAATCATCCCCAGCGAGCTGGACCTCTGCGGCGCGGACGTGGAACTGCCGCGGCTGGACCGGCACTTGTTCCGCCTGACGCAAGCGCTGGCGCCGCTCCGCAGCGACGGCGCGCGCGACCTCATTCTGGTGGACTGCCCGCCCTCGCTCGGGGTGCTCACGCTCAACGCCTTTGCCGCCGCGGATTACCTGCTGGTGCCCTTGCAGTGCGAGTACTACGCCCTGGAGGGCATCTCCATGCTGACCCGTCTGGTGGAGCAGGTGCGGGCGGGCGCCAATCCCCGCCTGCATCTGCTGGGCGTGCTCATGACCATGTTCGACGGTCGTACCCGCCTGGCCCAGCAGGTGGTCGGCGAGGTGCGCGAACATTTCAAGGACCTGGTGTTCGACACGGTCATCCCCCGCACCACGCGCCTGGCCGAGGCCCCCAGCCACGGGCAGCCGATCATCGTGTACGACCCCTACAGCGCCGGCGCCGCCGCTTACGAAGTCCTCGCCCGCGAGGTCCTCGACCGTCTGGAGAAACGCCCCGCTGCCGGCGCCTGAGCTGCACGGCCAGAACGTCGCCGCCCCAACCCGGGGATGCCCCGCGCGGTTGAAGCTGGTGAACCGAGCGCGGGAGCCCCGACCCGGCCGCAACTGGGTCCGCGGGAGGGTCTGCGGATCACCCCGCCACGGTCCCGGACTCCTGCTCGGTTTTCAAACGCAACTGGCCGCAGGCCGCGTCAATGGCGCCGCCCTTTTCGCGTCGCAAGGTGGCCTTGACCCCGCCGCGGACGACTTCTGCCAGGAAAGCCTCGCAGGTCGGTTCCTCCGGTCGCTGCCAGGGCAGCCCCTCGACGGGGTTGTAGGGGATGAGGTTGACCTTGGCGTCCAACGGCCGGGCCAGTCGCGCCAGCGCACGAGCGTCGGCGGGCGAATCATTCACCCCGGCCAGGAGGATGTATTCGAAGGTGAGCATGCGCCCCTTGCGCCGCAGGTAGTCGCGGCAGGCGGACAACAGCTCCTCCAACGGGTAGCGGCGGTTCACCGGCATGATCCGGCTGCGGACCTCGTCGGTGGCCCCGTGCAGGGAAATGGCCAGGCGGAATTGTTCCGGCTCGTCGGCCAGACGGCGAATCTGGGGCGCCAGGCCGCTGGTGGAGATGGTGATCTTGCGGGCGCCGATGCCGCCACCCCAGGGGGCATTCAGGATGCGCAGGGCCGCGAGCAGGGCATCGTAGTTGGCCAGCGGCTCGCCCATGCCCATGACCACCAGGTTGGTGACCAGCCGTTCGCCGGTGGGGGAGGAGTCGCCTGCGCTGCTTGCCTGCTCGGCATGCCAGCGCTCCACGGCGAGCACCTGGCCGACGATTTCGTCGGCAGTGAGATTGCGTTTCCAGCCGGCCAGGCCGCTGGCGCAAAACCGGCACCCGTAGGCGCAGCCCACCTGGGTGGAGACACACAGGGTGTGCCGGTCGCTGGGCTCGCCGTACAAAGCCGGGCTGGCCGGGATGAGCACACTCTCGATCAGGGCGCCGTCGGCTAGGCGCCACAGAAATTTGGTGGTGGTGTCCGGCGCGGACTGGACGGTCCGCAACTCGGGGAGACGAAGCGCAAACGTCTCCCCCAGCCGCGCCCGCAACGGGCGGGGGAGGTTGGTCATCGCTTCCCAGGTGGCGACCCGCCGACGGTACAGCCAGTCCAGGAGTTGGTCGGCGCGGTAGCCGGGTTCCCCCCACTCGGCCAGGTGGCTCATGAGCTCATCCCGGGTGAGTGTGTGGATGGAAGGGTTCACGGGGCGACGCGCCGGTGACGGACGCCGGCTCAGGCCAGGGGCGGCAGGTAATAGCGCGTGGTGTATTCCTGGACCATGCGCCAGGTGTTGAAGCGCGGCACGATGGTGACCAGCGCGCGCCGGATGCGCCGGATCCACTGGCGCGGAATGCCGGCGGCGTCCCGGTTGTAAAAGCAGGGGATGACCTCCTCGGACAGGGTGCGGAACAGGTTCTCGCTGTCGCGCCGGTCCTGTTCCTCCACGTTGTCCGGATGATGGTCCTCGCCGATGGCGAAACCGTTGGTGCCGTCCCAGGCCTCGCGCCACCAGCCGTCGAGGATGCTCAAGTTCAGGCAGCCGTGCAGGGCGGCCTTCATGCCGCTGGTGCCGGAGGCTTCCAGGGGACGGCGCGGCGTGTTCAGCCACACGTCGCAGCCGGAGACCATCTGCCGGGCCACGTGCATGTCGTAGTTCTCGATGAACACCAGTCGGTCGCGCAGCTCGCTGTGCTTGCTCAGGTGCAGAATGTGTTGGAGGAGCCGCTTGCCCTCGTCGTCGCGCGGGTGGGCCTTGCCGGCGAAGATAAACTGCACGGGACGTCGGCGGTCGTGAGCGAGGGCCACCATCTGGTCGAACTGTTTGAAGATGAGGTTGGCCCGCTTGTAGGTGGCAAACCGCCGGGCAAACCCGATGGTCAGCGCGTCCGGATTCAGGAGGTGATCGTACTCGATGAAGGCGGTGCGGGTGAGCCGCTCACCCTGCAACAGGAGCCGGCGGCGGGTGAATTCGATCAGCTCGCGGCGTAACTCGTACCGCAGCGCCCAGAGTTCCTCGTCGCTGACGCAGGCGGGGTCGGCCAGCGCGGCCCAAAACTCGGCCTGGTTCGCCTCGTCGCTGTACAGGTGGGGAACGCGGGCGAGCGCCTCCGGCGCGCCGTTGGCCTGCGCCTGGTGCAGCTTGGCGCGCCAGAACTTGCGCACGCGCCCTTTCATCCAGCCCAGCAGGTGCACCCCGTTGGTGATGTGGCCAATGGGCACCTGGTCCACCGGGCGATCGGGGTAGAGCGCCTGCCACATGCGGCGGCTCACCTGGCCGTGCAGCTCGCTCACCCCGTTGGCGGCCCGGGCGTGCTTGAGGGCCAGCACGGTCATGCAGAAGGGCTCTCCGGGATCGGCGGGGTTCACCCGCCCCAGCGCCATGAGCTGTTCGTGGTTGATCTTGAGCTGGGTGCAGAATTTGTGTGCCGCGTATCCCATCAGGTCGCTGCTGAACCGGTCGTGGCCCGCCTCCACCGGGGTGTGGGTGGTGAAGATGCACTCGGCGCGCGTCGCTTCCTGCGCCTCGGCGAAACTCCGTCCCTCGGCCAGTTTTTCGCGGATCAATTCCAGCGTGAGAAAGGCCGCGTGGCCTTCGTTCATGTGAAAGACCGAGGGCTGGTAGCCCAGCAGCCGGAGCAGCCGCACGCCGCCGACGCCCAGCAGGATCTCCTGGAAGATGCGGGTGGTGCTGTCTCCGCCGTACACCCGCAGGGTAAGGTCCCGAAAATGGGGCTCGTTCTCCGGCAGGTTGGTGTCCAACAGGAATACCGGACACCGGCCCACATTCACCCGCCAGGCGCGGAACCCCACGGTGCTGGCGGCCAGACGCACCATGCCCACCAACGGTTCACCCCGGGGATCCAGCACCGGTTCCATCGGGAGATTGCGGGGGTCCAGCCGGGTGTAGTACTCGGTCTGCCAGTTGTCGGCGTTGATCGCCTGCATGAAGTACCCTTCGCGGTAAAACAGGCTCACGCCCACAAAGCCCAGGCCGAGGTCGCTGGCGGACTTGGCGTGATCGCCGGCCAGCACTCCCAGCCCCCCGGCGGCGATGGGCAACGTTTCGTGAAAGCCGAATTCGGCGCTGAAGTAGGCCACCGGCCGCTGCGCCAGCCCCGGCGCGTGCTGGCTGGCCCAAGTATCGGTGCGGCGCAGGTAGGCATCGAAACGGTCCAACACTGCTCGCACCCGGGCGGCGAAATCGCGGTCCTGCAGCCGGACGCGCAACTCATAGTCCGAGACCTCATGGAGAATGGCCACGGCGTTGTGGTAGAGGTTTTGCCAGCCCCGGGGGGAGAGCTCCTGAAACAGGTCCTGCGCGCCCTGATCCCAGGTCCACCAGAGATTGTGGGCCAACCGGTTCAGCCCGGTGGCCAGTTCCGCGATTTCCGCGGCGGTCAATGGTTTCGTGGCCATAAGGCAAAAGGTCGCGGTCATCCGCCGCACAGACCGGTTTCTCCGGCGGCGAACCCGCGACACCAGGAGGTTAGCAACACATCCCGCCCCCGCAATGCTTTCCTCCCACCAGGATCGGGGCAGTGGTGGGCAGGGAAACGCCGCCAAGATTCCCGGACAATCGAAAGCATGACGGATTTTCGGCGCGCGCAACCGACCCGGTTGTCGGTCGAAGCCTCCTGCATGAACCCGGCGCGCTTGGAGAGCGCGCCCTACCGGGTTTGGGCAAACGCCACGGCACGTTCGGAGAACGCGCCCTACCTGAGGCTTGGACAACCCAGCGCCGGTAGGGCAGGCTGTCCCAGCCCGCCGCGAGGGTTTGTGCCGGTCAGATCAGGGCCGGATCCACCTCGTCCGGTCGCCACAGCCAGCGGCCTTCCATGCCGCCGGCGACAACCAGAGTCTGTCCGGTGACGTGGCCCGCCAACCGGTCGGAGGCCAGATATACCACCGCGTGCGCCACGTCCTCGGGACGGGCCACCTTGGGCAGCGCCATCGTGGCGGTGACACGGCGGACCACCGTCGGGTCCCGCAGTTTGGCGGCCGTGCGCGGCACGAGGGTCCAGCCCGGACACACGCAGTTGACGCGGCCGCCGGGATACTCCGCAGTGTGCGGCGCCAGACGGGCGATTTCGTTCTTGAGCGTGCGGGTCAGGCCAAAGGCCAGGCCGGCCTTGGCGGCGGCATAGTCGGCGTGTCCGGCTTCGCCGAAGACCGCGGCGGTGGAGCCGATGAAAATCACGTTGCCCCGACGCTGCCGGCGTACCAGCCGGCAAAACTCCCGGGCGCACAAAAAGGCGCTGGTGAGCACGGCATCCAGCGTAGCGCGCCACTGACTCAAGGAGAGGTCCGGCAACAGGAGATCGCGCGGTTCCCACGCGCCGGCGTTGGCGACCAGCACATCCACGCGTCCGAACCGGGCGGCGGCGCGTTCAAACAGCCGTCGCACCGAGGTCTCCCGGCGCAAATCCGCCCGCACCACCGCGCATTCAACGGGCGCCAGGGTCCGGGCCAGCGCCCGGGCGCGTTCCGGATGCTGATGGGCGTGCAGCACCAGCCGCGCGCCTTCCGCGGCAAACGCCCGGGCAATGGCCGATCCGATGCCGCCGGAGGCGCCGGTCACCAGCACCACCTGACCTGACAAATCGGTGTCCATGTGTGCCCGGGCAGTGTCCGGGCAAACCTGCCGGCGGTCCAGTCCGCAGCCGGGCGGGAGCCGTTTTGCGATGGAGCTTACCGTGTGGGCGGATTAAAACCACGTCATGCAAACGCCCCGTTCCCGACGCGCTTTTCTGAAATCCCTGGCGCTGACCGGCCCGGTGCTGGCCGCCCCCCAGGTGATCCCGTCCCGGCTGCTGGGCGCAAACGCCCCGAGCCACCAGATCACCGTGGGATTCATCGGCACCGGCGAGCACGGTACGGGCTGGAATCTGCGCCGCTACCTGACCCTGCCCGAGGCGAGGGTGCTCGCCGTGTGCGACGTGGACGGCGCCCGGATGCGGCGGGCCAAGGAAATCGTGGACGAGCAGTACCGAAACCGCGACTGCGCGATGACCGGCGACTTCCGCGAAATCCTCGCCCGGGCGGACGTTGACGCGGTGATGATCTCGACACCCGACCACTGGCACACGCTGATGAGCGTGCTGGCCGTGCGCGCGGGCAAGGACGTGCAGTGCGAGAAACCCACGCTGACCATTGACGAGGGCAAAATCCTCATCCGCGAGGTCCGCAAGCACAACAAGGTGTTCCAGACCAGCACTGAAGACCGCTCGATTCCGGTGTACCATCGCCTGGCCGAGCTGGTCCGCAACGGCCGCATCGGCCGCGTGCAACGGGTCGAGGTCATTCTGCCGCGCCAACCCACCGGGCCGGGCGACCCCACCCCGCAGCCGGTGCCGCCGGACCTGGACTGGGACATGTGGCTGGGACCCGCGCCCTGGGCGCCGTACACCAAGGACCGGGTCCACTTCAACTTCCGCTGGATCGAGGATTACTCCGGCGGGATCATCCCCGACTGGGGCACGCACCTGTTCGACACCGCCCAGTGGGCGCTGGATGTCGAACGCAGCGGCCCGGTCGAAATCGAGGGCACGGGCACCTTCTGGAGCGGCGGCCTGTACAACACGGTCAAGGATTACGACGTGACCTTCCGTTACGCCAATGGCGTGGTGATGACCTGCAAGCCCGGCAACCCGAGCCTCAAGTTCATCGGCACCGACGGCTGGGTGGGCAACACCGGCTGGCGCGGCGAATTACAGGCCAGCTCCGAGGCGATCAAAAATTCCCGCATCGGCCCGGAGGAAACCCGCCTCTACACCAACCCCGAGGGCGAGCACCACGACTTCCTTCAATGCGTGAAAAGCCGGAAGGACCCGTACTTCCCGGTGGACATCGGCCATCGGGTTTCGACCGTTTGTCATCTGGCCAACATTGCCATCAAGCTGGGCCGCAAGCTCCGGTGGGACCCGGTGAAGGAGGAATTCCTCGGCGACGACACTGCCAACAAATTGCGCAAGGTCCGCCCGATGCGCAAGCCGTGGACACTGGAAGGGGGAGGACTCTAGCGGCCCACCGACCTCGGCAACCTGCGGCAAAACGGCCCGCAGAGTGCGCAGAAGACGCGGTAGAAAGGTAGGGCGGGCTGTCCCTGGCCCGCCATGGGGTCTGTAGCGGCGGGCTTCCAGCCTGCCGTAACGCCGGGCTTCCAGCCCGGCGGAAGCAGCCCGCGGACCACGCAGATGACGCGAAAGAATCCCCTGACGGCGCGCTCGGAGAGCGCGCCCTACCAGACGAGCAAACGCTCCGCGTTTTCCCGGGCTCGCTGAGCCTCGCGCCAGCGCTTGGAGTGCGCCGGCTGGCCGGCGCTTTCCGACAGCGGCAGCAAGCTGCCGCACTCCAAACGCTTCGCGCTTTCAGGCCGCTCAATTTCTCCCCGCCCGTCCGGCTGGCTGCCGCTCCTGTAGCGGCAGGCTTCCCAGCCTGCCGTAGAGCCGGGCTTTCCGCCCGGGGGAAGCGGCCCGCCAACCACGCGGGAGACGCAGAAGAGAGGTAGGTGGGCTGTCCTCGGCCCGCCGTGGGCAAGATGGGCGGCGCGCTCGGAGAGCGCGCCCTACCAAGTCTGGGGAATTGCGACGGCGTGTTTGGAGAACGCGCCCTATCGGTATGGGTAACCCGTCGGGGGCGGATCGGTTCAGATGGTCATGGCGTGCCGGCGCTCGGTGGGCCGGGGCAGATGGGCGTCAAAGCGCATGGCGATGACGCGCACCAGCAGCCGGCCCAGGTCGGTGACCCGGAGTCGCGCTCCGTCCAGTTGCACCAGGCCGTCGGCCACGAGGTCGTCAAGCGAGGCCAGCTCGCGGGCGAAGTAGGCGCGGCAGTCCACGCCGAGGCGCGCGGACAACGCATCAAAATCCGCGCCCATATTACACATGATCTGCATGATCACCTCGCGTCGGATGCGGTCGTCCTCGGTGAGTTGGTAACCGCGGGCGCAGGGCAGCTCGCCGGCGTCCACGCGCGCGTAGTAGGCGGGCAGGTCCTTGAAGTTCTGCCAGTAGGTGTCCGGGGTTTGCGAGATCGAGGACATGCCGAAGGCGTAGATGTCCGCGCCGCCCCGGGTGCTGTAGCCCTGGAAATTGCGCTGGAGGGTGCCGGCGCGCTGGGCCACGGCCAGCTCGTCGGTGGGCCGGGCGAAATGGTCCATGCCGATGTAGACATAACCGGCATCAGCCAGCTTCTCGATGGTGAGCTTGAGCAGTTGGAATTTCACCTCCGGCGGCGGCAGTTTGCGGGCTTCGACGATTTTCTGCGCGGGCTTCATCCAGGGCACGTGCGCGTAGCTAAACACCGCCCAGCGGTCCGGCTGCAGCGCGAGGATTTCGTCCAGCGTCCGCTCGAAGCTGGCCGGAGTCTGGAAGGGCAGGCCGTAGATCAGGTCCACGTTGAGCGAGGTGAACCCGGTTTCGCGCACCCATTCCACCGCCTGGCGGGTGAGCTCGAGGGGTTGGATGCGGTGCACGGCTTTCTGCACCTCCGGGTTGTTGTCCTGCACCCCCATCGAGGCGCGGTTGAACCCGATCTCACGCAGCGCCACCAGGTGATCGCGGGTGAGTCGGCGCGGATCCACTTCCACGCCGGCCTCGATGTCCGGCGCGAAGGTGAAGCGCCGGTGGATCAGTTCGCCCAGCCGGCGCAGGTGATCCGGCTTGCAGAAGGTGGGCGAGCCGCCGCCGAAGTGCAGTTGCACCACGCGCCGTTCCGGATGCAACAGCGGCGCCACCAGGTCCATCTCCCGGCCCAGGTACTCGACGTAGGTGGCGCTCTTGGAGTAGTCCGCGGTGATCACGGTGGTGCAGCCGCAGAACCAGCACAGGGTCTCGCAAAACGGCAGGTGGAAGTACAGGGAGAGGTCGCGCGGGGTTTGGTTGTTGCGCCGGAGGCTCTCCCGCACCGCCGTCGCGTCCACCGCCTCGGTGAATTTCGTGGCCGGGGGGTAGGACGTGTACCGGGGGCCGGGCACGTTGTACTTCCGGACGAGGTCGAAGTTGACGTTCAGTCGAGACATGGGAAAAGGGCAACCGCGTCGGGGGCGGTGATCGGGGCGGTGGCAGGAGGGCGACAACCGACGCACTGAAACCGGGGATTCAGGGCTGCGCAGACCGGCGGGCGGTTGTGGGCGGCGGCGTTCATTGAAACTCCTTCACGGTGCGGACCAGGGCTTCGATGCAGTCCAGCCGGGCTTCCGGCGGCACGCCGTGGCCGAGGTTGCAGATGTGGCCGGGCCGCCCGCGCATGGAATCCAACAGGACGTGCGTGGCCCGGGCCACGGTCTCGGGGTCGGTGGTGAGGAGGGCGGGATCGAGGTTGCCTTGCACGGCCACGGTGGCGGGGAGTTGATCGGCCACGGCGCGCAGGGACACGGAGTGATCCACGCCCAGCACGCGGGCCCCCAGCGCGGCCAGGCGATCCCAGCGGTCATGCACGTCCTTGGCGAAGAGGATGACGGGCGCGGAATCGCCCAGCTCGGCGAGGATGTCGCGCAGCCAGCGAGCGGACAGCTCGTCGTAATCCGCCGGCGGCGCCGTTCCGCCGAGGGTGTCGAAGATCTGCAACGCGTCCGCGCCTGCGGCCAGTTGAAGCCGGAGGTACTCGGCAGCCCCCAGAGCGAGTTTCTCCGCCAGGCGTCCGTACAGGCGGGGATTTTCGCGGTACATGGTCAGGGCCCGGGTGTAGGCGGGCGCGCTGCCGCCCTCGACCATGAAATTGGCCACGGTCCAGGGCGAGCCGGCAAAGCCGATCAGGGCGGTGTCGAGTCCCAGTTCCGTCCGGACCCGCCGCAGCGCCTCCGCCACGTAGGCCAGCCGCTCGGCGACGCCGCGCGGGTCCAGCCGGTCGAGGTGATAGCCGTACTCGATGGTCCAAGCCATCTGGATGCCCTCCCCGTCCAGGTACTGGTAGGGTTGTCCCAGGGCCTCGGCCAGGACCAGGATGTCGCTGAAAAGGATCGCGGCGTCGAAGCCGAATCGCCGCACCGGTTGGAGGGTGACCTCGGCGGCCAGGTCCGGGGTGCGCACCAGTTCCACAAAGGAATGGCGCTCCTTCAACGCGCGGTATTCCGGCAGACACCGGCCGGCCTGGCGCATGAGCCAGACCGGGGGGCGGTCCACCGGGCGGCAGTGGCAGGCGGCCAGAAAACGCTCTCGTGCCGGAACCGCGGGAGCGGCCGGCGGAGGTTCCGCGGGCAGGCTGGAATGTTTCACTGCGCAGAGCATAAGCGGCTTTGTGCCGCCGGCAACCGCGCCCGCCGCCGGCCTCAACCGCCCGCTGCCAGCGCGGCCCGCAGGCGCTCGCGGATTTCGCGCTGCCGGGCGGTGGAGAGGATTTTGTTCCCACCGGCTTCGCTGACGTAAAACACGTCCTCGGCCATGCCGTGGGTAGTGAGAATTCGCGCCAGGGAAACGTCCACCCCCAACCCGGCCAGGGTGGCAGCGATGGTGGCCAGCAACCCGACCCGGTCCGGGGCCTGCACCTCGATCAGTGTGCGCGTGGCGCTGGCCCGGTTGTCGAAACTGACGCGGATCGGCGGGGCGGCGGGCGCGTGAGGCGGTCCTCCCTGGCGCTGGATGCGGCGCAGAATTTCCTCCAACCCCACTTCGCCGGTGAGGGCTTGGGCGGCCAGGGTTTGGAAGGCGTCCAACGCGGCGGGGGCCGCGGGGCCGCCGGAGAGGGGATCGTTGACGTAGAAGCGATCGAGCACCAACTGGTCGGCGCGGCTGTAAATTTCCGCGCCCAAGATGTTCAGGCGGGCGGCGCTCAGGGCGGCGGCCAGCCGGGCGAACACTCCCGTGTGATCCCAGGCGCACACCCGCACGACCGTGCATCCCCGGGCGGGCTGGGATTCGGTGCGCACGGCCGGCGCCAGCGGATGGCGTTGACCGGCCACCTGGGCGGCGAGGAAGGCATGGACCGTCTCGAGGTCGGCCAGCAATTCCGGCAGGCTGATCTGCTGGAAATAGTGTTCGGGCAGGCCGGCGCAGTGGGCCGCGAGTTCGTCCGCCGCCAGCCACCCCGGGCGACGGCCTTCGAGCGCAGCCCGCAATTGCTCGCGGCGAGCTGCCGCGGTGGGAGCACCGACGCCGATCAGTTCCTGTTCGGCGCGTTGGTGCAACATCCGGAGCAGTTGATCCTTGAAGGCATTCCACAACGTCTCGCTGGTCCCCAGCGAATCAGCCAGGGTGAGCAGGGTGAGCATGTGCAGGTTCTGCGCGTCGCCCACCAGCCGGGCGAACTCCCGCACCACGGCCGGGTCGTCCAGGTCCCGCTTTTGGGAGAGCACCACCATGGTGAGATGATGCCGCACGAGGAACTCGACCCGGGCCGCATCCGGCGGGGACAGGCCCAGGCGACGCGCCATGGCCGCGGCGATGCGCGCGCCCCGTTCGGCATGATGGGTGCCCTCGCCCTTGCCGAAATCGTGCAACCACGTCGCCAGGTAGAGCAGTTCGGGCCGGGTGATCTGGCGGAAGATCTCGCGGTACAGTGCCGGAACCGGCAGACGGTTCTCCCACAGGGCGTCCAACTGGTCCAGGCACACCAGGGTGTGTTCGTCCACGGTGTACCGGTGAAAGAATTCGTGCTGCACGCGGCCGGTCAGGCGGCCAAAGGCGGGCACCAGTGCTCCCAGCAGACCGGTTTCGTGCATTTGCCGGAGGGTGGCGCCCACGCGGCCGGGCGCCTTGAACAGCTCGACAAAGGTTTCGAGCACCTGGGGATCGGTCCGAAACGCCCGCGTCACCAGGTGCGTATGATTGCGGATCAGATGCGCCAGCTCCGGGTCCAGCCGCAGGCTGCGGCGTTGGGCGTGGTAAAAGGCCCGCACCAACCGGCGTGGCTGATCCTCAAAGAGGCGCCGGCTTGCCGCGCACACCGTGCCATTGACGAACCGAAATCCGTCTTCTTCCGGCGCCGCCCGGCCGGGTGGGCCGTCCGACTGCGGCGGGGACACGGCCGCCGGGGCGCGCGCGCCAAGCCGCTCCTCCAGCAGCCGGGAGAGGTCGTACACGGTGCGCACGTGGCGGTAGTACGCCTGCAGGAGCCGCTCGAGGCGGAGGCTCGGCGAAGCCTGGGTGAACCCCAGAGCGCGCGCGACGCGGGGTTGCACGCTCCGGGTCAGCACCTCGCTGGTCCGGCCCGCCCGGAAATGCAGCTCGGTGCGCACCCGCAGCAAAAAATCATGCGCCCGCTCCAGCGCGGCCTGCTCGCGCGCGGAGATCAGGCCGGCGGCGGTCAGGGCCTCCAGCGTGCCCGACCCCAGGTGAACAAACGCCAGGCCGAGCAGGAACTGGAAATCGCGCAGGCCGCCGCAGCCGTTTTTGACGTGGGGTTCCTGCAGAAACGGGGTGTGCCCGTGAGCGTCGCGCCGTCGTTGCTGTTCCCGACGCCAGTGCTCCAGGAATTCCGTCTCCCGCCCCCGCAGCACGTCCTCGCGCAAGGCCGTTTGCAAGCGCCGGAACAATGCCGGATCGCCCCATACTCGCCGGGCCTCGAGCAGGGAAGCGAGGGAACGCCAGTCCTCGCGCGCCGTGGTCACGCAGTCGGCCGGCGTGCGCACCACCGGCTGCGCACGGGGCAGGACCTGGTACAGCCAGGCATCCTCCAATAGCTCCATGCAAACCGGGCGCGGGCCGGAGGGCGCGTTCGGGCTGTCGTGCAGAAACAACACGTCCACGTCGCTGTGTGGGCACAGCTCGGCGCGCCCGTAGCCTCCCAGGGCCACCACGGCGCACGAAGGGGGAAACGCTCCCGCGCCGGTGGGGAGCAGCCGCGCGGCCTCCAACGCGCGGCAGAGCAGCAAGTCCACCGCCAGCGTGCGAGCCCGGCAGACCTCCCGGCCGCCGGCGCCCCGCTCGTGCGCCAGCCGCAGGCAGCGTTCCGCGCGTCGAAGAAAACGCTGGTAACGCTCCACCTCCGCCCGAGGGGAGTTCCCCGCCGCCGGTTCCGGCAAAGAGGCCGCCTCGGCGCGGATGGCGTCTAGGAGCTTCGACATGGGAACGCACGTTGACCCGCGCGGGCGTACCGTGCAAGCGCCGGCGCGCGCTTCGCCCGCTTCAGCCGAGCCGGAACTGCGGGTGCTGCTCGAGGCACTCGAGTGTGGCCGGGCTCAGGCGCGCCTGGACGTACCGGGGTTCCGCCAGGGGTTCGGCGCTGGTGGAGCGGCGCGCCCGCGCCAGCCACCGGCGGTCCAGCGGCCGCGGGATGAGGGCCGGATCGTTGGCCGCGAGGGTGGTTTCCTCCTTCTCGCCCGTGGCCTCGCCCACCCCGACGTAAAAGCCCGCCGCCAGCAGGGTAACACGCACCAGCGTGGCCCGGCTGTAGGTGGCCAGCGCGGCGGGCCGACGCGGCGGCAACAGGCCGAACAACCGGCGAAACAACGGCAGCGTCCACATGTCCGGATTGCGCACCGGGGAAAAGGCGTCGTACAGCAGGGCGTGCGGCACGGGTGTTTCCCGCGCCCGCGCGTCCGCAAGCCAGGCGGGGAAATCGGCCACCTCGACCGACCAGTGCACGGGCTGGCGGCCGTTGGCAAAGGTCACGGCGCGCGTGGCGAGCAGCCGCTTTACCACCGGCTCGTAGCCGGCGAAGTAACCGAGCGCCGCCGCGTGGCCCAGGGCAAACTCCAGCGCCCCCAGCGTGCGGTCAAAGCTGATCACCCGCAGCGGGCCATCCAGCGCGCAGGTGGCGCGGAACAAGGTCAGCACATTCGCCGCCGCGCCCAGCCCCACGTCCCAGACCACGAATTCCCCGGGATGTTCCTGCAGGCGCTCGACCAGCCGCAGGGGACGCAGGTACACGGCTTCCGCCTCTGCCGTCGGGCCGATGCCGGGATGGAAGGTCTCGCCCACAATCCGCGCCCGAATGCTCCAGCTTCCGCCGGCCACGCGCACTAGTTCGTACTCGCCGCTCACGCGTTCGGAACCCGCTCAGCTACCGCGCCGGAAACTGGCCAGCAGCTCGGCGGGGGACACGGTGGCCGTGCCCAGCTTGCCCACCACCACGCCGGCGGCGTGATTGGAGAACACCGCCGCCTCGACCGGCGAAGCGCCCGCCGCCACGGCCAGGGTAAAAGCCGCGATCACCGTGTCGCCCGCGCCGGACACGTCAAAGACCTCCCGCGCCACGGTGGGGATGTGCCGGGGCGCGCTGCCGCGCGGGCACAGCAACATGCCGTGTTCGCCCAGCGTGATCAGCAGCAACGCAGGTTGTAGCATGTCCAGCAGACGCCGGGCCACCTCGAGCAGGGCCGGGTCATCGCGGGGCGGGGCGGCGGGATGCGGGTCCGGCAGGCGGGCCAGCTCGAAGGCCTCCTTGCGGTTGGGCGTAAGCAAGGACAGACGGCTCAGGTCCAGGGCGTGCACCGGTTTGGGGTCCAGGCTCAACCACACGCCGTGGCGACGGCAGGCCTCGCGCACCGCGTCCAGCAGGGCCTGGGTGACCACGCCCTTGCCGTAGTCGCCCACAATGACGGCGTCCGCGCCGGGCAGGCGGCGGCGCCAGCGGCGCACCAGCGCTTCGGCAGCGTCCGGGTCGAGGTCGCCGCGGACCTCCCGGTCCAGGCGCACGACCTGTTGACGCTGGGCCAGGATGCGGGTTTTGACGCTGGTGGGGCGGTGCGGGTGGGGCAACAGGCCCCGGCAATCCACGCGGTCGCGCTCCAGCAGACGGCGCAGGTGAGCGCCGGCAGGGTCCCGCCCGATCAACGCGAACAGTTCGGTGGCGGCGCCCAGGGCGGTGAGGTTGCGCGCCACGTTGGCCGCGCCGCCGGGCATGAAGCTCTCGTGGTCGAACTCGACCACCGGCACGGGCGCCTCGGGTGATATGCGGCTGACGCGGCCCCAGACAAACTGGTCCAGCATCACGTCGCCCAGCACCAGGATGCGCCGGCGCGCGGCGGCGGTCAGCAGGCGGCGGACGCGCTCGGGCGGCAGGTGGTTGGGATTCATGCCGTCCGGGGCGCGTCCAGAAACGCCGTGAGGGGGCTGGTGGCCTGCGCTTCGAGGCTGGCCGGCGCCAGCCCGATCTCGTAGGCCGCGCGGCCGGCCTCGACCGCCGCCTTGAAGGCGCGCGCCATGCGCACGGGGTCGTAAGCCACGGCGATGGCGGTGTTGACCAGCACGGCATCGGCGCCCAGTTCCATGGCCTCGGCGGCGTGACTGGGCGCGCCCAGGCCGGCGTCCACCACCACGGGCACGGTGGCCTGCTCGATGATGATGCGAAGCTGGTCGCGGGTTTGCAGGCCGCGGTTGGAGCCGATGGGCGAGCCCAGGGGCATGACCGTGGCGGCGCCCGCGTCTTCGAGGCGCTTGGCCAGCACCGGATCGGCGTTGATGTAGGGCAGGACCACAAACCCCTCGGCCACCAGTTGCTCGGCCGCGCGCAGGGTCTCCACCGGGTCTGGCAGCAGGTACCGGGGGTCGGGGTGGATTTCCAGCTTCACCCAGTTGGGCAGGCCGGCGGCGCGGGCCAGGCGGGCCAGGCGCACGGCCTCGGCCGCGTTCATGGCCCCGCTGGTGTTGGGCAGGATCAGGTACCGCTCCGGGTCAATGAACTCGAGGATGTTGGCGAACGGATCGCGCCGGCCGCTGAGGTCCGCCCGGCGCAGGGCCACGGTGACGATCTCCGCGCCGCTGGCCGCCAGGGCCTCGCGCATGAGCTCGGGCGCGGCGAACTTGCCCGTGCCCAGCAGGAGCCGCGAGGCGAACGGGCGCCCGGCAATGGTCAGCGTGGTGTGCGTGAGCGACATCGCCCTCAAGGTAGGGCCGGGCGCGCCCAGCGTCGAGGCGACAGTGGAGGGCCCGTGCGGCCGGCAGCAAGTGCGCCCGCCGGATCAGGCGTCGGCCGGCAGCACGATGAGGTCCGCGGGGCGCACGTGAACGATCAGTTCCTCGCCCGCGCGCCGCACCTCTGCGGGGTTCTGCTCGAAGGCTTTGAGGGTCGGGCCGCCGGGCAGTTCCAGCCGGTATTGCTCGATTTCGCCCAGATAGGTGACACGGGCGATGCGCGTGCGCAGGGTGTTGGCCGTGCCCGGCCCGATTTGCACGGCCTCGGGACGAAAGCCCAGTCGCACCGCGCCGCCCGTGGGCATGCCCGCGCCGGGCGGCGCTAGGAATTCTCCGAAGCTGGTCGCCAACCGCACGCCGTCCGGCCCAGCCGACCGGACCGTGGCCGGCAGCCAGTTGATTTCGCCGATGAAATCCGCGACGAAGCGGTTGGCCGGCGCGCGATACACCGTACGGGGGTCGCCCACTTGCTCGATGCGGCCATCCCGCAGGACGGCCAGGCGGTCGGCCAGGCTGAGGGATTCCTTTTGGTCGTGGGTGACGTAGAGGGTGGTGATGCGAGTGTGCTCGTGGATGCGACGGATTTCCTCGCGCATCTCGAGGCGCAGGCGGGCATCGAGGTTGGACAACGGTTCATCCAGCAGCAACACGTCCGGGCGGATGACCAGGGCGCGGGCCAGGGCCACGCGCTGCTGCTGGCCGCCGGAGAGCTGGTTGGGCGTGCGTCCGGCGTACTCGCGCATGTGCACGATGTCCAGCGCCTCGGCCACGCGGCGCTCGCGTTCGGCCCGGGGCAGGCCGCGGACTTCCAGGCCGTAGGCCACGTTTTGGGCGACGGTCAAATGGGGCCACAAGGCGTAGTTTTGGAAGACCATGCCGGTGTTGCGGCGGTGGGGCGGCACGCCGTTCATGCAGCGGTTGCCAAAATAAATCTCGCCCTCGTCCGGCTGGTAAAACCCGGCGATCAGGCGCAACAGGGTGGTCTTGCCGCAGCCGGAGGGGCCGAGCAGGAAGAACAGCTCCCGCGGGGCGATCTCGAGCGAGACGCCGCGCAGCACGGAGGTGGCGCCGAAGCGCTTGGTGACCTGACGCAGGGACAGATTCATGAGCGGGGTCGGGCGAGGGCGCGCGATTCCTGTTCCAGCCGGCGGTATTTTTCCCGGGCCCAGACCTGCCATTCCAGACGGAGGCGGTTGCGCAGGGCGGGGTCTTTCCAGGGACCCGCGGTGAGGGCGTGGGCCTCGGCACTGGTCAGGGGCATTTCGCCCAGGGCGTCGAGCCGGTCGGGCGGGGCGCCGGCAGCGATCAGGCGACGCCAGGCGCGGCGCAACTCGGTGTGGGGGTCCACCAGCAGGGCCCCGGCCAGGGCGGCCACCACTTCCCGGCGCTCCCGGGCCAGGCGGGCGTCGTAGCGGAAGGGCTGGTGCAGGTCGAACGGAGAAAAGGCGATGTTGCTGACCTCGCGGTAGCGCGGATACAGGTCGGGGCGCACGCTCATGCGCTCGATGGAGGCGGACCGGGGGCCCTCGGGATGCCCGCGCGGCAGGTGCCAGAGTTTCTGTCCCGCTTCGGACAAGACGAAACAGAGAAAGCGCTCGGCCAGGAGGCGGTGGGGGGCGCCCTTGAGGATGGCCAGCCCGTCGGCGCTCATCGCGGTGAAATCCTCGGGGAGCACGAAAGTCAGGTTGGTGCGGCCGGCCTGGGCAATCTGGGCAAAGCCGTAAAAATCAATCGCAAAGGCGTAGGCGGTCTGGCCCAGGGTCACGTCCTTGGCGGTGGTGGAGGACAGCAGGTCGAACTTGGCGCTGTTGGCGGCAATGCGGGTGAGGAGACGCCAGCCGCGTTCCCAGCTGTGGGCCTGCAGGAAGGCCTCGAACATGTTGTTCATGGTCCCGCTTTTGCGCGGGTCGCCCACGCCCACCCAGCCGTTGAGGCGCGGGTCCGCCAGCTCCTCCCAGCGACGGACCCGGGGCAGTCCCAGCCGCTGTTGCACGCGCAGGTTTTGCAGGATGCCAAAACTGGAAATGGCCGCGCCGTACCACCGGAACTCGGGATCGTAGATTTCCACGCCGTTGGCGTGTTGGGGAATGCCTGCCAGGATGACCTCCGGCACCCGGTAGGGTTCCAGCAGACCGCGGTCCGCCAACAGGAGATACGGCTCCGGGCCGCCGCCGAAGAAACAATCCACTCCGATGCCTGCGGGTTTGGCCGCAAATTCGGAGAGGACAAACTTCAGCGCATCAGCCGTGCCGCCCAGGTTGCGCCACTCGGCCACGGCGGGTTCTCCATACGCCCGCGCGTGCCACTCGCGGAAGGCCCGGCCGAATTCGTCGGTGATCGAGCTGACGTGCGGCGTGATGACCACCACGCGCGCCTCGGCCCATGTGGGAAGGCACGGACCGGTCGGGCTCAGCCACGCGGCCAACAGAACGCCGGCGCCCCCGCCAGGGAGGATTCGGGCGAAAGACTCGCGCCAGCGCGGCCAGGGCCGTTTCACGCGGCCAAGGCTGCGAAAAAACCGCTTCTCCGGCAACTGCGCAGGCAGTGCCGGGACGCCCGGCCCAGGCGGCCCGCCTCGCCCGGTTAATGGTTCTGCATGCTGCGGGCGATCAGGAACAGCCGTAGCAGTTCCAACACCGCCGTGACCAGTGCGGCGACGTAGGTAAGCGCGGCGGCGTTCAGCACGGCACTCACCGCCCGCGCTTCCGGCCCCTGAATAATGCCCACCCGAACCAGGGCCTCCCGGGCGCGCCGGCTGGCGTCATATTCGACCGGCAGAGTGATCAGTTGGAACAGCGTGACCACGGCGTAGGCGCCCACCGCGTAGGGGAGCAGGGCGGCCAGCAGTTTAACACTGACAATGCCCAGCATGGTCAGCAGGAAGCCGACCCCCAGGATGAGGTACACCGCCGTGGAGGCGAAGTTTGTGGCGGGCACCATCATCATGCGCAACTGCAGCGGGGCATAAGCCGCCTGGTGTTGCAACGCGTGGCCGGCCTCGTGAGCGGCCACGCCCACCGCCGCCACCGAGCGCCCGTAGTAGTTTTCCTCGGACAGGAACAGCGCGCGCTTGATGGGGTCGTAATGATCGGTCAGGTGGCCCGGAACCACCTTCACCGGCATGTCGCGCAACCCGGCGCGGTCCAGAATTTCCCGGGCAGCCTCCGCCCCGGACAGGCCGGAGAGCGCCGGCTGCCGGGAGTACCGCCGGTAGGTGGACATCAATTTCATTTGCGCCCACATCCCGATCAGCAGCCCTGGGATCAGCAGAATGTCCCACGCGAAAAACAATCCGAAGCCCAGCATCATAATCTCATGTGTGCCGGCGCAGTGCCGACGGACACGCGGTAGTGTTTGCCCCGGCTCACGCCACCCATCGCCGCGTGTCCGATCCGGTCACCCGGCCGGACCGGTTTGATCGGGCAAGAAATTAATCACTGCCTCCCGGAGTGCAAGTGTCGGTGACCGGAATCGGTCGGCGTGCCCGGGTCGGCGCGGGGTTAAAGTTCGAGCTGGTACTCAAACGAGGTCAGCACCCGGGCCCCCATGCGGGTGATCAACACCATATCCTCAAGACCCACGCTGCCGGTGGTCCCACCCTGCAGGGCGAGCTGCAGTGCCAAAAGGTGTCCCGCTCGCAACTCCACCGGGCTGTCTCCGGTGAAAACGGGCGGCTCGCGCAAGTCCAGGCCGACCCCGTGTCCGGAAACGTACCACGTCCCCCGCCGGCGTCGAGCATCGGACGCCGGAACGGCCAGCTTCCGGGTCAGGCTGATTGCTGTCTCCGGGCTCGAAGCGGCGGGGCGCAGGGTGGGCAGGGTGGTCGTCAAACAGCGGACCAGCGTGGCGTGGAACCGCCGCGCCCATTCGGGGGCGCGTCCCCGGATCACGGTGCGGCCCACCACGGCGTGGTAGCCGGTTTTTCGGGAACGCAGGGCCACCCGCAGCAGCACCGGGCGATGGGCGCGCAACGGTCCGCGGCCAGGGCCCGAACAATTCGCCCGGCCCGGCGCCTTCACCAGGGTCTCCACCGGCTCTGCCCCGGCCTGGTACACCGCCACTTGGATGATGGCCTGCAGCCGCTCTGCCGTCAGCGGAGCGCCCCGGTACAGCAACCGCCCGCGCGGGGTGATTTGCGCGGCCTTCAAAGCCTGGAGGCCTTCGGCCAGCCCCACCTCGGCCATGAGGATGGCGGCCCGGATTTGGGTCACCTCTTCGGGGGATTTGAAGGCGCGCTCGGGGAAGAACAGGTCGCCGGCGCGGGGCTTGAGGCGAAGCTTGCGCTCCCGCAACTCGCGGGCCAGGCCCAGGGGAAAGCGCTCCGGGACCACCAGGCTGCGCGCGTGTTCTTTCCGGGTCAGGCGTTCGATGGCATCGGCCAGCGCGCCCGGGCCGGGGGGGGCGCCGCGCGGTTGGAATCGGGACAGAGGAAGTACCCGACACCCGCGCGGCGCGGTGTCTTTCTCCGGCAGGTCCGCCTCGTTCACCAGCGCGTAGGCCCGACCGTTGACGCGCAGATAAACCGCCGGATGATGGACCGACAGCCCGGCGGCGTAGCGCAGGTCCGCGCAATCCGCGCGGTCCGCAACGAGCAGGAGATTCTTTTGGCCGGCCATCGGTGATTGGGCAAGGGGGACTTTTGCGCCCGCGCCAAGCGACGCAACAAAAAATTCTCCGCCACGCCCATCCCGACCGCGACGTCCCCGGACCGGATCTGTGCAAGCCGACAAAAAAAGCCGGCGGCCCGCGCCGCCGGCCGGGGACTGCCGTTCGAGCGGGATTCAAAAATTGAACCCGATGCCCACCGAGTACAGGAACAACCCGTCCTCGAAAGCGTCGTCGAACTGGTCGCTGTCGTCAAAGGTCCACTGGTACTCGACGTGGGCGAAGACAAACGTCTTGGGCAGTGCGAAGAATTTGAGGCCGCCTTCGAGCCCCGCGGTGAAGGACTCGTTCACGTCGTCACCGTAAATGCCGCCGAAGGAGGCGCCGAGGTAGGGACGCCACCGCTGGGTGAGCCGGATATGGTAATCGGCCGCCAGGCGGGTCTGGGCCGCCGTGCTGCCGCCGTCCTCCGCGGAGGCAAAGGCGAGGTTCTGTCTCAGGGCCACTTCCAGGTTCGAGGTTAGGAAGTAACCCAGGGAGGCGTTGAAACTGCCCGCGTTGGCGTCGAAGTCGGAACTGCTGGTGCCGCCGCCGCCCAGAGTCAGTTCCCAATCGCCCTGTTCCATGCCCCAGACGGAGAGTTCCGAGGCTCGGGTGGGAAGTTGGGTGCTGACCAGTGCGCCCAGGACAAGCAGCGCGGTTGCGGGGTTGGGGAATTTCATGAGTCGTGTGTGTGGTTTGGTGTTGCAGCCCGGTCCCGGGTTTCTGCGACCACCGGCCGGTCCAAGCGGCGGTGCGGCGCCTCGGGGGACGGGTTGGACGGGGGTCTTTACCGGACGGCAGAATAGCGGTCAAGCGTGCACAGTGGAAAGACGCAGAAAAGTGGGAAACGCCGCGTCCGGCGGGGCACCTGGGCGCTTGCCAAGCCCGGGGGGCTTTCTGAAGCTGCCCGCCGGCATGGCCAAAACCGCGTTCATCACCGGCATCACCGGGCAGGACGGTTCGTATCTGGCGGAGTTGCTGCTGGGCAAGGGGTACAAGGTCCACGGCCTGTTCGCCTGCAACGGCATCCTCTTCAATCACGAGTCGCCCCGGCGCGGGGAAAATTTCGTTACCCGCAAAATCACCCGCGCCGTGGTCCGCATCGCCGCCGGACGCCCGGAAAAACTGCGGCTGGGCAATCTCGAAGCCCGTCGGGATTGGGGGTACGCCCCCGAATACGTCGAGGCCATGTGGCGGAGGCTGCAACAGCCCGCGCCGGACGACTACGTGGTGGCCCCCGGGGAAACGCACTCGGTGCGGGAGTTTGTGGAACTGGCCTTCGCCCACGCGGGACTGGACTGGCGCCGTCACGTGGAGGAAGACCCGCGCCTGTTCCGCCCCGCCGAGGTGGATGTCCTGGTGGGCAACCCGGAAAAGGCCCGGCGGGTGCTGGGCTGGACCGCACGCACGCGCTTCCCCGACCTGGTGCGGTTGATGGTGGATGCGGACCGCGCCTGGCTGCAGGACCCCGGGGCCTCGGAGCCGGTTCCGGCAGCCTGAACTCATGCCCTGCGCCCTCATCACCGGCATCACCGGACAGGACGGATCGTACCTGGCGGAGCTGCTGCTGAGCCGCGGCTACGAGGTGCACGGGACGCTGCGCCCGCGCACCGATCCCGCCCGATCGCACCTAGCGCCCCTGCTGGAAGACGGTGCGACGAACCGGGGGGCGCTGGTGCTACATCGCGCCGAGCTGGAGGACCCCACAACGCTGGAGGCCGTCCTGCGCGCCGTAGCGCCGGAGGAGGTGTACCACCTGGCCGGCCCCAGCCATCTGGGGTTCAGCTTCGAGGCGCCGGAGGCGACGTGCGTGCCCATCGTTCAGGGGGTGCTGCGGGTGTTGGAGACCGCGCGCGCCTTGCCGCGCCCGACCCGAGTCTTTCTGCCTTCCTCCGCGGCGATTTTCGGCCAGCCGGCCCACACGCCCCAGGATGAAGATACCCCGCTGGCCCCGCTCTCGCCGTACGGGTGCGCCATGGCTTTTGTGACGCACCTGGCGCGGGCGATCCGCCAAACCCGGGGCACGTTCGTGGTGTGCGGGATTCTGTACAACCACGAGTCGCCCCGACGCGGGGAAAGTTTTGTCACGCGCAAGATCACCCGGGCGGCGGCGGCCATCAAACTGGGTCTGCGGGACACACTGGTTCTGGGCAACCTGGACGCCCGGCGGGACTGGGGACACGCCCGGGATTTCGTGCGGGCGATGTGGCTGGCCCTGCAGGCGCCCACGGCGCGGGACTACGTCATTGCCACCGGCCGGACGCACACCGTGCGGGAGGTGGTGGAGCTGGCCTTTGGCCATTTGGGGTTGGACCCCTGGCGGCACGTGCGCACGGACCCGGCCTTGCGGCGTCCGGCCGATCCGACGGTGTGGACGGGCAACGCCGACCGCGCCCGCCGCGAGCTGGGCTGGCAACCAGAGGTGTCGTTCGCCGAGTTGATCCGGGAAATGGTCGAGGCGGACCTGGCGGCTCTCCGGGCGGAATCGCGCGCGCGCTGAGGCGCGCCGTTCACGCCCTCGGGGCTTCCCGGCTTGGAAGCCGGCCGCAGGATTTGCGCGGGCCAGTTGCCGACCCAAGCGGGCCGGACTTGAGCCCGACCGGCGCGTTCTGCACACTTCACCCATGAATCGCGAGGAAGTTCTGCGGCGTCTGCGCCAGCACAAAGACCGCCTGATGGCCGAGTACCGCCTCACTCGGCTGGAACTGTTTGGGTCGTTTGTTCGGGATGCGCAGACCCCCGGCAGCGATGTGGACATCCTGGTCGAATACGAAACGGCGCCCGGTCTCTTTGATTTTATCCGGCTGAAGAACACGCTGTCCGGGTTGCTGGGAGCCGAAGTGGATCTGGTGATGAAAGAGGCACTCCGTCCGCGCATCGGACGGCGTGTCTTGCGGGAGGCCATTCCGATATGACGCATGGCCGTGATCATCTCGAGTTCCTCGACGATATCCGCGCTGCCGTGATCAGGGCGCGGCAATTTGTAACAGGCATGACTTACGAACAGTTTGCCGCAGACGAGAAAACCATCCTTTGCCGTGGTGCGCCGCCTCGAGATCATCGGGGAGGCCGCCAAAAAAATTCCGGGGTACATCCGGGACCGGTATCCGCAGGTTCCCTGGAGTGAGATGGCCGGAATGCGCGACGTTCTGATCCACGATTACTTTGGGGTCAACCAACGGGTTGTCTGGAACACGGTAGAAAACGATTTGCCGCCGCTCCAACCGATGATCGAACAAATCCTCGCGGAGAACTCCTGAGCCCCGCCGGTCAAACCGCTTGCCGGGCCGCGGAGACCGTCCTAGCCTCGCTACGCGTATGGACGGATCGTCGTCTGCCGGGGGAATGCCCCCCCGAATCCCACCCGCGCCTCCACCGGCGCCGCCCGACGCCCTGGCGCCCCGCCGGTCCGGACGCGGCTGGATGATTCTTTCGCTGATCCTGCTGGTGCTGTTGGCGGGAAGCTTGATGTTGCACCTGGTGGGTCTGCTGGCGGGGCTGTTGAGTTTCGCGCCGCCCGGCGCCGGCGAGGTCGGTCCGGCGTTGCGCGAGGTGCTGATCGAGGATCAGCGCAGCCCCAACAAGATCGCGGTGGTCAACGTGGATGGGTTCATTTACGGCGGCTACGTGGGCGCGGGGCTGGCCAGTCCGGTGGAGTTGATCGCCGCCCAGTTCAAACGCGCCGGGGACGACCCGCAGGTGAAGGCCGTGATCCTGCGCGTCAACTCGCCCGGCGGCGAAGTGCTGGCCGCGGACGAAATCGCCCGGCTGGTGACGGAGTTTCAGGAGCGGACCGGCAAGCCGGTGATCGCCGCCCTCGAGGGGCTGGCCGCCTCGGGCGGTTACTACGTGGCCGCCCCCTGCCGGTGGATCGTGGCGCACGAGCTGACCCTTACCGGCTTGAAGGCCGTGATCCTGCGCGGCTTCAATTACCGGGGCCTCCTGGACAAGGTGGGTGTGCGCCCGCAGGTCTTCAAAAGCGGCCGTTTCAAGGACATGCTCAGCGGCACCAAATCCGAAGACGAAACCCTGCCCGAAGAGACGGCCATGGTGCAGGCGCTGGTGGACGAGACCTTCGCGCGCTTCAAAACCGTGGTGGCCGAAGGCCGCCGTCGAGCCGCCCGCAGCAACGACGGCCGGGGCCGGGAACTGGCAGAAGACTGGGAACAACTCGCCGACGGGCGCGTGCTGTCCGGACGCCAGGCCCACGCCGCCGGGTTGGTGGACGAACTGGGCGGATTCCAAACCGCCGTCGCGCGGGCTCGGCTGCTGGCCGAGGTCCCTCGCGCCAACCTGATTCGCTACCAGCGCCCCCGCGGCCTCGGCAGCCTGTTGCCCTGGGCCGCCCCCGGCGAAGGACGGGTGATCAAGCTCGACCTGGGGCTCGAACTGCCCCCGCTGGAAATCGGCCGGCTCTATTACCTGTACTTGCCCGGCCTTCCGTAAACGCCCGCGGCGCGCGCCTCGCCCGCGTCGGGGAGCTGTCTCTTTCCCCCAGATGAAAACCCCGTTTCGTGAAGTGGCCGGCGCGGTGGTGGCCCCACGCGGTTTCCGCGCCGGCGCGGTGTTTTGCGACATCAAACGGCTGGGGACCGGCAAGGGCTCGGAGAAGGGCCCCAAGCGCGACCTGGCTCTGATTGTCTCCGACGCGCCGGCGGTCGCCGCCGGGCTGTTCACCACCAACCAGGTGTGCGCGGCGCCGGTCAAGGTGTGTCTGGACCACCTGCGCGGCGGTCGGGCGCGCGCCATTGTGGCCAACTCGGGCAACGCCAACGCCTGCACCGGACCGCGCGGATTGCGCGATGCCCGGACCATGGCGGCGGCCGCGGCGGCGGTCCTCGACCTGCGGCCCGCGGAAGTGCTGGTGGCTTCCACCGGACGCATCGGCGTGCCCCTGCCGATGGACCGGGTCCGACGCGGCATCCAGGCTGCGGCGCGGGAGCTGGGCTCCGACCCCGAACACGCCGCCGCCGCTGCCGAGGCCATCATGACCAGCGATACGCGGCCGAAACAAATCGCGGTGGAATTCGAACTGAGCGGGCGCACCGTGCGACTGGGGGGCATTGCCAAGGGCGCCGGCATGATTCACCCGGGCCTTTCCCGGACCGGCCGGCGGCCGGCCGCGCGGGCGCCGCATGCCACGATGCTGGCCTTTCTGACCACGGACGCGGCTCTCGGAGCGGGGCCGTTGCGGACGGCGCTCGAACACGCCGTGGCCCGCAGCTTCAACCGCATCACCGTGGACGGGGACATGAGCACCAACGATACGGTGTTGCTGCTGGCCAACGGCCGGGCGGGCAACCCCGCCGGCGCCCTGAACCGGAGCGGCAGTCGTGATCGGGGCGTCTTTCAGGCTGCCTTGGACCATGTGTGTCTGGCGCTGGCCCGCCAGATCGTGCGGGATGGCGAGGGGGTGAGCCGTCTGGTGACCGTGCGGGTGAGCGGGGCCCCCTCCGCCGCCGAGGCGGACGCCGCCGCGCGGGCCGTGGCCAACAGCGCGCTGGTGAAGACCAGTTGGTGCGGAGGCGATCCCAACTGGGGCCGCATCATGGACGCGCTCGGCTACTCCCCGGCCACGGTGGTGGAAGAGCGGGTGGACATTGGCTACAGCGCGCCCGGCAGCGGGCGGGTGGTTTGGAGCCTGCGCCGGGGCCGGCCCACACGGGTCGGATTTGCCACCCTGTGCGCGGCGGTGGCGGCGCCGGAATTTGATTTGCACATCCGGTTGAACCTCGGACGCGGCAGCGCGGTGATTTACGCCAGCGACCTGACCGAGGCGTATGTGGACTTCAACAAGGGCGATGTGAGCAATCCCGCCGCGCTGGGGGGCTAGCCGCCGTCCGCGGCTTCGGCCCTGCATGGACTGGGATGCGGATTGTCGGCGTGGATTTGGCCTGGGGGGAGCGGCGGGGCGATGGCCTCTGCCTGCTCGAAGCCGGGCCCCGCCAGGCGCGGGTGGTGGCGCTGGATTACACCCGCGGCGACGACGCGCTGTTTGCCCGGCTGGAACAGTGGCTGGGCAACGCGCCAGCGCTGGTGATGGTGGATGCGCCGCTGGTGTGTCCCAACCTGACCGGCCGACGCCCGGTGGACGGCGAGGTCAGCCGTCGGTTTGCCCGATTCCACGGCGGCGGTCATCCCGCCAACGCCCGGATTTGTCCCCGGCCGGTCCGCATTGGCGCCCGGCTGGCAGCAGCCGGTTTTTTCCTGGATTGGGACCTGGCGGCAGGGCCGCGCCTGGCCTGCGAGGTGTATCCCCATCCCGCGCTGATCCGGTGGCTGCGGCTGACGCGCATCTTCAAATACAAGCGCGGGCCGGCGGCGCGACGGCGGGGCGAGTTTGCGCGACTGCAACGCGGGCTGGGCGCCTGCCTGCCGCAGCGGTTTCCGGCGTTGCGCCTCGAGGCCGGGGTGGCGGCCATCCTGCGCGCCCCTTGGAGCAAACCGGTGGAGGACCAACTGGATGCGCTGATCTGCGCGTTGGTCGGTTACCAGCACTGGCGCTGGCGAGGGCGGCGCAGTGAAGTGCTCGGTGACCGGTCCACGGGATTCATCCTGCTGCCGCGGGTTGACCCGGACCAAACCGGGGGCGAACATCCCCGCGGTACAGTTCGCCGGAGATGAGCAAACCGCCGGTCATCGAGGTCGAGGTGGTAACCGATCCCGCCGGGGGTCGGGAATCATCCGCCCGCCCCGCAGCGGAAAAGGCACCGGTGCATCCGCTGGCAGCGCTGATCTTGCTGGCAGTGGACAATCTCTGGAGTCTGGGCGAGTGGGCGGTGATCAGTTGGGTGGTTACGATCCCGGCCGCCTTTTTGTCCGTCTTTGTGCCCACCTTTCTACTGCATCGCCGCAGCCTGGGGCAATCCCGCCGGCGAGCCCTGGCCTGGGCCACGCTGCTGGGAGCGATTGCGGCGGTGCCGTTTTCGGTGGGCGGCACCGCCATCGGCGCGTATTTGCTGGCGTGGCTGGGCATTTGGCGACTGGCCCGGCCGACTCCGTGAAGGGCGGCGAGCCCGCTTGGCGGGAGCGCGTTGCGGGCGGGCGAATGGGCGGGAGCGGGCGGAAGGCCGCGCGCGTGCCGGGGCCCGCTTTCGGCACGGGCTTTGCTTAGTAAAAACCGGTTCGGCCTTCTGAAAACCGGCCGGTAATGAATACCGCCCGGCAAGGGTCAGGGAAGGACCGTAATCCGCCGCCGGTTGTTCAGGTGCGTTGACATTGGCGGCGGTTTGCCTACCGTCAACCCGACCCGGCGTTGCACAGGACAACGGGTGCAGGTTGTTTTACGACCGTGGCTGCCAGAGACGATTTCTTGCTCGATAGCCTGCTGGAGATGGGCTACGTGACCAACGAACAGTTGGGCCCCATCCGGCAGGAGGCGGATGCGACCGGCGAGGGGGTGGTGGACACCCTCGTGGCGAAGGGAATTTTGACGCCCGCGGTCGTGGCCCAGGCCAAGGCCACTCACTTCGGTGCCGAGTACGTCCCGCTGGGGGAGATGCGCATTCCGGATGATGTCCTGGCCCTGGTGCGGCGTGACGTGGCCAAGCGGTTCAACGTGGTGCCCGTCCGCAAAGAGGAACACGGTCTGGTGGTGGCCATGGCCGACCCCTCGGACCTGGAGACGTTGGACGGCCTGCAACACGCCCTCAACACCGAGATCATCCCGGCGGTGGCCACCGCGGAGGACATCGAGGCGGCCATCGCCAAGTACTACGGGGTCCGGGATGATTCGGTGTCCAAGCTGATTCAGGACATCACCGAGGGGGAGGTGGAGGTGGGCCGGGTGGTCGGTACGATGGAAACCGACGACGGCTCCACTGTGGAAGCCGACGCGCCGATCATCAAGCTGGTCAACACGATGATTGTGGAGGCGTTCAAGATGCGGGCCTCGGACATCCACCTGGAGCCGTTGGACAAGCGCTTCCGCGTCCGGTACCGCATTGACGGGATGCTCCATGAGATGAAGAGCCCGCCCAAGCGCTTGCAGGCCTCGATCATCAGCCGCCTGAAGATCATGTCGAACATGTCCATAGCGGAGCGGCGGATTCCGCAGGACGGGCGCATCCAGGCCCAGGTGGGGGGAAAAACCATTGACCTGCGCGTGTCCTGCATCCCCACCACGCACGGCGAGAGCATCGTCATGCGCATCCTGGACAAAGAGGGGCTGCGGCTGGGGCTGGGCGAACTGGGCTTTTTCTCGGACGACCAGCAGACCTTCGAGCGGTTGATCGGCCTGCCGGACGGGATTCTTCTGGTGACCGGCCCCACCGGGTCGGGCAAGACCACCACACTTTACGCGGTGCTCAACTACATCAACCGGCCCGATCGCAAGATCATCACCGTCGAGGACCCGGTGGAGTACGTGCTCTCGGGGATCAACCAGGTGCATGTGAACGAGGCGGTGGGGCTGACCTTTGCCACGGCGTTGCGCGCGATGCTCCGCCAGGCGCCCAACGTGATCATGCTGGGGGAAATCCGCGACCTGGAGACCGCCACCATCGCCATCAACGCCTCCCTCACCGGGCACCTGGTGTTTTCCACGCTCCACACCAACGACGCCCCCAGCGCGGTGACCCGCCTCATTGACATCGGGGTCAAACCCTTCCTGGTGGCCTCGTCCTCCCGGGCCCTCATGGCCCAGCGCCTGGTGCGCAAGGTCTGCAAAAAGTGCGGGCAACCCTACCAGCCCACGGACACCGAGTTGCGGGCCCTGTCCATTGATCCCGCGCAGGCTGCCACCGCCACCTTTCGCAAGGGCCGGGGATGCGGCGAATGCAACAAGACCGGCTATCGCGGCCGCATGGGCATCTTCGAAATCTTCGTCATCGAGGACGAGGTGCGGAAGCTCATTTACGAGAAAGTGCCCGCCACCGTGCTGCGCGCCCGGGCGCGTGAGCTGGGCATGCGCACCCTGCGCGAGGACGGCACCCGCAAGGTCTTGGCTGGCCTGACCACGCCGGACGAGGTCATCCGGGCCACGGCCATGGACACGGATTAACCGGCGAACATGAGCTCGCCTGGCGCCATTATCCCCGTTCCGGCGCACCGTGCGGCTTGCGGGACCGCGGGCGGACGGGGCTGAGTGCTTCTTTATGTCGTACGCCATGTCAGATCTCCTGCAGTTGGTGGTGCAGGAAGGGGCCGCAGACCTGCATTTACGGGTCGGCATTCCCCCGGTCATCCGCCTTCACGGCATTCTGCACAAGGTGGAGGGACCACCGCTGCGACCGGAAGATACCGAGGAGTTGATGCGCACCATCACCTCCGAGGACAACATCCAACAGGTGCGCGAGCGGGGCACGGTGGACTTCGGGTTTGCCTTTGGGGAGCTGGCCCGCTTCCGCGTGAGTGTCTTCAAAGAAAAGGGGCACTTCGGGGTCGTGGCCCGGCAAATCCCCAGCAAGATGCTCACCCTGGAGCAGATCGGCCTGCCCCCCTCGACCAAGGAACTGCTCTACAAGCCGCGCGGGTTGGTGCTGGTGACCGGCCCCACCGGCTCGGGCAAGACCACCACGCTGGCCTCGATGATCAACATCATCAACGAGGAGCGCGACGACGCCCACATCATCACCATCGAGGACCCCATCGAGTACTACCACAAGCACAAGAAGGCAGTCATCACCCAGCGCGAGGTCAATGTGGACGTGCCCAACTTTGCCGAGGCCCTGCGGCGCGCCCTGCGCCAGGACCCGGACGTCATCCTGGTGGGCGAGATGCGCGACCTGGAGACCATTGACGCGGCGATCACTGCCGCCGAGACCGGCCACCTGGTCTTCGGCACGTTGCACACCACGGGCGCCGCCAAGACCATTGACCGCATCGTCAATGCCTTCCCGGTAACCCAACAGGAGCAGATACGCATCCAGCTCTCCACCGTGCTGCAGGCGGTGATTTCCCAGCTTCTGCTGCCGCGCTGCGACAAGCCCGGCCGGGTCGCCGTGTTCGAGATCATGATCAACACGCCTTCCATCGCCGCGCTCATCCGGGACAACAAGACCTTCCGCATCCAGTCGGACATCCAGACCGGGGCCAAGTACGGCATGGTCACGCTCGACAGCTTCCTGTTGGACAAATACCAGCAGGGTATCATCTCCCAGGAGGAGGTCATCACCAAGGCCCAGGATCCCACCACGATTCTGCTCAAGCTGCAGGAACTGGAGGCCGGACGCACCGTCGAGGAAATCGAGGGCCGGAAGTAAGCCATGGCCGACACCACCCTGCCCCCCCTCATCGCCATCCTGCGCGACCGCGGGATGCTGGACGACATGCAGCTCGAGGAGGTCCTGGCCGAGCTCCACCGCACCGGCCGGCCCCCCGGGGAAGTCCTCGCCGATTACGGCCTGGTGGACCCCGACACCCAGCTTCAAATCATCGCCGAATACCTCGGCACCGAGGTGGTCAACCTCAACGAGGTGGACTTCAGCCCCGAGGTGATCGAAGCCGTCCCCGCCGCCACCGCCCGCCTGTACCAGTGCCTGCCCGTGGCCGTGTACGGCAACACCGTGCGCGTGGCCCTGGTGGACCCGCTCAACGCCGGGGTAGTGGATGAACTGGGATTCACCCTCGGCAAGGAGGTGCAGGTTGTGGTGGCCGATCCGGCCCAGGTCGGCAAGCTCATCGAAAAACATTACCCCCCGGACACCGGCGGCATGGGCGATGTGCTCAAGGAACTGGGGTTGGACGACGACCTGGCCAAGGAAGTGGCCCAGGCCTCCACCGGCACCATTGACCTGGCCAACCTGGCCAGCGAGGCCCCCATCATCAAGTTCGTGAACCTGGTCCTCATGCAGGCCATCCAGGACCGGGCCAGCGACATCCACTTCGAGCCGTTCGAAGACCAGTTCAAAATCCGTTACCGCGTCGATGGCGCCCTCTACGAGATGGCGCCGCCGCCCAAGCACCTGGCCCTGCCGGTGGTCTCGCGCATCAAGGTCATGGCCAACCTGGACATCGCCGAGCGCCGGCTGCCGCAGGACGGCCGCATCTCCATGACCGTCGGCGGGCGACAGGTGGACCTGCGCGTGTCCTGTCTGCCCACCCAGTTTGGCGAGTCGGTGGTGCTGCGCGTGCTGGACCGCTCTGCGGTGCAACTGGAGCTGGAAAGCCTGGGATTCCCCCAGTTCATCTACGACCAGGTCTCCACCATTATCCAGCAGCCCAACGGCATCTTCGTGGTCACCGGCCCCACCGGCTGCGGCAAGACCACCACCCTTTATTCGTGCCTGCGGCGGGTCAACACCATTGACTCGAAACTGCTCACGGTCGAAGACCCCGTGGAGTTCGACATCGAGGGCATCATGCAGGTGCCGGTGAACGAAGCGGTGGGGATGACCTTCGCCAAGGCGTTGCGCGCCTTCCTGCGCCAGGACCCCGACATCATCATGCTGGGGGAAATGCGCGACCTGGAGACCTCCCAGGTGGCCATCCAGGCCTCGCTGACCGGTCACCTGGTGCTGAGCACCCTGCATACCAACGACGCGCCGGGCGCCGTCACCCGCCTTATTGACATGGGGGTTGAGCCGTTCCTGATCTCCTCCACGCTGCTGGCCGTGCTGGCCCAGCGCCTGGTCCGCACCATTTGCAAAAAATGCCGCACCCCCTTCGAGCCCACCGAAGCCCAGCTCGCCCTGTTGAACCTCTCGCCCCACGACCTGGGCGACAAGGTGTTTTACTACGGCCGCGGCTGCAAGGAGTGCAACGACACCGGATACCGCGGCCGCAAGGGCATCTTTGAACTGCTGACCATCACCGATCCGATCCGCCTGCTGATCAATGAACGCGCGCCCACGGTGGTCATCCGGCAAAAGGCCATCGAACTGGGCATGGTGCCCTTGCGGGAAGATGGTCTGCGCAGCATCTTTAACGGGGACACCACCGTGGAAGAAGTCCTGAAATACACGTAATCGCGTAATCCGGAGGTCTGCCATGCCCAAGTTCAGTTACGTGGCCATGGATTCCCGCGGCAAAGAAACCAAGGGAACCATCGAAGGCGCCACGCTCGACGAAGCCATCGGCCGGGTGAAGGAAATGGGGTATTTCCCCACCAAGGTCATTCCCGAAACGCCCAAGGAAAAGGCCCCCAAGAAAGGCCGGGGCGCCCCCGCCCCCGGCGCCAAGCCCAAAAAGGGGGCTCTGTCCCTGGAGATCAACCTCAAAATCCCGGGCCTGGGCGGCAAGGTCAAACCCAAGGTCATGACGGCCTTTACCCGCCAGTTGGCCACCCTGGTGGATGCCGGTCTGCCCTTGCTGCGGGGCATGCGGGTGCTCGAAAAACAGGAACGCCACCCCACGCTCAAGCGCATCATCGGCGACATCGCCGTGGCCATCGAGGGCGGCAGCACCTTCTCGGAAGCCCTGGCCCAGCACCCCAAGGTCTTCAACCGGCTCTACGTGAACATGGTCAAGGCCGGCGAGCTGGGCGGCGTGCTCGAGGTGGTGCTCAACCGGCTGGCCGAATTCATGGAAAAGGCCGAGAAGATCAAGGGCAAGGTCAAGGCGGCCATGTTCTACCCCGCGGCGGTCATGACCGTGGCCGTGGTCATCTTGGGTGTGTTGATGGTGTACGTCGTGCCCAAGTTCGAGGCAATCTTCGCGGACATGCTCGAGGGGGCCAAGCTGCCCGGCTTTACCGTCTTCGTCATCAACCTGGCCAACACCATCAAGAGCCGCACCATCCTGGTGGGTGACGCCGCGCCCTGGGGACTGCCGGTGTTCCCGGGCCCGGTAGTCTGGATCATTGTGGGCTTTTTCGTGTTCCTGAAGCTCTTTACCAGGTGGAAGACCGGACGCTACCTGTTCGACAAGTTCAAGCTGGTGATGCCCGTTCTCGGGCCCGTCATCTCGAAGGTGGCCATCGCCCGCTTCACCCGCACCCTCGGCACGCTGGTCTCCAGCGGCGTGCCCATTCTCCAAGCGCTGACCATCGTGAAGGAAACCGCCGGCAACGTGGTGGTCGCCGGGGCCGTGGCCAAGGTCCACGAAAGCGTCAAAGAGGGCGAGACCATCACCGCGCCCCTGGATGCCTCGCGCGTGTTCCCCCCCATGGTGGTGAGCATGGTGGACGTGGGCGAGCAAACCGGCGCGCTCCCGGAAATGCTCATGAAGATAGCCGACACCTACGAGGACGAGGTGGACAACGCGGTTTCCGCCATGACCTCGCTGCTCGAGCCCATCATGATCGTCTTCCTGGCCGTCATCGTGGGCAGCATTGTGATCGCCCTGTTTCTCCCGCTGATCCAGATGATCAACCAGCTCGGTGGAGACATGGGCGGAAAAGGGGGCGTGGAAGATTGATCCGCTGCCAAAGAGCAGGCGCGGCCGCCGGAACCGTCCGGCGGCCCTGCTATTTTCCCCGGCCGTCGAAGGCCGGAGGCCGGTCCGGACGCCCTGCGGCCGCTCCCGTGCGGATCACTTCTCCCCGTTGATCGAGCGGAAGTTCCCGCGGGGGGCAATCCAGCCAGCGACAGGCAGGAAGAAATCGGAAAAGTTGAGGAAGCCCGGTTGAGGGAGACCGGAAACACCGGCTCCCGGCCGGAGGATGCTCCCGGAGGGATTGCTGTCCCCCCTGGATGCCCCGCGGCCAGCGGCTGGCAGCTCCCGGATGGCCAAGGTGCTGCAAGGTTGCGCAGCCAGCCGCCGGACCTCTTCAGACGACATCACGCGCCGGTAGCCGCGGAGTGACGGGGGCTCCAACCCGGTCAGCCTCCGCAGGCGGAGCGGCTTCACGAGAACGACCGCCCGACGCAGGGGGCGCATGCTGGGGCTGCAATGGGTCCTCCCCAATCGGCGAATACGGAAATGAGCGCCACTTTGCGGGCCGACAGGGAGTCTGCTGCAGTTTGGACTGCCGTGGGATTCGTGATCGCACAGGCGCGCAGCCCCGGGCGGCGCCGATCGTGACGCGCTCCTCGTTACCCGCGCGGGGAGTTGGTCGGCCGCGGTCACGGGTCCGATAGACCCGGTGAGTCATGTTCCCGCAGGGGGCGCCGGGTCGCCGGGCGGTCAGTCCCGCTGGTCAATCGGCACGTAGGGGCGCAGGGTCGGGCCCTGATAAATCTGACGCGGGCGGTAAATCCGGCTCTTGGGGTCGTCGAGGATTTCTTTGAAGTTGGCGATCCAGCCGGGCATGCGGCCGATGGCGAAGATAACGGTGAACATCTCCACCGGAATGTTCAGCGCGCGCATGATGATGCCGCTGTAAAAATCCACGTTCGGGTAAAGCTTGCGAGAGATGAAGTAGTCGTCGCGCAGGACGGCCTCCTCCAGCTTCTTGGCGATGTCCAGGAGCGGGTCGCTGATATGGAGGGTGTTCAGCAGGCGGTCGCAGGCGGCCTTGATGATCCGGGCCCGCGGGTCGTAGTTTTTGTACACCCGATGGCCGAAGCCCATGAGCCGTTGCCCGCTGTTTTTATCCTTGGCGGCGGCGATGAAGCGCGAGCCGTCATCGCCGGAATCGTGGATGTCCTGGAGCATTTCGATCACCGCCTGGTTGGCGCCGCCGTGCAAGGGCCCCCACAAGGCGCACACCCCCGCGGCGGCGCAGGCGAAGAGGTTGGCCTGACTGGAGGCCACCATGCGCACCGTGGCCGTGGAGCAGTTTTGCTCGTGATCGGCGTGCAGCAGAAAGATCAGGTCCAGGGCCTTGACCACCTCCGGCTTGAGCCGATCTTCCTGATACGGCTCCGAGAACATCATGTGCAGAAAATTGGCCGTATATTTGTACGCCGGCTTGGGGTAGATGATGGGCAGGCCGCGGGACTTGCGATAGGAAAAGGCGGCAATGGTGCGGACCTGGGACAGGAGCCGCGCGGCGTGCACGTCGAACCGCTCCTTGTTCGCCCGGCCCATCAACCCGGGGTAGAAGCAACTGCTGGCGTTGATCATCGCCGAGAGGATGGCCATGGGGTGGGCCGTGGCCGGGAAGCCCTCGAAGTGGTGCTTCATGTCCTCGTGCAGGTTCGCGTTCTCGGTGAGCAGGTCCGAGAACCGGCGCAACTGGGCGTGGGTGGGCAACTCGCCGTAAATCAGCAGATACGCCGTCTCGATGAAGGTGGATTTTTCGGCCAGTTCTTCGATGGGGATGCCCCGGTAGCGCAGGATGCCCTTTTCGCCATCAATGAAGGTGATCCGGCTTTGACAGGAGCCGGTGTTGGCGTAGCCGTCGTCCAGGGTGATGTAACCGGTCTGGTCGCGCAGGGAGCTGATCACCACAGCTTTCTCATGTTCCGTGCCCACCACCGTGGGCAGCGAATACCGTTTGCCGTCCAGTTCCAGTATGGCCTCGTTGCTCATGCGCGTACCTGTCTGCTGGTTTGTTGTCCTGAGACGCCCAGTGTGAAGAGCCGCAATCCAACTGGCAAGGCCGGGCCATAACAAAAACCGGATGGCTTTCGGCTTGGGAACGCCAGGCGGACGCTTACTCCCGGCCGGTTGGCGGAGACTCGTCCCCCGCTGGATCTCTCCCCCGCGGAGGGGTCGGCTGGTAAGGCACGGTCCCCGTCCGGAGGCCGGCGCTGGTTGCGCGGCGGCGCCCCGGGCGACCGGCAGGCGGGCTTTGGGGTTGACCCATCGCGGCGGGTTTCTACCCTCCCCGGTCATGAAGCATTGTACGGCGACGGGGCGGCGCCTCTTGGGATCTGGCTTCTGCTTGGGGCTGCTGCTGGCCGCACGCGCGGAGGAGGGGGTCGCGCTGCGGGAGGCGGGAGACCGTCTGCGCGTGGAAATCAACGGCGAGCTGTTCACCGAATACCATTACCAGAACGTCTCCCGGCCGTTTTTGTACCCGGTGCTCGGCCCCGGCGGCGTGTCGCTCACCCGCCACTGGCCCATGCGCGAGGCGCCCGGCGAGGACCGGGATCACCCGCACCACCGTTCGCTGTGGTGGGCGCACGGGGATGTCAACGGGGTGGATTTCTGGTCGGAAAGCGAGCGCGCCGGCCGCATCGTGCATGAAGCCTTTCTGGAGCGCGCCGGTGGACGTGACGCCGCCGTCCTGCGCACCCGCAACAAACTGGTGACCCGCGACGGCCAGATGATCGGCCGGGTGGAATTCCGCCTGATCTTTCACCGCGGCGACGACACCGCCCGTTGGCTGGACTGGGAAACCACGGTCCTCGCCACTGCGGAGGAGCTACGACTGGGAGACACCAAGGAAGGCACCATGGCCATCCGCCTCAATGAAACCATGCGGCTGCGTCCCAACAAGCACCACGCCGGCAAACCCACCGGCCACATTCTCAACAGCGCGGGCGTGCGCGACGGAGACACTTGGGGCAAACGCGCGGCCTGGGTGGATTACACCGGCCTGGCGGAGGGCCGGCTCATGGGCGTGGCCATCTTCGACCATCCCGCCAACCCGCGGCATCCCACCTGGTGGCATGTGCGCGATTACGGGCTGTTCGCCGCCAATCCGTTCGGGGTGCATGAGTTCGAGAAACACCCCCCCGGCACCGGCAACCTGAAGGTGCCCGCCGGCGGACAGGTGACCTTTCGCTATCGGTTTGTGTTTCACACCGGTGACACCGCCCAGGGCCGAATACCCGAGCGGTACGCGGCCTTCATCGCCGGAAACTGACACGACTGAATTTGACCCGCGCGACTTCATCTAACCGAGTATGCAACTGACTCGTTCCTCCTCCTTGACCCGCCGGGACTTTCTGCGCGCCGCGGCCCTCGCGGCGGCCGGCTGGGCGGCCACGCCCTCCCTGTTTGCCACGGGCCGACGCGGTCGCGCGATCGGTCCCAACGACGAGATCGGTTTCGCGGTGGTGGGGTTTCGCGGCCAGGGCGGCAGCCACCTCAACAACCTCCTTCGCCTCCGCGAAGCCGGGCAGAAAATCCGCCTCGTGGCCCTCTGCGACGTGGACGCCGAGGTGCTCCAAAAGGGCGTGCAGCAAATGGCCGCCCGCGGCCAGCCGGTGAAGGGCTACCGAGACCTCCGGGCGCTGCTGCAGGACCCGGCGGTGGACGCCCTGTCCATTGCCACGCCCAACCACTGGCATGCCCTGGGGACCATCTGGGCCTGCCAGGCGGGCAAGGATGTGTACGTGGAAAAGCCCGTGTCGCACAACGTGTGGGAAGGCCGCAAGATGGTTGAAGCGGCCCGCCGGTACAACCGAATCGTGCAAACCGGCACCCAGAGCCGCTCCAGCCGTCAGGGCATCGCCGCCGCGGTCGAATGGGTGCGCGCCGGCCACCTTGGCAAAATCCGCGTGGCCCGGGGCATTTGCTACAAGCGCCGCGACTCGATCGGGAAAGTGGACGGCCCGCAGCCCATCCCGCCGGAGGTGGATTATGATCTGTGGTGCGGCCCCGCGCCCAAAGACCCCCTGATGCGCAAGCGCCTGCATTACGACTGGCACTGGGTATGGCCCACCGGCAACGGTGACCTGGGCAACCAGGGCATTCATGAGATGGATGTCGCCCGCTGGTTCCTCGGGGTCAACACGCTCTCGCCCCGGGTCTTTGCCGTGGGCGGACGTCTGGGCTACGTGGACGACGGCACCACGCCCAACACCCTGGTCATTTACCACGACTACCCCGGTGCGCCGCTGATCTTCGAGGTGCGCGGCCTGCCCACCGCCAAAGGCGCCAAGGACATGGACCGTTACCGGGGCGTGCAGATCGGCATCGTCATCGAATGCGAGGGCGGCTACGTGGCCGTGCCCGATTACAACAGCGCCACCGCGTTTGACTGGAACGGCCGGGAAATCCGCAAATGGTCCGGCGCCGAGAATCACCACGCCAACTTCATCAAGGCCGTTCGCAGCCGGAAAGTGGCCGACCTCCACGCGGACATCCTCGAGGGCCACCTCTCCAGCGCCCTGTGCCACACCGGCAACATCTCCTACCGGCTGGGACGGCAGGCGCCGCCGGAGGTCATCCGCGACCAGATCGCCGCGGACAGCGGCGCGCTTGAGGCCTGCGAGCGCGCCTACGAGCATCTGCGTGCCAACGGCGTGGACCCGCACACCGAGCAGGTCACCCTGGGCGTGGTGTTGACCATGGACCCGAAGACCGAGCGGTTCACCAACAACCGGTTGGCCAATCACCTGCTCACCCGCGCCTACCGGAAGCCCTTTGTGGTGCCGGAAACAGTTTGAATCCTCCCATGCTTCCGTTGGTGCGATGATCCCGGCACACGACGGATCTCGGCAAGAGACAAGCGAGCGGACGCGGGCAGTCCCAGCGCTCGCCTGGCTGACGGGTCTTCTGTTCCTGCTTGGTCCGGTCCGCGCCGGCGAGCCACACCCCTGGGCGCCCCTGCCGGAGGGCTACGTGCTGCTTTACCAGCAGGATTTCGCGGACCCCCGGGCGCTGGAGGATTTTGAGTTCAGCGACCCCGAGGCGTGGCGATGGACTGCAGGGGACGCGGCGCGGCCCGGGGCGTTGGAACTCCATCGGCAGAGTCGTTACACCCCCCGGGTGCGTTCGCCGCTGAACCTCGCCCTGATTCGCCACCCGGAGTTCGGCGACTTTGTTCTCGAAGTCGAGATGCTCTCCACCGCGCGCGAGTACGGCCATCGCGACCTCTGCGTGTTTTTCGCCGCCAAGGACCCGGCCAATTTCTATTACGGGCACCTGGCCAGCCGGGCCGACCCGAACGCGCACAACATCTTTTTGGTGAACGACGCGCCCCGAACCAACATCGCCACTTGCACTACGCCCGGTGTTCGCTGGGGAGAATCCACCTGGCATCGCGTGCGGGTGGAACGCACCCTCGCAGACGGGCGCATCCGGGTGTACTTCGACAACTTCGCCGAACCCATCATGGAGGCGACCGACCGGCATCTGGACTACGGGCGGGTCGGCTTCGGCTCGTTTGACGACACCGGGCGATTTGCGCGCATTCGCGTCTGGGGACCGGGCCCGGCACCGCGCCGCGAAGGGTTTTTCCGCTAACCGGTGGCCGGGTGGATCGGGAAAAGGCGCTCGTGGGAGCAAGCCGCTGGCGGGGATGAATGAAGAGCCGGGCCTCCCCGGTTCAGCCCATCATCTTTCCTCCCCAATCCCCCGTGTCCAGGGAACCGCCCCTTACGGGCATCTCGCACCGCCCCGTTGTCCCGACGCGGCAGGGCTGGCGTCGCCGGGGTCATCGCCGGAACATCCCCGGCGGCAGGCCGCCGCGTCCGCCCGGGCCGCCCAACCCGCCCCCCATCCGCCCGAGCATTTTCTGGAACTTGCCCATTTTCTTCATCATCTGCTGCATCTGGTGGAAGCGGTTGAGCAAATTGTTCACCTCGCTCACCTTCACGCCACTGCCGTTGGCGATGCGCAGACGCCGCCGGGCGTTGAGCAGGTTGGGATTGCGGCGCTCAGCCGGGGTCATGGCGCAAATGATGCCCTCCATACGGCGGAATTCCTTTTCGCTCCGGCTGAGGTCGGCGTGTTTGAGCGCCTCGGCCCCGCCGGGCAGCAGTCCCACCAGGCTTTCGAGCGGTCCCATGCTCCGCATTTGGCGCAACTGGACGAGGAAGTCCTCGAGAGTGAACTGGCCCTTGCGCATCTTTTCCTCGAGGCGACGCGCCTCGTCCAGGTTCACCGCTTCGGCGGCCTTCTCGACCAGCGACACCACGTCGCCCATGCCGAGGATGCGCTGGGCCATGCGTTCGGGGTGGAAGGGCTCAAAGTCTTCGAGCTTTTCCCCCACGCCCATGAACTTGATGGGCTTGCCCACCACCGCGCGGAAGCTCAGCGCCGCCCCGCCACGGGCGTCGCCGTCCAGTTTGGTGAGCACGGCGCCGGTAATGCCCAGGGCGCGATCAAAGTGCGTGGCCACGTTTACCGCCTCCTGGCCGGTGGCGGCGTCGAGCACCAGCAGGATTTCGGAGGGGCGCACCGCGTCGCGCAACCGCGCCAGTTCTTGCACCAGCGGCTCGTCTATGTGCAGCCGCCCGGCGGTGTCAAACAGCACGGTCGTGCAGGAACGGGCCGCGGCCTCCTCCAGCGCTTCCCGGGCGATGCGTAGTACGTCGGTTTCGCCCGGCCGGACCACCACCGGCAGGTCCAGTTGCCGCCCGAGGGTGGCCAGTTGGTCCATGGCGGCGGGCCGATACACGTCCGCCGCCACCAGCATCGGGCGGCCGCCCTGTTTCTGCAGCCAGCGGGCCAGCTTGCCGGTGGTGGTGGTTTTGCCCGAGCCATGCAGGCCGACCAGCAACACGCCAGCCGGCGGGCCGCCCAGGTGCAATCCGGCGTTCTCCGCCCCCAGCAGCGCCACCAGTTCGTCGTGGATGATTTTGATGATCTGCTGCCCGGGCTGGATGCTCTGAATGACCTGCTGCCCGAGGGCCTTTTGTTTGACCGCCTCGATGAAATCGCGCGCGACCTGAAACTGGACATCGGCCTCTAGCAACGCCAGCCGCACGTCGCGCAGGGCGTCGGCCACGTTGGACTCGGAAATGCGCCCCAGCCCGCGCAGGTTGCGAAAGACGTTTTGGAGCCGGCTGCTCAGTGAATCGAACATGTCGCCACGGTAAGGGAAAACTCGGCGGCATTACAAGGCACGGCGGACCCGCGCTCACGTAACGGACCTCACGGGCCGGCGGCGGTCGCGCCAACGGGGACTCGCAGCGCCTCCGCCAGTGTCCGGGCCACCACCCGCGAACCGGCGGCGGTGAGGTGCGCGTCGTACATGCGGTTGTAGGGGAGTTCGGCGTGGGTTTCGAAGTGCCGGCGCAGGGCCGGGGTCAGGTCCACGAACCGAATGCCCAGCCTGGCGCACAGCGCGGCTACCCGCTCGGGCAGGTCGGTGGGATGCCACGCGCGCACCCGGTCGGAGGCCTGCGCAGCAAAGCGCAGGTGTCCGTGTAACACCCGCGCCTTGCACGGCATGTAAAGCAGCCACGCTCGCGCCTGATGTTCCCGGGCCAGTTGGATCAAGTGGTGAAGCTCGCTCTCCAGTCGTGCGAACACTTCGGCATCCGCCTCTTCGGGGTCGGGCGGCAGGTCCCTGATCGTGACGGGCACGGTGCCAGCGGGGCCTTCCCAGTAGGCGTCCACGTGCGGTTTTACCGCAGGGTCGCGCCCGTGGTCCGCCGAGATGCAATCGAACAAGGCGCGGAGCAGGGAAGTTTGCCGGACGTACTCCGGCCCGGGTGTCTGGCCCAGTTGCCAGCGCTCGCGCATCAGTCTCTCGCGCAGCAGGTCCTGAAAGTCGTTGCCCTCGTAGAAAACCAGCACCAGCTCGCGTGTGGCCGGAGATATCCCGTGCCGGCGCAGGGCGCGGATCTGCGAAACCGGACCGGTGTGGCTCAACCCGAGGTTGCGCACCCGCTGGCCGGTCAAACGGCCCAGCTCGGTCGTGAACAGGTCGGCAAACGGCAGATAGCCCAGTTCGGTGAAGGAATCGCCGGCGACCGCGATCTCCCACTCAGTATGGACAATTTCGTTGCGGAACCCGTCGGCATCGTACCGCACCGTCACCACCGGCTCGTCCCGATAGGTTTCGTCGGGTAGTCCCTGGACCTGCAGGGCGCGGCGGATGACCTGACCCCGCCACACCAAACCGCCGGGACGGCGCAAAAAACCGTCCGGCGTTGGGTCCAGCGGTTTGCGGTAAAACGGAGGCAGCTTGCGGTATTGCGCCTCCCAGCGGCGGAAGTCCACCGCCAGCGCGCGCCCAAGCGTTTCCAGAGCGGCCAGCGCCGCCGCCAGGGTGATCAGTACCAGACAGAGCCGGGTGGAAAAGCGGGCCCAGACGGGCCGGCTTCGCAAAGTCCAGAGCAACGCGATCACCAGACCGACCGCCACCCCTGGTTCCACCAGCAGGCGCAGCGGGGACTCGGGACCGGTGTCAAACCGGATGATCACGGCGCCGCCCAGATATAGGAGCACCGCGGCGCCATGCAGCATTGCGACCACCCGCGGGTGAGCTGCAGGCGGGCTGGAAGCATCCCGAGCTCGCATTTGCCCCAAGCTGGACGGCGGTCGCGGCGGGGTCAACCCCGGCCGGACGTGACGGAATCGGATTCTTGTCCTAGGCTGTGCGTCGGGGTCCGTCCGGATACACCGCCGGCGTTGGCCCGTTCGGCATGAGCACGCCATACCTGGAGTTGGGAATCATCCTGTTGCTGTTATTGGTCAATGGCCTGTTTGCCATGACCGAGATCGCGGTGGTGGCCGCCCGCAAGTCCCGGCTGCGGCAACTGGCCGAGGCGGGGCGGCTGCAAGCGCGGGCGGCGTTGGAACTGGCAGAGAATCCCAACCGGTTTCTGGCCACGATTCAAGTGGGGATCACCCTGGTGGGGGTGGGAGCGGCGGCGTTCGGCGGCGCCACCGTGGCGGAGCGTCTGGCGGGCCTCCTGGGCGGGGTGGACTGGTTGGCGCCGGTGGCGCGGCCCCTGAGCCTGGGGGTGGTGGTGGCGGGCATCACGCTGGCCACGCTGATAATCGGCGAACTGGTGCCCAAACGGCTGGGACTGGCCTATCCGGAGGGTGTGGCCATCTTCATGGCCGGGCCGATGCAAGGGATGGCACGCCTGGTCGGGCCGGTGGTTTTCCTGCTGGCTGCCTGTACCGAAGGGGTGTTGAGGCTGCTGCGCGTCCAGCCGCCGCCAAGCCCGCCGATTACCGAGGACGAAGTGCGCCTGCTGGTGCGGGAAGGAACGCGGGCCGGGGTGTTTCATCCGAGCGAACCGGCGATGGTGGAGGGGGTACTGGCGCTGGACCGGCTGCCGGTGCGCCAGTTGATGACCCCGCGGGCGAAGATCATCTGGATCAACGTGGACGATTCGCACGACGCCATCTGGCACAAGATCGTGGTGAGCGGACACACCACCTTCCCGGTCTACGAGGGCAATCGTGATCACGTGGTGGGCGTCGTCACCGTCAAGGCCATTTACGCGAACCTCGCGGCCGGCGTCCCGCCCAAGGTCCGGGACCTGATGACCCCGCCCCTGGTGGTACCGGCTTCGCTGTCCGCGGCGGCGCTCCTGGACACGTTCAAGCGCACCGGCAAGCACCTCGCGCTGGTGGCGGACGAATTCGGCGGCATCGTGGGACTGATCTCCCTGCACGACATCATGGAGGCGATCATCGGCGAGCTGCCCTCGCCGGACGAGCGGCTGCGCCCGCGCGCGCAACGACGCGAGGACGGCTCCTGGCTGGTGGATGCGGCCATCGAATTGGAGGATTTCGAACGGGCGGTGCCCGATTTCCGTCTGCCGCCGCCCGGGGAACGAGATTACCGGACCTTGGGCGGCTTTGTCTTTCAACAACTCGGACACGTGCCGACGGAGGGGGAGTGCTTCAAATGGCAGGGCTACGTGGTGGAGGTCATTGACATGGACGGTCACCGGGTGGACAAGGTGTTGCTGCTGCCCGAAACAGTGGCCGGCGCGGCACAAGGCGATCGGGTCCGCGAGCCCTGAGCCGCCAAAAACCCGCCCATGACATACGAGGACACATGACGCGTTGGTTCAGGTGCGTGTGCGCCGGTCTGGGATGGCTGGCTGCGGCCCCGGCCGCCCCGGCGGGGCCGGAGTGGGCCCGTCTGCTCGCGCAACCGGACACCTGGTTTCGCAGTCCGGCGGGGCAGCAGGCGGTGACGAACGTTCTATCCTGGCAGAGCGAGACGGGCGCCTGGCCGAAAGACCTGGACACCACCCGCGAGCCACGGCGACAGGATTCCGCCCCGCCCGAGGGCACTTTCGACAACGGCGCCACCACCGGCGAATTGCGGTTTCTGGCGCGGGCGTTTGCGGCCACCGGCGACCCGCATGTCGAAGCCGCGGTGCTCCGGGGGCTGGGCGGCATCCTGGCGGCGCAGCTTCCCAGCGGCGGCTGGCCGCAGTGTCCTCTCCCGCGCCAGCCGTATCAGCGGCACATCACCTTCAACGACGGGGTCATGGTGCGGATCCTGGAGCTGCTGCGCGACGTGGACCGAGCGCCGGAGTTCCGCTTTGTGGACGAGGCGCGGCGGGCGCGGGTGCGAGCGGCGTTCGCTCGCGGGCTGGAGTGCCTCCTGCGCTGCCAGGTGGTCGTCGAGGGCAGACTCACCGCGTGGTGTGCCCAGCATGATGCGGAGCACTTTCAACCGCGACCGGGGCGCGCCTACGAACTGGAATCGCTCAGCGGCGCGGAGAGCGCCGGCATCCTGGTGTTTCTCATGAGCCTGAAGCCGCCGACTCCGGAGATCGCGCGCGCGGTTGAGGCCGGGGTGGCCTGGTTCGCGGCGGTGAAGCTCGAAGGGGTCCGTTTCGAACGAACGGCCGACGACGGGCGGGTGGTGGAAGAGCCGGGCGCGCCGCCGCTCTGGGCGCGGTTCTACGAGATCGGAACCAATCGCCCCATCTTCGCCGGTCGCGACGGGGTCAAGAAGTACGCTCTGGGCGAGATCCAGCGCGAGCGCCGTGCCGGTTACGCGTGGTACGGCGCCTGGGGAGAACCGGTCGCCCGCCATTATGCCCGGTGGCGGGAGCGTTACGGGACGCGGAGATGATTCTTGCCTCCCCGACCCTGCGTGTCCGGCATTCTGCGCGTGACACCCGGCGGCGGGGCCGCCAAGCTCGGGGGCATGACGCGCGGTTTGTGCAACGGCCTACGGGCCCTGATCGTGGCGGGCGCCTGCGCGCTCGTCCTTGCGGAAGACACCAACGTGAAACCTGATACTGCCTCCCCCGCCCCCGCGGCGGAAAAAGAAGTCGCCATCCTCAAAACCTCCGCCGGCGAACTGATCATCGAGTTCTGGCCGGAGGTCGCCCCCAACACGGTCGAGAACTTCAAAACGCTCGCTCGCCAGGGCTTCTACGACGGCACGGCCTTTCACCGGATCATCAAGGGCTTCATGATTCAGGGGGGCGATCCCAAGACCAAGGACCCCTCCAAAGAAGCCGAGTGGGGCACCGGCGACCCCGGCTACAAGATCAAGGCCGAATTCAACGACCGCCCCCACGTGCGCGGCGTCATCTCGATGGCGCGCGCGGCGCATCCGGACTCGGCCGGCTGCCAATTTTTCATCTGTCTGGACGCGGCGCCGTTTCTCGACGGGAAGTACACCGCCTTTGGCAAGGTCATTAAAGGCGAGGACGTGTTGCTCAAGCTGGGCGATTCCCCCGTGGGGCCCAGCCGCAGCGGCGAGCGCAGCAAACCTCTCCAGCGCGTGGGCCTCGAAAGCGTGAAGATCGTGCCCGCCAGTGCCGTGAAGTAGCCTTCGGGCGCTTGCAGCTTCACGCCCGCGGCACGCCCCGCGCCGCGCGGTTGCGCCGCGGCGCGCAGCCAACCGGCGCCAGCAGGCTTTTCAGCCGGCGGTCAGAAAACACAACACCTCCCGCCTGACGCAGAAGGCGGGCTGGCCTTGTGGCTTGGTCGGGGCGCGGATACAACCGCGCCATGTTCTCAGCCACCGTCGTCGCGGGCCGCCTCCTCGGCCGGTCGTTCTGGTTCCACCGTCTCCGCGCGAAACAAAACTTCAAGGGGCGCCGGCTTCGGCGGAGGACAGCCGGTTTGGCCCTGCTCGCTGCCGGTTGCCTGCCGGCGGCCGATTGGGAACCTGAGCCGCCGCCGGGCAAGCCGGTTCTATACGCCTACGTGGGCACGTACACCGGCGGCAAAAGCGAGGGCATCTATGCCTTTCGGGTGGATCCGGACAGCGGGGCGGCCGCGCCGCTGGGATGCGTGGCGCGCGCGGTGCACCCGTCCTTTCTGGCCCTCAGCGCCGACGGGAGGTTCTTGTACTCGGTGAGCGAGTCCGGCGGCGGACCACGCGGCGCCGGCGCGGTGAGCGCTTACGCCATCCAACCCGCCGACGGCGCCCTGCGCCTGTTGAATCAACAAACGTCCGGCGGCGCCGGGCCGTGTCATTTGACGGTGGATGCCGCCGGCCGCGGCGTGCTGGTGGCCAACTACGGCGGGGGCAGCGTGGCGGCCCTGGCCCTGCGCGAGGATGGTTCGCTGGGGCCGGTGCTGCAGGTGATCCAGCATCGCGGCTCGAGCGTGCATCCCCAGCGGCAGCGCCAACCCCACGCGCATTCCGTGAATCTGTCGCCGGATCAGCGGTTCGCCCTGGTGGCGGATCTGGGGCTGGACCAGGTGTTGGTGTACGCCTGCCAACCCGGCCAGGGTCTGCGGGAGCCGGCGGTGCATGTGGCCCACCTGCCGCCCGGCTCCGGACCGCGGCACCTGGCGTTCCACCCGGATGGCCTGCGGGTGTTGGTGATCAACGAATTGCTCAGCACCCTGACCGTGTGCGATTTCGATCCCGATTCCGGGCGGCTGATTCCCGGTCCGGCGGTCTCAACCCTTCCCGCGGATTTCCAGGGCGCCAACACCACGGCGGAGGTGGTGGTGCATCCCGGCGGGCGATGGGTGTACGGTTCCAACCGCGGCCACGACAGTCTGGCGGTTTTTGCCCTGGGAAGCGACGGGCGGCTCGACCTGCTGGAGCATGTCCCCACCGGCGGGCGCACGCCCCGCAACTTCGCGCTCACACTGGCGGGGGATTTTCTGTGGGTCGCCAATCAGAACTCGGACTTGATTGTGATCTTTCGGGTGGACCCGCAGACCGGTCGGCTGCAGGCTACCGGTCAGGCCCTGGAAGTGGGCGCGCCGGTCTGCGTGCGGTTTCTGCAACGGCCCGCCGGGAAGCCGGGCGGTTGAACCGCACGCGCCGCTGGCGGCCGGACGCTTTGACAGTCGCCGCACTTTGGGGCATGGTGCCACGAGGAAATTATGGAAGAGCACTATCACAACATGACACCTGATTCCACGTTACCAAGCCGGGAAAAGCTGGCCGAAGACCTGCGCGAACTGATTCGGGATGCCGAACAGCTCCTCAAAACCGGGGCGGATCAGGCCGGCGAAAAAGCCGCCGAGTTGCGTGCCCGACTCCAGGAGTCCCTCAGCCGGGCCAAGGAGACCTGCCGCCGGTTGGAGGATCGCGCCATCGCCGGCGCCCGGGCCGCGGATCGCGTCATCCGCGACCATCCCTATGAAACGGTGGGGGTGGCTTTCGTGCTCGGCCTGCTGGTGGGCATTCTGGTCAATCGCAAATAGCCATGGCCGATCCCGGCCCGTCGAGCGGCGGCGGCGTTTTTGACGCGCTGCGGCGGTTTCTGGATGCGGCCCTGGGCCTGGCCCAGCGCCGCATCGAATTGTTCGCGCTGGAATTGCAGGAGGAGAAGGCGCGCGCACTGGACCTGCTGCTGCGCGCGGCCGCCGTGGTGGTCTTGTGCCTGCTGGCGGTCCTCGCCGCCACCGCCACTGTGGTGGTCGCCTTGTGGAACACTTCGCCCGTGGCCGTGTTGGCCGCGGTCACGCTGGCGTACGCTCTGGCAGCCGCGCTGCTGGCGGGCAGCCTTAAACGCCGTCTGCGTTCCGGCCCGCGTCCCTTTGCGGGGACCGTCGAGGAGTTTCGCAAAGACCGCGAATGCTTTGGGAAACGAAACTGAGAAGCCTGGCCGAGCGCAAACGTCACCTGGCCTCGGAAAGCGACCGGCAGCGCGCTCGCCTGGCAACCGAGGGCATACGCGTGGAGCGTTCCCTGCGTTGGTTGGATATGGCGTGGCGGGTCGGGCAACAGGCCCGCGCCTGGCTCTGGTTGGGGGCGCCACTCGCCGGCGTTCTCCTGCGTCGCCGCGTGGGACGAGCGCTGCGGTGGGCAGCCTTCGCGGCGCCGCTCTGGCGCGGCGCGCGGCTCTGGTTGCAGCGACAACGTCCCAAGTCGCCCCTCTCCCGCTGAGCGGACAAGGGCGGCGGGGACGGTTGAATTCGGCTCAATGGCGAATCGTAACTAGTTATCGGTGACGGGTGTAAACAGGGGGCACACCACCTCCGCCGGCCCGTCGCCACACACGTTTCACCATTCACACTCATCTCCGCCAATCCCCGCCCGCGGCGCCCTGGGTGGGTCCGGCTCGCGCCCGCCGGGCAACCCGGTCACCGAGCTACTCCGTGGCGACGGAAGACGCCTTCCCCGGCGTCCGCTGCCGGTTTGGGCTTTGCCGGCCAGCGCCCTTGGTTATACTGCCGCCCGGTTCGCCAGCCGCGGACCGTAGTCATCAACTACCGGACTTTTTATGCCACTGACCCACACCCGCGACCTGTTCGCCAAGGCCCTGAAGGGCAAGTACGCCATCGGGGCCTTCAACGTGAACAACATGGAACTGCTCCAGGCCATCGTGGAGGCCTGTGAGGAGGAAAAGGCGCCCGTGATCCTTCAGATCTCCAAGGGCGCCCGCCAGTACGCCAACCCGGTGTACCTGAAGAAGCTCATCGAGGCCGCCATCAGCGTCACCAACATCCCCATCGCGGTGCATCTGGACCACGGCGACTCCTTCGAGCTGTGCAAGCAATGCATAGATGAGGGCTTCACCAGCGTGATGATTGACGGCAGCCACCTGCCCTTCGAGAAGAACGTGGAACTGAGCAAACGCGTCGTGGACTACGCCCACAAGCACAACTGCGTGGTCGAGGGCGAGCTGGGACAATTGGTCGGCGCCCAGCACGACGACGGCGAGGAGGGCGGCGGCTACTCGAAGGGCGGGGTGTACACGCATCCGGATGAAGCCGTGCAGTTCGTCAAACTCACCGGCGTGGACTCCCTGGCCGTGGCCATCGGCAACAGCCACGGGGCCTACAAGTTCAAGGGCCAGCAACACCTGGACATCGAGCGGCTCAAGGCCATCAAAAAGGCCCTGGTGGACGCCGGCCTGGGCGATTACCCGCTGGTCCTCCACGGAGCCTCCAGCGTGCCCAAGGACCTCGTCCAGGAAATCAACCGCTACGGCGGCAAACTCGGGGATGACACCGCCGGCGTGCCCGAGGCGGACATCGAGATCGCCCGCCGCACAGGCTGCACCAAGGTGAACATTGACACCGACCTGCGTCTGGCCATGACCGCGGCCATCCGCAAGGTGTTTGCCGAAAGCCCGAAGGAATTCGATCCCCGCAAATACCTGGGGCCGGCCCGGCAGCGGGTCAAGGAGTTGGTTCGCCACAAGGTCCGCAACGTCCTGTGTTGCGCCGGCCACGCTTTTGATTGAACCTCCGGCCCGCCCCGCGCGCGCTCCCGTGCGCCTCGCCGGCTGCCGCCTCCGCAAAGGTATTTACGGCGACCCCGGCGCCCGGGGGACAAGACATTTCCACCACCCCGCGGGCGGTCGTTGCATTGTTGCGGGCCCGCGGCGGAGGGCTTGCCGAACACCGAACCCGCGCACGCTCCGGTATGCGGCCGCGCCGAACAGCCCCGGCAGGGTAACCGCGCTCCGGAAGGCCGGCTTATGAAGCGGCCTCGTCCAGCAGACCGCAGCCGGCCAGGATTTCCCGCACTTGGGCGCGCTCGCCCGGGGTCAGGGCGTGCAACGGTTCGGTCATCCGGTCGGCGCAAATCCCCAGCAGGGACAGGGCGCACTTGAGCGCCTTGAACACGCCGGCCGGGTGCGGGCACACCCGGTAAATGCGGCCCAACTGCCGGAGCTGCGACTGCAACCGATCCACGCGCGGGGTGTCGCCCGCCCGCGCGGCGGCGCACAGTTCCACCAGCAATTTCGGCCAGAGCAGCGCCCCGCCGTTCACGCCCCCGTGTCCGCCCGCGGCCAGGCCCTCCACCAGCAATTCCTCCGGCCCCATGAGCACGGTCCAGTCCGGGCGGGCGCGGGCCACCTCGCACAGGGCCCGGAAGTAGGCCAGGTCGCCCGAGCTGTCCTTGATGCCGAGGATGCGCGGCTCGGCGATGAGCCGTCGCACGGTGCCGATTTCGAAGGCCACCTTGGTGAACTGCGGGATGTTGTACAGAAAGACCGGCAGCGGTGATTCCTCGGCCATCGTGCGGGCCAGGTCTTCCAGCTCCAGCTGCTCTAGCGGAAAGTAGTATGGCGTGCTCAACACCACCGCGGAAGCTCCGTGCTCGGCGGCGCAACGCGCCAGGATCAGCGAATGCGCCAGGCAGGTGTCTGTGACTCCCACCAGCACCGGCACCCGGCCCCGGACCAGCCGGGTGGTGACCCGGATCACCTCGAGGCGTGTCGCCAGACTCAGAGCCGGCGCCTCCCCGCTGGTGCCCAGCGCAAACACCCCGGCCACCCCGCCGGCGATCACGCGTTCGATCTGGCGTTCCAGCCCCCCCACATCGAGCTGGTCGCGCTCCGTCAGCGGCGTGACCAGCGGAGGCACGATGCCCCACAGGGGCGCGGGCCGTGGTGCAGCGCTGGGGGACTCAAGTGGAGGAGACGCGGAATTCATCGGGGGATTTTCCTGGCGCGCGGACCAGCCCCAACAACAGACCGGTGAACAGGATGCTGGCCGTGCCCAAAACAATCGTCAGAAAGCTGTGAAACGGGCTTTTGAACGCCTGCCAGGCGGCGGGCCAGCCGGCTTTGCTGGAGAGGGTCATCCACAGAATGATCAGCACGCCTGTGGTCACCGCGACCGCCGCATCGGCGTTGCGGGCGCGGCGCGAGATCAAGCCCAGTAAAAACAAGCCCAGCATGCCCCCGCTGAAAATGCCGGCCCAGTCCCACCACACGTCCAGCGCGGACTTGATGCGCATCATGGCCAGCGCCGCGGCGGTCCCCAGCAGCCCCGCTGCCAGCGTGGTCAGGCGCAGCACCCGCAACGCGGCCGCCCCCTCCGCGCCGCGGTGAAAATACCGTCGGTACACGTCGCACAGCACGAGGGTGGCCGCGCAATTGATGGAACTGGAAAGCGTGGACTGGGCCGCGGCCAAGATGGCCGCGATCACCAGGCCGGTCAGTCCGACCGGCAATTGGGTGACGATAAAGTGCGGAAACACGGCATCATCCTTCGCGGCGACGGCCGGGGGAAGCAGTTCCGGACGGGCGGTGTAAAACGCAAACAACCCCGTGCCGATGAACAAAAACACCCCGGAAATGGGTAGATAAAGCAGCGCCCCGGTCCAAACGCTGCGCGCGGCCGCGGCCGCCGACCGCGCGGTGTGGTAGCGCTGTACAAAGCTCTGGTCGATGCCGAAGTTTTGCAGGTTGATGAACACCCCGTAGGCCAGCACCACCCAGACCGTCGCCCGGTCCAGGTCCCCGCTCAGGGAGCCGAGGCTGAATTTGTGGTGTTCCCGGGCGATCGCGAACAACTGGCCCGGCCCACCCGGCATGCCCGTGAGCAGCAACCCCACACAGGTGACGGCGCCGGCGATCAACACCAGGCTTTGCAACACGTCGGTCCAGATCACCGCCTCCATGCCGCCAAACAGGGTGTAGAGAATCACCAGGCTACTGGTCAGCAGAATCAGCGCCCACAGCGGCCAGCCCAGCAACGGCGCCAGCGCCAGGGCCAGCAGGTACAAGATCGTGCCCATCCGGGCGATCTGGGTCAGCAGATAACAGCCCACCGCGTAGGTGCGGGCCCACAGCCCGAACCGCCGTTCCAGGTGTTCGTAGGCCGAAAGTTCGCCGCTGCCGCGGTAAAACGGCACGAAGTACCGCGTGGCCGCCCATGCCGCCAGCGGCAACGACAGGCTGAACACAAACACGTTCCAGTCGCCCCCGTACGCCTTGCCGGGTAGCGCCAGGAAGCTGATGCTGCTCACGTAGGTGCCGAAGATGGACAGCCCCACCGCCCACGCGGGGATGCGCCCGCCCGCCGCGATGAAATCGTGCGGGCTGCGGTTGCGGCGGCTCACCCACAACCCCAGCCCCAGCGTCCCCGCGAGATAAAAGGCGATGACCGCCAGATCCAGCGCGCGCATGGTACGGCGTGCCCAGTGTGCGGACCGCCCCGCCGCTCGTCCAGCCCGCGGCCCGGTAAACTTGACGCCGCCTCGGTCGCCGGTATCCTCGGCGCTTCTGTCGTCAGGAGGCGGGGCTCCGATGCGCCAGGTCCATCGGCAGCGGCTTGCCGCCCCCGGCTCCAGGCTCATTTGGTCACTGGCATGAAACGCACATATCAGCCGTCGAAAATCTGCCGCAAACGCCAGCACGGTTTCCGGGCGCGGATGGCCACCGCCTCCGGCCGGAAGGTGCTGCGCAACCGCAGTCGCAAGGGGCGCAAGCGTCTGACTCCGGTCTGATCGCCGTCGGCGCCATGGCCGCGCCCGCCCCAGAACGCGCTCGTCTGCCCCGCGAGGCCCGCCTGCAGCGCGCCGCGGAATTCGCCCGGGTGCGCCGCTGGGGGCAACGTGCCGTGACGAGCGGCCTGATCGTCAACTGGCTGGCTCGACCGCCCGGGGCACGCTCCCGGCTGGGCGTGGTGACCGGCCGGCGGGTGGGCTCCTCCGTGGTGCGCAGCCGCGCGCGACGGCTGTTGCGGGAGGTCTTTCGCCTGCACCAGCACGAACTGCTCTCGCCCGTGGACGTGGTGCTGGTAGCCCGCCCCGGTCTGGACCTCCGGAAACGCCAGGCCGTGGAACGCCAGCTTCTCGAAATCCTCCGCCGGCACGACCTGATCCGGACGCTCCCGTGAATCTCGCGCAGCTCATTCTGGTGGGACTCATCCGTCTCTACCGCGTCACCGTCTCCCCGCTGTTGGCGGTGCTGGCGGGTCCGGGAGCGGGCTGCCGCTTCTCTCCCACCTGTTCGGCTTACGCCCTGGAGGCCGTGCGCCGACACGGCGCTCTGCGCGGGGGAATCCTGGCCCTGCGCCGGCTCGCCCGGTGTCACCCGTGGGGAGACTGCGGACTCGATCCGGTGCCGCCGCCCCCGGATCGCGTTCCGGGACGGATTGCCGTACCTTGATTTTTCCTGATGGACCGCAAGGCAATTCTTCTGCTTATCGCCTGTTTTGCGCTGATGCTGTTCTGGCCGGCGCTGGTGGATCGGATGTTTCCGCCGCCACCCAAGCCGCCGCCCGGCGCCGAACCGGGAGGGCCACCGGCCGTTCCGGGAGGGGATACTCCGGCGGCTCCGGGCACTCCCCCCGTTATTTCCACGCCCGCCTCTCCCGGTGCGGCCTGGACGCCGCCGGCGGTGCCGGAAGAGCTCCTAACGCTGGAAACCGACGAGGTCCGCTACACGTTCACCAGCCACGGCGGCGGTCTGAAGCTGGTGGAACTCAAACGCTACCCGGCGACCGTGGCTTGTGGCCGACGCGCCCGGACGGGAGAAGTGACGCTGGCCACGCTCAACGGCGGCGCGCCGCTCCCGGCCCTGACGCTGTTCGGGGGCGCGACGTTGGAAGACGGTGCCCCCTTCGCACTCTCCCGCACCGGGGAGGGCGTGCGCGCGGAAAAGACCCTCACCAACGGCCTGCGGGTGATCAAGGAATTCATCCCCGCCCCCAACTACCTGCTCACCACGCGGGTGCGAGTGGAAAACACCGGCACGGTGCCGGTGACCCTCCCCGCGCAGGAGCTGATGATCGGCACCGCGACCCCGATCAACCGCCGGGACGACGGCCACCTCCTCGGCCTGCAGTGGTACGACGGCGAGCGAGCGCACTTCATTGACAACACCTGGTTTTTGAACGCGCCGGCCTGGGGATGCGGCTGTGTGCCGGGCACGCCCCGGTTCGAGTACGCCAGCCCGGGCGCCAGTAACGTCTTCTGGGCTGCGGCGCACAACCAGTTTTTCGTGATGATCGCCGCGCCGCGCGCGCCGGCCCCCGCGGTGGTGGCGCGCAAGATCAACCTGCCCCCGCCGACGGCGGCCGAGCGCGAGGAAGACCGCCGGGTGGTGCTGCAACCCTTCGGCATCCAGGTCGCCTTTGTCCGTCCGCCCGCCCGCGTCGAGCCGGGACAGGCCCTGGAATGGGACCTGGAAGTGTTTGCCGGCCCCAAGGAGTATCACACCCTGGCCCGTCTGAGCCGCAACCAGGACCTGGCCATGCGATTTACCACCTTCTTCGGCTGGTTTGCCCGGGTGCTGCTGCTGGGCATGAACGGGCTCCATCACCTGGGCCTGTCCTACGGCCTGGCCATCATTGCCATCACGGTCATCATCAAACTGCTGTTCTGGCCGCTCACCCAGGCGAGCACCCGCTCGATGAAGCGCATGGCCGCGTTGCAGCCGCAGATGAAGGCCATCCAGGAGAAGTACAAGGACGATCCCAAGAAGATGAACCAGAAGCTGATGGAGTTCATGAAGGAACACAAGGTCAGCCCCCTGGGCGGCTGCCTGCCCATCCTGCTCCAGATTCCGGTCTTCATCGGCTTTTACCAGATGCTCCAGAGCGCCATCGAGCTGCGCGGCGCCCGCTTCCTCTGGGCGTGCGACCTGTCCCAGCCGGACACCGTGGCGGTGCTCTTCGGCTTTCCCATCAACCCGCTGCCGTTGATCATGGGCGCCACCCAGTTCTGGATGGCCCGCATGACCCCCGTCTCGCCCGGCATGGACCCCGTTCAGCAGAAGCTCATGCAGTACATGCCGTTGATCTTCATCGTGATTCTGTACAACTTCTCCGCCGGCTTGGCCCTGTACTGGACGGTGCAGAATCTGCTGAGCATCCTCCAGATGAAGCTGATCAAGAACCTGAACGATCCGGCCGCCCAACCACCGGCGCCTCCCGCGGCGCCGGGTAAAGGTCCCCGGCCGCAGCCGCCGGCCCGCAAAAAGTAGCCGCGTCGGCGGCGTCCCCCGCCCCCTTTCCCCGCCATGCCAGCCAACCCGAAAGCCCTGACCGAGGAATTCCTCCGGCTCCTCGGCTACACCAACGTCCGCATCACGGAAGAACCGTGTGAACACGGCGTGCTGCTGAGCATTGAGTGCGACGACGCCTCCACGCTCATCGGACGCCAGGGCCAGACGCTCGCGGAGCTGCAATATCTGATCAACCGGATGATTTACCAGGCGGACCCGGCGGCGCCCAAGGTGACGCTCGATGTAGGACGCTACCGCGCCGCCGCCCGCGAGACGCTCGTGGCCCGGGCGCGCGCGGCGGCCGAAAAGGTTCGACGGTGGGGCGACATCGTGGAGCTGGAGCCCATGAACAGCTACGAGCGCTGGCATGTGCATCAGGCGCTCAAGGATGACCCGGACGTGGAAACCCACAGCGTGCCGGTGGACGGCAGCACCAAAAAGGTCATCCTTCTGCGCCCCCGCCGACCGGCCTGAACCGGGCTCGATCCCCTTCACATTTTTGCGCGTGTCCCGCGTTCACGCGAAGGCGCGAGGCCGTGAAGTGCGGGCGCCACGAGCGCGGGCGCTGGGGTTGTCCGCGCGCCGACGTTTTTCCCTGCCCCGGCAGGCCGGTATCCATGTCTTGCAGGCGAGGCTCTCGGCGGATGCTCTCACGGCACCTTTCGTCCCTCACAGAGGTTGATGAGCTCGGCAAGGGCGAGAATGTGCGGACGGCGGCCGGCACCTTCGCGAACGGTGTGAAGGATGCCGTGGCGACGGAGGATGCCGAGCAGCAGGGTTTTGGACATACGAAGCGCCTTGCGGTAGTTGATGATCTCGTGGATGTCTTCACGGCGGGAGGGTTCGGACGGGGATTCGCCCGCCTCAAATTTCAGCACCTCCTCGAAGTCCGCCTGGGTGCCCTCAATCTTTGAGGAAAGAACAGCTTCCCGGGGGGTGAGGGGGGGAAAGCAAAACATCCGGATTGGGAATGCCGTAGAGCAGCCCTTCCAGCGTGGCAATGGCCCGGTTGGCCTTCCCCACCAGCGACACGAGCGCCGCCAAGTCAAGGTCTTCGGGCGGAAACAGTTCTGGCTCAAACGGCGTCATCCAATTGCTGTTGTGTTAAGTGCGCTGGCAACCTCAGGTTTTGTGTAAATCAAAAAGGTTTTTTGCTTAAAGCAAAGCAGTTTTTGTCTGTTGGAGTTAAGACAATCGTCACGCGCCACTCCTCGGCAGTGGTGTCGTCCCTTCGCGTCCCGCGCATCGTCGCGCGTGTTCCGCATTCGCGCGAAGGCGCGATGCTCCGGAACCTCCAGCCCGACGCTCAGACGCGTTTGTTCCGCGCGCGTTTTTTGTCGGGTTTTTCCTCTTCTTCCACCGCCGCGGCCAGCCGCCGGCGCCAGCGGGTCAGTTGGCGACGCACCTGGCGCGGGCCGGGCGCCCCCGCCAGTTCGCGGCGGCGCATCGCGCGGTCCCAATCGAAGAGCTCGAGCGCGTCCGCCTCAAACCGGCAATGGATGGCCTGCATCTCGGGTAGGGTTAGTTGGTCCAGGCGTTTGCCCGCCTTTTCCGCCGCCGCCACCAGCAGCCCCACCGCGTGGTGCGCCTGCCGAAAGGGCACGCCCCGCTGGACCAGGTACTCTGCCAGATCGGTGGCCAGCAGGTTGGGGTCCGCCACCGCCGCCGCGCAGGCCGCGGCGTTCACCGTGATGTGAGCCAACATGCCGGTGGCGACCTCGACGCAGGCGCGTACGGTGTCCGCCGTGTCGAACAACCGTTCCTTGTCCTCCTGCAGGTCGCGGTTGTACGTCAGGGGCAACCCCTTGAGCAGCACCAGCAGGGCCGTGAGGCTGCCGATCACCCGCCCGGACTTGCCGCGCATCAGTTCGGCCACGTCCGGGTTGCGTTTCTGCGGCATCAAGGAGGAGCCGGTGGTGTAGGCGTCGGCCAGGCGCACAAACCTGAACTCGGCGCTGGACCACAACACCAGATCTTCCGCCAGACGCGACAGGTGCACCGCGATCAACGCCGCTGCGGCGCAAAATTCCACCGCAAAATCCCGGTCGCTCACCGCGTCCATGGAATTCTGGCAGAGCTGCGGGCGGCCGCGCTGGTCCACAAAGCCCAACAGCCGGGCGACCAGTTCGCGATCCAGCGGCAGGGTGCTGCCGGCCAGGGCCCCGGCGCCCAACGGACAGACGTTGACCCGCTTGAAGGCGTCCGCCAGCCGGTCGTGATCGCGCTCGAACATCTCCACATACGCCAGCAGATGGTGGGCAAACGAAACCGGCTGCGCGCGTTGCAGGTGAGTGTAACCGGGCAAGAGCACGTCCGCGTGCCGCTCGGCCAGGTCCACCAGCGCCGCCTGCAACCGGCGCAGCGCCCGCCCCAGCGCGGCCATTTCGTCCCGCAGCCAGAGCCGGAGGTCCAACGCCACCTGGTCGTTCCGCGAGCGGCCGGTGTGCAGTTTGGCGCCGGCGGGGACCCGGCGGGTCAGCTCCGCCTCGATGTTCATGTGCACGTCCTCCAGCTCCGGCCGCCAGGCAAATCGGCCGTCTGCAATCTCCCGGCCGATGGCCTCCAAACCAGCCACGATGGCTTGATGCTCCTTGGCATCCAGCACGCCAATGCGACTGAGCATCGTCGCGTGCACCATCGAGCCGAGGATGTCCTGCTTCCACAGTCGCCAATCAAAGCTCACCGACTCGGTGAAAGCGGTCACCTCAGCGGCGGGCGCCGCGGCGAAACGGCCCGATCGGGCCGGAGGAGACGACGATTGTTTCATGGCAAAGGCCGGGAGTGTGCAGATACGACCCGGAAAAGTCACGCCCCGGACGGAACGCCGGAATTTTGCGAGGCCACCAGGTTATGCGGCTCGGACAATGCGGCCCTCCCGATTTCAGACCGGCCACTGAAATGGCCACCCCCCGTCGCAGCGCCGGAAAAACGCCAAGGTTCGCCTGCCCTTCCGGGATCGCGTCATCGGCCGCCTACCGGTGAGCGGGGCTCAGGCCGGGGATGCGAAGGATCAGCCGGCGGCAAAGGCGGCTCTCATGCGGTCCAACCACACCGGGACTTCCTGCTGCGGATTGGCCTCCTCGTATTCAAGGGCCACGTATCCTTGGTAATTGACCTGGCGCAGGATTTCGACCACGCGGGCCAGGTCGGTCGGTTGCTTGCCGCGGCCCGGGCGGCTGACGGCCGCCTTGAGCTGGACGTTCACCGCGTATGGCGCCAGCCGGGCCATCTCCTGGTACGGGTCGGTCTCGCTGTAGAAGTTGCCGGTGTCGAGATTCACGCCCACCCACGGCGAGCGGACGGCCTTCACAATCTCGAGTAGCGCACTCACGTCCGCCACGATGCCCCCGTGGTTTTCCAAACCGAGCCAGATGCCGTGCGCCCCCGCGTATTCTCCGCATTCTTCGAGGGCCCGAATGCACTGGCGCTTGGCCGCTTCCTTGTCCAACCCCCGCGCGTCGCCGGCAAACACCCGGATGTGCGGCGCGCCCAGCACCGCGGCGTGGTCCACCCAGGTTTTCACCAGGGCGATTTGTTTGTCCCGCTCGGGACCGTCCGGCAGGGCAAAGTTGTTGCCCACGGCCGTGCCGCTGATGGCCAGGCCGCGCAGGTGCGCCTGTCGCTTGAGGGCAATCAGGTAGTTCCGATCGAAATCCCTCGGAAAGTAGTAACTGGTCAGTTCCGTTCCGTCGCAGCCGTGGTCGGCGCAATAGTCAATAAACTGCGGCAGCGTCAGCCGTCGGGCCGGATCCGGATGGTTGAACTGGTCGCGAAACGAATACGCCGCCAGACTCAACCGCAACCGGCTGCGCCCGGGACGCTGCAACGGCTCCCGCGCTGCCACCCGCGCCGCGCTCAGCAAGGCGAACGTGGCGGCCAGTCCGCTGCCGGCCTTGAAAAAGCGCCGACGGGAAACGAACGAATCGGGATGCATACCGCCGGGATTCAAACCGCCATACCCGGACTTGAAAAGGCCAAAGCGAGTGAAACTTCCGCGCTCCGGGGGCGGGCGCGCTTGGTCGGCACGCACGAACCTGCCCTCCGGCTCCACACGTGAGATTGCCCGGCCTGTTGCCGGGACGCATCTATCCTCCTCGCCCCCGACGCGAATACCGGAGCCACACTTGACCGCAGCGCGGCGGGAATCTAGCATTTCGCCATTCGGGGAGCCCGAATCCGCCTCGTCTGCGGCGCGCGGGCTGAGAGGGTGGCCGCGCCATGCCACCGACCCGTTGAACCTGATCCGGGTCATGCCGGCGTAGGGAGTCCCTCATCTGCCTGTGGGAGGTTTCCCCGCCCGCACGCCCGGGTCTCAGCAAGCCGACGTCATGATTGCCACCACGGAATCCCTCAAATCCGGAAGCCGGCCTCTCCTGCCGGCCAGCCGCCGCGTTTACCTGCCGGGCACACTTTACCCCGACATCCGTGTGCCCCTGCGCGAAATCGAATTGGCGCCCACCCCGCGCGCCGACGGCGGCTTGGAGCCCAACGAACCCGTCCGCGTTTACGACACCAGCGGGCCCTGGGGCGATCCGGACTTCCACGGCGATGTCACCGGCGGCCTGCCACCCATCCGCCGGCCCTGGATTCTTGCCCGCGGCGACGTCGAGGAATACGAGGGACGCCCCGTGCGCCCCGAAGACGACGGTTACCTCTCTGAACACCACCGCCGCCTGACGCACGTCAAACGCCAGGACGACCCCGGTTTCCGCCTTGAAGGCCTCAGCGCGCCCCGCCGCAAACCCTTGCGCGCCTCCCAGGGACACCCCGTCACCCAGCTCTGGTACGCCCGCCAGGGCATCATCACGCCCGAAATGGAATTCGTCGCCATCCGCGAAAACTTGCGCCTGTACAACGCCCGGGCGCACCTCGCTGAACTGGCCAAAGACCGCCACCGCGACGACCTCCGCAAACAACATGCCGGCAGCGCCCAATCCGTTGCGTCCGACGCATTCCTTCCATCAGTTTTCAGAAAATTCCCCCAGCGCATCCCGGACGAAATCACGCCGGAATTCGTCCGCCAGGAAGTCGCCGCCGGCCGCGCCATCATCCCGGCCAACATCAACCATCCCGAACTGGAGCCGATGATCATCGGACGCAACTTCCTCGTGAAAATCAACGCCAACATCGGCAACAGCGCCGTCGCCTCCTCCATCGAGGAAGAGGTCGAAAAAATGCGCTGGGCCACCCGCTGGGGCGCCGACACCGTCATGGACCTGTCCACCGGACGGAACATCCACGCCACACGCGAATGGATTCTGCGCAACTCGCCCGTGCCCATCGGCACCGTGCCGATTTACCAGGCGCTCGAAAAAGTCGGCGGCAAACCTGAGGACCTCACCTGGGAGATTTTCCGCGACACGGTTATCGAACAGGCCGAACAGGGGGTGGATTACATGACCGTCCACGCCGGTGTGCTGCTGCGCTTTATCCCGCTGACCGCGCGCCGCATGACCGGCATCGTCTCGCGCGGCGGCTCGATCTTGGCCAAATGGTGTCTGGCCCATCACCAGGAAAGCTTCCTCTACACCCACTGGGACGAACTGTGCGAAATCTTCGCCGCCTACGACGTCGCGTTCAGCATCGGCGACGGCCTGCGGCCCGGCTCGATTGCCGACGCCAACGACGAGGCCCAGTTCGCCGAGCTCCAGGTCCAGGGCGAGCTCACCCGCCGCGCCTGGGCACACGGCGTGCAGGTCATGAACGAAGGCCCGGGCCACATCCCCATGCACCTGATCGAGGAAAACATGCACAAACAACTCGAGTGGTGCGGCGAAGCCCCCTTCTACACCCTCGGCCCGCTGACCACCGACATCGCCCCCGGCTACGACCACATCACCAGCGCCATCGGCGCGGCGCTGATTGCCTGGTACGGCACGGCGATGATCTGTTACGTCACGCCCAAGGAACACCTCGGCCTGCCGAACAAACAGGACGTCAAGGACGGCGTCATCGCCTACAAGATCGCCGCCCACGCCGCCGACCTGGCCAAAGGCCATCCCGGCGCGCAGTATCGCGACAACGCCCTCTCCAAAGCCCGGTTCGAGTTTCGGTGGGAAGACCAGTTCAACCTGAGCCTGGATCCGGAGACGGCGCGGGCGTATCACGACGCCACCCTGCCCCAGGACGCGGCGAAGCTGGCGCATTTCTGCTCCATGTGCGGCCCGCACTTCTGCAGCATGAAGATAACGGAAGACGTGCGGAAATATGCAGCGGAGCAAGGCATCGCTGAAGAAGAAGCGTTGAAAAAGGGGATGGAAGAAAAGTCGAAGGAGTTTGTGGAAAAGGGCGCGGAGGTTTACGCGAAGGCGTGAACCTGCTATGGCTCTGCCATGCCCGTGAGCCTCGAACAACTGTTGGAGCAAAGCCGACGCGAGTTGCTCGATCTCTCGACCCGCAACCGGCTGCTCGCCATGTCGGCGGAGTCAAAATCGGCGCGGGTCATCCACGTCCGCGACGAGAAAAGCGACCCCATCTTCCGGTTGCTCGTCACCGAGCGGAAGATCCTGTCTTTCCTGCCGGGCCTGGAAAGCGAGTCCCGCCGGGACGCTGCCGAGCTGGCGGCGGACTTCGACGACGAGGAAGAAACCAGCCTCCCCCAGCCCGACGACGAGACGGACGCCGCGACTGGCGAGTCGCGCCGTCACGTGGACACGAAACTCCAGACCGCGCTGACCTCCGAGGCGCTGCAACGCCGGTTGCTTTCTCTCCACCGCGATGCCCGGCTCATGATCGAGGAGCAGGGCGTCAACATCCTTTACCTCGCCTTGGGTCGGCTGAAGTGGTTTGAGGCGGAGAAGGCTGACGTGCCGCGTTACGCCCCGCTCGTCCTTGTGCCCGTGCAACTGGAGCGCCGCAGCGCACGCGAACGTTTCACCCTCGCGTGGCGTGAGGAAGAGGTGCAGGAAAATCTCTCGCTGGCGGCCAAGCTGAAAACGGATTTCGGCGTCACACTGCCGGAGTTTCCGTCCGAGGAAGAACTCGTTCCCTCGCGCTATGCCGCCGCGGTCGCCCGCGCGGTCGCCGGCCAGCGGGGCTGGGAAGTTCAACCCGACGCCATCACCCTCGGCTTTTTCTCGTTCGCGAAGTTTCTCATGTTTCGCGACCTCGACCCGGAGAACTGGCCCGAACCGAAGCGCCTGCTCGATTCGCTCTCCCCCGTGCTCCGCGACGGCTTCCCGGCCGCTGACCGGCCGTTCCCCGACGAGGCGCATCTCGATGACATCATCCCCGCCGCGCGGCTCGACCACGTGGTGGACGCCGACAGTTCGCAGACCGTCGCCATCGAATGGGCGCGCGCGGGCCGCAGCCTCGTGATCCAAGGGCCGCCCGGCACCGGCAAAAGCCAGTCCATCACCAACCTCATCGCCACGGCGGTGCTGGACGGAAAGAAGGTGTTGTTCGTGGCGGAAAAACTGGCGGCGCTCGAAGTCGTCAAGCGCCGGCTCGAAGCGGCCGGGCTTGGCGACCTGTGCCTCGAACTGCACAGCCACAAGGCGCACAAACGCACTGTGCTCGAGGAAATCGGCCGCACCTGGCAACTAGGCCGCCCACGCGGTCAGGAACTGGAATCACTCGTGCCGCGCCTGGACGCGGCGCGCAATCGTCTCAACGGCCACGTGCAATTGCTCCACACCCCACTCGGCGCCACCGGCACCACGCCTTTCCGCATCCTCGGCGCACTGGCCCGGCTGGGCGAACGCGGGCGCGACCTCGGTGACCTGGACATCGCCGGCGCGGAAAACTGGAATGCCGACGAATTGCGCGAGCGGCAGGGGCTTGTGGCTGAATTGGCCCGGCGCGTCGAACAGATGGGCACGCCGGCCCGGCATCCCTGGCGCGGCGTCGAGCGCGAAACAGTGCTGAACATTGACCTGCCGCGCATCCGCGAACTGCTGGGCCGGCTGGAAGCTGCGCTCGCGCCCCTTCGCGACGAAGCCAACTCTTTGGCGGCGCGGCTGCGCCAGCCCGAGCCGCCGACCTTCGCGCACGTCGAAGGGGTGCGGCGCATGGCCGTCCATGTCGCCGCCGCTCCGTCGTTGGACCCCGCCGCGCTCTGCCACTCCGTGTGGAACGCGGGGTTGGACAACCTGCGCGGACTCGTCGAGCACGGCCGCGCCTTTGCCGCGCTGCGCGCGAAACTGGCGGCGCGCGTCAGCGACACCGCGTTTGAGACAGACCTGAGCGCCGCGCGCGCGGCGGTGGCGGCACACGGACGCTCGCTCTTTCGCTTTCTCAACGGCGAGTTCCGCCGCGGCATCGCGGCGCTTCGCGGAGTTTTGCGAGGCGAGTTGCCCCGGGCACACGGCGAGCGCGTGGCCTTGCTGGACGACCTCATCGCCGCCCGCAAGCACTTGGTGGCCGTGCGCGCCGCCGCCGAAACCGGCCGGCAGGCTTTTGGCGGCGCGTGGCGGGGCGATGACTCCGATTGGGCGCAGCTTGGCGCCATTGTCGAGTGGGTGGCGGGTGAGGCAGAGGTCGGCGTGGATGCCCGTTTTCGCGCAAGGTTCTCGGAGCTGGAACGGCGCGACGAATTCGCCGACTTGGCCTTGGCGCTGGAACAACGGTTGAGTGAGGCTTGGGCTGCGACACAAGCACTAACCAGCGAACTCTCGTTGAACGTGCCTGCTGCCTTTGGCTGCGAGCGGCTCGAGGACATTCCGCTTGCGGAACTCGCCACGCGGCTGGCGCAGTGGACCGAGCGACTGGAGGAATTGACGCGCTGGAATACCTGGTTCGTTCGCGCCACCCGCGCGCGGGAGCTTGGCTTGAGCGCCATCGCTGAAGGCTTGGAGAGCGGCCGCCTGCAGCCCGCTGCAGCGTCCGATGTGTTCGAGCGCGCTTATCATTCGCGACTTCTGCGCGAGGCCGTGCGCGCGCGGCCCGAGCTGGCGAGGTTTGACGGTCTTGAACACGAGCGGCTCGTCGAGGAGTTCCGCCAGCTCGACCGGGAGCGGCTGCTGCTGGCCAAATACCGCGTGCTGGCGCGGCATTTCGACGGCTTGCCGTCGCGGCACGCCGGCGCGGGCGCCACGGGTGTGTTGCTGGGCGAACTCCAGCGCCAGCGCGGCCATCGGCCCATTCGCAAGCTGCTCAAAGACGCCGGCTCGGTGATTCAAGGCATCAAGCCGGTGTTCATGATGAGTCCGCTCTCGGTGGCGCAGTTCCTCGAACCGGGCGCGGTTGAGTTCGACCTGCTGGTGATTGACGAGGCCAGCCAAGTGCAACCTGTGGACGCGCTCGGCGCCTTTGCCCGCGCCCGCCAGCACGTGGTCGTCGGCGACGCGAAGCAACTGCCGCCCACGCGCTTCTTCACCCGGCTCACCGGCAACGACGAGGACGCCGCCGTTCCGGACGCGGAAGCGCAGGCGGCACAGGCGCAGGACATCGAGAGCATCCTTGGCCTGTGTTGTGCGCGAGGCCTGCCCCAGACGATGCTGCGCTGGCACTACCGCAGCCGGCACCACACGCTCATTGCTGTCTCGAACCGCGAGTTCTACGAAGACAAGCTGTTCATCGTCCCCAGCCCGCAGTGGCAGGCCGAGGGGCTGGGGCTGGCGTTCCGCTTCGTTGATGGCGGCGTCTATGACCGCGGCGGCTCCGGCACCAATCGGGTCGAGGCGCGCGCCGTCTGCCGAGCTGTGCTTGAACACGCGCGGCGGCACCCGGAGTTGAGCTTGGGCGTGGCGGCATTCTCCGTGCGACAACAGCAGGCCATCCTGGACGAGCTAGAACTTCTGAGGCGCGAGCAGCCCGAACTGGAAAGCTTCGTCCACGCCCATCCGCACGAGCCGTTCTTCGTGAAGAATCTCGAAAACGTGCAGGGCGACGAGCGCGACGTGATTTTCATCTCCACCGGCTACGGGCCGGACGCCAGCGGCTACATGGCGATGAACTTCGGACCGCTCAGCGCCGAGGGCGGCGAACGGCGGCTCAACGTCCTCATCTCCCGCGCCAAGCGGCGCTGCGAGGTGTTTGCCTCGCTGCGCGCGGAGGACATCGACCTGGCGCGCGCCAGCGGCCGCGGCGTGCGGGCGTTCAAGACGTTCCTCCAGTTTGCCGAGACCGGCCGGCTGTCCGCGCCCGCGCAATCTGTCGGCGAAGAGATGTCGCCCTTCGAGGAGGCGGTGCGGCGCGCGGTCGAACGGCTGGGCTACGAAGTCCATCCGCAAGTGGGCGTGGCCGGGTTCTTCGTGGACCTGGGCGTGGTGGACCCCGAGAAGCCCGGCCGCTACGCGCTGGGCATCGAGTGCGATGGTGCCACGTATCACTCGGCCCGTTCGGCGCGCGACCGCGACCGACTGCGCCAGGCCGTGCTCGAGGACCACGGGTGGATCATCCACCGCATCTGGAGCACGGACTGGTTCCAGCGCCCGGCCGAGCAACTGCGCAAGGTCGCCGCGGCCATCGAGCAAGCCCGCACGGCGCGGGCAGCGCAGCCGGACAACGCCCCACGGGTTGCGGAGAACGCGGATGCCGAGCCGGCCATCGAGCGCGAGGCCGAGGCCAACGCCGAAGCCGAGGAACTCTCCGTGCCTTACGTGGAAGCGGCGTTCTGGGTTCCGGCGAACGTTGCGCCGCACGAACTGGCCCCCAAGCAGATGGCCGACGTGGTCTTGCGCATTGTGGAAGCCGAGGGGCCGATTCACGAGGACGAGGTGACCGCCCGCGTGCGCGACTTGTGGGGTTTGGGGCGTGCCGGTTCGCGCATTCAGGACAGCGTGGCGCGCGCGATTTCCGTGCTGCTGAAGACGCAGCGTTGCCGGCGCGAGGACAGTTGTCTGTTTCTTCCGGGCGCGCCGGTGCCGGTGCGGAGCCGCGCCGCCGTGCACTCTGCTAGCCTTCGCAAGCCCGACCTGTTGCCTCTGCAGGAAGTGCGCGCGGCCATTGAGAAGGTCATCGCCGCACATCACGGCGCCAGCGCGACGGACATTGTGCGCACCGTCTCGCGGCTGCTCGGCTTCCAGGCCACCAGTGCGGCCTTACGCGAGATCCTCCGCGAACAAATCGAACGCCTGGCGAACTCCGGCCGAATTCAGGAATCCGACGGCCTGTATGGTCTGTGCGCCCGGCCGCCAAGATGATAAACAACGGCCCCTGCAGCGACCACATCACCAGCGCCATCGGCGCGGCGATGATCGGTTGGTATGGCTGGGCGATGCTCTGCTATCCCGCGCCTGCGGGACCCAAGGAACACCTCGGCTCGCCCCGTGAGATGAAGCAAGCTATCTCACGGGGCAAGCCGAACAAGAAGGACGTGAAAGACGGCGGTGCTTGCGCACGGCCACCATTCGCCGCGCGCCGCAAGGTGGCCGCCACGCCAGTGGCCCATCCCGGCGCGCAATTGCCTCGCTGCGCTCGCCCATCGGGCAGCCTGCGGCTGGCTGTCTCCGCTTCGCTCCGGCTCCGCGACAACGCCTTGAGCAAGGCGCGCTTCGAATTCCGCTGGGAAGATCAATTCAACCTCAGCCTCGACCCGGTGACCACGCGCGAATTCCACGACGAAACCCTCTCGCAGGAAGGCGCAAAGACTGCAAACTTCCCTGTCCGCCGAAGCGCCGAAGCCTTGGTGAAGGCGGATGCTCCATGTGCGGCCCGCACTTCTGCTCGATGAAGATAACCAAAGACGTGCGGAAATATGCAGCTCACCAAGGTGTTGCAGAGGAGGAGGCAATCCAAGCCGGCATGGAACAAAAGCCCGTGAATTCGTTCAAAGGGGCGGCGAGCTTCACGCCAAGGCCTACTGATACTTGCATAATATAGTGACTCTATTTACCCGGTCGCGGTCCAAACCGATATGGCTAATCCCAAAGGTGTGAAACGAGACTTCGCCGCGCTGGAGC